>Ga0179593_1621625_pt1 | contig 15906 bp, 19 predicted proteins | sample CZODoug2_1_08_16_FD_185931 | JGI IMG/M metagenome (GOLD analysis project Ga0179593, IMG submission 185931) | Vadose zone soil fungal communities from Angelo Coast Range Reserve, California, USA - CZODoug2_1_08_16fungal (PacBio error correction) | ecosystem: Environmental > Terrestrial > Soil >... | reverse complement strand
CGCGTTTTATTTTTTCCTCCTGTGAACCCGAGCCATGGTGGTTGTCCCGCGCTTCTAGTTCCCTCTTTTTTTCCCTCCTTGTCGGTATATTGCCCCTTTTTCTTTGGGGGCTTGGCTGTCCCATTTTTTTTGGTATCCGACTGGGTAGTCCCTTTCTTTCCCCTTTTCGCGGGTTCGTCGCGGTTGCATACCCCCTTCTTAGGCGGCCTACTCGTACCTAAAACGCCACCATGTCTTTTCTCTGGAGAAACGCGGCCAGACCGGCACCCCTCTCCCGCGCCTTTTCTTCCTTTTCTTCCTCCCCCCCACTCAGCGGATCGAAGGGCCCTCGAACTAAAAAAACGCACGCATAACCCATTTTCCTCCCTGCAGATAATGATCTCCTCTCTCTCTCCCTCCCCCCACCACATGCGACGTGAGCGCCGCTTTCTTTGCGGCGATTTGTCCGGTAAGACCCAATTTTCCCGTCATTTCCCCAGCGCCGGACCAATAGCCGGAAACCCTTCCTCCTCCCATCTTCGGTTTGAGTACTTTTTCCCTGAGCGAGCTGTTCATTGGTTTCCAGGAGCCCTCACCTGTCGAAGCGTCGGAGAAGGGTAAGCGGGTCGCATTCCCCGCTCCCCCTTTTTTCCCCCCACAGTTCAGACTCTGTCGCTTTTTCCATCGGCACAGGGAGTCTCCCGACTTTTTTTTCTGTCTTCGCAACCCACACCCTCTTTTTTTCTTTTTCCCCCTTTCCAAGTCGGATTCGTATTCGGTAAGAATTCTTTCCTTCACACGACCAACTGGCAACTCTCTTGGTCAGCCTAGGAATGTTCCTCCCCTCCTTTTCTCCCGGAACGTGTCCCCTTGTTGTTTAGTACCCGGTTCTCCCCCCCCCTTTTTCGCGTCAGATCGTCATATCGTTGTTGCTGCTCCTCCCGATCCCCCTCTCTTCCTTTTTTTTTTTATTAAATAAGGGACTTTTTTGAGCAGAGGCGCGACAACGTGAGACGTCTCCGAGGCGCTGTGATCCCTTTCTTTTTTCTCCCCCCCCTTGACTAGGCGAGCAGCCATAAGTCCTTTTTTTCTCAGCGTGCGCATTGACCCCCTCTTTGGCACAGCGATTCAGCAGAATGAAACTTCCTTTGATTTCTCAGCACACATCCTCTCGCTGCGCCTGTCTTGGCGTGCCTTTTTTTCTTTTCCGCAGAACACCGAAACGTGCCCGTGCACGCCACTTTTTTCCCCTAAGGCAGTGCGCTGATCTCTTCCCTCACAAACACGTTTGCGATCGGTCCGAGCCCTTCCCCTTTCTCGGTCAGTTTTTCCCCCACTGCTCATAGCCAACAGAGTCCCGCTCCCCTCTCCCCTTTTTCCCTGTAAGAGGCTGGCGGGAAAAGGTGCCCCTTCTTTCCATTCGCAGGCTGAATTAACGCTGCCTCGCCTCATTTTCCTTTTCCTTCACATTGGAGCAGGCCCTCCTTTTCTCCATACCAAACCCATCAGAATTTTATTTTTGCTGGTTGTAGCCTTCGATACCTTTGCCCTGATCTTTTTTCCCCCCCCCCTTGCTCAAATGCTTAGGATCGATCTTTTTTGCTTTCTCCAAACGCCGATTTGCAATTGCATCTGCGCTTCCCCCCCCCCTCGCTTCAGGCGGGACCCCTTTTTTTCACACGCATTTTTTCAAGCGGGTAAATCGCCCCGGTTTTCTTTGTTTGTTGTTGAGAGAGATAGAGAGATTCCGGGGGCCCCTCTCTCTTCCCTTTTTTTTTCCTGCCGGTGATGGTCGCTGAAGCGAGGCTTTCTTTTTTCTGGCGCAAAATGCATTGCTGCGTTTTTCGCCCTCCCTCTTTCTCCTTCACGATCGATCCGAAGCTTTTTTTTTTCTTCAAACTTCGATCCGGCCAAAGGGATAGAAGATACACCTCCTGAGCCGGTGCGAATTGTTTCTTTTTTTTTTTTTTTTTTTTCCTTCTCATGTTGCCTGATGATCGTGTCTCCTTTTAGCGGTCCCCTTCATTTTTCTAAAAGGGCACCTTTTAAGACAGCTCTTAACTTTCCTGCTCGTTGATTGCCTCTAGCGGGACTCGGGTGGCTATTCGCGCTTGTTCACTATTTCTGTAGGGGAATTGAGACCTTTCCTTAGGACCTCTTTCCAAGGGTTGTTTCTTAACCCTTCTTCCTTCCGCGACTGGCCTTAGGTATTTTCTTTTTCCTTCCTTCGGGCGCACTTTTTTGTTCTGCGGCAACTGACCCCCTTCACGCCCCCTTTTCCCGTGCTCTCGGCGGACGGTTTTTTGGCAGTCTGCATGCTGCTGATGGTTCGCGTGCCTTTTTTCAATTACGGGACGCAAGAATTCTTTCATTTTTTTCATGTTTTTGGAATCCACCCTCCTCTTTTTTCTTTTTCTCACCGTTTTATCGCGCTCTGCTCGACCGGATTCGTGTTTCTGATTCCCCTTCATGGAGAATGCATCGGCTCGGGCTGGAGCCCTCCCTCTTTTTTCTTTCTTCTGGACGGCGCCAAAATCAAGGGGAGGTTGTACGCTTTGGTAAGAAACCCACCCTGTTTACGGACTAGATTCCCCCCCTTCTTTCTCCTCTTTCGAGGCTGACACTCCGTTCTCTTTGCCCTTTTTCTCCCCCTTCGTGTGAAGAAGTTCTACCGAATACGAATCCGCTTGGGCCGTTTCACCTTTTTTCCATCGTTGGGTTCTTTCTCCCAGTACCTTTTTCCTGTGCCGATGGCTTTACCCAGCCTTCTAGGCTCTTTTTTTTGGAAACCATGCACGAGAGGTTGAGGCTTCCTTCTCCTTTCCCCTGCTTCCGACGGCTTCGAAGGTGGTTTCCCTCCTTCGCTGGAAAAAACCAAGGACACAGCTCGCTCAGTTAAGCTGTTCCCCTTCTTGCGCGGTGGGGGGCTTTTTCGGCGGATTGGCGTTTTTTTTTCTTGTCTGACGGAACATTGTATTACCGGTCCCTCCAGCGAGATCGAAAGCGCATGGAATTGGCTCTCCCCTCTTTTTTTTTTGGTATGCTGCGGAGAGTCTCTTTCTTCTTCCTGCAGTCGGGCTTCCACTTGCGGTGGTCTCTTTTTATTGCTCTATAGCGTCTGCCTTCGATCCGCTAGTTTGTGTGTTTCACCCTTTTTCCTTTGCCGGTCTGGCCGGCCTTTTCCCCCTTCTGGCACGCGGCCCCTTTTTTTTTGCGGTACAGGAGGCCGCTCCCGATTGCTCCCTTTTTTCTGCCGAGAAGTTCTAAACCTGGTCCTCCCCCTTTTTCCCCCCCCCCGCGGCGAAAATGGTTGCAGCTTTTTCCCGCGCTACGCTGCAATATACCGACACGTTAATTCAACCCTTCCTATCCCCCTTTTCCAACCACACAGGGCGCGGGGTCACAGGAGTTGCCCTTGGTAAACGCCAATCTTTCTCTCATCATTCGATTCGTTACCGCGGTTTTCCCCTCCCCTTTTTCCCCTTTTTTTTCCCCTGCGGATAGGTGAATAGGTATTTTTTTTTATATGCCAAGCGTAAGCTCGACTGGATTTTTCTTCCAGTTTCGCCGCTTGGTCTCCTTTTTCAGTACAGGTGAGCTTCGGGCGTTCGTCTCGGTTGCCCCAACTCCCTTTGGCGGCATACTTCCCCCCGCCCTCTTTTTTTCGACCTTGGCCGCTTCTTTTCGAAGATAGAAAACGGGCCATCCCGTCTTTCGGAGCAGCCTGTTGTCGTACCTCCGGATCGAAGGCAGACAAGCTTATAGATTCGTCCCCCCCGCCCGCCTACCAACCGCCCTGTTCCCTTTCTTCCTTGCCCCCAGGACAGCTAATGACCTTCTACATAACCTCCCCTCCACCTTTTTTTTTTCCCCCTAGTGCCATGCGCGTTCCGATTTCGGCCTGTTTTTTCTCCCTTCTTTTCCGACAATGTGCCGAAAGTCCCGTCGCCACTAACAGTCCGCCCCGAAAAATCAACCCAGCCTCCCCGTCCCCCCTCTTTTTTGAGAGACCCTCGATGCTGGTCATGGTTTTTCCAGCGGAAAAATTTTCTCATCTTGAACCAACTGTCGCAGTCTGGCCTGCCTTTTTTTCTCTTTTTTTCCATCAGCCTCACATAGACTCTTCCGCCTCGGGAAGGATGGGGGGGGGTTTTTTTTTTCGGTGGTAATCCGCATCTTTTTTTTTTTTTTTTTCTCACGCTCGGTAATGAGTCTTCGAAACCAACTTATTTTCTTTTCTTCCAAGCGGATTCGTATTCTGTCCTCATTCCTTTCATTTCAAAACGCACAACTTTCCCCCCCCCTGAGTGTCAGCATCGGAAAATGTCGCGCCTTCCTTTATTGTCCCCCCTCCTCTTCCTTGTCCCAAATTGTTGTTTCGTACAGCGTCGAACCCCCTCCCCTTCTTTTTTTCCTTTTTCCTCGTGTTCTGCTCATCGAGCCCTCTTTTTGAGTCCACTAATGGCATTGCACGATAGGTAGAGTTAATTTTGACTTAGCGTCTCCGAGGCGCTGTGAGGCCCTCTCTTCCTCTTCCCCCCCAACCAGTAGACATCTTCTCTTTCCCCTTCTTTGCGTACGTAATTTCGAAGCTCTCGCCCTTCGACCAGCAGAAGCATATTCATTTTTTCTCCCTTTCTCCCGAAAAATCACACCCTTTCTCCCGGCGCCTGTATTGAGTGAAGTTGGTTGCGGTGGCCCGCAGCCCCCCCCCGTCTCTTTTTCTTTGCAATCCCCACAAAGGCGCAATTCCCCCCTTCTTTTTTTTCCTCTTCTACAGCTGAAATCCCCTTTCTTTTTAAGAAAACACGTTGAGATCGGTACGACAGTCTTTTTTGCCGCCCGGCTTCCTTTTCCCCCTTTTCCCGCCAACCGAGAGTCTTCCCCCTTTTCGGTTAAGAGCTGGAGGAAAAGGTGCCCTTTTTCCGCCCCACTTTTTTTTAATCCCGCTGCATCGCCCCTTGGATTTCCTCCCCTTGCAACATTGGAGCAGGCACTTGAAATACAAAAACCAATCAAGCATCGCACCGGCTCGCTGTTATTTTCTTGGCCGGATCGAAAGTTTTCACAACGGCTTTTCCCCCTTTTCTCCTCTTTCCCTCTCCGATCTTGGCTGCTTATCCCCTTTCTGCATTTGCGCCAGCACAGGGTGACGCCTCGCTTCAGCACCCTTTACCCCATCCCTTTCCCCGGAGAGTAAAGGCTGTCATCGAACACGGAATCTCTTCTCTTCCTTTTTTTTTTTTTTTTTTTTTCTTCTCTCTTCCGGGGCGATGACAGCCTTATTCCTTTTCCTGTCCGCTGAAGACGAGGACGTCACGCCTGTGCTGGCGCAAACTGCATTTTTCTTTTCGAAGCAGCCCAAGATCGGAGTAGGGCCCCTCTTCCTTTTTTCCTCCACTTGAAGCCGTTGTTAAATTAGATCCGGTCCCCTTCCCTCAACAAGCAATACAGCTTCGCCGTTTTTTTTGGTATTTCTGGTTTGCATGATGCCGGCTCCCCCCCCTTTTCTTTTTCTCGATGGGCGAGCAGCGTTATTTTTTTTTTTTTTTTGAAAGGCACCTGTACGCCAGGCTATTAACCTTTCGTTCTTTTAGCGGGGACTCGGTTGGTATAGCGCTTGTTGCCACTGCTCCCTTCCCCCCTTCCCCTGTGTCGGGATTGAGACTGACTTTTTTTTCCCTTTTGTATTCACGCTCGGGTTTTCAGCTCCGGCCCCCCCTGTATTGGCCCGTGGGATGCACTGCTCGTTTTTTTTCTTTTTTCCCAACCCAAATTCAAGCAAGACAGGCGCCGTGCTCCTGAGTGACCCTTTTCCGGTGGCAGTCGGCATGCTTTTTTCGGGCCATGCTTGCAAGCTGCTCTTCAAGACTTATTCCCTTTTCCTCCCCTCTGGTCTACTGTTTTTGGATAACTCTCCCTCTTTTTTCTTCGACGCTTAACGTTTACGCGCTTTCCTTTTATTCGTGAAATGCCAGGCTTGGCCTTTTTTTCCAACCTTCATGGAGAATCGCATTTCTTTCAGCCAACAACGATCATGACGTTCTCTAAGGGAGTTTGGTCTGCCGTCCCCCCCTTTCCCCTCTTATTTACACGTGATCGGAGGAGTTCCACTTTTTTTTTCTCGACATTTCGAGGCTGACACTCAGTTCTCTTTGACTTGTTTTTTTGTACCTTCCCGAATTACAATCGCTTGGGCATAGGTTTCACCGAGAGCCGAACCATTTTTTTTTTTTTTAAAGTACCGAGCTGTCGGACGAGGACGACTTTTCCGATTTCTTTATGACACGGTGGGCCCCATGACACTTTCTCTTTGAATGGCGACCCGTGAAACCTGCTTCCCCCTTCTTCTCTTACATGATCCCAATGTTCCGCTGGAAAAACCATTCCACAGCTCGTTTTTCTTACTCAAAACCGTCTCTTTTTTTTTTTTTTTTCTTCTTTCTTGCGGCGCTGTTAGTGCGACGGTCCTTTTCTTACCGAGGACAACTTCCGCCCGCGCTCGGACGGTCTTTCTTTCTTCCCGTCGCCAGGTGCTGTGGCTGTTTCCTGATATTAGCGCCTTGGCTTCCCCTGCGGTGTATGCGTTTGTTTTCCTTTTCTCCCCTTCAGCGTCTGCCTTCGAATCCGCTGAGTTTTGTTTTTTCTCCCTCCCGTTGACGGTCTGGCACGCGTTTATTCGTTGCCCCGGTCGATCCAATTTTCCGTTTTATCTCCTTTCCCTGCCTCACGATTGCCGGAGCAAGCTTTTTCCCCCTCCGAGAAGGTCTCAAACCTGGTACGCACATCGGCCCCTTCCCCTGTGTGCAGAACCCGCCACCCTCCCCCTTCCTTTTTACGCTTGGCAATATACGGGGACCCCCCTTACCTATGCAACTATCCAGGAGCGGCCACCCCCCATTTTTTTTCCAGGAGGGAAACCTCCCGTTCCCTTCTCTATCTTTTCCTTCCTTTTGAGAGAGGTGGCGTACCGCGGGGTCCCTCCTGGAATTTTTTTTCCCGCGCTGGATAGGTGCATAGGTCCTTTTTTTTTTCCATTAAATCCGCGTAGCTCGATTGGACGGGTGGGTTTTTCGCCGCTTGGTATCCGCTGGGCCTCTTTTCCCTTTCTTAGGCGGGTTTGTCTCTGTTTGGCAATCGTGATGGCCTACTAGTACCCTCCCCCCTCCCCCTTTTTTTTTCCTTTTCCCCCTTGGTAGAAACGCGGCCCTCAAACGAGGCGCGAAAGCAGCCTTTGCACCTCTTTCCGGCAGGACAGCTTATAGCGTCTTTTCATCCCCCTCCTCCCTCCCAACCGACAAGGGTCCTTTTTTTTCTTTTTCTTCTTGATCCCCTTTCAATGAAGCTATGATAAGGCTCTCGCGCCCCCCCCCCATTTCGAAGTTGAGCGCGATCCCTTTCCTTTCCCTCCTTCTTTGTTGGTAAGACAATGTGTCCGTAATTTCCTGCAATCGCCGAAAAATCCCCCCCCCGCTTCCTTTTCCCCTTCTTCCCTTTGTGAGTTAAGATCCCTCTTTGTCAGTGGTTTTTCCAGCGGAACATTGGGATTCAATGTCCCTCGTCGGAAGCAGGTCAGCGGTTCCTCCCTCCTCTCCTCTTTTCCCCTTTGGTTTCCACACCGTTGCAGCCTCTGGAAGGCTTCTTCTGTTCTCGTCGAAAGATCGGTAACTGCTGTCCTTCTTCCCACACTTTTTCTGCTATCGTGAAACCTTTCCCCGCTTTTTTCCTTCCTACCTTTTTCACGAATTTTCATTCACAACGCCCCTTTTGTCAGCCTCGGAGGAATGTTTAGCTCCCTCCCCTCCGTGGAAATAATCGGGAAAAACCGGTTTTCTCTCTCCCCAAACATACCCTGAGTTTGCTCCTTTTCTCATCGTTGTGCTGATCCATCCCTCTCCCCCCGTCTTGGTGCCCTGATTCCAATCCCTGGCATTTCCCTTTTCCTGTAGCGCGATAAAGCTGAGCGTTCTTTCCTATGAGGAGTAGTGATTCGTCCCAGTTTTTTATGTGCATAAGTCTTTTCCCTTTTCCCTTTCCCTCGTGCTCCTGGAAGCGACAAGACTGCATTGTCCCGCACACTTACGCAGAGCTCCCCTTTCTTCTTTTTTTTTTTCCTTGTCCTTTTTTCCCGTGGACCCGCAGCAGAACACCCGACCCTTCTTTGCAAATAACAACGGCGCAATACTTTTTTTTTATCCTGGAAATCCCGAGACGTTAAAAACCCCCCTTTCCCCCCCCCCCGATACGGTCCGAAGTCAGTCTCAAACCTTCCCTGCGCGTCAGTGGCAACAAGCGAGAATCTCCACCCTTTTCCCTCCCACCGAGAGGGAACTTTCGGTTACGGAGCTTCTGCCTCCTTCTTTCTCCCCAAACGGCCCATTCGGCGGCTGAATTCCCGGCTTCTCCACGATCCAGCAAGGTTTTCCCCCCAAATCCAAACCCATGCAGCATTCGCCCCGGTCTTGGTTATGATTGCTGGTTCTTTTTCTCGAAGTTAACAAGGATGTCACTGCTTCGGAATCTCTTTGCTCCCCCCGCCGATTGCAATGCATTTGAGCCCGCACCTGCGTGATCCTGCTTTCCTCCCCCCCCTTCTTCCCGAATTCGGAGAGTAAAGGCTGTCCTCTTTTCCGTGTGTTGTGAGAGAGATTAGGGGGCGATGACAAGCACGCTCCAACCTTTTTTCGGCGTCACGCCGTGCTGGCGCAAAATGCCTTCCCCTTCTTTTTCTTTTTTCTCCCTTCCTCTTTCCGCTCAAGAAGTGGAAAAGCCGTTGTTCCCCTAAGGTACAACCCAGCAATACCGCGAGCGTTTTCCGTGCTTTCTTTTCATTGACTGCTCCAATGTGCTGCTGATGTTGTTCGCAATTATTCCTCTTTTCCCCTCTCCCTTCTCATGGCGGTTGGGCGGAGAAAAGGGCCCTTTTTTTCAATGATCGTGATTGCGGGAGCGGGACTCGGTTGGCTCTTCTTGTGCCTTTTTTTTCTGAATTGAGACTGGACTCGCGACCGCGACCTTTTTTTCCGTCGGGATTTCAGCGACAGCCGCCCCTTCTCCGGTGGGATTGCACTGCGGGCAGCCGGTTTCCTTTTGCTCACCGCAACCAACTTCACGCCCTCCAAGGCGTCTTTCTTTCCCTTTTTCTGTCGTCGCAGGGTGGCAGTCTTTCTTTTCTTGCCATGCTTTTGGCTGCGCACGCTGCGACCTTACTTTTTTCTTCCCTGCGCGCCTGTTTCTGTTTTTTGGAATCAATCCTCAGAGTTTCCCGTTTTTCGCGGCTCTGATCGACCCCTTATTCGTGCATTTTTCTCAATGCATCTGGCTCGGATGGGCAGCAACAACTCTTCTTGCCGTTCCCCTTCCCCTTGTGAGGTGTGGTGCGAGCTGGTAAGCACTCCACGTGATCGGAGTTCCACTTCTTGAAGGGACGGACTTTTCGTCGTTTTTGTCTTTGTGAATGGAAACCTTTTTTTTTCTTCCGCCTTTCCCCCCCCTCTTCCTTTTTGCCTAGGTTTCACGATAGCAGAACCATCGTTGGGGTTGCGCTTCTCCTCCGAGACGCATGTGACGATGCTTAATTTTTCGCGCCTCCAGCGTTTCCCCCGGTTTTTTTCCCCCCTTCCTCTTTTTTGAATGGCGACCCGCTGAACTTTTTTTTCATGACATTGATCCAAATGTTCAGTGGAAACCATGATTCTTTTTTTCTTTCTTATCACAACGAAGATGGTTGCGCTTCTTTTTTTCCTTCTTTTTTTTCCCTCTTTTAGTGGCGAAGGGACTTCGGCCCTCCCGGACAAATCGCGCCAAAGACGAGATCGGAAACGAGCCTCTTTTCCCTTTGTCTCCCCTTTTTCTGTGGATGGTTATGCGAGCACTCTCTTTCATTGGACAATGCAGGGGGCTTCCCCTTGCGTGGTATGCTGTTTTCTAAGCTGTCTGCTTCGCTTCGTTTTTTTTTTTCCTCTTTCCTGTCTGGCCGCGTTCTACCCGGTTTTCCCCCAGGTCGATCCCATTGTGGCGTTGATTTCCGTCCCTGATTGCCTGAGCACGATTTGTATTCCCCCCTCCCCCCCCGACGAAGAAGTTCTCACTTTTCTCCTCTGCGAAAATGGTGCAGCCCAAGCCAACCCGTCCAAGTAGAGCTTTCTTGCCCTTTCCAAAAACTTACCATGAAACTATCCAGCGCTTTACTTCTTTTTCCTTCTTTTGTCACCCGCGGTAACGCCCCCCCCTTCGTGGTTGGTTGTTGAGATAGATGGCGTTCCGTTTTCCCCCCGCGCCCTGTGTGTTCCCGCCCCTTTCTCTTTTTCCCTTTTCATTATTAACGTGTTCCCTTTTTCGCTCGAATTGGACGGGGGGGCTGTCTGCACCAGTTTCGCCCTGCTTGGGATCCCGTTTTTCTCCCTGCTTTTCTTCCTCGGTTGAATACAAATCTTTCCTTCCTTTCTTCGGAACATATAGGACCTCAACTCCCCTGATTCCAAGGCTGGTCGACCCCCTTTCCGGCCAACGAGCGCGAAGCCTTCTGCAGCGAGGCAGGACAGCTTATAGAGCATCGAACTCACCCTCCACAAGGGGAAGCCCCGAGGCCTTTTCCTTCCTTCTCCGTGCCTAGCGCATAACCATCCACATCCCCCTCTAGGGCCATGACGCGTTCCGATCTCGGTTTGCTTGCCTCCCCCCGTGCCGTAAAAGTCCCTTCGCCCCCTACCATTTCCCCCGAAAAAAATCCACCCAGCCGCGCAAACATCTTCTTTGTTGATCTTGAGCGAGCTGTTGTCCTTTTTTCCCTCGTACTTTCCTTCCCCCCCCCCCTTGTCGGAAGAGTAGGAAAGCCCCCCCCTCCTAAACAGAAGTGCATGGTTTCCCCACAGTTCAGCCTCCCTTAATGTTTTTTGGTAATAAGCCATCGGCCCCCGGTTTCCTCCCCCTCCCGGGTACTTGCTGTCTTCGCCTCCTGGTTCTGCTATCGGAAACCTAGCCCAAGCGGAGTCGTATTCTTTAATTTTTTTCACACGACAACTGGCAACCCTTATGAACGGAGTGGTCCTTCGCCATTCAAGAAAGTGGAAACTCCGAGCACGTTGGTCCCAATGTTTTTCCAGGTCGAACCAACCTCCCTTGTGCGTTTTTCTTCCTTCTTTTCTGTGCTCAATCCCGAGCCGATGCGATTTCGCCCCCGGTGTCCCCGAATCCGGTCGAGCCAGAGCGCGATTACCCTTTCCTCCTTTTCTTCTGTGAGACCTATTGAGGAAGTGATTCCCCCCTCTCGGAGAGCAGCCTAAGTCTTTTCCCCCAAGCATGGCCGCGACCATCGCCTCCTTTCTTCCCCACTGCGTCCGAATCAAGCCCCTTTCCGCCTATCTCCCCCTTTGGCCCGCAGAACACCCGAAACCGGCGCCCGCAGTGCAATCACAGCGTCTCCGTTTGCTGGATCGCTGAAATCTCCCCAAAACGTTGCGATTCCGGTCCGAGTCCAGTATCCCTTCCCTCCCTTTTTGGCAACAAGCGCGAATCTCCCTTTCTCCCCCCCCTTCCCGAGCAGGGAACTTTAGGTTTAATATTTCTTTTTCCCGTTATCACGAACAAAAAAGACATTCGCAGGCTTCTCCCTTGTTTTTTCTTTCCCGCAGGCAACATTGGAGCCTTCACTCCCTCACCCCTTTCCCCCCCCCTCAGAATTCGCACCGGCTCGCGTTCCCCCTCTAAATTTGGACGGATAGACTTTTCCTTTTCTTCTCGATCGTGCCGACTCCGTCTTTTTCTTCTTCCCCCCCCTTTCCATCCTTTTTTTCCTACAGCCACAGGCGTGACGCATCGTTCAGTGCTTACCCCTTCAGCATTTCGGAGAGTAAAGGATGTCATCGCCCCCGGAATCGATCTCCCTCCCCCTTTTTCTCTCTGCTTCCGGGGGCGATGCAGCCCTTTCTCTCTCCCCTTTTTTTCTTTTTCCCCTCCCTTCCTCCCTAGGCGTCAGCCTGTGATGGCGCCAAAACTCCTTCTTCCGAAGACCAAGATCGGAGTCGGCACGATGATCCGCTTAGTGCCTCTCCGGCAAAAGGGATAGAAGTCCCCCCATCCCCCTTCCTTCTCCCTTCATGATGATGGTTTTGTATTTATGGTTTTCCTGATTGCATGCTCCAAGTTGCCTTGCTTCACCTTTAGGGAGGCCTTTTCCTTCTTTTCCCCTTTTTTTCTTAGAAAGGGCACCTTTCCGCCAGCTCTTTCCTGCGGGAAGCGGGACTCGGTTGGATATTCGCGCTTGTGCACTTGCTTTTTACTGGACTCGGACGGATCGCAAACGTGGTTTCTTCACCTCTCTTTCCTCCTCCTTTTTTTTTCCTCCGGTGTGGATTGCACTGCGCGCCGGTTTCTGTTCTCCCCATTCACGACAAGACAGGGCCCGTGCTCTCGGCGGCCTTTGCTTTGTCTTTCCCTCTTCATGCTGCTGCTGGTCCGCGGCCATGCTTGCTGTCTCCCCTCTTTCCGTCAAGACGTAGGCATGCGCGCCGATTTCTCTCCCTCATCAGAGGGACACAGCGAAATCAGGAGACGCTCACGTTTATCGCGCTCTCTTTACCTTTTTTTTTTTCTTCGCAACCTCATGGAGAATCGCATAGGCTCTGTTCTTTCCCCCCCCTCCCTCTCTTTCCCTCTCTGGGACGGCGCCAAACTCAGGGAGGTTGGTTCCCTCTTTCCGGTGGGTCCCGATTATTTTCCCACGTGCTCGGAGTTACATTGATTTTTTTCCCCTCGTCTCTCTTTGCCAGTTGTCGTTGGGAATGAAACATTCGTTCTCCTCTCCTACTTCCTTCTTTCCTAGGTTTCACGATAGACAGACCATTTTTTTTTTCCCCGAGCTGTCGACGAGACGCCTGTGCGATGGCATTATTACCCCAGCTGCATTGGATTGCATTTTTTACACGTCGAGGTGAGGCTGAATTTCCCCCTTTCCCCTTCCTCCCTCCCCTTTGGGTCATGACATGATCCCCATCCCATGAACAGCTCCGCTCAGTTCGAGGAGTCTTAACTAACCCGCTTTTTGATTTTTCGGCGGATTGCGTCTGTTCTCCTTTCCTTTTACGGCACATGTCTTAGCGACAATCCCTCCTGAAAAGCGCATGGCACTAGGAGCTCAACGTCGCCTTTCTGTTATGCGCGAGACCCTCTTTTTTCCTTTTCTCATTGGCACTGCCTCCCCGGTGTATGAGTGCGTTTGTTTGTAGTCCTGTCTGTCTGCATTCGATCCTTTCTTTCTTCCCCCCCCCCCTCTGCTTCGCGCTCGTGCCTTTTTTTTCCGCGGACAAGGTCGATCCCATGGTGGAGTCTCCCCCCCTCACGATGCCTGAGGCCCGATTCCTTCTCCCCCCCCCTCCTAAGAAGTCTCAACCTTTTTTCCCGCGCGAAAATGGTGCAGACAAAGCCCACCCCCTTTTCCCATTTTTTCCTGCTTGGCAATTCTTACCGAAAACGTTAATTTCCCCCCCCCCGCGCGGGACAACCAACACCGGGCGCGGGGTTCCCTCTTTTGTTTCACCGCCCCTCTTTTTCCCCCCCCCTCCGCCGTTGTGGTGGGTGAGATCATTTTTTCCCGCGGGGTCCACCTCCGTTGACTGTGTGGTTGTTCCCGCGCTTTCTTTTTCCCCCCCTTTTTTTCATTAACGGTCGGCCAGCGAGCTCGACTTGACGGGGGTGGCGCCTCCGCTTCTTTTTAGTACCTTTTCCCACTTCTTTTCGGGAGGGGTTTTCTCCTTTTTCCAGGACAATCGTGAGGCGGCCTATCTTCCCCTTCCCCTTTTTCTCTCCCCCTTTTGCCGCGTGCCAAGTCCCCGAGCCAGACCGGAAACTGAGATTCCTTTTTTACACAAAACTCAGCGGATCGAGGACCTCCCCTCCTTCTTTTTCTTCCCCCCCCCCCCCCGCAGCATTACAACCGCAAGGTGCCTCCCCCTTCCCTCCCCTCTCAGCAATGATCAGGATCTCGCGCATCCCCCCTTCTCAGTTGAGCGCGAGTGCATGCGCGTTCCATCTTTCCGGTAATACAATGTGCCGTAAATTCCCTTCTCCCCCTTCTCCCCTCCGCCGAAAAACTCTTCAAAAATATTCGGTTGTGGTAAGACCTCCTCGAACTGTTTTTTTCCCGCTGGAACATTGGGATCAATTTCCTTGCCTCCTCTTCTCCATCAGGTTAAGCGGGTTCGCCCCTCAGGACTGCTTTTTTTTTTCCCCCACCGTTAAGCCTTGGGCCTTTGTTTAATTAAAGCCATCGGCACAGGCGTCCTTTTCCCCGCAAACCAAAACGTGTTCTGCTATGTGAAACATCCCTTTAGACTTCTTCACGAATGTTCATTCCACGTCCCCCCCCCCTTTCCCTTTAGTCCTTTCGAAATGTGGAGCCCTTCAAGTAAGTGGATTTTTTTTCCTGGGACCAAACATTGTTGTTTAGTACCCTCTTCCTCACCCCCTTTTTTTCCCCTCTTCGTCATAATCGTTGTTGCTGCTCCTTCCCCTTTTCAGTTGCGGTTCACTCCTGGCATGCCCCCCCTCCTGAGCGGCGTACACTTCTGTTCCTCTTTTCCCCTTTTTTTCTCTTCTTCTTTTTTCCAAAAACCAATCTCCTTTTATGCATAAGTCTTGCGTCCCGAAATTCGCATCCGCAAAAGAATGGCCTTCTCCCAGCAGGCATGCATTTTTCCTACATCAGAACCGTCGCCGAGAGCAAGGTCTTCTTTTTTCCTCTGAACACCCGACGAAAACCTTCTCCTCATTCTTTCCTACCGAAGGCCAGTGCGTTTCTTTCCAACACGTTGACGGATTACGGTCAGGAGTACCTTTTCCCTATTTTTTCCGAGCGTCAGGTGGAAAAACAATCTCTTTTCCCCTCTCCCTCTCCCGCAAAATCAAGAGCAGTTTCTTTCCCTTGCGGAAAGGTGGGACCTTTCTCCGCCCCCCTACTCAATCCCGCTGCCTCGCAATCATGCGCTCCCCTTTTCCCCCTTGGAGCAGGCATAAGGAAACCTTCCATAAGAATTAGAACCGGCTCGATGCTGTTTTCTTTATCCCTTTGCCGGATCGAAGTTTAACCCCCCCCCCGTTCCCCCCCCTTTTTCTCTTCCTATTCCTATCTTGGCTGCATCTAAAAAAAGCACGATTCTTTTTCGTGAAGGACTAGCAGTCAGGCGGACATAACCGGAAGGAACCCCGTTTTTTTTCCCCTCGGCAGCTCTTTCTTTAATGACGAAGGAAGGGGTTGTTGTTGAGTCTAGATCTTTTTTTCTCTTCTTACTCTTTTTTACTTAACATATTTGTTTTCCCAACCCCTCCCCCACCCTTTTTTCCCCCACACCCCTTTTTTGTATCGAAATGCTGTGTCTTGTGTTTCCCTTTTGCTGGCGCAAAATGCATTGCAATCGGCGTTTGTCTCCTCCTCTTCTTCTTCCTTCCCGATCGATCCGAAGCAGTGGAAGCCTTTTTTTTCAAAAGGGATCGAAGGGGGTGACTACAACAAGTCCCATACGTTATGGGTTTGGTATTCTGGTTTTATTCTTCCTTTTCCTTTCCGTGGCCCGCAATGAGGGCTCTCTTTCCGCCTGCGAATGGGCGGTTTGGGCGAGAAGGGCACCTTTTTTCCCTTCCCTGATCTGATTGAGTATCTTTTTTTTCTCTCTTTGTTGCCACTGACGAGCTTTCCCCTCTCTTTGACTCGGACCGGATCGCAACGTGTTGTTCTTCAGATCTGGTTTTATGCGCCGTTGTGGATGCACTGAGGGGAAGTTCTTTTTCTGCTTCCTTCCCCTTCCCTCCTCCGGCGCCGTGGCTCTCGGAGGACTTCTCCCAAGGGGGAGTAGGCATGATGCTGCTGGTCGTTTATGCTTTCTCCCCGCAAGACTTAGGCATGCGCTCCCCTCTTTCTCTCCTCCTCTTTCT
>Ga0179593_1271731_pt1 | contig 15907 bp, 10 predicted proteins | sample CZODoug2_1_08_16_FD_185931 | JGI IMG/M metagenome (GOLD analysis project Ga0179593, IMG submission 185931) | Vadose zone soil fungal communities from Angelo Coast Range Reserve, California, USA - CZODoug2_1_08_16fungal (PacBio error correction) | ecosystem: Environmental > Terrestrial > Soil >... | reverse complement strand
AGGACGGTCTCATAGGCGGGGCCCGGTCCCCATTTGCCATAGTTTGTTAATATATCCCCCTAGCTAAATGGGTGATGTGCGGCGGACTTATCGCAAGTCTGGATCCCCCAGTGGCAAGAGATCCTCGTGGATTACCAGCTTGGTTTCTGCTTAAGAGGGAGCTCCCCTTTTTAGGCCCTGCCCCCTTCCCCAGCGCTCGGCCAGCCGCAGTTACCTCCTTAAAATAGGTCCTCGTCGCTTTCTACCCAGTCCTCGGCGAGGGTATAGAGACAGGTTCTCCCCTGTTCTTCCCCCGTTTATGATTGTGAGAGTTTCTTTGTGTAACCGGCATGATCGATAGCTTCCCCTCGGCGTCCTCGGATATCGATATGAATGCCAAGCCTCTCCTACTTCTTTAAACTGGTGTGCGGTCAGTTTTCACCCGCCTTCCTCTCTTTCCCTTTTCTTTTGGACTCTTTTCTGTTCAAATTTCAGAAACGGTACCCCTCCTTAAGGTGGTGTTTACCTCCTTTCGCTCGCCGGTTCGTTTGCTAGCCTCGGGAGAAATGGCCTCTCTCTCGCGTGCCCCTGCTCTCGTAGGAGAGGCCCGAACGGTGATTCGATTTTAGTCGACGTTTCGGCCACCCTGTATTATTGAACAATTAGGTGTCGGTTCTGCTGAGACGTCTGTTTAGAGTCCCTTGAAAGCCTTAGGATTACTTTGGACTGACCATGCCCGTATTCCCAGTCGAAATAAAATTGTGGCAGCCTTTCTCCTGCGGTTTGAATGCCTCGCTACCTGAATTGCCGCCAGAAACGGTAGGCCCCCCCCCCATTTTCTTACACCACTACCATGACGTTTTTGTTTATGCCCGTATCCCAGCCACCTTTCAACTGTAACCCTTTTAGTCTCACCGACAGCGGGCGAAATCTAATCCCCCTTTCAGAACTTTTTCTCTCCCTCCCGCCTGCCCGCCGTCTTGAACCTCTCGCGGATTTCCGTTCAAGACCCATCCCCCTTTTCTGTCCGACCCGGCCGTTGACCAACGACAGGTGCGAGTCCCTCAGCTTTCAGCCGTCCAACATGTCCGGGCAAAAGGGCGAGATCGAGACTGAAGGAGAATACCCCTTTTCCCCTTCCGCTGATTCGCCAGAGAACCGACCAATGATATTCGCTAACTCCGGGGTTCCCTCTCCTGTATTGCGAACTTGCTACTTTTTTTGGTGCTTGTTTTTCGAGAGGCGACTCCCCCCCCCATCTCAAGTTCTTCAGTGTTCGGCCAACTTGTCAATTTTTTTGGCGGTTTTTCCCACTATTACCACGCGAAAGCCGTTATTCTCACACGCCGTTGCTATGCGCCTTGCTGACTCTAGTCTTCGACTAGATTTTCTCAGATCGGGTACCCAACACTTCGCCTGCCCCCCCTTCAACAGTTCTTTATTCGCTTTTGCTGAGTCCGATGCCTATTATTACCCCAATTTTGGGTTGCTTCCTAAGTTCTATTTCTATTATTTGTGCCTCATAGAGTTAAGAGCATGCCCTCTACTTTCTAGGGGTATAGAAGTTTTGATACTGATGTAGCTCATACCATTTCGTTCAACAAGAAGACCTTCTGACAAGCTGGTTACTGTGCCCTCCCCCGGCGCTCAGAGGCATCTTGTTTGTGCACCTGACTCTTAAGTACTGTCAACCTGTGACATCTCTATTTTTTTTCTTGAACGTAGGGATCTTTTTTTTCCCAGTCCCCCGCCCCTCCCCCCCCCGTTTTGCGCGTTCAGGAAGGCCGCTGATCGATTATAATAAACTTTGCACACTGATAATCCTGTGCTCTTCTCCGCTCCTTACTTTTTTGTGACGCCAACGCTCCAGTTACGAAGCTTTTATTAAGGAACTTTGGATTGAGTTGCATCAGGTTCTTTCTTCGGCTTCCCCTGGTAGCAGCTTCCCAGGGAGTGCTTCCCCTGTTAACTGCGATGTTCTTCCGCCGGTTCTGTCGCCCCGTGGATTTTCTTTTATTCGTAAAACCTTCCCTTACGGAGCCTATTTTGAGTTTTTTTGGGGTAGTCGGATCTCCCTTCTTATGAAGAGGGTGTGCGGCTCTCCCCCCGAAAGATTTTATGACCAATATTCCCGACGCCGCTTTCTTGCGAATTTTGAGAAGGATGAGATTTTGAAACTGTGAATCCGAACTATCCTCATGTCGAGGGTGTATGGAGTTTCAGGCCCTGTCTTCTATTCACTCCCCTTTTACTCCGGCCGGTGGGGGTGATCTTTTTGCGTGTTCAATTATGACCCCCTTTTGCGCCTCCTTTGGGTGCTCTGAACCACTTCCTCTTTGCCGCGTTCCTTTACCGACGTTCGACCTACTCACGTTCCCTAGTCCCCCGGTAATACTTGATCGAAAACCCCTCTTCTTGGCTGCTGACCCGTACGTTTTGGTCCATTGACTGGTTCTTTTTCATCGCCCGCCTTGGCTGAATTCTCGTCTCAGCCCACTCTACCCCTGTCGAGAAATCCCATTATTTTGGCCTCGAGAGTAACCAGTTTTCCAAATGGGGATGTGACCCCGTACCCGCGATCCCCTGCCCCCCCCCACGCGCCCCAAGTTCCCTTTCCCCGGGAACCGAGATGTTCCCTTTTGTGATGCTGGTATTAGTTTTCCTATATTTTTTATCATATCTGTGTTTTTTTTTGCATAGATCTGATTTTACTCCACAGATTTTGAAATAGCGTGCCCTTTTTCGTGGGAAACGGCCCCTCTTTAAGTGGGGGTAGCGGTGATCTGTTTCCCCACCCTCTGAGGACGCATCTCTCCTCGCGCGTTATTTTTCCCGTACATCCACGTAATATCTTTGTCTCAAGAGCCGTCAGCGGATCGCTATGACGTCCCTTCAACAAAATGATGGGACATTCGTAGCGAACCCGATATGTATGATTGTTGATTTCTGATCGGATAGGTTCGGTAAAGTCTTACTATATGTCCCCCTTTCGCCGACCAAAGATTCATGGGCCCCCCCATACCGTCCGAGGTGTTCGTGTTTAATCCCTGCCCGAGTTTTGGCCAATAAAGCCGCTCTATTCATGGTATTTTTCCTCCCTCCCGTTAGTCACCCGCCCGACTCTCGACTTTTTTTTTCGAGATGGACGGAGCAGTTTTTTTTTTTAGCGCCTCCAAGCCGTCCCTCCAGTGGGCCTCGCCCGCGCCAGGTATAAGCTCTGGTCTGCTCTACTGGAGTTGCCTTCTCCCCCTCCTCCCCCAAGCCCCGGCCATCATGCTCGCTCCTCCGCGTTACCCCCATCCCTCATGCTAATCCTCCTGTCTTGAGCTTTGTGACCGCTCTGAGAATGCGCTCCCCGGCGTCTTAATCGGGCCAGTTGAAAATTTTGTGAGCCCTTGCGCTGCGTTAAAGCCTCACATACCGCTACTGATCTCAAATTTTGAGATTAGGCGAGAATTAGGTGACTTTTCCTACCCCAGTTCTGGAGACGAAATATGAGTTCTACTTTTTTTCTCCTGCCTCCCATTGGTTATCAAAAACTTCACTTGTAGGAGACCGAAAGCAGACTCTTTTTCAGGGCGTCTAGGAGCAGACGCCCAGGAGCGGGAACCCGCACCGCTAGTATTTGTACCGTATTATTACACCAGAGTTCGGACGCGAAAGTTTTTACGATCTAATCCCTCTCGGTTTCTGGATGACCCACCTGAAAGCGGCATCCACGTTTCCCTGGGCTTTTGATGATCTCATGGCCCGTTACCGGAGCAGCCAGGATTAGCCCCCGTACGGTCGAGGTATGTTTCTTGTCACGCGATGCGTAAATCTCGAACTCTACCGGAGCCCTTTTTCTGTTCACATAGACCCTGTTGTTTAACTCTCAGGCACGCTAAAGAGTCTCGGAACTCTCTCACTGTTTGCTGGGTTTCTTTTCCTAAACGGTGTCACCATTCTGATCTTTATTATACCTCCTATCCCTCCGACGAGAAGTCCTGGCGCTTGCTCCTCCAAGCTTTCTTTCAACACGGTAGAGGAAACTTCCGGCTTTCAACTCCAGCGATTTGCAGTTGGCTCTTTCTCCACCTGCTGGCCACCCACAGAACAAATGCGAAATTTGTGGATGGCTGAACTTTTCTGCTTTTTTGCGAGCACTCTTCCCTATATTCAATAGGACTCCCCCCGGGTTCGTTCTCCCCAGGAGAGTCCGAAAAGGAAAGAGACCCTCTCCCACTTTTCCTTATTCCGTCAATATCGTCCTCCCCCCCTATTTTTTTCTCGTGTTATTCGCAGGTTTTCTTGTACCCCCCCCCTATAGGTTGGGCCATTTGGCAGGAGTTATTCCCTCCTGTCTGTAGTGTAGAACGTTTTTAATACAAACGGGTGGGGTGGATCCTCGAGGAATCCCGAGTACGTTCGAAATCTGTTCTTTACCGTGCTGTCATTTTTCTTCTGCGAAGTCTTGTTTTCGCCCCTCCTTTCTTCCCCGCCAAGTGTCAGTTTACGCTGGCTCTACGCAGCTAGCTTCAACTCGGTCGGTTTGGATGGAACACAATCTTTCGTTTTAGGGTTTTTCTACTTCTGGTCCTTAGAATAGGAATGTGCGTTATATTCTCGCCGCCGGTCGGCATTTCAGTTTCGAGAAAGGGTTGTTTCTGCGAATCTTCTCCCGCTGGTTGTCAGCGGGTCCCTTTATTTAGACTTGCAGCTTTCCCCTTGCGCTCACGGACCCGGAGCTTATGAGTTTGGCGACGCAATGGGCTGAGTGTTTCGTCTTCCAGACCGTGCCCAAGTTTTCTCCCTCTTCTCCCCCCCTATTCGCCCCTCGTCTTTCCTCCTCCGATCGCAAGTCTAGGAGTCTTCTTCCCTCCAGGGGGGCCTTGATAAGGCGCTTCCCTTTTTCCATCGCCCCCCCTCGTCCTATTGGCTGACACTTGAACCTCAAGTCCCTTTTTTTTCTTGGACGAGTACTGGCCCTGTTTGCGGTGCTCCCGCCATGAAAGGGCTTTCTTGATTCTTCGTTCCGACGCACTCGTTAGAAGTGCCTACTGCCCAGATGCATCATAGATTGTTCAAAGAACCCCCGGGGCCCCGATCTGTAACAACCCGGTGTCATCCCTTGGTGAATCCTTTATCGATCCTAGACGCTGGTATGTCCATGGCTTATAGCAGATGTCTCTTCTCCCGCTCGGGTGCATTGGTTCGGAAGGTCTTCGACCTGATCTAAACTCCGGCCATAGATTGGATTGAAAAAATCCCTCCTAGGCAAAAGTTGGGCGGACATGGTACCTTTGATTGGTCTTCACTGATTCTAAATCTTCCCCACGGACCTGTTGCGTTCTCCCTGTAAAGAGTAGTCCCCCCTGGAAACCTTTTCCGTAGCACACGAAAGCTGGGTTCTTTTCCATACTTTTCCTTCCCCCCTTCCTTTGTTGTTGATACCCCTGACGCCGCTCCCCCTTCTTTTATAAAGGCCCCCGTTGAAGAGTCGCTCATTCCAGCTCCGCCCCTGCTCTCTTTTCGGCTACGCCCACTATAGCAAGGGCATCGATCCATGTTGTCCCCCGTCCAGATATCAGAGCTTTAACGCCTTTGAGCCCCGTCGTTAGCTGTACCTACTAGACCGGAAAGGCCGTATTAGAGCTTAGTTGACCATTCTGCTGCTCGTCATGGTCATAAATGCCTATTTTCCTGCTGTTTCCACTATCCCAGACCTGAGTATTGACATTATGCCTTTGACATTGCGAGGGTGACCGGCACATGTCCTATTTTGAGACATTGGCGAGTTCCTGTGTTCAAATGAATATCTAGTGCGGTTGAATGATCCGCCGCCATAACGCCTCCTGGAATATGGATGGTTTTGTCTCTGCCTACCGAACAGGAAGCCTTTGTCCCCCAGTGAAGTGGCTTTTCGTTCCCCTTTCCTTTGCCATCGCGTAACCTGGGTTTCTTTGTTTGAGTTTACTTCTCCTGTCCGAATCTTGTGAGAAGGTATGGCGCTTGATTGTTCTCTTTCCGTAGGGATTGATCTTTTTAATTTTTAAAAGGCTGTGACTCGGCGTTAGCTTTGGTACAAACGTTTTGCCGTCCCGCCTAGAACCTTCTCTTCACTATCAGATTCTAGAGATTTGTTGACGAGATGTTGCGTACTGCTGTTTCGTATCCTTTCGGGGGAGGTGTGCCATTCTCACCGTAATCTCAACTTCCTTTTGCTTGCCACGCTTGAGCCCACCCAGTTCTTCATTTCTCCCGATACAGACTATTCCCTCAACGGCAGTTTTCAGTGAAGTGAAACACCTGATTCCCGCGTTTCCCTCTTTTATTTCTTTCACGTGCAGGCACCGCTCCTCCGTGTTTGAAACCCCACAGGTTTAGAGCCGATTGTCGCTTTGCTAATCTCAACAACTAGCTTCCACCTCCAATAGACGTCATTACGCGTTCGATCTGAGCCCAGTCCAACCGACCTTGGCCTCCAGACACGCCGGCTACCACCGCAAAAGTAGGAGCCCTTACCAGCTTCTCCTGCCTGTGCCACATCCTTTCATCAGGTTGTTTTCACGATAGAACTCAAACACCCCGTTAAACCTTCGTCTTTTGATTGCCGGTCGACATTCCCCGTCAGATTGTGTATTACTTTTTCATATGGGGATATTGAGCTCTCTTTGGCCCCACGGGTGGGTGAGATTTTCGGTCGCTTTAGAAGCGAATATATTTCGAAAGAAACTTTCCCTTTTCGCGTGCTGATCTTTTTTTCAGCAAGCTTCAGTAAGGAATCGTATGTTAAGTCTGTGTAACCCTGGACTCGGGTCCCATTTTGCTTCCCCCTCTGGATACGACTGTTGAGGTCCCTGTTTGCGCTGAGCTTACTTCAACCAGTGAGAGGCTGCGAGCACTAGTTGATCTTCATTCGGAACACGTAACCGTTTTTTGAACTTCAGACTTAGCCTGAGAGGATCCCTCTTGCACACAGAACTTTAACTGACCGTAGCGGCCTTTCTCCCCCTCTTTTTTATTTTATGACATGCCCTTCCACCCCCCGCAGTACCCTCTCCCATCGGGGATGTGATAAGCCGCATCTTCCGAGTGAGAGATGGTCCCCTGTCCTCCTGGGCCCTTTTCGAATACTGCGGCCAACGCGTATCTCTGTCGTTTTGGACACCTTGTCCCGCTATGAGATCCCAGTCCCCGACATTCCCGTAGTCTTTTAGTGACTTTAGAGGATTCTTGATATCGGTTGCTGCCCGCATTTGATCCATCCCTAAGAGACGGGGTGAACTTACAAAGCGTTCCGAGCTTCTACTCTTGGGGACCTTAGTCTGCCTCATCTTTCTGTAGTTCCTGTTTTTCCGTTCGCAGCGGGCATCTCTGAAAAATTTTTTAGGTCTCCTTAATCTCGTTGGATATCCAAGTTGCCGTAGCCCACAGCCAAGGAAGTTGTGAGTCTTTTTCGGGGGTCCGCGAGGAGCCTTTCCTCTGCTTGCTGTAGGCGGCTATTTACCCGAGTCTCCGATCCTCAGACCCTGACCTTCTGTCTGCAAGGAGAAGGTGAGAGGGCGCTCCCCTGTCCATCGCCCTTTTTTTGTATACCCCAACCTATGCCCGGGAGTGTACGCAGTAGCTACCCTCCTTACAGGCTTTTTTTGTTTAGGTTCAGGCCTCTGACGTGACCGAGCTTCCTCCCTTCCGTTTCGAGACCCTTTTTTCCTGTGTACGAGCTATTAACGATACTTCCCACGAGCCGCGGTTTCGAATCGACGAAAAGCTATTTTCGCCCCTTTTTATGTTAGCGGGCTCCTTCCCTGCGTGATCAGCCAAGAGGCCTCGGTCGCGGACCCGAAAGCTTTTCCCTGATTACCGGTGGATGTTCCCCCTCCGCTCCCCGAAAACATGTTTTCAGTTTTGCCGTTACGGAAACGGATCCGCTCTCTCTTGTCGGGTAGACTTCCCGAATCTCTATCTTTTTACCTCGGGGGTTGCCCGAGAGATTAGGCAGTAGTTTTTTGGAATTTCTTAGCGGAATCAGGTTTCTTGTAAATCCGTCTGCTGCCAGTTTTCGTAAGGAATGACCCACCTTCCCCTGCAACATGAAGGGCCATAAGGAGGAAGTTGGGGGGATAGTTGTGTGAGGAGTAGAGCCATGGGGCAGGAGAGGAATAATGGAGTCTCTGGGCGTCCCCAACCCAGTTGAGGATCGCGAACTCCTTTGCTGGAATTACGATGTCGGCGCCGATTTAGCCCCAGTGTTCTCTCCTTTTTACGCAGGAACCATCGTGATACCTCACTTACTTAATCGTTTGCACAGCTAGTCGTTCGTTCCGGACTGACGGCATGAGGTTTTTGAAGTTCTTCGCTGTATCTTGCACAAAAGCTCCGTGTTTCCAATTGAATAGAGAAGTGAATGAGGATTTAATTTCGAGGGAATGTGAAATTCCAGCTCGTCCTTTCGTTCGGTCTTTGGATGAGACCGCCCCCTGCCAGCGATTTTTATTTTTTTTTTGCGGATCTAGCGTTTTTGTTTGGCGAGAGCCCCTCGCAGAGCCGATGGGAACACTCCCTCTCGGGAGACCTTCTTCTTCTCCGTAGTCAGCTTTCTGCTTCTGAGACGGTTTTCCTCTTCATAAGATGTTAGAAGCTCCTTTTTTTTGGTTAATGCAGCCGGTGGTGTCTACCTGTCTCCGGAGTCCAATTTTACTCTGATCAAGGAGCTTATAGCAGTCGCCGTTTGCCTTTGTGCTCTATTAATCGTAGCTTTCTGCGACCGTTTTTTCAACATTACCTGCAGCAATCCCCCCTCCTTGCATTTTGCTGCGCGCGCTCCTCTTTTGCCCCGGTGTCTCCCACCGAGAGCACTTAATTATATTCATCAGCTGCAAAGGTAGGGACTAAAAAAATAGAAAGGTCTTCTTCTAACTACGGATCTGATTTGGGGTTTTTTGTGTTTTGCAATTCCGCCCCTGGGGCTACTCTCTTTTTAGCTCTTGTTTCCTCGGATTGAGTACAGGTTTTAAGTGCTCCCCCCCAGTTTTTGCGCCCAGCTAGAGCATGGATACGTGTTTCTTCTCAATTCCACCGGTGAGAGGTACTTGTGGGTTTTATGCGGACTAGAGTCCGAGCTTTTCCGATCGCCCGACGAGGTCGCTTTCTTGCTATTGGCATTATTTATTTCCCATCTGTCGGCCTCATGCCGGCTTTCACAGAAAACCGAACTTGTGTAATCCGCAGGCCACTCGCTCTACGATCGCTCTGAGTAATAATCCCTTGTTGTCCACTGTTCGTTTCTATCACTTGGGTGAACAAGGTTCGATTCCCGCGATGAGGGTTGGTAACCTCATCCGGTTACACCGGAGTAACCTCCGTTTCATTGTCCACTACTTTCGCCCGTGTTTTCCCCAAAGAGGACTCGCCCCTTTGACAGGGGTTGCTGGCTCAAACCATTCCGTTTGATCCTATTAGCGAACCTCCCGGCTTCCCTTTCACTTGCAGCGGAGTCGTTCTCCCTCCCCTCAAGTAAAGCAGCCTCATCCCCGCCCTTGCCCCGCAAGCGAGGTGACCCCCCCTTTGTTTATTTATCCGGTGAGGCGATAAATGACCCCAGTACGATTGGTGGCCTTGCCTTCAGCGTATTTTTTTATCGCCCTTTGGGTCTGAGGTCGGGTCTACAGGGCTTTGCCGTATCTTCTCCCTACTGCCTTGCCTCGCTTCTGCCTTGTTTGAGACCGGGATTTCAGTTGTAATTGTTCTTGGGAGACCATCCTCTGTTATTCGAGTGTTTTTAAGGGATGGCTCTTTTCCGAGCCCTCTTGGCCTCGTGGCATAGTTCTTGAGTGGTTTTCCATTCCCCTTTTTCTTTTCTTCCGTTACGGCGCGTTTTTATCGTTTTCCTTAGACTGTCGCGGCAAGATTCCAACTGGGAGTTCTTGCGCCCACTTCTTCCTCTGCGGTTTCCTTTTCAAACATTCGAAAGCCGGTGGCACAGGCGTGCTCACCCAAGCTTTTCCCCCTCCGTCGTTGAGATTTAATTTTCGCGGCTTACGCAAGAAGGGGTTCTGACCATCCATATTCATCCCCTTTGCCCGTCCACTTTGTCTCCTCACCGAGGGCTGCCTCAGAGTTGGGAGTTAGCGCGGCTCCCATCCTTTTGTAAGTACAGTTCCCTGGCCTTAAGCGGCTCAGAGTTACTACTTTTTTCTCTGCCCCCCCTGTTTTTTGTCCCTACACAGCTCCCACTCCCCACACACCCCCCACAAATGACGCGAAGGACGTCTCCTGGTGATCGAAGAAACATGCAGTTATGAAGTCGGTTTCTGCCCCGGTTCTCATTCAAACTGGTATACCGTAAGTTTCCGCCTCCGAGATGAATCGGGTGTTTCTTCTGGGCAACGCCTCGCGCGATCCCCATGCAAATGTTTCTCCGTCTGAGTGACCGAGCTGTTACCGCTCTACTCTGCCTTGTATTTTGATCCTCGTCATAGCAGTCGTGGTCATGGTCTTTCCTTCGCGATAAACGCGTTTTTGCCGGGCGCGCCCTGTTTTCCCTCCCTGGAGGTGCCACAGGCTTTCATCGCTCTTTAATCGCTGGTCACCGGCCCTGCGGTTTTGCAGTGCCTTGAGCCTGAGTCAGTCTGCGCCCCAAACCTGCCGTTTGCATGAGCGTTAAGTAATTGCTTCCCCACGCCTTTCCACTAAGATACCAGCATATGAGGGCGCGCCATGACTAGACGAGTGTCATAATATTCCTTTCTTGTGGCTGATCTGTTCCGAGCCAGTCACCTCCGTCCTATTTATCAACAAATTGACCAGTTTGTTCGATGAAGCTTTTCACCTTCCGAAATTTTGTCTGTGAGTTTGCAGGACGATAGTCGCCCAAAGGAATTTCCAGCCCAGAGAAGGACTTGACAAGTTTCGAGGCTCAGAGCGAGTACCCTCCTTCTTTTCTTTTACAGAATGGTTAAACGCCAAATCCTCGGTTTCAGTCTTCCTGCGCAGGCCTTTACATCCTATAAGATTCTGAACAAGGTCAAGGAGTTAGCGCGGTCCTTACCCGCAGACGTGCGACCGCGTGTCCACACCCCGTATGTATGACTTGTGACGAGGATCGGCTGTGTACCCTTCCCAATGAACGATGCATGATAGGAGGCGTAACTAGGTAGCAAGCAGTGCGGAATGACTCCTCCGCCTCACCGCACATAGCAAATTTGTGCCTTTTCGGGATCGTCAAAGGGCCCGGCCCGTTCCTTTCTCTCTTTCTGTGACCGAAGATTTAGGTTACCTTTTCACTCAGACTGTCCGGTAAAGCCGGATGGGGAGATTCCCCCTAGTTCCTGTCTACTTCTCTTCCCCCCACACTGTTTTTTGTCTTTTCCCCTAGCTCACCCAGATCAGAGTTGCATTCTCGTGAGTTCCCCCGCTATTGCCTTTTGTGAGCTGTCGTCTCCTAGTTTACCAGCCTTGAGACCTACTTTTTTCCATTCGCTGTCGTCTAACCCTTTTTTCTGAGAAGATGGTTTGTGATCCCGTTCCCGCTTCTATCTTGCGACTTTGAAACCCCCGTAACATTCTCCCCCTCTCCCCCCGACATAAAACGCGCGCTTGCCACCTAATGGTATGAGGATCAATTTCCTCGCTAACGACCGCTTCCTTAACCCCTCTAGGCGTGAAGGGACCCCAACGACTCTCTTTGAAAGATAGTCGAGCGAGGCGATCGGAACTCTGCCATGAAAGTGTCAATCCCCACCTTTTCTTCCTCCCAGACGGTCGTTAGAAGACTGAGATCGCCTCCACATCTCCCTTACGAAATCTACGAATCCCTCCGCGACCTCCTGCGTGCACTCCCCAGTTCTCCATGTAAATGCAAAAGAAAATTGGCTTGTAGACCCGGAGTGCTCCCCGACTAAGGCGTGTCCAAATTCCAAGCTTTCCTGTCCTTCATTATCTGGGTGTACGATCGCCGAGCACTCCCCGACCTTATTGGGCCCGATGAAGTCTTCCATGGCAACGCGCTGTATGTATGGCTTTAGAGAATACGTGGCCGCCCCGCTACGTGTATGGTCCGATTTTTGTTAGCGCTCGCGCGAAAACCTCGTAAAGATCAGTGTCGGTCCCTCACGGAGGTGCGCTTATACCGTCTTTTGGAAGTAGGGTAACTCCTGTCTTTTTTTCTTTAAAACTTGTACCAATTAGCGCCGATGCCCCCCCTTTCCGCGAAGTATGTTTTTTCCTCTTAGAATATATGCTGTCCACGGCCCTCTGACCCCCCTCCAACCCTTTCCCCCCCCCCGTTCTTGGCGTAGCCAGACCGATCGTGATTTCGTATCCCCCTAGGTTACACCTGTCTCTTTTTCGTTACCTTGGACTAAGCCCCTCTGCGATTTGACTACTGCAGTTCCCCCCTATCACTTTTTATTAGACAAAGAGATGGATTGTAAACGCTGCTCGTTCCCCTTTTTTTTATGTTTTTTTTTTCTTGCCGACCCCCCACCCCGCCTTCCCTCCTCGTTGATCAAGCATGCACCGGCCTAGTTTGAGCTTTGCCTGGCTCGCCTTAGTGTTCGCATTCTGCGGCATCGCGATGTCTTGAACGCGGAACCGCGCAATTCTCCCGCCCCTCCTTTCGGCGCGGTTTGGCTCTTTCGAGTTGCGTTTTATGAGAGCTTTCATTTTTTTTGCAGGATTTCTAATGCCCTTAACGATGTTCTCGCCCTGTGGTTTTCCAACGCACTTTCGCTCGCTTTCTTCGGGTTTGAGGCGCCTGGAATTCGTGATTTTTTATGTGCGCTTTCCCCCCAAAAAGGCTTCCGATTCTCGGCCCCCCCATGTACGCTCTTCTTACCTGGTTCTTCCCGTTTGATCTCTGCGCCGGATGTTCAAATTGAAGGACCGTGCGTCGTTATCTTCTGGGATTTTTTTTTTGTCCGTCGGAGCTCCGGCGATGAGCCGTCGGTGTTTTGATTGGAGGCACTCCCATTTTCGAGAGTCCTCCGTTCACCTATCCCGTAGCGCGTGGCGAGAACATTACTCTGCGGGCGTTTAGCATCGCCGATTTCCCTTTCTCTACCATGGTCAGTTAAGATTCTTCGCTCTAAGTCGTTCGCCCCTACTTCTCGACGCGTCTCTGGCGCGCATCTAGCACGTATCGCATTACCTTTATCTGTTCTGAGCTGAGATGTTAGCCCTTATACTCGCCATTACGATCGGGTTCCGGAAGATGTGACTGAATCTATCTGGAGTCTGCTCCGTTTTTTCCAAGATGTTTTTCCTGAGGCTCGCCCTGGTATCGTGCTCCCTATGGATGGCTCTTGAAATCCAAAGTTTTTCTCGATTAGTAATCCACCCACGCGCGGATCCTCCAGCCCCGCACACTAACCCACAAACTGAGGTTCCTGACCTTTTCAAAGCTTCGTTGCCCCTCCGCTAGCCAGTTTCGACGTTCCTACATTTTATCTTTTTCATCCTCGTGTCGTGAGAGAAGCGTACGCACTATACCGCATCTGATGGATCATCCTTTTGACGTGGCACTGACAGGCTTGTATACTTTTTGTTTGTTTTCGGTTTCCTTCGTGCGGGCATCCACCCTTGAGGACCTCTTCTGTCTCCAACCCCTGTCCGTCTACATAGTCCTAGCTGGCCTAACTGAAGAGGGCGCTCCTCCTAAGTTAAACACGTGGCCAGCACGTAGGTCACCTCCCGATAGCGTTCCTCGTCGGAATACCTCTGTCAAGGGGCTTTCTTAGACTATGTGATCCAGCTCCCTTGGTTAAGAGAACAACGCCCAAGAGCAGGCTATAGATGTTCGTCTTTCTTTCCTGAAACAACAGAGGCGGATAATTGGACCTTTTATCTAAGTCCTTAGCTCATACCGCCCACCGAGATCTAGCTGCTTAGCTGATCGGACAGACCCTTCCCTCTTTTCTCTCCTTCTCAGAAGGAGCAAGAGACAACCGCGTCGCGTCTATAGAAAGAGTGTTTCGTAGTCCTTCGGCATCACGCCGTTTTCAGGTAGTAGAGCCCCGCCTGCCCCCCCTCCAAGCAGTCCTCATCGAAGGGTCTTGAAGACTTGGGCTTTCCTTTCCCAATGTACGGACACCGCTAGTCCGATGTCCCCCTCTTCCTTGAAGGTTTCCCCGCTTTTTTTCCGCCTGGAGAATCCGTACGATGCTGGACGGTGTCCCCATACAACGACTCCCCTGGCCCGTCCCCCTCCCCCTCCCTTCTCGACTTGACGAGAGAATCGGGCGGTTGGCGCCAACCCCGTGGACGGCGCTCCTTCAGGATTCACTGAAACGTATTATCCATAAAGATCTAACAAACCAAGTTCCTTTCTTTTCTCAATCGCCGTTTTCTGTGTAGGAGAATTATCCGGCAGGGTGACCCCTAACCTTGTCCGAGTTCGAGTCAGGATCAGAGTAATTGGTCAAGAGCGCAAGCTTCATTGCTCTCTGGCTGATCCAAAAGATGGGCGAGGCTTTCCTCGGTGGGAGCTCCGGAGGCGAAGCGAGACGTTTATTTCGAGAAGATCGTCAACTTTAGTGGCAGCGACCCTGAGTAACCCTCTCCGATCCATCGTTCAATTTTCTCCCACAAAACACCTGGGTAAGCCGTTCAGTCGCTCCTTTTTTGCGGACTCGTCCATATCCCCTGTTTCGTTTCGTAGCATACCCATGGTTGAAAATCCGTTCGATACTCTCATCATCGATACCTTGAGAGTTTGGTCAAAGCAGTCTAATTCTTTTTGATTGCACCATTGGAGTTCAATACCCTTCGGTTTACAAGATGCCCCCTAGCAAAATGTCACGGGGTTGCGGAAAACATTCGAGGTGTTTTAGGGCATTACCTCTCTAACCCGCCAATCAAGGTTTATATTTGTTCTGCACGGAGCTAGGCTTCCCTTTCAATGCCCGGCACACTTAGACTCGCCGTTGTCCTCTTCCAGTCATCAACGCATGTTCCCGGTTTATTTCTTTGGATTGCTTCCTTTCCCACTCCCTCGTTGGCCCAGGCAGTTTTTGCGTTTCTTTGACTCAAGGAGGGTTCGTCATTCGGGCCTTCCCCATCCCCCAAGGCTTTTTGTGTGTCTTCTCGCGTTCCCAGGTCGACGGTTACTTTAGTAGTGTTCCGCGAAGGTAACTGTCGATTTATCCTTTGTCGAACCGCATGGGTGTAGACTTTTACCGTGTTAGTTTCGTTTCTTCCCTGTTGCCCGATTTAAGATAGAGTGAGTTTCCCCTCCTCGGTTATTGTGTCTGCTTTAAAGAATGTGGATCCTCGTCTTCAAGTCTTTTTTTAAGCGGCCTTCGCCGTGCACTGTATCCCGGCTGTGGCCCTCTGACTGGTCTTGATAGTTCGTGACCTTTCTTCCTACTTGAAGTTGTTATGTCCCCCCCCGTGCTCGCCCGTGCTTCTGCCCCCTCCGCTCCTATCTACGACCCAAGATAGCTGCACTCGCGCCTTGTTTTCTGGATTCCCCCCGGGTTGAGACTGCTCCAGAACCTCTAACCATCCTGACTCGAGTTCTGCTCAATCTCAAGAGACTTTCGTAGGACCTATGGCTTCCGCTTTTTAGGCTCCCCACGTGCGCCTTTTCGAAGAGAAACTTCTCCCGCGCTTAAGTTGCCCTCACCCCGTCCCCCGTCCTTTCCTCTAAGCGGCCGGGCCCGGTGATCTATAAAGAACCAAATAATGACTGAAGGCTTTCTTTTTTTTATGTACTCGTCTACGACTTCCCAGAAGAAGCAACAATCGATTGAACTGTAAACTCCTCTTCCCTCCTCTGTACACACATTCATACGGGGCCCCCTGCTGAGACGGCTAGATTCCCACGCCTTCCTCTTGGATTACGAGCCTTTCATTATTCCTCAGATGGTAAGAGTGAGACCCATCCGAGCGCCCCAGATTGGGCGTGTGCAGAAGGTATTACGCAACTCGGAGCTCAAAAGGAACC
>Ga0179593_1567748_pt1 | contig 15909 bp, 8 predicted proteins | sample CZODoug2_1_08_16_FD_185931 | JGI IMG/M metagenome (GOLD analysis project Ga0179593, IMG submission 185931) | Vadose zone soil fungal communities from Angelo Coast Range Reserve, California, USA - CZODoug2_1_08_16fungal (PacBio error correction) | ecosystem: Environmental > Terrestrial > Soil >... | reverse complement strand
GCACGGCCATGTATCCAGGAATTTTTTTTTCCCCCTGTGGGGCAACGTTTTGCTGTCCGTCGTTCCCTTTAAATTTTTTCCTGGCAGCCCGAGCTGCTCTCCTCGGAAGAGGGAATGGGCTGAAGCCCTTCCTTTTCCCTACCCCTCTCTTTTAGAGGCCGTTCCCTGACATCCCCCGGATGACTGGACCGTTCTCCATTCCCCCTCCCTTCCGAGCCCTTCCCAGCGCAGCCTGTCTTTCGCACGTCTCGTATTGCTTGCGGGTGTGAGTGCGAGACTTCCACGGTTTTTTTTTCACTCCTTTCGCCGATTGATCCTTGAAAGACCCCTCTGATGCCCTCCTTTCCCCTTCTCCTGTCTCCCCGGTGCGCTCTTACTCCTTCCAGAACCCTCAGCCTCTCTGCATAAGAGTCTGACCTTAACGAGAGGGCTCACATGACCCGCTCCCGAAACTTTCCTTTTAGTAGATGTCCCCCTTCTCCCCCGTTGAGAACCCGCATCAAGACGTGACTTCTTTCTGGAGAAAGTTTGCGTGTCCCTTCCCTAACCTCTTATAGGTGGATTCCCAGGCTAAGACGATTCCCCGAAGAAGCGCTGGCGCGTTTCTCCCCCTCCAGAGGTTCCACGCCACTTTTTCAATCTTGATGGTTCGAGCGGACTTAATGGGTTCCGCCCTCCGGACCCCCTCCTAGCCGCAAAGCTTTCCCCCCTTCAACCTACCTTCGCACGCCGAAAAGGAGGCGTATAGTTTCTCCCCTTTTGAATGCGCCCCTGCTCTGTGTCTCTCTTCCCCAGTTTCCCTCGTATTGGCGACCCTATTTCCTTCCTTTTGCTCGCTCCAGGATGATTTAGCGCTCCCCTAGAAGAAGAGGAGAAGGGTCTCCAGCCGGTCATTCGCCCTTATGCGAGGCAGGTCCCTGTCTCGACCTCCTTCCCATCTAGGTGACCGAATGACCCCCCTTCCCCCTGCTTTTTCCGGATGCCCCCCCCGGTGCTTACTGTCCGCAACGAGGCGAGTGCAGACCCCTTCCGAGCGGCCGTTATTACAGACATCTTATTAAACTTCCCAGAAGGCCCTAGGAACCCCCAACCTCGTCCTCTCGTTTTTGTCCCTTAGACCTAGATAATCCGACGGTGCTGGACCTCTCGTCCTTGCTTCCGGAAGGTCTTTCTCTCTTTCTCCCCCTCCCTGCTCCCTCATCCGAAGAAGCCACCGACCTCCCTCATCCTGCCGGTTCAAGATTCCCCCTTCCTGCTGGGATGGAGGGTACGACACCGGAGCGCTGGTTAGCCTCTAACCGCCTTTCGTAACGATAGTTCGTTTTTCTCGAGAATTTGAGCAGTTTGGCCACGCCCCTCAGGAGCTGAAATTAAGCCCTCTTCCATGAAAGTCACCCCCCTGGCCTTTGCCTTCTCACCCAACTCTGGATTTTTTATTCTTCCCTTTCGTTCTTAGAACTTCCGCCCCAAATTCTCCGGATAAGGATTCTGGTCAGTGATCAACTCCGACCTCCTGTGCAATTCCAGCCCCCCCTCTTTGACTTGAGTCCGCGAGTAGCCGTCTGAGTATGTTTTAACGGGGTGCGGTTTTATTTCATATTTCTTTTTAATAATAATAATTCTGTGTTGTTGTGCTTCCTCCAAGACGAAAGAAAGATTTTACAGTCCGGGACTTCCCGCTTTTAGTCCCCTCCCCCCTTCGGTTGCCCAGTCGGCTCAGGTGATCTCCCAGGAGCGCAGGTCCGGTTCCTTCGTTTTGTTTACCTCCTTACGAAAGAATAAGAGGTGCTATTTCCCCCCTGGCGCACCCTCAGGTTAGGTTTTTTTTACTTTTGGGTCTTGAAGTTCAAGCGCTTCTAGGTTGAGTTAATCCCCTCCTTTCTCTTTCCCTTTCCTCTTCCCGCTTCCAAGGTATTAGTGTCTACTTTGGTTATGATATCCCCCCCGGGCCTGTTGCCCTGAGATAATTTGTCTTCCCGACGCCCTGTTTAGGGACTTTCTTTGTACTTTGATGAGATTTCGGAGCGCCCTTGCCTTCATGCGGCGAGCTGACGGCGGCCAGGAATCCCCCCCTGGAACTCCCTTCTCCTATGACCTTTTTGAAATCAATCCTCTGCCTTCCATACTGCGTAAGGTCCCAGGACACCTTTGCTTTTGGTTCCCCCTTTGCATGAGACTGGCCCCCGTCAGACATGAATCCCTGTGACTGTTGGCGGAGAAACTTCCTGAAGCATCGGAATCTTTTCGAATCCCGTTTCCAGATCCTCCTTTTCGGCAGGAAATCTTAATCCTATCGATTTCTCCCGTTAGGATTTTTGGACTTTCTCAAGGTTTCTCTTAGACTGACTAGGAATCTTTACTGACCGTGATCTCTCCCCCGACCAGTTCTTTATAATTTTACCCCTACCTGTTCTTGACTTTTCAGGTTCGGGAGAGATTCCTCCAGAAGGAAGGAACCTTGATCGCGAAACGCACTAGTAGATGCTTTTCCCATCTGGCTTCCCCATTTCTCAAACCAGAGAAGTTGATCCTTTCTTTTTGTTGAGTGCCTGGACGGACTTTAAGACAGGGATGTTTTTACGGACTGGTACTTCCCCTTTTGCCGGCTTTACCATTTTAACCGTCAGGACCTGACAAGCTCAAAGTTTCGATGCACCCTTATGCAAGGCGGGCTCCTGACTTTTTCTCGATAATTGACCCTTTTTCGACTAAGAGATCCCCACTAGGAAGGCCTTCCCCCCGGGATCGAAGCCCTTCTGCCCTCGATTCTTGAAGGCGTCTCGCAATGCTCAGGATTTACCAGCTCCAGAGAAAAGGTCTGTCCAAGTTAGGTCTGTTTTCTTCTCTCTTTTTGATTTTTCTTTATCGGGATGTAGCCCTTTTTCGCCCTTTATGGAACCTCTTGGACAAGACGAAAATTGAACCGGAGCTCCCAAATGACGCTTGTCCCTGGCTTTCCTGATGATTTAGTGTCCTAACCCCAACCGCAATACCTCATTAAGAATTCTTTCTGATTGGAGTAGAGAGCCTGGTCTTGGTGCTCGCGGTATTTGGTCAGTCCCCCCCCCCCCCCCCCCCTTCTTTTGAATAAGGGACCCCGCGGTTCCCCCTTTTCGCTTTTTTTCAGAAATTTGCATCGGGACTGGAGAGAGTGCCTTTCCAGAGGTCGTCATCTCTTTTTTCCCCGGCTCCCTTAAAGAGCTGCCCCTAACAACCTTCTGGAGAGTCTGAAGACTGCCCCGGATGGAATTCTTCTAATACTAATCTCTTTTTGTCTACATGAACGGCATAGTTCATCCAATTTGTTTTAACGTGGGAGTACTGGCGGTCAAATTGTTTCCCTGTCCCGTTCTTCTCCCCCTATGAGATGCTGCCTTTTCCTTGCCTTTCCTCCAATTCTGAGCTCGGACCACCCGACCTTCTTCCTGCGTTCCCAATCCTCCTCTGTAACTTCAGGTACCAAGATTTTCCCGTCCTCCCCCTCCCTTATGAAGAGAACACGTTTCTTTTCGGAGGCCTTGGAATTGAGAAGAATTGTTTTCTGAGACCCTGAATTAGACCGCCGGGATCCTCTCTTCTCTCCCTTTCTTTCTAGGTGGGAAGACTCCCGGTGAGGCTTAAATGAACAGGAAAGAAGGTTTATCTAGAACTTCACCCCCCTTCGAAAATCTGTATTTCTGCCAGATAGATCCAAAGAAATCCCCTTGCCGCTTGCTCCCCTTCGCGATTTATTCTCTCCTGGCTGCCTTTCCCCTTTACAGAAGGCGGCTTTCTTTTGTTCTTTCGCTCTCCCCGGCATGACCGGTCATCTTTCTCTTGTCTTCCGTAATTCCCCTCGACCCCTTGCTCGCGAGGGCCCCAGAGTGAGTCCCCCTCCCCCCTTCAGTTTTTTTTCTTCCGCGGCACGTATTTTCCCTTGTGGTTACTTAACAGATGGTTTGGTCCCGGCCTTTTTCCTCCCTTTCCATAGAAACTTCCAGTTTCCCCCCTTTCCCATCGCCTCGACCACGGAGTATAGGAAAGCCCTTCGACCCCCCTTTCTACGACTTTTTTCCCTTCCCCCAGTCCCAGATAGCCCACACCCCTCCCTTTCTTTAGCTTTTCAGTAACATCGGTGCTCCCTTCAGGATTTGGCATCGACACGGTGCCCTTAGCTCTTATGAGTAAGAGGCGTAATTTCCTTGCCGTTTCTTTTTCCGCAACTCTTCTTCGTCCGCCGAACCTGGATACTTCCTCATCCTTGAACGCGCGCTCGATTTCCGTTTCGGAATCCGCCTGCGCTTTTCTCCTTTAAGTACCCTCATTCCCCGATACCAGAGAAATTTAGGAGCCCCCGCCCTTGCAATTCTTTTTTCCGGTTAAGATATTACCTCTGCACCTTTAACACACGACCCTCTTGCGGTGAAGTCGACTTTTTCCGAAGACCGATAAGCCGCCCCCCCCGTGTTTCCAGCAGGGCCGGAATCCTTCCCTTTTCTTTTATCTTCGCGCCTGATCCCCCTCATATACTTAGAATTTCCCCACAGCTCCTGCCAGCTTTTTTACCAGTAAGTTCCCCTTTTCCCATTCTGGGCAGCCACGGATCTTGGAAAATTAAATTTCTTTCGGTTTCGCCCGCACCTCCTCCTCCCCACTCCTCGGGTCCTTAGACCTATGAGACAGTCTGGAAAGAATCATTTTTCAACTTTCCCCCCGACTCCTAACCCCTCGAATTTGCAAACCCACTACCAAGAGGATTGATGTAAGCGTTGAACTTCATTTCTAGAACCCCCTCCGTTCCTTCCCTCTTTTGAGATATGTTCTCTGCCTTTCGAAGATTAAGGGAAGAAAGCCCTTCAGGTTGGCCCTGTTTGCCGAGTTTTGGAAGATTACTTGGATTCCCTTTTTGAGGGAGCTTTATTTTAATAATAATACACCCTTTTTGTTGTTTCCGTCTCTCATCCGAAGATCCTCCACAGTTTAGATGCTCCTCAGGCCCTAAGCCCCGGAACTACAATTAGGGTCCTCATTCATTTTTCCTGATTTATACCTTACTTTGCGCTTCTTTTTCTGTCCTCTCGCCGTAGTGGTTTCTCGGACCTCCTTTCCAGCCTGCTGTCCCTTTTAGAGAGCTAAACGTAGGTTCTTGGTCTGGAATTCAGGCATGTCCTTTCCTTCGAACTTGGTCGCCTTACCCAGGAAGGTCAACTTCCCCTTGTGATTGGTAGAAGTCCCAGGACCTGGGCAAGGCTCATTTTCTCCATTCTTAACGAGGTTCTTGATCGGTCCCTATGAGCTCCCCGGATGCTGTGTTTTGCTCAGCTTCTTCCGGTTCTTTCCCAGGAAGGCTTATACCTTCCCCCCTCCTTCATTGGCCGGCTTACTGCCTGAAAGAGGATGTTTGAAAGCAACGCTCTGATCTCTTTTTTGAACTTTTCTCTTTTTCACAAGGAACACTCTTTTTGGGGTGTTTCTTGCAATGAGATGGATAGCTCAAAGGCATCCCTGGAATTCTTTATCCTTCTGAGAATCAGCCTTTCTCTGATTATTCAATTCCCCCCCCATTTTCGGAAAGATATAACTAGAGGGGTCCTTCCTTCTTAATTTTAGAGGAGCCCACTGTTCCTGTAGTTTTCGCAGAGGAAGTAGGTCTCCTGAAAGGTAGAGCTATCTTACCCTTCTTACCTTTCTTCCGGTCTAGTATCCTTTCCTGTTCGGGTTGTCGCGCAGCCTGAAGGAAACAGGAAGATGATAGGCCATCAGAGCTTCGTCGTGTTTTAGTATTTGGAGTTCCCCCCGTTGCGGGCCGTCATGTGGCGGGAATAGAAATCGAGGAGTTTTTCTTCTCTTGCAGAAATTTCGTTTTGAGGCCTTTTCTATTTACACCCAAGGGCCGGAACGCCTCCCGTATCTTCAAGTTAGCGAGCCAGTGATTCCCCGTTTTTTCCCTCCTGACCAGGGCCTTCTTTTTTCCAGGTCTCGGCTTTGCCGGGTGACGCCAACTTATAATCTCTTGCCGTCTTGCCCTTCCCAGACCCGACTGAGAAAGAAGATTCCTTCCCCCATGTTTCCTTTTTTTTTTCCTTGGTCTCCTCCCCCTCTCCTGATAGCAAGCTCCCCCCTCAGGAAATGAGGGTCAGTGATGGTCCCCCCTCTTAGTCTTGAATCCGCATCAGTTGTCCCCCTCATTACTTGTTTTTTTCTTTCCACCTGTTCCGTTTTTTCCCGATGTCCAACGTCGTCCCCGTTGATGAAACAAACTGAGAATTGATCAGAGTCTAATCAGCTGATAAAGGCTTTTGTCTATTCATGCTCCCCCCATTGCCCAAATCAGAAGAAGTCGACGAACATGGACTTATTTTTTCGGCGAGGTTGATTTTGAGGCCCTTGCGTTCAGTAAAAGGGTGTTCAAGAGGACTTTCTTCTATCTTTACGTTCGTGCCTTTAGGCTTTCTCCTTTGTTTGCGGACTTCCTTCCGATCCCTCTAGTCCACAGGTGGAAGACGCCGCGACGGGAACCCTCGCACAACGGATGGTTTTTTTTTTTTTTTTTTTTTCATTCCCCCCCCCGATGCCTGGGGAAGGTAGATCTCCTCCTACGTTGTTTTTGTATATTTCCCTCCCCTCTTGGAAAGTTTTCCGACAAATTTGACGCATCCGTCTTCACCCACACTACCGTCCCCCCGTCTTGCTCACGCATAGCCCGCCGCTTTATCCGCGCTTGGATCATCGGACAGCAATTTGACATGAGCGTTTTTGACGAATTATCCCTTTCTTTGCAGGTCTACCTTAGCCCTGAACCTCCAGGTCGAGGTCCAAGAAGAAAGATTTCTTCTCTCTGACCTCGCCCATCCTCTCGACCTTAGGGGTGTGGGCAGAACTCCGGTTCTCTTTGTTGAAATCCCTAAAGCGAAGGGATCTCCAATGGACGCTCTTACCCTCCTTTTTAGGAATCCGTTTCAATGGTCGAGGTAGTTGGACCTTTGAGTCCTCCCCGAGACAGCCTTTTTCCTCCCAAGACCCCGTTTCAGGTTAAAGATTGGCTTCCTCCCCCCCGAGCTTCCCTCGAACTTCCGACCCCCCTTGATATTCCGGCGCGTCTTAATTTGCTACCCCCCCCCTTTGTCTTTCCCTAAGGGTGCTATCTTCTAAGTTCTTTTTAGAGCACGGACCCTTCCCGATTATCCGGCACTTCCGAGCCCTTGCGACGTTTTCTAGAGGTAGAGGTTCCAGTTCCCCTGCCTTTCTCGTTTACCCCCCCTCCCTAATTTGGTGCTGGCTCCGCTAAGGTTCCTTTTGGTAAGACCGGCCAGCGAAGTCCCCTCAGCACAGACCTCTGAACAGCTCCCTCCAAGCCCCTCCCCATATCAGCAAGCAAAGAACGCGCCTCCCTTTCTGATAGACCCTACGAAACTTTTTCTCCCGTAGACATGAAGATAAGATAATGTGAGCAGGAAGTTTCCTCTCTTTCCCCTTGTATAACGTTTCCCGGCCTTTCCGCAAGCCTGGTCCTTCGGATCGAGTCCGTTTGAGCCGGCTTCCCGGCAGCCCCCTTCAATGGCCGACTTCACTCTCCCTTTCAACGTTGTGTGCTCGATAGGAATTTTGCCCGGAAGACGCTTCCGTTCGCTGGCTCCCTAGGCGAATTCCTCCCCCCGATCCTTTTTTTTAGTATCCCCAGGACCCGAGTCCAGGTGTGCTCGATGAAGATACGCCCTCAGGCACAGGAACCCACCCCCTCGATTTCCCCGTTCTTTTTAGCAGTCGTAGCTATCTTCCTTTACCCGTTGGAATCCGGATAGGTACCGAGTAGCGCTTTCTCCGCCGTCCTTCTTCTATCGACCATCCCACCGCACCCTTTTCTCAGTCACGGACTGCATTCTTTCATCCTTGACATTTCGGCGGTTTTCCCTTTTCTGTCCTGAACCTTTTTCGAATTGAAAGGCATCTGAAAGAGGGGGCACTTTCCTTTGTTCCTCTCTTTTTTTTCCATTATGTCTTTCTTGATCCCAAGTCCCCCCCTCCTTTAAATTCCCGAAAAAGAGATTTCAGAAGAGAGAATTTACCACGCATCTGTCCCCCCTCGAGGCAACCTTCCCACAATCTCCAGCGTCTCTGGAGATATGGTACCCTTGATAAAGACTTCGCTGCTTCCCCTCCCCTCCCGGTGCCCCCTTTTGAGGAACATTCAGAGTGCTACCCGGGGCTGGCGTCGGAGGATATTATTTCCCTTTAATATCCTTCCTTTGTTGTGAGTCTCTCAAGTTTTTTTCCCCCCCGGACCACCCCCATTTGCTTTTTTGCCTCCTACTTTGTCCTCCAACGGAAGAAACGGAGGGCACCCGGTCCTTCTCGTAATGATTATCCGTTTTTTTTTGCTTTCTGTGAAGGGAATCGTGTTGTTAGGCCCGAATGATTCGTACCTTTGTGTGAGCTCGGATCGGCAAACCCTCGGTTTTTTTGGTTTCAGCTGACTGCTTAGTTTAACTCTTCTGCCCCCTCCGGCTATCTCCATCTCTTAATTATTGGATCTTTTTTCGACAATTGAACTCCGCTCTTGTAGGAAAATAAGCATCAGGTTCCTTCCTCTCACTTCCTTCCCCCCGGATGAGCCTTGGATTTGCTTTTTTTTAGCTGTAGTCGCAAGAGAATTCAGGCGGCTAATGCGTACCTTGACTTTTGATCCCCTTTGGTCGTTTCAGAAACCATTTTTTCGCGGTAGATGAACCTCTACTCCCCCTCTCCTGTTTGGGGGTTTGTCTTTGCATACCATTCCCTTCCCCTTGACTCGGTTCTTCATGAGGCGAATCCAGTTCCTCTTTCTTTCGTGTCCTGTCTGAAGATTCGCGCCTTCCGTCCGGCCGATTCGCGATAGCTTCTTTCCACCGAGGAGTTCCGAGCCAGGTTAGTGATCCCTTTCCCCCCTCGGCCCTCCCTTCATGATCAGACCCCGGCCTCATCTGCTACATGTCGCGAATTTTTCCGCCTGCCAGGTCTTTTCGATGATGAGCGTTCCAGGCCCCCTCTAGGCCTTTTCCTCTTGTCTGGGATCTTCTCAGTCCGCGTTCTGGATTTGGAAGAATGCGGACGGGAGCCCGAGGAAGCTTGGAGGCTTTTCCGGGGAGTTTGGATACTTTGTTTTTTGTAGGAGGCGGAATTCGGGGACGTTTCAACACCCCTTCCAACCAGGTCCCCCTCCCCCCGAGAAACCGAGTGGAGCCGTTATTATCCCTCGTTCGTCCGGCTCTTTTTGACCAGAGAAAGTAGGACTGGTTTCTCGTGAGCCGGTGTGCCCGAGCTCTTGCCGTGCCGCCTGGCCTAGACGCCTTTTTCGGCCCTCTTTTTCTTTTCAGTTGCGTTCTAAGCGCAGCCGCTAACGTGTCAATCTTGCTTTGCGAGTCTTTAGCTTTCTTATCCTCGGTCTAGCGAAGTTTTGGCCGCGGTGCTTGGCCCTCTGTTTCCCCTCCGTTGATGCCCCCATTTTCTTCTTCCAGCCTCCTCGATCTTGGATCCGGCGGCGATCCCTGAGTGAGACACAAAAAGGAGTATCGCTCCCCGCCCCCTTTTCTGACTCTTTGCCCTCCGGACTGCGAGGCTTTTCTTTTTTTTTGCCTCTCTGCTTTCAGTGACCTACGGTCACGAGTGCTTCATCTTTTTCCTTTCCTTGCTGGCTTAAGTCTCGGGCATTTTGAGGGCTTCTTTTTATCATCGAGTGCTTCGGAGATAGTTTCACCAGGGTGCCTGTCACAGCGCCCCCCTCTCCCACTCCGTCTGACGATTCTCCGGATTTCCCTTCCATTACGGATCGAGCTTTTTTCAGGAATCTGTGCCCGGACAGCATGTTTTTCGATGGCGGGAACCTTCCCCGCGTCCTTACCCTCCATAGCAGGAAGCCCCGATGCTACTCTTTATGGGGCAAGGTTTTCTCTGCCTCTTAAAGAGCGGGGGCTTTTGAATAGTGCCGTCTTTTTTGGACGTCTTTCCCTCGGTCCTCAATAGAGCTGACCTTGTTCCTTTTTTTTCATGCCTTGCGAGCCGCCCCCCTTGTGTGGTGTTAAGAAGACATTCGACGGATAATGGATATAGGATGCCATGACTTCTGACTTCTCCTTTGCCCCTTTAGGTTTTCTTCACCTTGCAATCCCGAGTCGAATTGGGGCTCTCGACTCGCGGCCCGCCCGAAACTGATTCCGTTTCCTTCCCCCTGTTTTTCTCTTCTGGCGACTTGCTTTCTTAAGTTTTCACCGTTTTTTCGAGCCATGAATGCAAGGCCCCAGCTGATTCGAGTTTTTTTTCCACCTTCCCCCCTAGCCCTTCCCTTCTGAGTCCCTCGGTCTCTTCCCACGGTCTCTTGCTCCCTTTTTCTTACGTCATCCCTGGTTTTTCAAGGAACGTACTCCCCCATTAATCCCCCCGACACCCCGACGCCTTCCCCCCCTTTTAGCCAATGCTTTGCAGACCCCCCCTCTATGTTTCTCTAGAAGTAGACCATCTCCAGAAAGCATCTCGTCGGGGTTCCTATAGCCCCGTTTTTTCCTTCTCAATCCCCCTTGTCCTGATCCCTTCTCCCGCTCGTAGAGACTCCACCAGGAGGAGTTTCCTAGAGCCGCTGGATCCGAGGATTCCCTCTTCCCCTTTTTAGCAACCCCGGTGCTTCGATCGCGATTACTGAGAAGGACTTCCTCCGCGCGGAGCTGTCTCTGAGACCTTCCCCTTTTGCAGAAATTCATTAAGCGTGTGGGTACGATCCCAGCATAAGGACCCCTTTCTTTTTTACCCACAACAAAGGTTTGCGTTGGCCTTTCCTCCCCCAGTATTGTCTTTACCCCTTTAGGTTATTTCCCTTATGAGTTCCCAGGAGATCGTCGGTATAGGAGCTAGTCACCTATATAGGCTGTTCCACCCCCCCCCCGACACCCTGACGGCCTTCTCAATCTTTGTTGCGACAGGGGGCGGGTCCCGACACCTAGAGCATTGCCCCGTGCCTTTTTCTCACCCTTCCTGCCTAGTCCAATCAGTTTTTTTGTAGGTCCATCTGAGCAGTTTCTGCTCCAAGCAGATTCCGCTGAAATTCATTGTCCCTTACCACGTCCATGAGAGACTGCCTGGAGCTTCCCCTTGCGGTTTCTCAAACGTAAATATCCGAGGCTTACATTTTTCCGATAATGTGTCCCACCCCATGCCCGGAGAAGCCATTTAAGTTCATCTTGAAGGTGGAAAGCGGTAAGGAAAAGTCTCATTTAACTTTTGTGCTCCTTCGATTATATCTTCATAATCCTCCCCCTTTGTGTTTCGGAATCCTACGACAAACCCTTCTCTCTTGAGAGTATGAAGCCCCGCGCTTGAGTCGGATCGGCACCGGAAGTCGTGCTCCTGCTCCACGGTACCGTGATTTTTTTCAGCCTCTTTCGATTGCGTCCTTTTTTTCCCGCACGTCCTCCAGCTTTGCTTCTGTCCCTTCGAGTGCCACAATCTCCGTGTCTTTCCTTCCATGGTCTATTCCCCCCTTAAGTGCCAAGGCGTGCCCCCTCGAACACCCCCCCGGTGAGGGGTGCCCCCTGTTCTAAACCGCCGACACGGTTAGCGTCCTGGCCTTCGCGCTATTTCCTTTGCCTTCATGGCTTTGCTCCGTGTAGTCAGAACGCCCCGCAGCCCCGTGGATCGGCACCTTAATGATGACTTTAGGGAGAGTGGGCAAGGCCCTTTCTGACCTTTTAGGGCTTGAAAGAGCGTACCTGTATAAGGAGATACTCACCGACAGGAGGATGTCTTAATTAGTTTCCAATAAAATTTTACTCTACCGGTCCTGAGGACTCTGACGACATGGAAAAGGCCCACTGTTGTTTCGGTACGAAGGTTATATCGAAAGTTGCAGACAATGGAATCGGTTGACTTCTGCTTCTCCTTCTACTATTCGTTCTTGAATTTATATAAGACTCACCCGTCCTCGGGATTTAGGAAGAGACACGGAAGATAGATTACCTTTTCCCTTAGGAAGCGTTTTTAGCGTAGCTGCCCTCAAGAGTGACCTGCACCGCCCTAGAAAAGGCAGACGCCGGAGCCAGTGTTCTGGATAGAGACTGATCATTGACTTTTTCCGCGAGCCCCTTCAGATTCCATAGACTTGCAGGAGGGTTGTTTCTCTGATCCGAATGGACTTTTTCCATGCTTTCTTTCTTGACTGCGGATTTTGGCGGAGGATTACGAAATTAGGGATTTTCCCTTCGTGCCCTCTGACCTATGGACCACCATTCTGCCGGCCCCGCGACCTACCCCGTTCTCCTGACCTTTCTTTGCACAAGGCGTTTCCCTTCTTCCTTCGGTTTCCTCGCGACTTCGGCAAGGTATCGGTGAGCCTTGTCCAGACGATGGCCAGGCCTTGACGCAAAGGGAGACAGACGATTGTTTAATTTCGTTCGTCCTTCCCGAACGTCGTCGGACTTTAAACGCAGACGCACGGAGCTTCACTTTTTCTCGTCCCCTCCCCATGTTTTATTTCCGCCCTTGTGCTCCTAGTTCCGGATGAGAGAAAGGTGCATCTTCTTAGGTGAACGTCTCTCTCCACTCCGGATGATTGGAGAGTCATAATAGAGGCCCTCAGTCGGCAGTGAGTTAGTGTGGGTCCAACCCAAAATTTCCTTATTTTCCCCCAATAAGCATCGGGATTCGTAGGCGTTCGCGGCCTGGAATGACGAGTGCTTCGTGAACTGCGTGTCAGTGACTTTTTCATGCTTAAAACTTTGAAATCCTGACGCCCCAGTCTCTCCGGCATGTCCCGAGCTCGACTGTCGCCCTTCCCAGTTCTGCGGTCCCCCTTGTCGATCGTTTTGATCGACCCGGGGAGGGCCTCGGACAGCGCCCGGTTTCCCGCCCCCACACTGCGGTCCTCTCTCCTCCTTACTCCTCCTTTTTGTTGGGAGGAGAGGACCCGCCAAAGTCCTCGTCCTTCCGGCCCTCTGGCAGGGAAAGTGTGCACCCCCGATGGCGCTAGAGAAAGCTTTCCTCATTCCAGGCCTTTCCATGTCTTTCCTCTGAATCGTCCCCGGAAATCGTGACGACCCAGGAAAGGAGCTGTTTTACAAAGCCACCCTCTCAAGAAAGCCCCACGATCTTTTTAGCCCTAGAAGTCAGACTGTGATTCCTTCTCGTCCCGTGGTTGAGTACAGATATCATAGACGGGATACAGCTAGTCTTCCCTTTCACCCTGCCCTCCACCGGATCGGTTTCTCTCGGCCCTAGGCCATCCTTTAGAGAAGCCCCGATTCTAACCCTGATCCGTAGATTCCCCGCCTTGCTCTTTCGGATGAGTGCCAGATAACTGAGGACTGGCACTCGTAACCGGAATCGTTTGGATTAGTAGCAATTCTAAGGACAATTGACGGACCCAGGCTAAGAACTTAGAAAGGGACTAATCCACGATGCACCCCTCCAACCAATCCCTGCAGCCCCAGCACGTCGAACAAGGGAGCATTGGCTCTTTATGTTGCAGTCCCTTTTTCCAGCAGTTACAGATGTAAAGAAGCAAAGAGTTCTTCCATTCCCCCCCCGCCACGTCCTCACACTTTTCTAGCCCGCAGTCATGTCCCTTATAATGACAGCTTGGACTTACGCCCGATTCCAGCAGTGTTTTGATCCCGTTTGGCGGATTGATCTCTGAATAACCTTCAATTCTCCGCGATCCCTACTTTCCCTGCTATAGCGCCGGTAAGGATGGCTGGCATCGGTCACCGCCCGCCTTCCTACCGTTTTGATTCGCAGATCGGCTGGCTAAGGAGACAGCGGCTTGAGCTGGCCGCCGTTTCTCAGACCCCTCTTTTTTCTCGAGTCCCGACAAGGCCGCTAAAGTGGATTACGTGAAGATATAGCTCATTCCCCCGTTTGGCCAAATGTTGTTCCCTCGCAGTCTGTTCAGAAATGATAAGAAGAGCTTCCAGCCCGGGTGTGATCGATCTCAGGATGAGAGAATGTAGCCCCTGCTCGTACACGAAAAGGCCATTCAGCACAGCTGAATAAGGAACCTTTTTACGGGATCAGTATCCTCTTAATTTTCTGGGGCAAGAGCCGAATGGCCGGAAAGGTTAGAAGGAAGTCTTTTCTATGAATAGTCTGTCCTTCTACTGGCCTTGAGAAGCTTGCACGACTTGCGCTTTCCCCCCCCAGATTAGCAAAGGTTCCCTCGGGGGACTCCGAGCGAACAGAAAACCGGTGTCCTTAGATCAAAAGACTTTCAGCGCATCGGCCACTGGCGCTTTCGACAACAATAGAAGAACGACTTTCCGACCCTTTGTATCACATTTTCGGGCGTGCCCGGCAGCGCGCCCAATGGTCTTCCTTCGGGTTTATTTTCTTCTCCTTTTGGGGTGAGAAAGAACAAAGCACCAAGGACAAACGGCCTTCCCCAGGTGTTTGATGGAATGAAGACAGTGGACCTAAACGTGCCCCAACTGCGTATCAACTCACGGGAGATAAGGCGGGATCTTACCCGAGAAGGGTAATTGCTGCTCCGATTTAGTTTTGGAGTGAGGACGAAATATCCTTACTCCTCCCTTTCAGCGGCGCAGGCCCCTCTTTCTGTGAGGTCTGGGAGTCTGAAGTTTTCTCCTTTTGAAGCAGCATCACCCCCTGCTCAGATTGGTTCGCTTCTACTCCCCTCTCACGCTTACCTCGTTCGACTACCGGATTCTCCACCGGGTTTTTTCCAGTTCTATTGTCTCCCCTCAAAAGCTTCCCAGTTTCTTCTTATAGGAACTCATGAGGAGACTTTGGAGTGTGACGCTCGGGCGGTGAACGACAGAAGTCTCTTAACTGCCTCATGCTACGTTACTGCCCCCGGTTTGACGCAAAGCGTTCTCCTCTTGACAGACTGGCAAAGGCCTCTGTTCGTTGGTGTCCCTGGGGCAGGAAAGGATGACTCTTGTCAACCCTTCTCGCCAACCCTTAATTTTCCTGGCTGGAGAATACGAAGGGAAGATCTGACTTTCGTGTGTATTATAGAAGATTGTTCCAGCTACAGAGAGAGTTGGATTCAGTTTGAAGGAAATTCCTGTATCGAAGACTCTTCAAAGTATTTCTCGGACAGGCGGTAGAAGAGAATATTTTCAGACGGCTTCCTGATGCTCACCTCGGCCCCCTCGGGGGCTACCTAAGGGAGATAGAGAGTTCTTGTTCCGGGGTGAGCCCGAGAACGAATTAAGGACAAGGAGTTCAGGCACCTACTCTCCCCTCCTGTGGTATCGGGTAGTCACGTCAGATGAAACTTGAGCAGCGTTTATGGTGCCTAGAAGTCCGCTTGTCATCTTTCCGCTTTCGCACGGTCTGTGGAGAGTAGGTCAGGGCTTGAAAACGCAGTTCATTCTAAGGCAGAAGCGACAAGATCACTCGTTCTCGGATCCCTCTTTTTCTTGAAATCGGTGGCCCTAGAGAACTGCCATCGGTAGTGTGTCACCCTCGATCTCTCGGAAGTGCATGAATGGCTCCCCGCACCTGCTCCCCCTTCCGTTTTTCCGGACCTCCTTGTTTCTCTTTCGCTTGACGAAAGCGCCTTCTGAGCACTGCGTTCTGCTGTTTGTTACCTACAGCCTTTCCTTTTCCTTCTTTTTCCCTCTGGGCTGCGCACGGGCTGGCTTTCTGGCACCTCGACTTTTCTCCAAACCCCATGTCCCATTCCGCGGGCATCCTAGACCCAGGAGCACGGCGTTTTTTTGGATTCTCGCAACCACCATAACTCCCTCTCATGCCTATTCTGACCTTGAGGGCCGGACGTCTCGTTCTTCTGGTGCTGCGGACTTTCAGTGGATGAGGCATTGCACATGCCGGACCCGCCCTCGGTCTTTCTTTCCCTTGTCTCCGGCCCCTCGCCTCAAGAGGAGTCCCCTATAGGTCTGTTACTCCGGACCTTCCTTGCGCCAAAAGGTTCCCCGCCTTTGTGGA
>Ga0179593_1597665_pt1 | contig 15910 bp, 28 predicted proteins | sample CZODoug2_1_08_16_FD_185931 | JGI IMG/M metagenome (GOLD analysis project Ga0179593, IMG submission 185931) | Vadose zone soil fungal communities from Angelo Coast Range Reserve, California, USA - CZODoug2_1_08_16fungal (PacBio error correction) | ecosystem: Environmental > Terrestrial > Soil >... | reverse complement strand
TTGCATTTTTCTCCTTTTAATTTCATATTTTCCTTTTTATTAAAAAAAATACTTTTTCCCCCTCTTTTATTTTGTATTCCCCCCCCCCCCCCCGAGGCTAATGGTAGTCCTCAGCCCCACTTTTCCCCTTTTTATGGGGAACGGATCATTTTCTTTTTCTTTTTTGAGCCATGGTGATTAAACCCCTCCCCCCGATGGCCTTGATTGCCCCCCCTTTTTATTATTTATATTCTTTTTTCCAGGATGATATTTTTTCTTTTTTCCTTTATCTTCAGGACGTCGTCGCGTCTCTTCGAAAGGCGGTGGAGGCAGGGTGCAGGCCTCCAACGACAGGCCGCCCCTCTCTTGGGGAAGATCATTGTTTTCCGGGACAAGCCTCTCCCCATTGATCCATTTTCACTATTACTTGCCCGGCTTGGTTTTCTTATATTCCTTTTTTTACGCATCCGGTCATATGACAGCCCTTTTTTCCCCAGGATAAATTTTTTCAAAAACTATTTCAGTCATGGTGGACCCAGAGTGTCAGGGAACCGACCCTCCCCCCCCCCCCCCAAAAAAAAACCCCCCTGACCCAAAACCACTGGTGAGGCAACTTTCCCCCCCCCCCCCTCAAGGTCCAGTATAACACTGTCCCCCTTTCCTCCATCCTCTTCTGAAAAAACAAGGTTTGAACCACTTTCCAAAATTGTTTTTCTTCTTCTTTCTTCTGATAGGTAAACTTCCTAGCAAAGGATACCAACTCTTCCCCCCCCCCTTTTTGATTTGCGACGCTTTCCCTCTTTCTTCACCACGGACAAATCTATAAAACTTCCTTCCCCCTTTCCCTTGTACAGGCCATTTTCATCTCACCATTCTCCCCCCCCCCCCCTTTGAAACTGAAAGCACCCCTTCATGTTAAAAAGCGATTTGGGCTCCTCCACCTTTTCGCTATTCGAAGATACCTTCCCCCAGCCCCCTGAGGCGCCCGCTGTAGCTGGTGTGCCCTTTGGCCACATAAACCCCCCCTTTTTCCACTCTCCTTCTTCTTCGTTCTTGGTTGACCCATGAGTAGTTTTTTTACGTTTTTTTTCGATTTAAAACCCCTTTTTTTTCCTTTTCCGGAGCCTTAGATTCCTTTTCACGGCCCGTATTAGATTTTTTCCCTCTTTCCATGAGTTTATACCGAAATCAACTTTTCAGATTTATTTATTGCCCTTTTCCCTAATGATTCCTTCCTCATTCTGGCCCCCCAAAAATGATTCTTTATCGGGTTTGTTGGAATGCATTTTTTTCCTGATTTTTGTATCCCTTTCATAATTCTATATTACACCCTCTTTCTTTCCCAGGAGTATTGCCAAATTGCCCCCCCTATTATTTTCCCACAAAAGATGTTTTTTATTCGGTTTTTTCTTCCCTAGTTTTTTCCTTTGGCTTGTCTTTTCCTAAAGCGTGAAGTATTTTTTCCGTGCGGGGAAGCTTTATCCCTGAGAACCGTTTTGACCCTTTTTGGCTGAATGAATACGACCTTTTTTTTTCCCCTGTCCCACAGTAGATCTTTAATCCTCTTTTTTTCCCTTCCTATCCACGGGTGGCCAGTTCCCTTCCTACATTTCCCTTTCCCAAATTAATTGTTCAGGTCTCTCTTTTGATGATGGCTCCCCTCTGTTTTCGGCGTCCTCCCCCCCCCCACCCAAGGATTGCCTGCCCGGTAGGCCGGGCCATTTTTCCTCTTCCCCTTTCCCTCACTCCTTCCGTTTTTTGTTGTTGCTCTCTTCCCCCCCCAATGGATGGCAGGGTTTTTCCCCTACAGTAGGCCCCCTTTTTTTTTTTTTTTTTAGAGAAGCAATGGGGTTCCTCCCCTCATCGCGCCCTTCCCCCCTACCAGTCGGTGAAGGTCTTCTTTCTTCCGTGGGATAGTATTAAAAATGAATATGCAATTCCCTTTTTTTCCTTTCTTTAGATTAATTCAGCCCTTTTTTCTTTTTCCCTGATAAGCTTCCCCTCCCGCTGGATGGGAACCCTCCCTTTTGGAGAGACAATCATTCACCTATGGCTTTTAAGTGACCCCTTACCCCCCCCCCCCTTGTTGTTTCAACTATTTTCTTTCATTTTGGACCAATACTCTTCCTACCCCTTTGGGGTATATAGACCTTTCCTTTCCCCTTTCCTATTGGCATGCATTCCCCCCCCGAAGCACTAAGGTCTTTCCCCTTCCTTTTCACGACTGAGGCCTTACTCCTTCCTTTTCCCAACTCTTGCATAATACATTTTTTCCTTCACGCAGTTTTTCCCTTCCCCTTTCAGGAAAGGGCACAATCCCCCCCCCCTCTTTTCCCCTTGTGGCTCCTGCATTTTCCCTTTCCCGGGGGGAAGGGCCCGTTTATCGAAAATTTTGACCCAACCCGTTTGATTAAACTCCTTTTCTTTCCCCCAAGGAAACTCTCATCGATTCAAGGTTTCCTTTTCTTTCAAAAAGCTACTTCCTGGGCGCTCTTTCCTTTTCTCTTCCGAGAGGGCTTCTTTTTTCCCCTCCCCTCCAGCTTTGCCCTTCCTTCTTCCTTTTTTTCCTCCACTCCCTTAGTTTCGATCCCTTTCCTTTTTATGGAGGGCGGGAAATGGTAACGATGGCCTTTCCATAAAGTTTCCCCAATAGTGCGTATTCTCTTTCTTCTTCGATAAGTCCTCTTTTTCCCCTTGGTCATAAGCATAAGGTCTCCTTCCCCCCTCCACTTTTTATACGGACTTTAGTTCTTATTTCTTTTTGGCTCCTTTTCCCCTTTTTTCTGGCGTTGTGCTGTCACTTGTTTTCTGCCTGCTATTTTTTTAACTTATTTTTTGAAGCAGTTATTCTATCCCCTCCTCCATTGCGTACCAAACCAAAAAAGTCTACCCGTCAGGCTATTTACCCCCCTTTTCCACTTTTCCATTCTGTAACTCCATGATATTCAAACATTTTTCTTTGCAGACGGCATCCCCGCATTGGAATCCTTCCCTAGCTCATTACCCCTTTTTTTTTCAACAAACTTCCCTCCCAACGATGCTATACACAATTGTCCCCTTTCCCCTTCATCGCCATGGCTCTCACACTTCTTATCGTACTGTAGCTGTTCCCCTCGCACTCTTTTTGTCACCCCCCCCCCCAAACTAAACCTATAGTCCTTTCTTTTTTTTCCCCCAAAAATTTCAAATAATGAACATTAAAACCTCACACCTTTTTTTTACTACGTTGTTGGTTGGGTTTTTTCTCAGATTTATTTCTAATTTCCCCTCCCCTTTTCCATTTTATTGAAAATATTTTCCTCCTTCTGTTATTTTTGGTATGGACAAACAAACCGGCCCCTTGTCGTCATCAGAACAGTACCTTTTCTCCTGGGGAGTTTATTTAGTGTGAGCCCTTTTTTTTATAAGGATGCCTGAAAACAATTGTTAGTATAATTTTTTTCGGAAGGCTGATTTTTTTTTCCCCCCTTTTAAAGAAGCTACATTTTCTTCCTTTTTTCTGTTGATGAAACTTTCGGCAACGAAAGTCCCTTTTTTTTTCCATCAGGGTTTTCCCAATAAATTACCGGACTTTTTCAACCTGGATCCATTAAATATCACTCTTTTTTTCGGCTCTTCCCTTTTTTTGTTTGGTTACTTCACATCCGGAAATCTCTTTTTCCCCTGATTCCATTCTGATCCCTTTTTAACACCCCTTTAGCAAGTCCTCACTTTCCCCTTTGTTCAGAACGCCCGAAACCCCCCCAAACCCCCCCCCCCCCCCTGGCTTTTTTCCTCAAGCAATAAGAACTTTTCCCCCCCTTTTTCGTATTTTATTAACAAAAGTTTCTTCACGGCCCCCGGAAATCCTTCTCTTATGACCCCCGTTGTCTCCCTTTCTTTATCGTTTTTTTCCCCCTCTTTTTCTCCGAGAAAAAATGACTGATTACCAAAGAAACCTTCCTTTTTCCAACTATGCTTTTTTTGTTCGCCGCTCCCTTCTTTCTCCAAAGGAAATCTCTGAACCATTCTTCCCACCCTTTTTTTTTCCCCTTGTCATGATCTTCCTCCCTCCAAAGATTTTTCATTTCCCTTTTTTTCCCTCGCACAAAAGAAATTGGCAAAAAGCTTTTTTTTTGGCCTTCTTCCGAACCCTAAAGCTCTTTTTCTTCCTTCTTTCCTTCACAGGTAAACCCCTTTCTCCTTTTTTTTATGGGAGTTGTACGTTCAAAAAGAGGGACCATCCAACCCCCCCCCTTCTCGATGCTGCGTTTCTTTTTCCATGAGTCTTCTCCCTTCGATATAAAAGGTCCCTTTCCCGGATCCTCTTTTTCCCTGCGACGGCCTTTTCCGTATAGCTTTTCTTCTTGCCCTTTCCTTCTCTTAACTGCGTCTTCTATTATTATCAGTCCCTTTTGGAGTTTAAGCATCATTCCTTTCCAAAAAACAACCACCCCCAAAAACACAACCCTCTCCTCGGACCTTGCATTTTCTTTTTTTTTGAAGACCGAGAATGCATGCAATTCTTATCCCTTGCCCCTACCCCGATAGTAATAGAGTATTCCCCTTTTCCCTATAGTTGACCCCCCTTTATCTTGCTTAAAATCCTTCTTCTCTTTGCACTTAAAAAAAGGCGTGGAGTAGGTCCCACCAGATTTTTTCTGTGAAGGTCTTTTTTTTTTTTTTCCCCCCCCTGCACGGGCTGAATTTCCCGACATTAAGAAATGGCCTTTCCTCGATTTTAATTTCTATCATTTTTTTTTTCAGCCCCCTCTTGGAAAGGTGGCAGCCTTCCCCCACCTTCCTTCCCCTTCTTGTCAGTCCACTGTCCTGATTTGATGGATACCTTTTTTCTAAAATTAACCACCCACTGTTATTGCCTGAAGGTAGTTGACCACCCCCCCCCTCCCGCCATTTTTCATCTTTTTTCTCCTCGGTTGTTGTTGTTTTTTTTTTTTTCGAGAGATTAAAACTTTTTTCCCCGGGTTTTGCCTAACGGCAGTCAATCCAAGGTGTTGTTATCTCCTTTTGGTCCAGCCATCATCATCGTCTGTCCCCCCCTTTCCCATTTTTCGTGGAAGGCTGCACTGGCCTCTCCTTTTTCTGTCTTAAAAATGATAGATTTTTTTCCCTTCTTTTTTTTAATTTGTATTAATTCAGCCTTTCTTCTCAGGATCTCTTCTTTTTTTTTTTTCTTTTGGGCCCCCCCCCGCTTTTTTTTTTTTATTTTTTTTCCCCAACAATCATACCTTTTTTCTTCCTTTTTTCCCTTTTTTTTGCATAAAACAATATGTTTTTTCCCCCAAATAAGGGTCTTTTGGCACCTCTCTCTGGCGGTTCCTACAATTTCAGCGGCTCCCCTTTCAAAATTGCATTGTGCATTTCCCCCCTTTCCTTTCCAGGACGAATCCAGATCATTTTTTCCAGATGATGCCCTCTTCTCAACTCATTGACATCCTACCCCCCCCTTCCCCCGCTTTGATTCTTCACCCTTCCTGTTAAGGTCAAGATACAACCTTCTTCCTGTTCTGCAGGTATTTTCTTCCCTCTCCGGGAAGGGCACAGTTTCTTTCTCCTTCTCTTTTTATTAAATACGCATGGTTCAACATCACGGCAGCCCGATTCCCTTTTTGATGGGCCGCTTTCCCCCCCTTTTCCCTTCGGGAGCCCTCCTTTGACCTTTAGTGATCTCTTTCTCTAGCTTACGTCCTGCCCCATCATCCTTTCCCCTTCCTTGCTTGCCTGTTTTTTCCTTTTTTCCTTTTCTTTTATGTTCGATCCTCTCTGTAGAATGGAGGGCGTCAATGTTATTCCTTCTTTTCATAAGATTTTTTTCTTGGCCAAACGCCCATTTGCGTAATTCTCGTTTTCCCTTTAAGGCAGATTCAACTTTGTTTCCCCAATAAGCATCCCCCTTATTTTGGTCCCCCCCCCTTTCGAATGGTCACTGAGTTTTTTTCCGTCCCAATGGTTTTTGTTTTTTCCTTTTGCGTTTCCTGACCCTCATTTCATGACTGGCTATTTTCAACTTTTTTTTTTTTCCCCTCCCCCCATTAATGCTATCATCTTCCGGATTTTCTCCCCCCCCCCAAAGTATATCTCCCCTTCCTTAGATTAAAATGGATCCCCCCTTTCCCTCAGTCTTTTAAATTACGTCCCCTTACTTAAAAACCTCTGTCTTTGCCGACCTCCTCCCCCCGGACTTGAATTAATTTCTTCTCATTAAAATTGGCCCCCCAAAATCATTCTCTCCCCCCCAAACGATTGTCTCCCAAATTTTTCAAGGACCTGCATCAAAAATGGATAACCCCCCCCCCTTGATCTGTTTCCGGCTGATGTCCCTTAGCGCGGGTGTTCCCCCCATAAACTGCTTATTTCAATCTTTTAAAGACCCCAAGTTCTCCCCAAGGAAAATACCTCCCTCTTTCCTTTGACTTCCCTCCCCTCTTTTTTGTCAGAGTCTCCTTCTTTTCAAATATTTGAAAATTTTCTTTAAAATACTTACCCCCCGGTTATTGTCTTTTCCCAAAACCGAGGCTCCCCCGGTAGTAATTCTTATGACGATTCCCAGGTTGAGTTTTTTTTGAGCATGTTTCATGGTGGATGCATTCAGGTCTTGTTCCCCCCCCCCAATTTGGTTTTTATACCTCCCTTTTTGAGAAGGCTTTTTTTTCCTTAAATTTTGCCAAATTTCCTGCTTAAATTCCCGTATTCCGGTGATATCACTTCTGTTGCCGCACCAAGTATTTCACGAACAGATATGTTTTTAACATGGGCAATCATTTCCCCTTCCTGATAACCTTTGATCCCTTAATATACGGGACTTTTTTTTTGGATTTTATCTATACTTTTTTTTTTATTTTTGGTACGTTTCCCTCCGGAATATGATTAATCTTTCGACCTAAACCTGCTTCTTTCCCCCCGGGAATAAATCCCAAAAATAGCAGTTAATTTACCATTTGTTAAGGAACGCCATTTCCCCCCCCCGAGAAAACCCCAAAAAAACCCCCCCAACCCACTTTTTTGGCTTCCTCCCCCCCCGCAATAAGACCCTTCCCCCCGTACAGTATACCCCCTTCTAATGGACGACCCAAAGAACTTATTGCTTATTGCACAAAAGGTTTGTGTCCCTTCCGTAGCGCAATCCTTCCTCCCCCCGAGAACGCCCTTTTCTTTTCCCTGGCTTTGGCCGCTCCCCCCCCCCTTCTAAAAAAAAAAAAAAGGCCACCTCTTACCTTCCGCTCACTTCCCCCCTTTTTAAGTCCCCATGACTTCCACTCTAAAGATGTCTTTTCCCAAGGGAAAATGAAGCAACTTTCTTGACCCAAAAATCTGATTTTGGGGGCTTATCGCCAACCCCCCGGTCTTTCGAAGATCATTCCCCCCTCAAACGAGCGCCGCGTACTCTTTTTTTTTGAAAGGCGGCATCACAACCCAATGCCCCTTTTCTTTGAGTTTATTGTTTTGACCCCATGTCTGTCTTCTTAATAAAACTTTCTTAGATTCTTTTCTTTTCCAGGAAGAATTCAAGATCTTGCGGCCTTCCCGTTATAGGATTTTTTCCATTTAATGAGTTTCCCTTCCCCTCCCCCCTTCCTTTCCTTCCCCCTTATGCAAAGGAGGTTTTTCCCCTTCTTTTTCCCCCAGGGGAATCCTCTTGGGACACCCCTTGATCTTATCCGGGCTGGACTGCCATTCTTTTCTTTTTTTCAGGCAATAGGAATTTTCTGATAAAATTCTATTACCCCGTGCTAGTCATGGTTTTCTCTCAGAGGTATTTGGCCACCCTTTCCTCTTCGTTTGAAACCCCACATCTTTTTTTTCGGGCCCCCCCCTTCATGATTGTCTATGCCACTTTCTTTCAAACTGCCTTCATTTTTTTTTCCCATCCAGCGGTGCGTTTCTTTCTTCCTTGAGGAAAACCGGCCTGCTTTTTTTCCTGAATAATTACGCCCCCTCCCCTTTTTCCCAGCAGCCCCAGATCCCCCCTTTTCTATTCATTTTTACCGGCCTCCCTTCCCTTTGTCTTTTGGCCCCTTTCACTCCTAAATGGATTCTTTTTCCCCCCCCCTTGTAAGGGAAGATATGAGAGTTCACCTTGGTTTTGCACTTAAAAATTCACCCCTTCCTTGCCTGCCGGTGTAGGCACCACCCCTTTCCCTGAAGCCCCCTTCTTTAATAAGAATAAGTTGTTGTTGTTTTTTTTTGAGCCATCTCCCCCCAATGGCTGGGCCTTTTTTTCCTACGGCAGGCAATCCCCTTTTTTTTTAGCCGCCGCCATGGTTTCCCTTCCTCGCTGCGCCTTGACCCCATAATCTTCGGTGAAGGTGATTCCCCCCTTTCCCCCGTGTGGTCTCTTTTCCCCCCCCATGAATAGATGACTTTCCCCCTTTCCCTTTTATTTAGTATTCATTCGCCTTTTCTTTCTCATTGGTTCTTTTCCCCCCTCAAGCTGAATGTCCTCTTCTTTAGTTCCTCTCAATCTGGGGGACCTATTGATTTTTTCCTTTTTTTTTTTTTCCCCCATATGTTTTTCAAAACTATAGGGCATTGTTCCCTTCCCTCCCGCGGGGTATAGACCCTTTCCCCCCCTCCGCTCTATTGTCTTTCCCCGAAGCATTGCAGGGCGATCCCTCCTTTTTTTTTCGATGGCCTAATTTATTCAAACTTCGCCCATCCCCCCCCTTTTTTCAGGGGAAGAAGTTTGGAATCTTGTCCTCAGGAAAAACCTTTCCCTTTTCCAATCTATACGGTTTTTTTTTTTTCGGGGATCTTCAGGCTCCGTTCTTTTTTTCCCTTCCTTTTTATCGAAGGCACTTTTCCTCCCCCCCTCCTGCATGGTTCACCACTTTTTTCCCCCCAGGCATCGATTCCAAGTTTTTTTCTTTCTCTTTCAAACCCCCCAAAGCCATTCCTTTTTTTTTACCTGTGAGTCTTTTCCTGCGCGCTTAGTTTTCGCTAAGCCCCCCTTTTTTTTGTAAAATTACTTTGCCTTCAGTTCCCTTTAATTCCTCTTATTCCTTTTTTCCAATGTAGATGTAGGCTCCCTTTTCCCTCTTCCTTTTTCATAAGATTCTCTGGCCCCCCCTTTCCCTTGCGTAAAATCTCGGCTCCCTTTCCCTTTTTTTTTTCTTCACCTTTGTTCAGAAGCCACTAAGGTATTTCGTCCTTACCTTCTAGTCTGTATTGCTTTGCTCTTTTTTTTTTCAATGGTTTTTTTTTTTCTGGAGTTTCCTGACCCCTGTTTTTTCCATGACTGCTGATTTTCTATTAAATGGACTTGCATGTATTCATTTTTTCTTATTGGGAGTTTACCCCCCCCCCAAGTCTATATACCCGTCGTAATATTTTCAACTTTCTCAGGGTTATAAGTCTTTTTTCCCCCTGATATGCAAAACATCTTTTTTTCCCCCCCCGCCGGCATACAACCTCTTTGCATCGGCCCCTTCTTTTCAGTAAACCTTTCCAAGCAGGCCCCTTCTTCAACAGGTCTTCCATTGTTAAAGGTGCTCCTTCACCCCCCCCTGGCTCACACGCACCCTCCCCTTCTTTTCTCTTTTTTTAAGCTGAGTGACGGACCATGATTTTTTTTTGGCAGACAAAAAAATACAACCCCCTCCCTTCCCTATTTTAAATAAACCTTTCCCCCTATTTTTCAATTAAAATACCTTTCTTTTTTTTTTTTTCCTCAGCCTAAGTTTTTTTTTTCTGAGATTTATTTTAATTTCAATCTTGAAAATTTTATTAACCCCCCCTTTCCCTAATAGGTTATTTTTTTGTTCACCCCCCCACAAAACACCGTCTTTCCATGGTAGTCATTTTTTTTTTTCGATCAGGCGTTTAGTAGTGTGACTCCCTTCTTTTGCGAAGATTCCCCCTTTTTCAAATTGGTTTCTCTCCTTTTTTGAGAAGGCTTTGCTTTTTTTTTTTTTCCCCCTAACTTTTAATTGAGTTCCCCCCCTGGACGTCGTCCTTTTTCTTCACTTTTTTATTGTCAGTCGGCAACCTCCCCCCTATATGTTGTTTAATCTTCCCTTTTTGGGGGGCAATAATTACCGACTTCTTCCCCCCCCCTTGATCCCTTTTTTAAATTCTACTTTCTGTATATATACTTTTTTTTTCCTTCCCCGGGGAACTCTGATTTCTAATATACCATGCTTCAAGGGCTTTCCACTTTTTATTTTTTTTTTTTTTTTCCCCCAAATAGCAGTTCATGACCCCCCCCCCCCCTGGTTCAGTGCCCTCCAGCCCCAACCCTCCAAACAATCCCCCCACAAACACAAAAAACCCCCCCATGGGTTGAGGCAAAGGCCCCTCCGTGGAACCCCCTAATTCTTTTTTTCTTTAAAAACAGTGCCTTTTTTTTCCAATCTTACCACACTTCTTTATGAACACCTTTCCTTATCGAAATAGGTTTTTTTAATCCTTTTTTTTTCCCCCCATTACCTCACTCTGGCTTTTTTCCCCCTCTTCAATCTTATGAAAATTTCTACCATTCCGGCCTCCCATTCTACATTAATTTCCCCTGGATCGACCCCCCCCCTGTATGAAAGGACCCCTCCCCCCAAAGGAACCCAATTGGCATCCTTTTCTTTGGGCTTAAGCGCCACCATCGCCTCTTTTCCGCAGATATCACAAGGTTCCCCTTCCCCACCTCGCGGATTTTTTTTTTTTGAAAAATCTTTTCCCATCCCACAACACTTTTCATCGATGACTGCTTTTTTTTTTCCCACTTTTCGTCCCAAATAATAAAATTTATTTCCTCCTTTTCCTTCGCATTGCAGATTCCCGGTCGTACGCTTTTCCCCCTTTTTCGCTTTTATAGATTTCTTCCTTGCCCTTTCCTGGAGTTTGCCTCCTTCCCCTGCGGTGACTTAGATTTATTCTTTTTTTTTTTGATCAAGGCTTTTTTAAGGCAATTTCCTCTTTTCCAAAATGAATTGTCTTTTTTTTCCCCTGCCTTTGCTTCGGGTTTCCGAATGCATGCAAAATCGGATGTATTCCCCGATTCTATCTACCCTTTTTTTTTCTTCCTGGTAGTATTTGCCAACCCACCTCCCCTTCTTTCTGTTTGGAAAACCCCCCCTTTTTCTCTTTGCCTGCTTACCCCATAGGTCCTATTTTTTTCTTTCCCCCCTAGAAGGCGGCTTCGTGCTTCCCTGTTTGCGGTTCCTTTCTTAGAAACAAAGCACCCTTTCTGATGAATACGTCAATAGAACATTCCTCCACCAGATCTTTTTTCTTTTCCTCTTCTTTTTTTTTAAGACTTTTTTTTTTTTTCCTCTCTCCTTATTGGCAAGCCAGTGGGCAGGCTTACCGGGACTTTGGAACCCCCCTTTCTTGTCAGGGCATGCATGTGATTCTTTTTTTTTCCCTTTGGAGGTTTTCCAATACCAAACAAAGGGGATTTTTTTGCCGGTTTCAAAACCTTGCCTCCCCCCCCCTTTTTTATCTCTCTCTTTTCCTCCTTCTTTTTTTTTTTTGTTTTTTCTCTCTCCCCTTTTTTGTGCTGCATTTTTCCTTAACGGCAAGGCAATACAGTTTTCTTCTCTGCCGCCATGGGAGGCCATCCTCCCTCTTCATGCACCCCAGTTTCAAGTCGGTGAGGTTCCCTTTTCCCCCCCCTCCCCCCCCTGTGGATAGTCCCTTCCCCTCTAGATGAAAAGATTCTTTTTTTTTTTTCTTTCGTATTCATTCAGCCTTTTCCTTCAGTTTTAACCCTGCTCCGCGGTATGGGACCTTCGCTTTAGTGGCCGAGACCCCTCCTTTTCCCTGGCTTTTAAGCCCGTCTTTTTAAAACCTTCCTATGGGATTTTTCCCCTTTCCTTTTTTTTTTCTTTACTAGCGGTTTTCTCCCTTTTTTCTATAAGGGTCTTTTCATGCATTCCAGGAATATTTAGGGCGTCTCCTCATTTTTTACAGAATTCTTTACTCCCCCCCTTGATTCAAACCCTCTTTTCCCCCCCCCCTTCTGAAGACGCAAGTTTGTCCCGGAAAGGGCAAAGCTTCCCTTTTCCCCCTATAACCTTCCCGTCGCATTTCTCTAAGTCCTTTCCCCTTTTTTCCCCGTTATCGAAGAAATCCCCCCCCCCGCATGGTTCAACCCCCCCTCAACGCCTCTTTTCTTTTTTTTCCCCCCCCAGTGGTTTTTTGATGTGCGTGCCAAAAAAAGCTCCCCTTTTTTCTTTTACCTTTTTTTCTTTTCTGCGCCAAGATTCTTCTTGTTCTTATCCCCATCATCTTTTTCCCCTTTTTCCCTTTTTTCTTCAGTTTTCCCTTTTTTTTTTTCCCCCCCCTAGTTCAAAGGCCTTCCCCTCCTTTTTTTTTTCGGCGGAATGGTATTAGGATTTTTCTTGTTTTCCTAAGCTTGAGGCTGCCCCCTTCTTTTTTGGGAAGTATTTCTCGTGGTTCCTTCTTCTTCTCTAAGGCCCCCCTCTTCCCTTTTCCCTTCAAAGCATAGTATTCCCCTTTTTATACGAATTTATTCTTATTTTTTTCCTCGCCATTGGTTTTTTTTTTTCTGGGTTTCTCCCCCCCTGTGTTGATTTCATGCTCTTTTCCCACCTTTATACTGAAGATTTATTCCTCCCCCTCTTGCGTACCAACCCCAACCCTTCTATATCCCCGTTTCCCTCTTCAACTGGATCCCTTTATCAGTCTGGAATCCTTCGATAGGAAAAAACCCAATATCTGTCCTTTTTTGTCCGAACTTTTTTACCCATCCCCCGAATGATTCCTACGCTCCCCCCTTCCCCCTTGGGCAAAACTCCCCTCAACGATGATAATTCCCCCCCCCCCCCCTTTTCCCAGTTGCCCCCTCTTCTGTCATCAATTGCTTTTCCACCAAAAACTCTTTTTTTTCTTTTTTCCTGTAGCTGATGACTTTTCTTTGGTTTTGTTCATACCCCCCCCCTATTTCTCCTTCTTTTTAAATAAACTTTTTCCCTCTTGACCTTAAAATAAAAATTTTCATCTAGTTGTTTCTTTGAGATTTATTTTTCTTCCCTCTTGAAATTCATTCCCTCTTTTGAAATACCCCCCCCATAAATAGTTTTTCCTTTCCCTTTACAAAACCGAGGCGTCCCAAGTCATTCCTTCCCCCCTCCTCCCTATCCCTTTTTTCTTTTAGTGTGAGCCCTTTGTGATGGCATCCCCTCCTCCCGAACAATTGGTTGATTATCATTTCGTTTTTTTATTAGTTCTTTTCTTTGCCAATTTTAATGTCCTTTCCTTCGCCTTCCCCCCCCCCTTATGTTGATGCCTTTGGAACCTCACACTCTGTTTTTTCCCTCAGGGCTTGTCCTAAATATCACTTCCCCTTGGTACTGCTCCCCTTTGCTTCCATTCCTTCTTCCCTTTCCCTTTTTCCCCCTTTTTTGTTGGTACGCTTTTTCCCCGATAGAATAAATGCTTCCCGGATTCAATTTTCACAATTTTCCCCCCCCCTCAGTCATTTGTTCTCCAGGGTCAGGCTTCCCCGCCCTGGAAACCCCCCACAAAAACCAACCTTTTTGCGAGCTTTTCTTCCAAAAGCCCCCCCTTCCCCAAAGGTAAAATCCCCTTTACGAAAATACCCTTCCTTAGGATTTATGCCCCAACTTTTTTTCCCTGGCATTATCCTCCCCCTTTTTGAAAGAAGAACCTCCCCCTGGGGAGAAAAAATTCCCTTACGCCATGGCTGCTTTGGCCCCTCACCCTTTTATGTGACCACAGGTCCCCCTTCAGACTAATCTTACCTTTCTTTTCATTTTCTTTCTCCCCCCCCCGTTATGAAAGGAAACTTCTCCTTCATTGGTCTCTCTTGGGGCCCTTTCTCCTAACCCCCCCCCCCTCCTCTCGACATATCCCCGGTAAAAACCCGATGGGCCCGATGTATCTTTTTTTTTTTTTTTACCAATCTTTCCCCCTTCCCCCCCCTTGGACTCGATTGCCTTTTTTGAAAACTGCGTTGTTTCCCTAATCCCCCCTTCTTGATAAACCGGGCTTTTCCCTTCTCCTTTCAGATCCTTTTTTTCACACGGTGATAGATTTTTCCCTTTCCTGAGTTTTCCCCCAGAATTTTTCACCACCTGCGTCTTCAGATTTTACTTCTCCCTTCTTTGAAATCAAGGTCTCCTCATCATTCTGGGAGCCCTTTCTCGGCCTCTGTGCCCTTCTTGGGTATGCATGCCTTTCGGACCTTTTTCTTGATAATTCTAGATACCTTTAAGAGGTATGCCCAACCTTTCCTTTTTAAAAACATAGTTTCTTTTGGGCTTTTCTCTGCTTTTCTCTTTTTTAAAAGCATTAGTTTTTTTTTTGTTCGCGTGCCAACTGTTTTCGGGTCCCCTCCCCCCCTCGTGGGGAAGCTTAAAGCCCTTCTCCCTTTCTCCAAAAATTTCGGAATGTATCCCCCCAAATAGAAACTTTTTTCTTCAACCTCTACTCTCTTCATCTATTCCCTTTTTTCTCCCTCCAACGGATTGGTTCTTTTTTTTTTTCCTCCTTCACCGAATTTTTCCCTTTTCCAGGGCGGCCTCTCTATGTCCTTCCCCAGTTTGGCGGCTTAACCCCCAGGGATTTGGCCTTCTTCAAAACCCTGCATGCCATTTTTATTCTCTTTCTTCCCCCCTCCTTTTTTGTTGTTCTTTTTTGATAAAAATGGGCTTTTTTCCTTCAGGCAATCCAGTTGTGTTTTCGCCATTGAGCCACCTTCTCGCTGCCTGTCCCCCTCTCCCCGGTGGAAGGCTGCACTCCCTGGGGAAATAGTCTTTTTTTCCTAGGATTTGAACTATTTTTCCTTTCATTCTTCATTTCGTATTCATTCAGACTTGCTTTTCCTTCTACTCTGCAACGGATGGATGGGACCTACTCTCTTTTTCCTCGACAAATATGGAAACCCCCCTTTCTCTAAAACATATGTTTTCACCCCCTGGCATTTTTTTTTTGTCCTCTCTTACTAGCCCCTTTTTTCTATAGGAATGATTCAGGGACTCTTTGCATTAAAAAGAAAGCCCTCCTTCTTTTTCCGAATCCAGCTCATTTTTTCTCGATGATGCCTTACTTTCTTTTCCACTCTTGCCATAATCCCTTTTTCTTCCCCAGGTTTGAATTCTTGGCTTTCCAAAGGGCAAACGTCTACCCCATTCTATACGGGCCCTTCCTCCCCCTGATGCTGAAGGCTCCGTCCCCTTCTATCGAAGAAAAGTACCCCCCCTCATTGGTTCTACACTTTTTCCCCCCCTCACTCGTCTTTCCAAGGTTGCTTTTCCAAAAAACCCCCCTCTTTAGGGAGATGCTTTTTTTTTCTTCTAGTTAGGTTCGCCCTCATCACTTGCCAATGCCTTTTGCTTTTTGGCCGGTGCAGACAATCTTTTTTTGGCCCGGCCAAGGGAAGCTTTTTTTTTTTTCAATGTTATTCATCCTTTTCATAAGTTTCTGCGGCCAAAATCCCCTTTTCATTTCTCCCCTTTCTTCGATAATTGTTTACCATTTTTTCTAATCTAAGTATTTCGTCACCCCCCCCCTTTTTTTTCCTTTAGTTCTTAGTGCTGATCTTTTTTTTTTTTCTTGGAGTTCCTGAACCTTTCCCCTTCTATTTTTAAACTTTATCCCCTTTTGTTCCCCTATATATCCGGGCTTTCCCAAAGTATAAATACCTCCCCCCAATGGATCAAGGTTTCCCCTTTCTTCCTTATTGGCCCTGCTTCCCCCCCCCCAACCACCCATATAGGTCGTTGCCGATTTTTTTCAGAATGAATACGGGCCTTTTTCCTTAAAAAATTGGCCCCCCCCCTTCAGGCCTTCTCCCCCTCTCCTTCCACATTGTCCAAGCGCATTCCCCACCATGGCTCCCCCCTCTCGTCCGGTAGCTGTTTCGCCCATGAGCCCTCTTTTTTTCCCCCCCAACCCCCAAAAACCTATTGATTCCCCCCCTTTTAAATGAAAATGTCCTTTTCCCCCCAAGGTGGAA
>Ga0179593_1527769_pt1 | contig 15910 bp, 21 predicted proteins | sample CZODoug2_1_08_16_FD_185931 | JGI IMG/M metagenome (GOLD analysis project Ga0179593, IMG submission 185931) | Vadose zone soil fungal communities from Angelo Coast Range Reserve, California, USA - CZODoug2_1_08_16fungal (PacBio error correction) | ecosystem: Environmental > Terrestrial > Soil >... | reverse complement strand
GGCCCCCCCGATTGAAGCATGCTTGTCCGCGGACATGGCACCTCATTCCCCAGCTCCTCACGATTTACGTAGAAGATCGTGCACTTCCGTTGGAATGAATTGTGGTCCGGGGCCATAGAGTCCTTAAGTCCCAGTTAGGACTCCCGTTTTTCTTGCCGTTCCGGTAACCCCTTACTGGCACTGGGCTGGGCACTATACAGGCAGCAACGCCGGTGCCAGTTTTCACACCAGGATGCTAATTTGGTTACCCCTCTTCAAGTTTCCTTTGCGGGAACCCTTCAGCCGCCTTTTTGACTTTTTGAGTGTTCTTCTCCTGTTTGCTTCTCCCTCTTTTCCTTCCTCGTCATTATCTTGCGAAAAAGCCAGGTTTGTTCATGATCCGCTTGATATTGAATTTCTGAAGGACGTTCCCCTTTGCGCCTTCGCTTTCGATCCTTCCTTCTCACTTGATGGAAGGCGGGATTCTCCCGGCCCTTTCCTTTCCACCCACCTCAAGCTTGGGGCTCATTTTCCACCCCTCTCTCTCTGCTCTAAGGGTCTCAGCTCACTTTCCCCTTTCCAAAGGATTTCACCTTTGACGGCTCTCCCCCCGGCCTCTCTCCCCTTGCAAGGAGTTAAGACCCCCTCAGATCATTGAGACCTCCACTAGCCCCGCGTCCATCGCGGAACGATTCCCTTCTCCTCTCGGCTCCGGACGGCGGACCCTTTCCTGGCTTTTGTCCAGATACTTTCCCCCTGCGGCGGACCTTTTGTTTTTGGTACTGGCTGGGCACCGCACGCGTGCTACCTCTTGGAAAAGCATCTCTAATTCCCAGCTTCATGCCGTTTTTTCAAAACTGCCGTCTCTAGGACCCAAAAACGGGACACTTCATGTTCTTTCTCGCCAAACAGGGCCAGCTCCCCGATGAAATCCGACTAGTTCTTTTCCAAATTGTTTTTCCCTTTTTGCCCGTAGTTCGCCGTGACCGTTTATTTTAAATTGCCTCTCGCAAAGCTTTGGAACTTCGCGTCTGCTTTCCTTCTCAGAGACTGCCGCGACCGTCTTTTTTCGAGCTTCTGAGTATGCGACCTTCATGGCATCTTGTGATGCCGCGGCTCTTCGGCCTTTGCAGCTTGGGTTGTGCCCCTGCCCCCCGGTGCTTTCGATTGCCCCCAGGCGAACGCCGCCTTCTTTTCCGCTTCCCACGGCAGGCTTCTTCCCGCGACGAGCCCGACATTCCTGATCCCGTGCCCAATGCGTATTCTTAGTCGCCGCAAGACTCCAATTTGTCAATCTCTGCTATTGCCATTTTCATCCCCTTTTGCGTTTTTTGGGCTTTCTTTCGGGGGTGGGTTTGCCAGCAACCAAATGGCGTGCCGGCTGCATCCGAGAAGATTCTCCCACGAGCAATCCCCCCCCCAGGAAAAGCGCTGCGGATTTTTCTTTTCTTGGCATTTTTTACGAGAACGACGCCTCCCCCAAGGTGACACGCATTTCCTGCCACCTTAACACCAAGCTCCTTGCAACAGGCATTCAATTCGTAAACTAGGCTACCCCCCCTCCATCTCTTCAATTTGTCAATTTTGTGGTCGACGCTGGCCAATCTTTTTCGGTTTGGCGGGAACCCCTCGGGCCCTCGAGAACTTCCCAAGCACATTTTTTCCCTAAGCGACCCAACACCCGCGTGCCGGCCCTTTCGGCCAGGCAAATGAGAGCGTTCGAACACTGTTTTTTCTCCTCCCCCACCCATTGATTTCCCCTCGACTGACAAGGCCTCATTTAAGTTCCGCTTTGCCATTGCGGCGCGGGACCGTCAGAGACCGTTATTCGCGGCATTTCTATATCCGAATTTCTGTGGATCATTTTCTTAGTTTTTTTTTCTAATCAAGGTCCTTCTTTTCTGCCCTCCGCTCCCCCTTCGGGGGTACAACACGAGGATAACAGGATTGCCCTCCCTTCCCCCCCCCCCTCGTAGCAATCTATCACATCGGGGAGTGCGATCAGATTCAAAGGAAACGAATGTGGTTTTTCTCAACTTTTGTCCTTGGTTCCCCCGGGATTTGTTCTGAATGGAAAGAAAAGGAGTCGCGGGTAGGCGGAAGAAGACTCTCCACCCCACCCCCCTCCCACAACCCCCCCGCCCCCCCCCCTTCCCCTCCGCTTTTTCTTAACTCCTTCCCTGATTTATTTTCCGATATCAAAGCTCTCGGGACTCTGGCTTCCATATCTTCAGGGTGAATGGCCGACATCTCGGGAACCCTTCCCCCGGACGGCCTCTGTTCTCCCCGCCCAGCGTCTTCCGGGGTCCTTCGATTTGCGGCCCCCAAGGCGTTTCATCAACGACTCTCACCCGTTTCAAAACTTCTCAGAATCGAACCCCCCAGCGGAATTAGAAAAGAATCCCTCCTCCGAACACTCCTCCTTGTGTTTTCCCCTCCTTTCCAATTTGTCTTCTCGTATTGCGCTTTCCCTTCAGCCTTCGCACCCATGATCATCTCCCCCATTCCCTCCCGTTGACGACCCTCAACGACTGATGCCCCCGCCATGGGATGAAGCCCTGCGCCTCTCCCCCCCCCAGCGTCTGCGGACCACCTCTATCGTCCTTTTTGTTCCTTGGCTTCTTTGCGAGGCACCTTCCTCTTTTTCCTCTTGAGTCCGGACCTTTCCAACTGATGCATCTCTCTCTTCACGTTTGTGGCTCGATGATCATGTTTTCCGGACTACAGCTTCAAACTTAGTTTGCCTCGCCCTTTTACACCTAAGTTTTGGCAGACATTGCTGAGGCTTTCGCGCTTCAGCCCGCCCTGCCCAAAGGCGTTCTTCCCCCCCCCCCCCCCCACCCCCCACCCCAAGACGCCGGCCTCCGATGGGGGAGAATGATCCTTCCCCCCACCTTGCTGACGGAAACCACACATCCTTCTCCGGCAAGCAGACACCCCCCTCCCCACCGTTTGTAGTGGTATTTACAGTATCTTCCTCCCATGTGTTCTGACCGCCTTCTTATTTCGATTCTTTTTTTCTCTTCGAGAAGTTGCCACGCGATTGAAACTTCTCCATGTCGCCAATCGATCCCGTGCCAACATAGTGAACTTCTCCCTCGCTCCAGGCTGGAGGCCACTTTCTCCAGTACCCCCTGATTCTTTAATTTCCTCTGGAAAATCACTCCCTCCCATTTGATTTAGGCTTCGATATAGGAACCCCCCCCCCCGGGTTACCGAATAGAGAAACCTTTTGCTCACCTCTTCCGGTTCCGTCCTCTCAAAAACCCCTTTATACCCTCTTCCCAGCGGACCCGCCCCCTCCTCCCTCTGCTTTCACGAACTGTACGCCCCACCTTGATTTTCTGGGCGCGGTGGATCTACCAAGGGAGAGAAGCACTCTAACCCTTTTTTTTTTTTACAATATTTTTCACAACCTTCGGTGTTTTTTGGCCATTCCTAGCACGACCGCCGGCAAATGGCCCCCGTCTTCTTTCCCGATTCCCCCTCCTTTGGTTCCGTCCATCAGTGCGCCCGCGGAGAGTAGATTTTTTCCAAGATCTTCTTCTTCCGTAACCTTTTTCAATTCTAGGTCGGCGACTTCAATGCTGGGTTGTATGGAGAAAGCCTTTTTCGAAGCTTCTTCCTCCGCGCTTCCAGGTCTCCGGTTTTACGACGTGTTGCTTGCTCTGTTAACGTACAGTCAGTGGCCATTTAATCACACACAACCTTGACTTTCCTTTTCCTTGGGTTTTGCCTATGTTTTTCCCTTCTTTTTTGGGTTTCCGTTTTGGCCGAACCGGGACGGTCACCTGGGGTTTAGCGGCGTCTCGTAGTGGGTCCACCTGCCCCCTCTCCCTTGATTCCCTCTGAATCATTCCCCCTTTTTTGATGCTCCCCAGCGTAGAAGTCTTATTGGATTCGCATCGTTTGCCATGTTTTGCTGGCCGAAGCCCTCCAGCAGCCCTGTGCCCATGGGAGCGGTCTTTCGGGCTCCGCTATCTTGCTTCGACCGCGTACGCTTCCATTTTGCTCCCCAAGGGAGAGTTACTCGCCTAGTCGCTTGACCTGGCCCTGCGGTTTGCCTTGCCACCCTTCGTCTGCGACCCCGCGCCGTTGGAGCCTCCCCGTTTCGGGTTCAACCACAACCAAGTCCCTCCCAGCCGAGAGCTGCTTTTTTTCCAGCACTCCCCCCTTTTTACCGCATACTAGCCCCCTGATCTGACACCAACTCCGTCGGCCTTATCCAAATGCCAGACTTTATCCTTGCATTCCCCTTTCCCCTTCAACCGATCCGTCACTTCGACCCGACTCCGAGTTGTTTCCATGACCTCCCCCCCCACCACCCCCTCGCCTTCCAGCTGTCTTTGGCTGTTGGCCCCAGATTGGAAGCCTTTCATTTTTTCCCTGTTGTTCATAGAGTCTTGCCTTCGTCTCTTGCGGCATCTTTCGAGATCCCACGAAGATGGCCTCTGCTCCCAGCCGCCACAACGAAAAGTTCAGCGCGCCTCCCAATAGACGATCCTGGCCCTTCCTCAATTCTCCCTCCCCCGCCTTTTTTTCGCCTTTCCGCGTCCTTTCTCGTTCTAAATTTCTTTTTCGGCTAAATCCCTTCGTTTACTGCAGAGGCCGATCTTTAAGCACTTCCCCCCTCAATCCTTCGTTTTTTTTTAGAATTTTGCGTTGGTTCGTCCTAAGCGTGATGATGGAAATGCTTCATCCGTGCACAAAAAGTAATTTTTGATTACCCCGCCTTTCTCATCGCCGCTCCTTTTCTTCCAGGCCTCATGAAAGTCCCTTCATACGCGCTAACAACAAGCCGTGCTTGTTCGCGATCCCCGCCGGAAGGTCCCGTTTTTACCCCCGATTCAGACGTTTTTTTCCCCCCCCCACTTCCCCCACTTTGAATCCTCCCGCCAGCGACCCTCAGTTTTGTTCCACCTTGCCATGCCCTCTCATCCTTTCATCCGGTTTTCTTTGTCTGGCAACCCTTTTTTTCCCTGGCCTTCCGACTTCCAGGTGGCGTGAGAACGCGGCTTTTAAGTTGGAGTTTTACTGAGTGCTCTTTTCTTTCACTGCATTCTATTCTAACCCTTCCCTCTTTACTTTAGTGCACGACCCCCTGCAGTGCTCCTACTTTTTCTATGGCATTCGCGGCCATTTCTGGGACCTTGTGGACCGTCTCCTCCCTCCTTTTTTTTGTGGAGTTTTAGATGGCACTTCGATTCGCAGCGCTCTTAATTGCACCGCCCCTATAGAACCTGCTTATCACGCTGCGGGGGTAGATTTAATGATTCGGAGGACTGAATTGGTGGAATTTTCATAGTCCCCAAGTTTTTCACCTCCCCTCCGCGCCGTTTTCCTGTTTTCGCTCTTTAACAAAACCCCCGTTCCCGTCTTCACTGGGCTTTGCCCGCATTTCACCTGCCCGCCTTTTTCCTCTAATATTCTTACTGGCAATTTTTTAACCAAACTCAGGTCAAAGGGTCCTTTCACGTACATCCCCAGCAGATTTCTTGCCCGTTGTTTGTTCTTTTCATGTTCTGTAGATCCCCCTCCCTCGGTTCCGAACATTACGGATCTTTCCGGACTCTCGCCTTTCAGGACGTTCCAATATTGGTTCGCATTTCCCGTTCGGCCCTTTTCTTGCCGAACGGTTTCAGGGGATTTATCCCCTTCTCCTTTCGGACTTTTCTTCAGTTTGCCGGATGCCAGCAATTTTTAAAACATATTTTCCCCGCTTTTTTTTCCCCTTTTTCACGGGTTCCTTCCAGGACACCAAAGGATTGAAATGGCGAGGCGTTCCTCCTTCCTTCCTGGTTTTTGAATTCGTCCTTATCTTTCCCAAAACTTTTTGAGATCCCTCAGCCCTGCATCGCGGAACGATTCCCGCAGTCGCCGGACGGCGCGAACACTTCGGACGGTTTCTCCCTGGAGCTGGTTCTCCGTTTCCTTTTTCCTTTTGGCCTCTCTTTGAAGAGTAATCTTTCGTGCAAATTCCTCAGCGACCGACTTCCCTGCCGCCTCCGGCGTATACTATTTCCAAAGACGCCTTCCTCTAGGCCTCCCGTGTCCTCTTCTCAAGCTTTCGACATCTTCACTCTCCTCAGTAATGTCGTAACCAAAACTCGGGAGCGGAATGCCCGTAGTTCGGTTGCAGTGACCGTTTTTTCTGCAAGAGCAACCCCGAGTGAATTGAAGTCCTCCGATTTTTGTCTCTCTTCCGAAATGTTTTGTATGCGAGGGGAGAATGCCTTTTTTTCGGAGATCTTGAGCTCCAGCGGACGCTCTTCGGGCTTTTAGGGTGTTTATCCCAATTTTTTTCTAACCCACGGACGCACCCAACCCACTACCTAGTTCTCCCACCGCCCCTCTCCCCAAGCAGCCGATGTGCCCGGCTTTTTCCCAACTCCCTCCCCCCTTCCCACCTTTCCCTCCCCGAGCCCCCCCTCCTCTCCTTTCCATCTCTTTTTCTCAAATTCCTAAGCTTCCGGTCTGCCCCCCTCACACACCAGACGCTGTACCAGTCCCCCTTTCACGGCTCTTGCCAAGTACTTCCCCCCCCTTCACACCCTCCCCCCCCTTTTGTCCATTTTCTCCTCTCCAACCCCTGGCCGTCCCCACCTTGACCACCCCGGAGACCCCCAAGAGACCCAGACTTTATGCCCCCCAGATCCCCCCCCGTGGACACCTCTTGACTTGCGGCTCCTTTTATTTTCCCTTAGGTTTGCCTCCAGTACGATTCCCAAATTTTTACACGGCACCCCCCCCTCCTCGACTTCCCCCCTCCCACCCCCCCCCCCCCCCACAATATCAAATTCCCTTTTAAACCCTTGTCCCCCCCTACCAAGCAAAATATCCCCCACAATTCCGACCACGACATGCATTTTTGCGCTCCACCCAGCGTGTGTGTTTCCCCTACCGGCGATGGCCCCCCTTCCCCCTCCCTACCCATAGGCCCCCCCCCCCCCCCCCCCAACTCCCTGGGCCCAGCCCCTCCAACACGTTTTTGTCTCTAAGCGACCTGAACCAACGGCGGCCCAGACGCGCCAGGTCCCACTTTAAGAAGCCGTGAACACTTTTCCCCTTCCTTGAAGTCTTCCCACTATCAGATTTTCCCGGCCGTCTAATTAAGGATGAAGATCCTTGCGCGCGGCCGCCGGGGAAGCAGATCTCTTTTTAGGACTCCTCCCTTATCTGTTTCTTGATCTTACCTTGTTTTTTTCCTCGTGCCCGCCTAATTTTCCCGCCTTTTTTTTTTTTTTTTTTTGTTGACCCCCTCGGATGAACCTCCTTTGTTTTTTTCCCTTTTTTTCGCGCCCTTCAACTCCAGGGGTGTTCTCGTAAGTCCGAGTGTTTGCGTGGGTAAGATTTTTTTTATTTCTTCAATATTGTCACCACACTGACCAATTTTCTTAGAGGTTCCGGCGACGATCGCTTGGCCTTTTTCCCTATATCCCCCCCCCGTGTTTCCTCGAAAGCTCCCCTTTTCGGGCTTCGTTTTTACATCTTCAGGGATGACCGGGACACCTTACCCCTGGGGACGGACGCTCCCCCCTTGTAAGCCTCAGTCTGTTCCCTCTCCCCCCAAGGCGCTTCTTTTTTCACCCTCTTGGCTCCGCAATTTCTTCATCCCCCTTCCCGCGCGTGGACCCCACTCGTGACCCCAGACGGCAATTCGAAAAGGACTATTCTCACCCCCCCCCCATGCTGCTGGCTCTTCCTTCCCCCCCGCCCTAAATTTGTTTCTGTTTCGTCCCCTTTCCCCCGGATCCATTCTCCCCATCTTCCGCACCCCGTTGCATCACAGAAAGCCTTGATGCCCTTCGCTGGGTGAAGCCCGCGTCCTTTCTCACCGCCGATCCTCTTTTTCTGTTCTTTATCCCTGTGACACTAAATATTGTCGCGGGGCAAACTCTTTCCGCCCTCCCCGGCCCAACACTGATGCATCTCCCCTCCGCGCCGTTGTTTTTTTTGCGAGATAGTATCCTTTTTTTTTTTTTTCTTCCCCCCCCCCCCCCCCCCCCCTTTGCCTCGCCATCTTTTCCAGGCGGGCCAAGGCTCCCCACGAAGTCTAGATTGTCCTCTTTCTTGCAGACCTTTCGTCTTTCTTCCTTCCCTTTCCCCTTCTTCTGCTTTCTTTTCCTCTTCCTGTGCTGGCTGCCGAAACCGTTCCTTTGTCACGAACAAAAATTTCGCCTTCGTGAAGAGCCAGTCTCATCAGTTGTTTTCTTCCCTCCCTTTTTTTCTGTTCCCCTTTTGCCACGTTTTCCTCGTTGCCCATCCCAAAACGGCCTCCCGGCGCCACACCTCGATCCCGTTCCCCCCCAACATAGGTCCCCCTGCCTGGCGCTCCCCTTCTTTCTTACCTTCCCCCCCCCCCTGGGTCCCTTCGATCTTTCCCCCCACCTGAATCGGGAAAACGTAAGTCCCGAAACCTTTGACCCCCGAGAGATTTCGATACGGACTCATCTAACCGTTTACTTTTTAGCCGAATTCCCCCTCTGTCGGTCCTCCCCCGCGGTTAAACCCGTTGTTGGCCGCCCTACCCCCCCCCCCTACCTTGCAGAACCATGGAGACCCCTCCGGAAAAACCTCCGTGCATCTATTTTTTGCTTCTTTCCTTTACGTCTTTTCTTTTTTTTTCCTTTCCTCATTTTTTTTTTTTTTGATGGCCCCCCTCCTTTCTCAAGGAAGTCTCTTTTCGAGCATTTTATTTTTTTTTTTAGGCATCCGGTTCCATCCGCGTGATACAAAATCCGAATCGTTCAATTTTCTCGTCCTGCCCCCAGGTCCCCCCTGAGTATTTGATCCCCCGGTCAGATAACGCTGGATCATGCGCCTTCCTCGGGAAGCTTCTGCGCCCGGAGGTTAATCTCCGCAAGTCTTTTAAAGACCCGCTCTCTTTTTGTTCTTCCTTCTTCTTTTCAATGTTTTGGGCCGTAGGAATCCCTTTAGTGTTAACGCTTCTTCTTTGCCGGCGGAGTATGCCGGGCGCGCGGCTCCGTTAAGGTAGCTACTTTGTCCGGTGTTTCCCCCTCCCCCTCGAGCCCCCCCTTCCCCCCCGAGCAGTTTTCTCTAAAGCAATCGACCAACACCTTGACCAAACCACAATGCTATACTCCATATTTGGTGGGAACCATTCTCATTGGCATTCATGCTTTCAATTCTTTTTCGTTTCCCCCCCCCGCGTTTCCCCTTTGGCAGAGGCTTGTATTGCCTTCCCCCAAAGAATGAACATCTCCCCATTGATAATGACCCTGCGCTCACGCAGCTTTTTCCCCCTGGATTTCCCTTCTCCTTCTAGTTTCCGTCCCCTTCCCCCCTTTTGATGGTATCATCATCAGACTGCTTTGCCCCCGGATTGAGGTAGACGGAAATAGAAGGTGGCTGGTACCATCTTTTTCTTTGACTTAATTGCTCTTTCCGGGAAGAGTTCCTTTTCATCGGCTTCCTTCCGCGTTTTAGGCGGTTTCGCGCATGGTAGGAGGGATCCATAGGATGCGGCCTGCGGCGAATTTTCTTTCAGCGTCCACCCCCCCCCCAATCGCGACTCTACTAGCGACGCGCTCCCTCCTACTCATTCATTTCATCTATCCCTCCCCCCGTTATTAGCTTCCTCACTTCTTCTTTACTCCTTCCGCTCCATGTCACTTCTTTCTTTCCCTTTCATTAAAATCGTGTCCCTTCAACGAACTACGGTCTTCGCTTTATTTGTAAGTCTGATCGTATTGTCCGATGTAGATCTTGTTTTGCGATGAAGTTCCCTTCCATGGATGTCCCTTTTTTTTTCCATCTCTTTCCTTCGTACTTTTTTCTTCCTTCCTGGCCTTCTTCTCTTCGATGCAGACCCTGAGCTGCAGCGGCGGCCCCCCTCCCTTTACAAAAGACAAGTTCAGTCCGCGCCAATCTCCTTCGTCCACCTTCCCCTTAATCCCGCCTTTTCCACTTCCCGTTATCCGTCTTTTCGAGTTTCTCCCCCAAATTTCGGCTAAATACTGCCCCAGTTCTCTCCCCAGCGTCCTCCTCGGCCGCCCCCCCTTTTTTGCCCTCTTCGCCCCTTAGGAAGAGAGATTTTTTTGCAGCCGCTTGATGATGGGTCTCCTGATGGAATCAGGCAAAACCCTAATCATTTCTCCCCCGGCCCTTCCCCTTATTTTCTGCCTTCCCCCGCTCCCCCCCCCCCATTCGGCCTCCCCAGGGAAAGCCTTAATTACCCTCCTCCGTCCGTAACTAACCACAAGCCCTTCTCGTCTCTCTCTCTGACTCGACTCCCTCCCCCCTAGAAGCCACCAAACCGCAGCCCCTCTTGAATTTAAGTAGCAAGCTACAACTTTGTGACTTTGGGTAACTTTTTCCCCTCCTATTCTTTATCATGGCTTTTTTCCTGGTTCTTTTTTCCCTTAGTGCCCTCACAGTGAATCGGGGATTTACCTGAAACCTTAAGAAACCGGCTTCCTCCTCCTTTTTTTCCACTTACGATCCCCCCCTCCTTCCCCTCAGAATCGTGCACGAATATCGACTTTCCCGTTTTTTGGCCGCCTTTTCTATGGTATTTATGCGATATTGAGAGGCACTCGGCAAGACCTCCCCTTTTGCATCCTTTCTCCCTCATTTTGTTGTTCTCTCAGCGGCCCTTCGATGTCTTTCCCTCTTTCCTAGGAATGGGAGAAAGCCCTGACCATACCAAAGGCCCTCCCTGTACTTCTCTTCTTGCACGTCATTCGGGTTCTGACACTTGTGGCATCGTGGCCGAGAAATTGCAGTTGTACCCCCAAAATTTTCCGCCTAGGACTTTTTTTCCCCCTTTGCGCGTTAATTTCCCCTTTCTGATTTTCATGGGATGGCAATAAGGGAACCAGGAAATGAAACGTCCCTTTTTGACAGACAATTTTTTTCCCCTTGCTCGTATTCCTCCTCTTCTGGGACCAACTCCCCCCCCCTTTTCCCCCCCTGTGGGGGACGTACCTTCATTTTTCCTTTTGGGGTTGGCTTGGATGCGATAGAGATTACCCCTCTTCCTTCCTTTCCTTTCCCAAGCCCCTGCTTTTTTTTCTTCTGAAGGAATGGAGCGCGGGACGCCATTGCCGGGCCGCGACATAACGGATAGCACTTGCTGAAGTTTGTTTTGGGGGAGTCGGCCTCTTGCCTGACTTTTTTTCTTCTTCCTTCACTGCGGATCCCCAACGCCCTTGCTAAGTTGTTCGCGTCACGGACTCTTTCCCCAGGATTGCCCTTGGTCCTTCCCGTTCTTGGCTCTTTTTCCCCCCTTCTTAGCCGTTTTCCCTGCGTAGAGTCTTGAGAACTCGCACAGCGAGCGCCGTTGAACGATCCCTCTCGTCTGCTATTAGTCCTTGCTTTTTCCAGCTTTTTTCGGCGCTGAACTCGTTTACTTGGGGCTGGGGATGGGGCCGCCGTCAGAGCCTTTTCGTTCCCCCCCTTCTCCCTTTTCCTTTTTTCCATTTTTTATACGACGGCCAAAGAAGAAGTCCTCAGGAACCTGACAGTTATTCCAGACCTACTTCATCGCCCACATCCCCAGCTGACAAGATGAAATTAGACTCAGTCGACTTCCCCCGGTTTCTTTCCAGTGAACTTCCTCTCACGAGCCTTTCCTTTTATGGCCTTTTAGAGTAGAGATCATGCGACGGGTTTTTGGTTCCGAGCTAAGAACGGTTGAGAGTTATCGAGTCCCTTTTCGATGCGGCCTCCTCTTTGCGGTGCCTGTGTTTGATCCCGCAACTTTTCGCTTAACCTTGCCAAGGCGCAAATTTCGAAGTCAGAATCCGTGCCCGCTACCCCATCTCCTTTTCAGACCTTCTTCCCTTTTTTAACCCCTTCCCCTGATCCGTTTCCACGGTACGAGTTTCCCCTGCCAAAAGCTTCATCCTATATCTCTTGCCACTTCGAAAACCTTGAAGTCCCTTTTTGTCCCCCGACAGTCCTGCTGGATGTTAGCACAAACCTGGAGACGTTCCTTTTCTCTCTTTTTTTTCATCCCACCTTTTCGATGAGATTTCGCCTTTTCCTCACGGGGGTGGCAGTCGGTGGACCCAACTAAGTACGATCCCGATTTTCCCCCAATTTTTTCACACTCCCCTATTTTCCCAAACCCCCCCCCCACAAGCTTTCTTCAACAGCATAGCAATTCCTTTCTTACCCGCCAACATATAGGAGGAAGAATGCTTCGTCAAGGGGTTGTTCCCTTCCCCCCCTCTGGCAAACTTTCTCTTTTTTGCTTTTGCGGCGAAAGGACAATCACAAGTAGTGTCTATAGCGTCCCTGAAACAAAGCCCTTGCTGCTTATCAGACTCCTGGATCTCCCCCTCCCGACAATGATTTTTTTTCTCTCCCCGGCCCCAAAAACCATTGTGAGTAAGACGCCCCCCCCCCCTAGAATATCCGAGTTGCCCCGGCCATTCCTCTTCTATATTTTTTTCCCCCGGTCCGCCGGGCCCGCAGAATTTCTTGCCGGACGAATATAATCTTTGATCTGCTGTGGATCATTCTCGCGCTCGGCCTTTCTTTCGTTCCGCCTTTCCCCAGTCCTTAGGATTTTACCTCCTTTTTAACCGCTTGGGTGTTTGGGCTCTTTTTTTGTCTTCCTTTCTCTCTTTCCTTTTTTTGCTTCTCTAAGTCGCTCAGGTCCCCCTCTTGTCCGTACCCTAGGTTGAGTATGGCTGTGGGACCCTGTGATATCCCTCTGCAATATTGGCCTTTCACGTTCCCCCGAGGTCGGGTGTCCCCAATTCAAAGGGTGCTCTATTCCCAGCCCTTTTTTCTTTCTCCGAAGCTTTTTTCGGTTTTTTACCTCTCAGGGTAATGGAACTTTTTCGGTTCCACCCCAACAGGACGGCCGCGCTAAGTGGACCCTCCAGCCCTGTTGAGCTCCTGCCGCTGGTAACTTTCCTCTGGTCCGTCAATTTTAGCCGGTTCATCACTTCTGTTTGAACCTTCTCCGAATATCGAAGGTCATTCTGAAAACTTACTGGCTCTCCCTTGGGATTTCTACACTTTTTGCGGAATTTCTGCTTGCCGTCTTGACGCTGGTGTTTCACCCTGGATCATCTACCCATCAGGCCGTTTCCAGCACAGAACCCTTTCTCCTCGCTTGGATGAAGCCCCTCTCCGCGCAAGTTCCTCCTTCCTTCGCCCTTTCTGGCGGACTCTTTTCCTCCCCCTTTAAAGATTGCTATTCAAAACTCGCTTGAGATGCCGTGGAAGGCACAAACTGATTGTCATTCTTCCTCTCCCCTCCCCCTTTTTCTTAGATTCCCTTTTTCCTTTTCCTCCCTTTCCTCGCTCCATCCCCCTTCTTTCAAGGCCCCTCCACCTCCCGTCTTAGATCGGGAGCTTTTCCGACCTTGGAGGCGCAGGGCTCATCCAGCCCTTGCCAGCAAAGGCGTTCTTTTTCAACAAGGTTTTTTTTTTTGAGACTTTCAGGCTGTCTCGCCATCCGGCCCTCCTCCCCCCCCCCTTTAACGGCTTTACAGAGCCAGCAGATCATGATCGCATCCTTTTAGAATGAGTCCTTGAGTAGGAGAGTTTTGACACGATCCTTTGCTTTTCCAATTCCCCCCTTCCCCTTCCCCAAATTTCTTCCTTGGCCCTTTGGCGTCACCAATGCTGGCGACGTCATTTTCCCTTTTTTTCCCGTCGATCATAACACTGAAAGGGAAAACTTCTCCGAAAGTGCGATAGCTCGATCTTCTTCACTCCCCCCATCCTTGATCCCCCCGTTCTTTTTCCCCTGTTCACGCGAGCCGTGGGCGCATTAAGTTATTGCAGACCAAGGGAGTATTCCCTGACCAAAATCCATCACCTGATTCCCTTTTTTTTACGTCCTCCCCACCCCTTCTTAAGGTTCCTTCGAGCCGCCGTTCTCTAAGCACGCACCGTGACCATTCCGGTTATCGCGAGGTACAACTCCTGGCCACTGAACTTCTGGCGCACGACGCCCCTTCAATTCCTGACATGCGCCACAGATGATCCAGCAGATCGCGTTCATATGAGTTCTTTTTTAGACCTCCTCTTGTTCCCAGGTTCTTCCTTTTCACGCCTTCCGACGCCTTGCCCCTTCTTTTAATTAGATGTCGGCGGAATTTTCTTGTTGGGAATTGTGGACATTCATCCCTTTTTCTAAATCTCGCTTCTGGTCCTTCGAGCGGTCTTTGTCCGGTCGATTAGTTTGCCCCCCTACTTGCCGCTTGTCCTGGGAGCTAGGAGTTCAGACAACCCGTCGATTTCCCCTCTTCATCGACCCCACCATGTCTCTTTCTTCCCCTTTCTGGGTCCTCTTTACTCATTCCTCATGCTGTTCCTCTCTTTGGGAATTTGGCAGAAACCCCTCTGACAGGATGCGGTGACCTTGTGTTTTTTCCTATTGGCGCCTCCCTGACTTTTTCCATCCATTGAATGACACCCTTTCTAAGGAGCCGTCCCCTTTGGGCTTTTCGTGCTTTCGCATTGACGCATTTTCCTTTGATTTCTACAATCAATCACTTCCATCTCAAGCGACCCCCACTGGATGCGTTCTAATGGAAATTAGCAGTTCTGCTGTCCCTCCCTGGATCCCGATTCACCGGGCTTTCCTCTTTCCGGGTATCGTCGGGGAAGCTTCCATTTAGGGGGTCGCGATGGTTTCTTTTGAACGATTCATCTTTTGAGTCTGCGTTCCTTTTTCCTTCGCGTTGTTCCCCCCCCAACAGCCCCGCCCAAAGCCGACTATTCTTTTGATGACCTTTCTTCCAGAGGTCCATTATAGAATACGAGCCGTCTTATTTCCGTTCCCCCCCCTTCTTTTCTTCCCCCCCCTTTCCTACTACCTCCCCCGCGAACCCTGTTGATTAGTGCTGCATTTCCAAGAACCTTCCTTTTCCAACCGATTGGCAATTCTCCTCCTCCAGTTGGTACTTTTCATTACTTCTCCTTTCTTCTGGTCCTAGATCCCATGGATGTCCTTCTTGTCCGAGTTACATTTCCCTGATTTATTTTATAAGAAGGAGAGGCCATAAGATTTAGCTTGTTCTGCTTTTCCGTCGACTCTGCACTCACCTTACCAAACCCTGCAGATCCCCAATTTCCTCAGATGAAATTTTGCCCCCAAGGAATTGAAATTTTTACGACTTGTTAGGTTTTACGATCAGTGAGAGCGAATCTTTAATTGACGTTTCTTTTCCTCTTCTTTCTTCTTTTCTCCCGCAATGTTCGCCCCATGCCCCCCCCTTTGAGCCCCACCGTCCCCATTAACACCATTTAACCCCCCCCCTTTTGGTCTCGGCCGTTCTCTTCCTCCCACCCTCCTGACCTTTCCCACCGCGTTTAGCCGCATCTTCTTTCTGGGTGATTCCCTGGCCCACGCCGGCCCAAACGTAATCTTTTCCGCCGAGGCCCCCCTCACCATCCCCCTTCCTTCTCGTCTTCTCTTCCCCATGCACACCCATGGCGCCCCTTGTCCCCGTGCACATGCACAACGTCCTAATCTTCCTTCTAAGGTCCGGACCCCACACAAGCCGTTTTTTGTTCCTCTCTCTTTTCCGCTTTTTTTTTTTCCTCTCTAAGCAGCTCTCAGAACACACCCCCTCTAAAGCCCCCACCGTACTTTCCCCCGCAATCCCAAATGCCCCTTTGGGCCCCATGCCCCTATTCACCCGTTCTTCTATCCGGTTTCCCCGCCTTGCCACCGACCGGAAAGAGGACATCAGTGGAAATCGGGAACCTCCGCGGGGGTTACCGGACCCCCCGCGCCCCCACCCCCTTTGCTTCCCCTCTCACTCTCGCGGCTTTTAGGCCCCCAACTGCATCTTTACTCCCCACCGGCCAACCGAGTGCCCCATTAATAATAAGAAGTCGTGCACATCCCCGAATCCCTCAGCGCTTCCCCCGCCTTCCCTTTTCTCTCCCCCCCCCCCCCCCTCTCAGACCCCATTTTTGGACAATCCATCGAATTCCC
>Ga0179593_1491939_pt1 | contig 15910 bp, 16 predicted proteins | sample CZODoug2_1_08_16_FD_185931 | JGI IMG/M metagenome (GOLD analysis project Ga0179593, IMG submission 185931) | Vadose zone soil fungal communities from Angelo Coast Range Reserve, California, USA - CZODoug2_1_08_16fungal (PacBio error correction) | ecosystem: Environmental > Terrestrial > Soil >... | reverse complement strand
TATCGTTGGTTGCTTCTCCCCTTCGTTTAGCGTGACGTTCGCCGTTCTGATCCCTTTAGACGATTCTTTTCCCGTGAAGATAGAATTGCGTCGTAGGAGAAGCCGTCCTACCCTTTACGCTTGTACGAGACTTATCGTCGAAACGGTTGCCTCAGTCAACTCTCTTCCTTCCTATTCCGTTTTTTTTCGCTTTTTCCCCTTCAAAACAGGCAGATTGTCATGGAGAAGTATTGTGTTTTGGGAGCAGAAGGTATTTCCCTCCTCTTCCGTAGGGAGGAGGAGAAAGTATCCCCAACCCCCCCCCCCCCACCCATCACGTTTTTTATTTTTTTTTTTTTCAACTCTGCGCCCGGAAGAGCTCCCTGCCTGCCTCTCCCTTGACGTTCGCCGCCCCCCTACCGCCTTCTAACCACCTTCTTCCTTCTGCAGATGTCTATGCTTGACGATCGGATCAACCCGGTCTTAATGAAGTGAATTTTTTTCCTCCTTTCCGGTGACCCCCCAGGCCCCCCGTTCTCCCCCGGACGTTCTGTGGCTTGCCCGATTTTCTCCCCGGCCAAGAAGTCAACGTCACCTTGCGCGCCGTCCGAAACGAACGGCTGAAGGATTGACTTTTCGTCCATTTCCAATTGATAGGACGAGATTTCGGTCGGAGGTTTTTCATGTGCTGGGTGACTCCCTAAACGACTCCCCTTCTCCCCCAGGTGAACTAGCTCGTTACGTTCGTATACACTTTTTCCGAGTACCCCCTTCTGCAGGTCCGCTATCATCCCCTTCCGGGCCTGTCGAGACCTGCCGATGTTTCATTTACTACTCTTTATGCATTTCCGAGACAGGTTCAGGGCGCGACCAAGCCTTTCCCACGGGCGAGAGCCGCCCTCTCGTTGTGCGCCATAGGTCTCTCCTCCATAGGTTTTTTTTGAAGCGTTGTTAGCTATTTGCGCTTTTCTTTTCTTGAGGTTGGTTTGAAGATGTCGCTGGACTCCCTTCCCTGATTCTAAATTGTGGTTTATGAGTCGTTCCTGCACTTTTCCGCCCTCGCATTGCGAGCTAATTTTTCCTCTGGTTAGGGTCGGTGGATAGGTCACATGATGCTTAAGATTTTTCCCTTTTCTTATCACTTCTTGATTCCTTTTAGCCCCCGCTCCTTCAGATACTTTTTCCTTTCGATATTAACGGCGCCTTCCTTTTTTTGCTGCGTGATTGGTTGACCCTCCTCGAGCCGTACCTTGAGGTTTTCCCCTGTCTTTGTCGCACCTTTTTCCCACATCGTCCGAGAATCAGCCCTTTCTGTTCCTTGTAGTTCTATCATCACCCGCAGCGCCCGTTAGACTTCCTTTTTTTTGGTTCTCACGAAATTGCCTCCAACACTCCACTCCACTTTTTTCGGACCTCTTTTTCCCCTAATCGCCGAAGGATCTGTAGCCCCCTTCAATGTATCCGATAAGCCGACTTTGAACGCCCCCTTTTCCTCTTCCCTTTACCGGGATTAATGATTTCTTCTCCGTTATTGCAGCTATTCGTGCTCTGCGACGTCTTCCCGTTTTTTTGCACTCCTGTTCTTTAGCCTTTCCCTGGATGTTCGCCCCCTGGCTCTGGAACTCCGAGTTCAGCCCGGCATGTCCCAGTCGATCCTCCTCCTTCTGGAGAGAGAGGGAAGGTTCCCAGCGCCTTAACGTTATTTTTTTCCTCTTGTTTAATACTCTTTTTCAGTCATTTCTCCTTTCCCCGTTCGCACCGTGGTTGATGACCGTGGGATTTTCCCCTGTACGAGAAAAGTTCTCATGTGCCCTTGCATTCTTCGGGGGCAATTCCCTTTTCCGTCTCTTTTTTCTCCCGGCTCCCTTCTATGTTTTTGAGTCGAGCCACGCGCTTCCGGTCCCTCTGCCGGACATTGAGATATCTGATTTCCCTCCCTAACTCCGTTGGTTGCCTTCCCCGAGATCCTTGTTTATCGTCCCCGTCTTCACCTTTTTCTAGACCCTTCTCAGACTGCTGGCGTGATGATCCCCCCTTGCGCCCCGCCTACGGGACTCCTTGGAAGTTTCATCCCCCAGTTTTTTACTGAAGCGATTGGTCACATGTCTTTTTGGTCTTCTTTTTCTTTTTCCCCAGCGTCTTCCGTAGGTTCTGAAAGGATAATGTGCAGTCCTTTACGACCATTTTCCATCGATCTTGCCTTTTTCCTTTAACCTTTCCTTTAAGTCCTGACCGCTGCGGATTGGCCTCCCTTTTTCTGCCCGAACTTTTGAAAAGAAGGTCCTTTGGACAGGCTACTGTTTCCTTGGCCAGATTTTCTTCCCCCGGTCCCCTCCCCTTGTCTTTTTTTACCCCCTTCTCCCGACCCGGGCGTCCTCTCCTCCCTCCTCGCGTGAAAAGACGGAGCCCACAACGAGTTACAATGAAGCCATCGTTACTTTCATTTTAATTTTTTCTCCCGTTCCAGGCGGCAGATCTGAGAGAATTTTTGAGTTTATGGTTCATCCTTCGGTCCCTCTTACAACTGAAAAACGTTTAATGATTTTTTTTTTATTACTCTTTCATGATTTTGCGTTGGTAGTGCGACCGACCCCGCCCGTTTCTTCCGTTCAGCTGAGTTTTTGACTGTTTCGTTCCCACGGTCTCATACGGGTCCTTATCTCTCCCCTGCTGGTAGGGTGAAGATAACGACCTTACGGCGCTTCGCCTTCGTTCGCCGGGACCTGTTTTACCCCCTCCCCCCCCTCATAAACACCCTCACGTAGCCGTGCCTTCCTATTCCTCAATGAAATCGAGCGAATTTTTTCTCTCTGCGCTGTTTTTTTACCCCACTCTTTCTAACCGCACCTTTCATTCCTTTCATTGCCTCCTGACATTTTGCAAAGACACCTTCGAGACACTCCCAGGCGCTCATTATTTTTACTCCCACAGATCCTTCTTTTCCTCGTGAGACGTTTGGCCGCGGCACTCAAAACGATCACCTCATTCACATTCCCGTTTTGAGAGTTCTGAGCGTCAAGTCTACCTCTTGGTCTTTTAGAACTGAAGTTTTCCCGCAGATTTCCTGATCTGGTCCAGAAAGTGTACCTGTTAGCGCTCCCATCGAGTTTCTAAGTAAAGCTTTCCCCCTTTTCGTCGGGTTGACGAGACACCCCCGTTTTCCCACCAGGTTTCACGAAGTTTGTGTTTCCGGCCTCTCCCCTTTTGAGTAGACTTCCATTCTTGTACGCTCGTAACCCGCTCTTTAAGGTTTTTTTTTTCCAAGAGTAAATTGGTTTCTCCCACAATTGCCAAATGCCGCGACTTCCCCACCCCCCCCATTCTACAAGCATCTGTTCGCTTTCGATCCCCGACCCATTCCTCGGTTTTTTATGGAGTCGATTTTTGCAGTTAAGGTCTCAGGTTACCTTTCCCTCCCCTGGGGAAATCACAATGGTGTTCCTTCTCCCTTCTTATTTTGAGCTCCTCGATATTTTTTTCCCCCCCGCCTTCCCCCTTTCCCTGAACCTCCGCAGGTTGATCCGCTCTTCCCCAACCTACCTTCCTCCTCATGGCCAGGCAGCCTTTTTTCCCTGCCGGAGTCTCCCGGTTATGGGCTAGGATCATTCCAGCCTTTGGCAGAGAAATCTGTCCCCTTTTCCCTTACCCTTCCCGGCGCGTGATCGCGCTGAGACGTAAATTGTTTGTGGGGTTGCCCGCCTCCCTTGGCCTTTTGCTTTCCTTGCGCCGGCACCCTAAGATCCCCGGATCTGGCGCCAGGTCCATCGCTTTTTCTTTCTTGGCAGACCATTTCGTGCCGCCCACGACTATCTTATCTACTTTGTTCACTCCCTCCGGTCTCCTGATTATCTCAGAAACTCCCAGCTTCTTTTTGTTTTCTTTGACAAATGCCGTGCTGATGCCGCTCGCCCCTCCAATCGAATGAACGGGTACCCCCTGTATCTCCGTATATCAATTTTTGCTCTTTCGCGACGACTTTTTTTCGAAGCCTCGCCCTCCCCCAAACGAGACCTCTTTTTTTCCTCTATCCCCGGTGTTTTCTCTCTATGTGTTAGTCATACGTACCCCAGTCGGTCGCTCAAGTTGCAGGCAGTTAATGATCTTCTCCTTCTATTTTTTTTGACGGGCTTTCTCGTTTTTCAGCGTTTCCTCAAGCCCTGTAGTTGACATATACTCTGTTGCGTTCTCTTCCTGCGCTTAGGGCGTTCTTTTTCCTTACATTTACGCCTCTATAGTCAGTGGGAGTAACGTCGTTTTTCAGCACCCCCACCCTTAGTTCCTACCCCTTTGGTCCGACCTCTTTTTTTTGTTGACGACCTTCAGTCATTGCCGCGCCTAGCCGGTCATTTCCCGGCGTGGCCCTAAAGGAATGCAACCACCCCCGCTGTGAGGCTTCGTACTCCCCCTCCCGACGGCTCGGAAGCCCCGCTGATTGCTTATTCTTCAGATAACATACAGGTGATCCTTTCCAGTATGATGCTTGCCCGATGTCCTATGTCCGGGTCCTTTGAGCGTGCCCAAGATTTTCCTTGCATCAATTTCCGGAGTTTCTTTCCAATAGCCGCCCCCCCGATCGCAACCATCTTCCCCCTTTCTACCTCAGCCTTTGCTTTGGCCACCGGGGCCGTCTTGCCCTCCTCCATTTTGCGCGTCCCCCCCGACTCGGTTCTGCAGGTTCTTTCCCCTGCTCTAGCTCCAGATTTCGGCTGAGAATGTGTGTTGAAGTCTGTTCATTTTGCTGGGTTTCTAATCACGGGACGCCCTCCCTCGCGGCACGATTCATCCCTGTGACTCTCTACCCTTAAGATTTCTGCGGACACAACATTCTCTTCCTCCCCTGACAGCAGCCCTCGTTTCCGTTTCAGATTGAACCCCGCTTTTTCCTGCCCAGACCTTTTTCCGTGCAATGCAGGGACGGTTCCGTTCGCTTGCGTTTTTAGCTCGACATTAAGTCCCCTCGGACGAGCAGAACTCTCGCCCCCCAGCGCTTGCTTCTTGGCCCTGCCGCCCTCGCCTTGCGACTATTGGCGGATTCTGAAGTTATGTCCTCTTTCGCGGAGGAAGACCCTCGTGACCTTATTCGGACGTCGTCTTTCCCCGGTTTTCCACGCTCGATTCCTTTGAATTTCTAATCTCCCCCGCGTCGAGGTTTCCTTGTAGATGAAATGCTTTCCTGAAGATGTTCAGGTTTCAGCCAGCTTTTTTTCCCCCCTTCCTCTTCCTCTCTTCGCTTAGGGCATTCGCCTATTCGATGGGACCTAGTCGGTTTATCGTTCGATTTGCCTCTCTCCCCCCCCTTTTCTCCGTAGGCAGCGACATACCGTGCTTATTTGCACATGCCCCCCGCGCGTCGGATCCAATGTTCGTCTTTCAGACGTCGTCGTCTAATTTTCAATACCCGCAGTCGGCTTTCAGTGGACTTGCTCCTTGGTCTGAACTACCTGTACTTCCAACCCTCCAAACTGAGACCCCTTCCTTTTGAACTATTCGCAAGGATCTTCCGCCCTCTTTGAATAGAACCCTGTCCGACTTCTTTGGTATCGCCTTCCCCCCCCCTCTGCCTTGTTCGAAGGGCTTCATGATGCACTCTTTGGCCGAGGCGTGCAGATGATCGCGATATTGAGCGACGTTTTTTTTGTGTTTCCCCCCCTTTTGGTACGTGGGCGCGGCGACGCCTAGTCACACCTCGTTTTCTTGTTTTTTCATGCCCCGGGCAGTACCAGTCTGTCTGAACCGTTTCCCCTTGAAGTCGACGTTGGCTCTTCCCCCCCCGAGTCTTCCCCAGTCCTACGGCCCGTCTCTCGGAAGTCGACTGGATTCAGTTTGATAAGTCTCCCCCCTGCTTGCTTTTCTTTTTCCCCCCCCTCCTTGAAGATACACGTGCATGGAACCTCTGTATTTATCCCCTTTTTTTCTTTTCAACACTTAATGAACGTCCGTCGTCTTTCTGCCGTACTTCCTCCTTCATTATGGCCTCCTCCGACCCCCGCTCTTTTCCCGACCCCCCGACATCCCTTCCCCTCCCCTCTTTTTTTTTCGAGAGATCTGTAGTCTCCTCTCTCCCCCTATCGCGCAGAACTCGCTGCCAGATGCTGGCGGCCTATAAGGCTTCTCGGATTTCCCCCTTTTTTCTTCCCCGAAAGGGCCCCCTAGCCGTCTTTTCCTACTTGATGAACAGCTACGCAATTGAGAGCAGTTCTCCTTCCCGGCCTCGTCATTTTCATTGCGCTCTTTCACTGCGCTGGCGTTTGCAAGCGAGGACCTCCGGACGTTTGCTGCTTCCTCCTGGCCTTAGGTAATTAAGGTCCCTCAGTTACTCGGCATTTGGCCCTCTTTTTCGACCCATGGTTTGCCTGCACACCCTTCATTTCGAGTTCGCGCACCCTCGTCGCGCTTCGCCAGTCCTTCCGCCTCCAAACGAGAACCCTCCGCCCTTCGACCCTTCCATTTGAGGACTCCCATGACTTCCCCCTCATTCTTTTAGGCGGTACGGATGTTGTCTTTTTTCCCAACTGAACCCGCATGTTTTCTTTTTTCTTCCTGAGTTTTATGTTCGCAGGGTTGTTCGACCACGAGCACGGACGCTTTCCCCGTTCTTTTGGTGTTGTCTTCTCCGACTCCGTCTCCTTACGCGTCTCTGACTTTCTTGAGTTCCCTTTTCGAGACTATGGCTGTCGCTGTCCCTCGCTGGCCAACCGGCTTTCCCCCAGCTCGAATCTATCACCTCCTTCCGTTGTTCTCGATATTTTCCCGCACTTGACGAGAATCGACGGCCTCTCCTTTCTTGCCTCACCTGCTGGCGAAGTACTTTGCGACCTGTCTCATTCGCGCCCCTTTCGCCTCTTTTTTGAGATTAGTCTTCAGGCCTTGTCTTTTTGCCAGGTCCGAGACCTAAAGACACTCCTCCGTTCGTATCCCTTGTACGTTCGTTTCCCTTCCAAGACTAATTCCTTTCAGACTGACCCTCGTAGATTTTGAGCGCAGTTCAGTTTCTCCCCCAGTTCTCTATCCTCCGAGGAGATCGAGTTCGGTTCTTGGCAGGACCTTTGGAAAGCCTTCGCGCCGACTCGCGCAGGCAAGGCCCTTCGAAATTTTCCTTGGAACTTGACCACGCTGTCCCCTTATCGTAACAAGTCCTATGGCTTTCCGGCCCCTTTCCCCAGAATTTGGTCGTTACGGCTTTCCTTTTTTCGTCCCCACCCTCATTACAGGTGATCGAAAGAGTCCACGGTGCTGATCAAAATCCTGAAGAATCTTCACCCCCTTCCTCGCCGAGCTCGGCGCGTTCAGACGCCTGCCTGGACCTTTTCGAGGCTTTGTCGACCCTTTGCTTTTGAATTTTTTTAGCATTTACTTCGGAACCCGAATACCCCTTCTGGTATTTTGAGCAAAGGTTCGACCGTTGCGTCTTTAGAGTAACTCTTCCCCTCCCCCCAAGCCGAAAATTCTTCCCTCCCGCTTACCTCGAATTACTTTCCCACACTAAGAAACTCCCTTAGGCCTGGCAGCATCTTGTCCTTCCTGAAAGTATGTTTCGGACGGCATGGCTATTTTATCCCAAAGGACTTCGCTAGCTTCCCCCCCCTGCCTGTTCTCGATTCCCGACCTGACCGACGTCGTTTGTTTTAATCCCATTTTGAGAATAAGAACAGACCCCCGGCATCTGAGAGACTCCTTTCCGAAACCCAGCTCTTCGCCAAAATACCTAGAATTTTCCTTTTTTTCCCGATCGTTCCTCCCCCCATATGATATCTGCGTTAACTTCTCGCACGACACGCCCAAGTCCTCTTCTTCTCCGCCTAACAGACAGTATTTCGCCCCGACGGATGGCAGCTATTTCCTTCCTTAGAGAATTTCTGCATCCCCCTCCCTATCAGCCCGGTCAAGCTATTCAATCCTCTACTCGTGGTCCTCAAGCTAGTAGACCCGATTTTTCTATTTTTACATACTAAGGTGTCTTTTAGTTTCTGTATTGTTTCGTCACTGCTTGACAACCCTCCCCCCCCCCCCTTTCGTCAGTAACAGGAAGTCGAGTTCCCTCTGCTCCCGCAGGTTCTGAGGGAAGTTGCTTTCTCTTTGCGTTTTTCTTACGAAGCAATTTTGCCCCCCCTGCATGCTGGTCGGAGTCGAGCCTCGTCCGGCTCGTACTTCCCGGCCTTTACGCCTACCTAAGTAAGTGGTTTCCTCTCTTCCTCCGACCCCCCCTGAGATTGCCTTGGCGCAGATTGGTTTGGTGGTCAGGATTTCAGAGACTCTCCCCCCTTCAGTAGGAGGAGCACTTCATGGACCCCACAACCCGATGGCTTCTCCGTCGTTTTCCCATACCTTTCCGATTCCCTCCTCTGTACCTTTCCGATGGCATTCCCCCCCTCACGACCCAATAACGGTCAGGATTTCCTTCCATGACGCTCCATATTTCGACTTATGTGCCATAGCGGTCTAAACCCTTCTTTCTGGCCAAGTTGACTTTTGTGGACGTAACTGCGCGATACCCCCCCCCCCACACCCCCTTTTAAAAGTTGATCCCAGACGCGATTGAAAAAGGTCTCACGTCCACTGCTACCTGCCCTAAATGGATAGCCGTCCCTCCCCTATTTTTTCCTCTTTGTGGTTCTGCTTAAATTCCAGATGCTTTCCCATCTTCTATTGGTGTTCCATTTCCTCGCCTTTTGTGGTGATCAGCCCCCGGTTTTGAGCGGGTCGATAAACGGGCCTTCATTCTTTCGAGCAACATCAGTCGCATGGTTCCCAACCGGTCCTGAGGCGCCGCCTACTTTCCCCTTGTTTTTTTTTGTCGAGAAAGGAGTGTCAAGTCCCTCCTCCATTGCTGCATTTCCTGGCCGCTCGTGCGTTCGCGACCCTTTCTACATGAGCGGCCCCTCCCAATCGACGGTTCGAACAGCGGACGTTTTCCCTTTTTCTCCCACGCTTTCTAATGCGAAGCGTTCAGCGCAGAGTATGGAGTTTATCTTTTAAGAGGCCTTTGGAGATTTTCACTTCCGACGCCCCTACTTTCCCCCTATCCGGCCTTGCAGCTGCTCAGCTCGACTCGTCTTGTCATCCTCTCATTTTTTTGGCGGGTCATGGGAGAGTTCCCCCCCTTTGCTGATGACGACTCGTCCTTCTTTTCTTCGCCCCTTTTTCCCCCCGGAATTTCCGTCTGATGAGTCGACTCTCTTGCGCCTACTTCTGAGCCCCTTCGACTTCCCGTTTGATTGCGTTCTATCTGTGAAGAACTAGGGTGCGCAGCGAGGCACGTCCCCCCCTTTTTCTTTCTTCCTGCCATACCCCCATCTCGGAGTGACACAGCGTTTGAACGGGATTTCTTCGCCGATCCCAAGCGGCGTTTTTTTTTATTGGTATTCCCCCCCCTACTTTTTCAAAATTTTTTCCAACCCTCCCTTTACCTTTTCACATAAGACTGAACCTTTCGTTGAACCAACGCCGCCCGGATCGTCCCCTTCGAATCTCTCAGATATTTTTCCTGCCATTCCCCTGTGACCTTCGTCCGATGTCCCTTTTTTTCCTGGCTTTTTTTTTTTACTTTCTAATCGTTTCGAAGGTGTTCTTCTCCCCTTTTTTTTGATATGCGCGTACGTTTCTTCTCTTTTTTTTTTTTTCAGCACCCACCAATGGCTGTAGAATCCCTTTCCTCTGGGCAAATGGCCGAGGACCACTTTAGTCTGCCTACACTGAAGGAATTTTCCCTTTGAACAAGAGTCAGTTTACTCCCCCGACTTTTTGGTTCCATCTAATCACTTTTCCCTCCGTGCTTTCTATGATTTAGGAAGTCGCTGCCAGGATAATTGGCTTCTCCCCCTTGTTCGTCCGATTTAATACCCGCACACCCCACAACCTCTGCCCTTCCTGTTCCCCCTGAGGGGCCCCTTCCAATTGCACGTCCTTCGGCGCGCTTTCCTTCTCTTCCGTCCCATATATGGCCGTCTTTCGATCACGCTCTCGACGTAGTCTTTAAGAAATGCCTCCTCTCTTTCCCCCCCTCGTGTTTTACTCCGATTTCCTTTTCTTTCTCGAGTCGAAGCTGCTTCTCCCTCTCCCCAGGATTTTCTTCTGACTGATACGTAGCTCACGCCCCGGGCAATTTTTTTACTTTCCACGTCCAGGGGTCCCGAACAGATCTGTCAATGCGAACTTTTCTCGTAGGTTGTTTGATTCCCAGCGTCCCCTCAATTTGTTTTAGACTGATTTTCTTACCTCGACTCCTTCTCGACTGATGATCCTTTAACCCGGCTGCGGCCGCATGAAAGAGGTCCTAAGGGACCGCGTGCATATAGGAATTTCCAGGTTTGTAATTACGGCCCCCCCCAGCCCCCCTTGATAATTTTTTCACTCCCCGAAAGCGGGAGCCCCTCCCCAGTGGTGTTCTTCCCCACCCCGAGAACGCTTCGAACTCCTCGTCCTTTTTTTTCCCCTGAAGGCCCGCCACCCATTAGTCCCATTTCCGTCCTTCCTGACCCAAGGACATCCTTCAAGTACTTTTCCCCCCTGAGTCGGACTTTTTCCATGCGAGAACCGTTTCTTCTTTCCTTAGGTTATTTTCAAATGCCCCCCTTTCAGGTTGGTTGTTGAGTACGGTTTCGTTCGCAGGTTGTTCAGACCAGAGCCCGTCTCGCCCCTTCTGCCGGCGTTTGTGTTTTCTCTACAGATCGTCGTCATACGCCGGTCCCTCCTCCTTTTCTCTTGGTTAGGTGAAGAGTCCACCTACCCTTAGGTAGCTGCCTGCCGAGAAACTTGCTTTAGGTCAACCAGATCGCCTTTCATCACCCCCCCTCCCTTCCTGGTTGTCTCCTCCCCTCAATGACCCGATCAGAAGCCTTCGCTTCCGTCAACTGCTGTTGACGCGGATGTCCCTTCGGTAATGTTTCCTCCCCCTGACAAGCCCCTCCCGTCGTTAGATTAGTAACTTCCCTTCCTAATCTTACTTTGCCCCCCTTATACTTACCCTAATTGGATTCTTACTCGTGAGGACGTCGGCCTGCGTAACATTTACCCACCGTTACCCTCCCTACGAAGCCCACCATCTCAGATCTCTTTCGCATTTCCTCTGTCCTAGTTTCAGACGCTTTTGACCTATTCTTTCGGCGATGGAAGAAAGTTCCCTTCTGTTGGATCGAACTGCTCACGGCCGCGCCCCCTTGTCCATTTTTTTTTGGGCCCCTTTACACGAGTCTTCTCGACCCCCTGTCAAAGAAAGGATTGTGATTTAATATCTGTGTTCTCAGTACGCTCCCTGATGAGAGTTTAGTCACCGATCTCCGGTTCCGTGACCTGTAACCGTCCACCCACGTTGGCTGCACCAACACTTCTCTAATCACAAAACTTCTCCCTGGACCTACCGCTCCCTATGGCTCGTCGTTACGCCCTAATTCCGACTCCGGCGGGCCCCCCTTTTGTTTTTAGAATTCGGAACAGTTTCTTTCTCCTACTTGAGCAGTTGGCAACGCCATTGCGAGTATCTCTCAACCCCCTTTTAGCGGCCTCCGCGCCCCCCGAGACGGACCTTTAAGTCCATCTTTCACGCCCTCCGCGCGTTTGACTTTTCTTCCCTCGCATCGAAACCTCTTGCACTTTCAGCATCTTTTGATCCTTCCCCGGTATGGGCTCGTCTGTCCGAGATTGTCAAGGCAACTAGTCGTTTTCCTTCTGAAGCCGTTTTCATCGTGACTTTCGCCCGCCTCCAGAGTCGGTTTTGGGGCCCTGCGTGCTCCTCCCTCCCCCCATGCCGGATTTCCGCCGGCAATCCTTTATCTAAAAAAGATCTTCCTCCCATCGGGTCCATTTGGGGAGGACCTCTGTGTGTTTTCGACCCGGACTCTCTTATCTGCCAAATTTTTCCTTTTTGCACAATCACCCTAAGTATCGTTCTTCCTCTCCGCCGTTGGTAGAAAGCCTTGCTGCCTTTTTTCGCTCCAGAAGTAGAATGCCCGTCCCCCCTCCCGTTTTCTATAGTTCTACCCACTCTTCAGGCAAGGCTCCCGGCTTGAGAGAGACCCCTCTAAGTCGTCCGACGCACCCCCAACGAGACATATTTCATTTTTCCCCCTTAGTTTGTGTTTGTTTTTAGAGAGATTTCGGTTATAGATCTCCCCTCTGTCTGCTGGAAGTATCGTTCCTGATAGTTCTCCCGAGAGTTTCTCGTCCTGGAAGTTTCCTGAATGCTTGTCTCTCTGAAAGCAGACCGTCTTCGACCATTGCCGTTTGTCTTCTTTGATTCATATCGGCTGTTTTCTCCCTTCCTTTCTCATAATTTATTAATGAGGCTTCCCCCCCGAGCCCCGGTCTCCCCCCGAACACAGCCGAGACTGTGGAGAATTTTTCCAGATACCTCTCGGCGGCAATTTTCTTCTTCCCTCCACCCTTGTAGCACACCACAAACTCCTTTATTCCCTTAGTCTTTTTTTGCGCTTCCGCTGCAGAAGTAAGAGAAGCTTTTAGAAGTTCATGCTTCCCTCTTCCCTCCATTCTCCGGATAACCGTTCCCTGTATGCGGACAGTGAACCAGATGCCGCTTAGGATAGGTCTCCCTCTTTGCTCCCAACTGCCATGTGACTTTAGGGGGCGTCTCTCTCCGAGTTTCGCAAGTATGGAAAAGTTGCGCCCACCCATCGTCATTCCCTCCAAAGGTTACCAGTGGACCCTATACCCTTACGTCAATTTCCGCAGCGGCCCCAGAATAGTGTCCGGATTTTAGACTCTCCTGACCCAGCTTAGGCCTTAGACGGTGGTTCCTTTCGTCGGAATGTTTAGGGGATCAGTTCAAAGCTCTGTGGTACTTAACCCTCGTCAGAGTATTTGAGACGAGAAATCATCTCCCCCATGTTCCAACCGTTCTCAGAGGATACTATAACTGCACCCCCAGTGAAGGTTGGAGACCAGGAAGATTTGGTCCCCTGACGAAACTAAGGAATTTGCCTGAAGCGACGGCGAAGTTTAGAGGAGGTTTCGGCCCTTTTAAAGGTTCAAGGGATTAATCTAACTTTTCTCGTTCGCATGTTTCTTGCCTCTCGACGCTGGTACTGAGAACCGCGCCGCTGGGCTTCTTTCTGCCTGATTCCCTTTTTTTTAAGATGTCCTCCGTCCGACTCTCAGCGTCCGACTCCGGTTTCTATTGTCCCTAGAATCACGCGCCTTCCTCTAATCCCAGAGTTTTTTTTCCTTTGGTTCCGTGTCGAGGCAATGTCTGCGCTTCTTCTCTTGCCAGGACGTGCGGCAGCTTCCCGATATGGACTTTTCTCCTTTCTTCTGGGCATTTCGCTCTGAGCACCGGCGTAAGTGGGGATCTATGGTCCCCCCTTTCCCAGTTTCTCCTCTCTGTTGGCCTCCATGTCGTGCTCGGCGAACCAGCGCGAGCTAAGGAACTTTCTGTATTAGTCACGATCATCCCCCCATTTCCCCCTCTTTTCTATTCGGAAGTGCTGGTCGCCAAAAACTGCGTACCGACACTCTCAAATCACCCACATTTCTCCCCCGGTTCGTGAAAATAATTCCGACAGGATCAGTACGCTGGATAACTCAGTCGACCTCCTGAACTTCGCCCTTACACTCCTTTTTCGCCAGTTTCCCTTGCCATCTTTTTCTGATTCTATTGCGAGCGCGAGGCGACCTTCTTCAGGTTTTGCAGAAACCCCCCTGGGCGGTCGCGCAGGGCATTAGGTGACCCCCTCTAGACCCTTTTAGAAGCCTGACCCCTGAATTTTCCCTACCCCCCCCTTTCCCCCCCCCACTCTTCCCCCTTTTAGTAAAAGTTCGCAGGTGTAGCATTCTTGCCCTTCCCCTCGATTCCCCTTCTCACGGCTCGAGAATTTGAAGCTAGGACCCCACGGACCCTTTAATTGACTTTCTTCCGCTGGACCTTCCACAGAATACCCACGAATTGAACCACTCTGTCCTACTGTACCCTTTGGTGCACTTTCGCACTCCTCGTCTTCGCTTGTCTCAGGCCGCCATCATTGGGAGATTCGACCCCTCCTGAAGCTCTGCCCTCCCCCTTATCCTCTTCTTCCCTCATCATCTGTGTTGTTGAGCTCTTTTCGCATCGACGTCTATCAGCGTGTGAACTGCTGCCGATATGTGGCGGCCTTCCCCCGGTCTTACAGAAGACTTACGTTCTTTGACAGTGCCCCCTCAAGGGCGACACTTGCCATCTTTTTTTCCCATGCCCCCTTTTTCCTTTCTTTTTTTTCTTCTTCCCAGCGTCCCTTCGAACTTGTTTTTTCCCCGTTTTCTTGGCTTAAGGCACCCCCTATTATAGAGTCTTCCCCTTTGATTTCCAAACTGTGGTCATCCTTCCAGCGCGTGCCTCCCGTCACCTGTGATGCTCTGTATGTTTCCAAAATGCAGGTAAGCGGCTACTGACCTTTTGGCCGCCTGAGGCTGCGACCCCCATCCCCCCCTTTTGTTCCCACCGAGAACTGATCCCCCAGAGCACTTTCTCCTCTGCGGATCCCTCCGTTCCTCACGTCACATCATTCCCCCTTTCGCCAAGGACATCTTCGGTCGACTTTCACTTTCCCCCCCCTGGTCTCGTACTTATTTTCTCCGTCCCTTTTCTTCTTTTTAGGATCCTTCCCCCTTCTGCCTTAATTTCCACTAACCTTTTTAAGTTTTGGTGAAAATGGGGTTTGGCGTTCTCCTAGTCTCCCGTCTGACAGCGAGCTCAGCATTTCCTTTTCGGTTCTCTTGAAGTCGAGATAAGGTTAATAAGCTTTCTCTCTCGCGATGGTCTGTGAGAACAATGCCTGTCCGCGCCTCCTATGTAACGGGCTCGAGTCGTTCCACCATATGAACGCACACCCCCGCGTTCAGTGTTATTCTCTAGTCTCCGGACTCTTCTCTCCCCCCCGCATGACTGGCGATCGCCCCGAGAAATAGTAATTTATCATCATATACCTTTACCGCCGCCCCCCTTGGTCCGATTCCGTCTCCAAGCGATGTCGTTTTCCCATTCTACTCCTTGTCGGACAGCGTGCGTTTTACGTGGAAACCACCAATGACCCAAGAAGATGCATACGGATCGGCTCCGGAGAATTGCAGACCTAAGAGTTTCAGTGATCGAGTTTCTCCGGAGTTCTTCTTTGCCACCCCGTGTGCGGATGGTTCTCCAATGTACGCGCCTTATATGCCCTGCATTTGCCCTGTCGTCTTTGCCGCTCCCCCCCGCTGTAAGTTCCCCCATAATTTTTGAGCTTTGCTCCCTCTGAAGGTTAAGAAGTCGATGATGTCCCATCCAGTAACGCACTATGACAGGTCTTCTCGCTTTGCTTTCAACCTCACCATCCCTCCAAGAACTCCACCCTGTTTAGATGTCGAGTTCGTGTCAGAAGCCTTGCCGCCTGCTCTTCCGAGACCCGTGAAGAGTTTCTTAACGTTACCCGTTTCAATCCTTTCTCTTGCTCCAGGTCCGACGTTGCTATCGGCTCCCCGAGGCCTTCCGTCCACTTATGACGCCCCGCTTTGGCCCTCTTTCACCTCCCGACATCGAAATTTGGTTTTTCACTTCGAATCCGTCCTTGGAGGAACATTTATGGACCGAAGGATCTCTGAGGGAGGCAATTACATCAGGCCCTTCTGGAATCGTTGATTTTTTTTCTGAAGTCTATCCCCTCGTGGTGTGGTTATGCAGGGCTCCGTCCATCTTTCTGCTGGCCCAATCTGTCGCACCACCAGCTCCCCCTTAGAACGGTCATCGCCCCGTTTTTTTTCCCGACATCTCGTGACGCCCCCTTTTCTCTGATTTATTTTGTGATCCTCTCAACCCCTCCTTTTCGCTTTTTTTTTTTCTCCGTCCAGACAAGAAGTATACCACCCCGGCCGCTTTTCGCTTTCGTCCCTAGAGACGGTATCTCTCACGATCATACGGCCGGTCCGGCTCTCGACAACAGTGTTTGAAGCGCTTTACTCAACGAGTTCC
>Ga0179593_1438308_pt1 | contig 15910 bp, 23 predicted proteins | sample CZODoug2_1_08_16_FD_185931 | JGI IMG/M metagenome (GOLD analysis project Ga0179593, IMG submission 185931) | Vadose zone soil fungal communities from Angelo Coast Range Reserve, California, USA - CZODoug2_1_08_16fungal (PacBio error correction) | ecosystem: Environmental > Terrestrial > Soil >... | reverse complement strand
GGAGTTTTTTTATTCATTGGAAGTTGGGCAGGGTTGGCCGGCTGCTTTTTTCCGCTTGTGCGAACCCCATATCTTCCTCCGTTTGCGTCTTTCGTTCCGAGTTCGTCTCGCGCTTCTTGGTTGTTTGGGACTTCGACTCTGCTTGCTGCGGTTACTAAACGAGCGAAAACACGATTCTTTTTCCTTTCGAACAATTTCTCCCTCTTTCCTTCCTGGAGAATGCCCTTTTTTTCGGGTTTTCCTCCAAGCAGTGGTCTCAGGTCCGTGCCTTTTTTTTCTCCTGTTCATTCTGCTTGTTATAACTTGCTCAAAGCGTTTTGCGATATTTACGGGATTACTTCGGTTTTTTACTTAGGGTGCTCTAGGGAATTGTTGCAAACTTTCTTATGCAATGGTACCTCTCTTTCCTTTTCCCAGCAAGTTTTTTACCCCTTTAGGTTCCCTTTGCCCCGCCCTTTTCTTTTCTAGATCACCACATATACTTGATTTTCCGCGTTTTTTACGTTCATGCCGTGCATCCCAATCTGTTTTTTTCATTCCACCTGAGGTCCTTTCCTTCCCTCTTAAGTTGCGTCGCTCATTTGTTCCCTTCGGCCCCCTCTTGGTCTTTGCTTTTTCTGTACGACAGTTTTACCCCTTATGGCCCGGGTGATCGTATTCATTGGCGTGCCGCTTCCTTTAGGTCCGTCTCTTTCCCCCGCTTGTTGTTACCCTTTCCATTCCTTTCCACTTCGTTATTTTCCTTTTGGTTACCCCTCTCCTCCCAACCGTTTTAAAAAAAATGTTGGGCTTGCAGGAGGGGAAGGGTGCCCGTCTTTCAGCCATTCTTCCTTCTGAGCCGTTTTTTTTTTTTTCCAAAAAGCTTTTTTTCTTTTCTGAGGCCTTTCAGTTTCTCTTTTGGTCGTCTCCTACTTTATCTTCTCCGGATGGTTCGCGATTCACAAGCCGGATTCGTGATTGGCCCCGTGACCAACGATGTTGTTTGCCTTCTCGCTTTGGTTTTTTTCGAACGTCCACAGTTCTGTTCTTTGGCCTTTTTGACTTTTTTCCCCCCTGACCCCCTGGTATTCCCTCTTCCCTCAATAAACACATAAAGGTTATACGTCTCTTGTGCTATTTGGCGCGACATCAACGTGACGCCCAAGTCTCTGAGCTTAAGCAGGTAATACCGCGATAGACTTTTCCCCTGTTGAGTTTCCCCCTTTTTCCCTTCTTTGTTGAGTCTTCTGGGCCCCACCTATTTTAAGAGGAAGTGGCGACCTCCGGTTTTTTTTTTTGCTGGTACACCTGGCTTGAAATGATCATGAAAATAAAAGGCCTTTTTCCGTTTAAGGCCTCCTTCTTTTTCCCCCCCTCTGCCTTTTCACCTCTTTTTTTCTTGTAGGGTTGGCCCTCATCTCCCCCACGATTGCGGTCATTTTTGTTCTATTTTTGGAGCAAATGTTTCTCTTCGGGGTCTTCCGGTTAGTGGTGGACATGATCGCTCTTCTTTCTCTTTTCAGAATTTTTTTTTTTTTTTTCTGAGATACATCTCTTCTCTTCAAACTCCCCCGTCCCCTATCCGCGAAGTTCCTGTTTTCGCGGCGATGTATCCATGGAACACTCCTCGTTTCCTATGGCTGAAAACGAACCGCTTTCCCCCCACCCCTCTTTTTCTCGGGAGTTCCCCCCCTTTCTTGTTTCCCTCCACCCTCATGTTATTTGACATGGTTTTTTCACAATTAAAATCCTGCTCCGTGTTTTACGCTCAGGCCTTGAGTTGTGGTCGTCACCAACGTTTTTCTTCCCTTAATGGGGTTTTTTCCCCCTTTAGAACGGACCCTTCTTCCTTCGCACCTCGCCTTCGAGCGTTTTGAGGGGTTTCTGCTAAGCTTTTCCTATTGCGGTCCCCGCGTTCATGTTCTCCCCCTTCGCCACAAGACTTTCCTTTCCTTTTCATTTGTTTTTTTTTTCTTCCTCTCCGCGAAGAGAACGGTGGTTTTCAGTGGGCCGATCAAAAAAGGCCCCATTCAGAAGAAGATCGGTGGACGTTGACTGCCCGCCGTGTGATGACTTCCTCCCCTCCTCTCTTCCCCCCCCAAGTCGTGTGTCCCCCTTTTCCCATGGTCCACCTTTGCTTGAAACGCGCGACACGTGGGCTTTTTTCCTTTATCGACCAGCAAATCTTTGTCCAGCCGGCCGGCCAGCGATCCCTCATCAGAGACCCCTTTTTCTTCCTTCCCCCCAAGTTAACCCGCTTGCTCCCTCCCTTCCTCATTAGAATAGTTCTTCCTCCCCTCCCCCCATAACCTTCATTTTCAAAAACTTGTTTTTGTCGCGTTTACCCCACTTGGCGGGCAGATCCATTTACCTGCCTGTTCACCTTCCCCCCCCCCCCAGAGTTTTTTTTTCCTCCCTCAATGCATCGTCCCCCAATTTTTCCTTACGGCCCTTCAGGCTGTAACCCTTAGGTTCGGCTTCGGCTCTCACTTCCAGCTGTTGGCCGGTTTCACCCTTTTCCCACTTTGTTCGTCTTCCATTACTTTTTTTTCTCATTTTTCCCTCCGAAGGGTGGAATTTCCAGTTTTTTTCTGGAATGGAACGTGCGGCGTTTTTGCCGTTAACTATATACATGTGTTAGCATTTTTTTTCGGCGGCCACCGGAAATCCTTTCCCCCCTGTGACCCTGACGGCACTTTCCTCCCCCCCCCCATTTTGCCCCCCCCCTTCTCTTCCTCTTCGTTCTTACCCGAGAGACCCCCTACTTGTAACGAAGCAATCCGTACAACTGAATGCCGAAAAAGAGGGCGGCATTTCGTCCCGTTATCCAATTCCTCCTCCTTCCCGTGACCATCAGCATTCCTTGTTCACTGTTCTGTTTTCAGAGCATACTCTCATGATGCAATGGGTCTGTGGTTGCCGTCCCGTTTTTTCGAAAGGAGCCGCAGTTCCTCTTTTGTCGATCCGTTAGTACCAGGTTCCTTCTTTTTTTCCAGATAGGTCCTCCCCCCTTTCGGAAGGACGACGAGCGCCATCTTCCTCTTTCCCCCCCGTCCCTTTATTTCTTGTTTTTTCAATCTTTTTTCTCGGGCCAGGCGCGGCGCCCTTTCCATTAAGTTGTCCTGAATGCTCCACTTCGGTCGCTCCCTGAAACAAAACCCAGAATAACTGTTGAGCCCCCCCCAAACTCCCCCAGCCTGGTCCTGCCAAAGTCCCCCTTTTCACTCCCCTCTTCTTTTGTTTCCCCGATCTTCCCCTTTTGCGTGTCTCCGAAAACTTGTTTTTGGGTGTCTTGGACTGACCCCGAAAACTCTCATTTTTTCGCGCAGCGGCCATCCCCCTCGCGGCAGGTTTTTTCCTTTCGCTTTTTTCGTTTCGTTCGCGGCTTCCCCTCCTACCCCCCGACTTCCCGCACAGGGGCTTGAGAAGTAGTAGACATGTTTTTTTTACCGACGCACGAGCCTGCGGAGCGCATCGGAACCCCTTTCATTCTAGGCCTTACTTGAGGACCAGTGCTTCCCGTACCCCCCCCTCCCTCGACCTTTTCTCTCGTCTGTTCCTCTCCTCTTTTTTTTTTTTGTTTTTCTAGATTGCCTGCCGGAGGGCGTGTTTGTATTTGTCTTTCGCTCCTGTTGTCTCCCCCGCCGTTTACTACGTCATGAAAGGCTTTCCGATGTTCCCCAGGTTCGTGTCTATTTCACCGTCTTCTTGCCGATTCGAAGCTCTCCTTTTCTGCTGTCGGTTCCCATCCCTTTTCCTTCCATGACTACGAGGCGCGCTTTTGCCGGTCGTTTTCCCTCGCGATGGGTTGTTGTTTGAATTGCCCCCTTTCTGTGACCAAAATTTCTTTCGGGTTTTCAGTCCCCCTCCCCCTCCAACCCTTTCTTAGCTGCTGCATTCTGCACGGGTCAACCCCAAGTTATCGATTTGACGGCGGCTGGGGCATTACCTTTGGTTGTAGTGGCTTGTGTTTTACTCATAATTTTCCGTTTATTCGTTTTGTTTATTTTACGACTCCTCCTTTCCTCCCTTCCATCTCATTTTACCTTTGTCCTTTTGGCGCGCTGGGCCGATTGTGTGGCGTAACATCAAACCATTCCGTTGGCAGTATTTCGTTCGCTTTCCCAGACCCGATCTTTTCTCTTTCCCTTCCTCTCACCCAATCCTTTCTGTTTCCTCCCTTCTCCCGACCCCCCAGAGTGACCCCGCTCCTTGTTAACCACCTTTTTTTTACTTACACAGATCCAGTGCAGCAAGATCTCTTTTCTTGCTCTTCGACCCACGAATCTTTTTTTTGTCGCCTCTCATTTGATCGTTCTTCTCATCTTTCTTTTTCTTGTATCCCCCTTTTCCCCCCCCAGTCCCCGTTGCTTGTTCGGTCGGATATTTCAGGATTACTGGTAGATTTTTTACGATATTAGGTTGCTCTTGGGGGACTGTTTCAAAAACGGCGAGATGATCTTTTTTTTTTAATTGGTCAAAGGTCTTGCTGCCGTTTCCCCTCCCCATTTGGTGTCTTTTTTTTCCGTTGTTCCGCCGCCCTCCTCTGTCCCCTCACATATAGGTTCGGAAAAGCTCCCTGCCTTCGGCAGTCTTGATTTCCACCTCTGCTAAAATTTTTTTCCAGACTTTTTCTTTTTTTTTCCCCTGTTTTTGCGCTTTCCTTCCCCCCCGCTTTTCCCCGTTTTGATCGCCGCCTTTGGTAATGACATACGTTTTTCCTTCCTGCGGGGCTCTCAGCACTTGGCGGGCGACTTTTGGATGTCCCCGCGCACGTCCCCCCTTTTTCTTTTTCTCCCCTTTTCTTTTTCCTCTGTTTTTTCCCCACCTTTTTGCAAAATGAAATGAATTGGGGCCGTTGGTTTTTGAGAGTTCCCAGACTGCGACGCTTGGTCCGTCTGCAGTGGGTGGACTTTTTCTGGACCGCAAAGCTTTCCATTTCTGCTCGCTGCCTTCCTTCTTAGACTGGTCTGTCGGGATCACTGGCGCGCTGTTTGCCCGGCTTTCGCGCGAGTTCAAAGCCGTTGGCCCCGAGTCTGTCCCCTTGCCCACGCCGGTTTTTTTCCTTTCCTGGGCTTTCTATTCCCCCCTTACCTTTCCCGTTCCCCACCAGCTGCCCTTTTTTCCTTTGGCCTTTTTTGTCGTTGCCCTTTTTTACCCCGGTTCTTGAGTTGGTAAAACCCTCACAGATGTCCAGCCGGGAGATTATTTGTCTTTTCGCCCTGAATCCCCTTCCTCTCCCGTCTTCTCGTCCTTCCTTTCCCCCTCCGCCTCGCCGTTGGCTGGGTAGCAGTTAAGGGTCCAGGATTGTTTTGATGGCCTACTTCCTCCCCCTGGATTTTGTCGCGAGGACTTTTTTACCTTTCCTTCTTTGATGTACATTTTTCAACCTGTTTTTTGTCTTGCAGGAAAATCCCAGTCCCAACTGTCGGTGCCTCCGGACTTTTTCCCCCCCCTGACCCTGCCCCCCTTTTTAGTCCCTTTTCTTTTTCCCCTGGAAGCAACCTGAGGCGTCAGTCATCGCGGATCCCGTCCGCTTCGGACGGATCTTGTTGAGGGTGGAAACTATGATCGATTTCTTCTCGGGTGAATTCTCCTTTTTTCTTTTTTTTTCGATCTATCCATTTCTCAATAGTTTCACCAAAAACCAGTCCTATAGTCTAGTTGGTTTTCTGGCGATAGACCTGGGAAATATCGTTTATAGTGCTGCCAAGAAAAGATTCCCCAAGCTGTTTCTTTTTCCCCTTCTTAGGGGTCCCCCCCTTTCCCCCCTCCCTGTTTGTGTGACTGTATTTTCCATTAACCTCATGTCAAGCCAGAGTTTACAGGTGGACGCTTTTCATGCGAGGGTCTGCCCTGTTAGCAATAAGGGTTTTTCCCCCTTCGCCCCAGTCGACCCTCTTATGTAGCCGTCGGCGTCCAGCAGAGCTGCGGAATTGAGGATTCGCCCCTGTTTAAGACGAGCTTTTTGCTACCGTTTCCCTGTTCTCATTAGTCCGCCAAAGGTAGCAACCTGATAACTTTGTGGAAATGGTGGACCGATGGCGCTTATGGTTATTACCTTTCCCTCAGGAGAACGGGGGGGGAGGTGGGACCGAATTTTCCCAAATGCAAGAAAGAACTTCCCGCTGGTGTAAGGTTGAGCAGACTTTGCTGATTTCCCCTCCCAGCGAGTGTCCTTACCAACCCACAGTTGCCGGGGCCCACCATTCGCGTACTCGTCTTTCTTTTAACTCCGCGCCTCCCCCCCCCTGCCGGGGTTTAAAGCTCGAAGTCATCTCACGACCAGACCATTTTGCCCATTCCTGTTCAGAGTCGGTCCTTCGACAAGCTCTCACTCCGAACTATGCGAAACTTGGGGAGGGAAGTGTAACCCCCTTTGCAACAGACCTTCTCAGACGGGTAAGTTATGGCTGATTTCTAGCGGATCCCCTTCCCCCAGACCCTTGCACCCCTCTCCTTGCCTTTTTTGCCCACCACACGGGTGTCATTTGTGAGGACCCCCCCTATTACCGGCCTGCAAGACGAATTTTTACTGTCCGTTCCATGTTATCCCACCCCCATAGCGTGCTGGACGTCCTCGCGACTCCCTGGTCCGCCGCGCCAAAGTGTTCCGTCCGGGCTTTCGTTTCCCAAATAGGCATTACCCCGGACCGTCTGAGCTTGACCGTGAAATGCGGCGTGCCCCTCCCAACAGGGAACCCTCGTGTCCCGTACCTCACCTCCATTACATTAGTGTTTACATGCCCCTTCGCAGTTTTTTTTCTTTGACCTTTTCGCACGTTGTTGTTCCTTTACTGAATTGTAACGTGCCGCGCTGTTCGAAATCTTTGTTCGCCAGTCTTCCCGCGGGCAACCTTAAACGACCGCCGTACCACTGCCTGGCCGACGTTTGTCACTCTTTCCCTGCCACTGGCTCTCCTCTCTTTAAACATTCCCCTAGAGACAATCTGGAAAACTCTCCCTCAAGTATCCGTTCCCCTCTCCTAAGACCCCCTCCCTTCTGACTTTGTCTCCACCCTTTTCTTCAAAAAGTCGACATTATGGAATCCGCACATCGAGGACCGTGAACTGCTTTCGTGGGGTCGAGCCTTTTTCGTTATTGATACTGTCCCTTTCTTCTTTTACTGGACATCCTGTGTTCTCTCAAATCTCCTCCCCCCCTTTCCCACCACTCTTTTTTCGTACGTTCTTAACAGCAGGCTCCAATGGATGGCGTACGCCGTAGCTTTTCGTGACTTTCCTCCTCTTATCGGAATCCTCCCTCAAACACCCCCCCCCTTCATGAACTTCTCTGGCATAATCTGTTATTTTGCGTGCCAAGCTTTTTTTTTCCCTTCCTCCGAGGTTATCTCTCTTTCGTCGTAGAAATGCAAACACCTTTACCCACAACTTGAACATTCTCTTAACCCCACCAAGTGCCCCCCCCCCCTACCGGTTGCCTGCCCACATTTATCGAGAACTGTGTTGACAGTATACCAATGCGTCCGGGGTTTTGGGGGTGGTGGGTTCCCCTCTCCCCCCCGGGTTTATTTTTTTTTTTCCTTTGCCCCCCGCCACTCTTCCCGCCGTGGGCTCTCCTCTTCCCGGGTACAAACCCTCGGGGAACTCTTGACCGGGCGCGCTTGATTTTTATGCTCTTCCCCCTCTTTGAACCTCCATTTTCCCCCCTGGGGTCTCTCTCGACGCGTCCGAATGAGCGGCTCTCACGACTCTCCCCCCCCATACGCCTGGTTGAATCGGAAAGCTTGCATGACGGCGTTAGAGGACCGTTTTATCCCCCCATACTCCCCCCTCGCTTTTCCTCTTTCCTTTTCTCATACGCCGTTTTTTGTTGTTAGTCCTAATTGCGCGGTCCTTTGATTGTCCTTGCGTCCAAAACTTTTTTCCCCTGTATTGAAATTTTTTCCGGGCTTATGATTTTCTCTTCCGGTCACTATATAACCCTCTCCGCTCTTCCTTGAGATTAGGGGAAGCCGGTTTCGGCCTTGTCGGTTCCCTCGGGGCCTCGTTTTATGATCGCGTCTCACTTTTGGTCGAACCTTCCCCCTTTTAGCTCTTTTTTTCTTCCTGGTGACTCCCCCCTGCGTCCCCCCTGTCCTTTCTGATCGGGGTCAGGCACACGCCTCAACACTTCGCGCGTTTTGGCCTTTATTTTATACGGGTCCACACAAGTTCTCTTTGCCCCCTTAGCTTGGGTTCTTTTCTTCTTTTTTTGTTGATTTGTTTTTCCTCTTCTTTTGACGTTCTTCGTTTGTTGTTTCCCCTTCTAAGAACGAAGGGGAGCATCCGGACAATTCTTATTGTTGCATGGCTTGCCTCGCCTGGGCCGATAGGTCCGGGTTTGACCCATCAATGTACATTTTCCTGTCTTTTCCTTTGGTTCCTGAGTTCTCTTTTTTCCCCCCGTATCGGCTGGAGGTATTTTTAAGGATTTCCGACCCCCCCTTTTTTCTTCAGCCCCTAAAGGATCGAAAAAAGCGTTGTGCGGATCCTTGCGAAACACCACTCTTCCTTCACAGCCCCCTTCCTGAAGGAGCACCTCTTTTTGTTATGGCAGACGTCGACAAACCCCCTTCTTCGTCGGTTCTCCGAGCAGTGCTTTCGTTTTCGCAGGAATGGATTATGCCTTGACATGTCCCCGCCTTCCGTTTTTTTCTTTGGTAGGGTGACCGTAGACCCTTCCCCCTTTCTTCAGTTTTTTTCCCCCCCCTTTCGTGTTCTTTTTTTTCCTTTTGAAAACACGGCTCGTTCTGGATCTTCAAAGGTCAAATGTGCGTTGCCTGTCGTGCATTTTTGGGGACTTGTCGTGACCTGTTCCTCCTGCAGATTGAGAGAAACACTTATAGAGTTCGGACCACGCGCGTTAGGTTACCTTTCCTTCCGTTTTTTTTTTTTTTTTCATTGCTAATTAAAAATTAGGCCATGCCACCAGGGGAAGTCCACCTTCCCTTAGTGATTTTCCCTCGAAACGGTTTTTTAAGTTCGGAAAAAACTTTTTTTCCACGTTTCCATCTCCTCGGTACTTTTTCATGCCCCTCCTTTTTCAAGTTCCCAGCGGAAGTTTCTCGCAATTTTTGCTTCCCCCCCCCCGATGCATTTTTTTGCGCCCTCCTCTTTTTTTTACCCTGAACGGATTTAAAAGCGTCTTCCCGCCTGATGGTTTTTTGCCCACACATGTTTTTCCAATTTTCCCTTTTTTTTAATTCTTTTTTGCCCTGGGAGGCCCGATGTCCATAACCTTTTCGTCTGAGCAGTTTTTTTTAATTGGGACGTCCCTCCCCCTGCCGTTCATTTTTTTTATCTCCCCCTTGTTAACTCTCAGATTTGGTGTCGAATCCTTGCGCGCTGCTCCCGTCCGTTTGAGCTCTCTTTTTTTTTTCCCCCACTCCCCGCTTTGATGTAACCGTCCCCAATCTTTTTTGCAGCTAGCGGGCGTGAGATTCACGGCTTCTTTCTTCACCTTTTTTTCTGGTTTTGGTTGATTCCCCCCCCTCAACCCCCCTGGTTCTTATTATTGGGAATATCACAAGATGCCCAGTTAGTCCTGAGGGATTTTGTTTGGTGCGACATCCCTGCTCCCTCCTAGACCTTTTTCCTACAGGGACCTCAGAGCCTTGTTACGCTGAGGCCTGTTGCGACCCTTTTGATACAGGATTGCGTGTTTCGGTTTTTTTTTCCTTTTGATGAGTAGACTCCTTTCCAGTTTCCTCTCCCTGCTGAGTTAGTCACATTGCCTTTGATTTCCCCCCAGGGATTGAAGGGAATACCATTTTTCCACACGGGTCTTTGTCCCCGTTCGGTTCCCCCTTTTTTTTTTTTTTAACTCTTTTGTCTTTTTTATTTTCCCAAGTAAATCGCACGTTTGGCTTTCCAGTCTAGTTGCCAGCACGGACCGTGGAACGGATCGGAGGGTTTTTTTGGTGGAATATTTTTTGTTTCCTTATTCTTTTCACTACGCCTTTTTTGTGGGTTGAGAGCTCTCAAGCCCCCCCTTTTTTTTCAGGGACACCCTCCCTTTTTTCCGTCCGTGAAGTTCTTGGTTCCGGAGATGTTTTCTCTCCCTCTTGTTTGTTGCAGCCAAGAATCCCCCCCCTCTTGCGATTTGGGAACCCCTGCGTGGTGCCCGACAGAACGGTTGGGATATTTTTTCCCTTCACCCTTTTCATTCACTTTCCTGCTCCTATTTGAAGAGGGGTATCCCTAGAGATTTCCGGGTGGCGCCGGCCGTCCTCCCGACATCCCGTAGCGTAGGCGCAACCGCCCCTTTTGGCGTTGAGGAACGGGCAATTTTTTTTTTTGCCCTTCGCGTTCAGGTCGCGCACTTTTATGCCACCTGGATACAGGACTGGTAATATTTAGGTTATTACACGCTCAGGCGACTCCAATTTTGTTGGTGTCGGTGTCTTCTCCCCCCCCCACCCTTAACTACCTCCTTCCTTTTTTCTGGAAGACCTCCTTGCGCTCACGCAAGTTATGCCCCCCCCCCACCTTTTTTGGCAAACGTTGCCAATCGCCCGTTTCTTTAAATTGCCCCCTTGCGCTTTTCCTTCTTTTAATCCCCCCTCAACCTTTCCCCCGGGCAGTGCGCCCTTAAGCTGAAAGGCTTTTTTACTTTCCCACGTTTCCCACCCGTGGCTCAGTACTGTTTTCCTCTGCGCCAAATTTTTTTCTCCTTCCCCCTCCCCCCCAATTTTTTTCCACTTCCCTGTTTTCCCCCCCAGTTTTGTCAGCTTGTTGAAACAATCAAGGCGAATTTTTCTTTTACATGCTTCAAGGATACACAACCAATCGTGGTTACGTCGCGCGACATATGGCCTCGGCCCGTGCTGAATGCCCCTTTTCCTCCCTTTCAACACTCTTTCGTCCTTACGGAGGAGATTCCTTTTCCCTCTGGCCGCAAAGCTGACCCACCTTTTTTGGCCGCAACATTACTTCCTTGGACCTGTACTTTCGAAGGTGGATGCAAGATGTTTATGCCTGTTTTTTTTTTGGCTTTTTGTCCGACTTCTATACGGTTTCGCCCGTTGCCTTTTCGTCACAGAAGCTCCCCAAAGTGCTTTCCGACCTTCCTATCTCCCCAATTTGCACGCGCTCATCTCGTTTTTCAACTTCCCGAGAGACCCTTATTCCCCTCACTATCCTTCAAGGTTTCCCCTAGACGAAAACGCTGTCTTCTTTTCCCCTATTTCACAAGCAGGGAAATCTTTCGAAACCATCTAAGCATTCCCTCGTTTTACTCCTGCGTCGTGTTTTTTATGGTTTTCCCTGCCCACTGTTCTCCTGCGGCCTTTTTCTTTTACTTCCCCTCCGGTTTTTTTTGATCCCTTCGACGAATTTCCCCTTTTTTCGATTCCGTTTCCGGCCAGCCAGCCTTCTTTTGGAAGCCCCTTTGCCATACCCGCCTCGCTGGCGGAGGCTTTAACGAGTTTTTTTCCTTCTTGATGGTCTTTCTCTCTGTTCCCCGTCGCGGCCCTCTTCCCCCTTTCCACTCCCTGTCCGACTTCTCCCCCCTTCGTTTCGTCTTCTGCATTCCCACAACAACGAATAAACTGCAAACTCTCTTAAACACCTCCCACTCCTTCCTTGCCAAAGCCCCCTTCCCTTTTAACCCCCTGACCAGAAATCTGTTTGCACCCTAATCAATTTCGCCGCTCTTTCAACCTTGGTGGGCGTATCCTCCTCAAGCTGGTTTTGCTCGTTATTACACCCCCCGCTTCTTGCTTGTAGAAAGGGACGTTCTTCTGAGCATCGTCGTCCTTCGTGGCCCCGATGGTCCCCCCTCATGACCGAACGGGTCGTCTCCGCCTGAAGAGTTTTCTCTTTTCGTCCGTTCCCGACAACTGGTTCTTCGTCACCTCCCCCTGTAATGCCGTTCTTCCTTGAGGAGGTGAGGCCAGCCAACATACACCTCCGCGGCGCTTCACTCTCTCTTTCCTCGTTTGTTGTTTTATTTGATGCCTCGTTGCGGTGTATTTTTTTTCCCCTTTTGTCCAGAGTCACTCCTCAATGATCTTTTACGATTTCTCTTTGGTTTTTTCGGTACAAAATTAGATTCTTGACGATTCGAGATAGACCGGTTCGGATGCGGTTCTTCTGGTCCTTCTCATTGACTCCTTCGTTCTCTTCTTTTAGAAAAGCAATGGACTCCTTTGTTGTTGTCCTTTCCTCGCTTCCACTGAGGTGTTTGTGTTCCGTCCACGCCCTCAACCCCTTTTTGTCCATGATGAATACGTTCCACACTTGACTTTTCTCTTTGCCAGTTACTTTCTTTTGTGTTTTTTATTTTCTTCAGCTTCAGTCTTGAGGTTTTTTCTTCTAAGACGTCTTTGGGCAATTCCAGGCCTTTATCATGGAAAGTGGGCCATGGCCTTGGCCGCGCCGCTTTTTGAGAACATCAAGGTTATTTTCTTTGTGGCGGTCTTTCTTGTTTTCTTTCCGCAGCGAGGGGGTTTCTGATTCTCTCCCAACCATGTATGTTGAAGGTTCCTCCTTTTTCGAAAACCAAGTGTGTTCCAATGCGGCTCCTTGCGCACCCCCTGTCCTTCCACAGAATCCCCATGCATGCAGGAGCCTTCAGTTTTTTTCCCCGAAGCAGTCGTCCGAGCGCTTCTTTTTTTCGGTTGCCGAATGCTTCTTTTTTCTTCCATGTTCCCCCCCTTCATCCCCCTTTTTAGTCGGATATGGGTTCCCTTTTCTTCCTTCGGGATTTCATGGGTCATATATTCGGTTTTTCTTTTTGAATTGTCAAAAACGGAGAGATGATCTCGGCCAATTTGTCAAAATGTTTCTTGCTCCTGGCCCCGCACTTGGGGCGTTCCCCCCTTTCGGTGGTCCCCTCCGTCTCTGTCCAACCCTGCTTTCTGTTCTTCAACGCGTTCCTGGTCCCTTCGTGCCTCCCTTTTTTGCCCTTCCCCTGGCTGCACAGGGAATTGTGATGTTCCAGAAATATACACTTTTTTTATTTCTCCCTTTTCGTAATACGTTGTGCCACCCGAGGAACCGTTTACGCCCCCGTTTTTGAGTAATGCATAAGGTTACTTCCTTTTGTTTCGTCCGCCCTTTGGCGGCGATGCCATTGCGCTCCCCCCCGCTTGTTTTGATTACCGGAGATTTCCTTTTTTCTCCCTTTATTTTTCCTTCCCCCCTGTTTTTTCACCCCAAATTCCTGGGTTTGCCAGGGTGAAGGTGATTTTCCCAGTTGCGCTCAATTCGTCCGTCCTGAGCCAGCGTGTTGGAAATGTGGGCCGGACCGCACGCGCTCAGATGTAGTGATCGCGGCCTGCTTTTTTCCTTTCTGGTTTTTTTTTTTTCCCCTGTTTTCGCTGTTCCGGCTAAGATTACACCCGGACAAAAGCCAAAACTCCTCTGGACGACACAAAGGTTGGCGCGCATTTCCTCTGCCCGCGATTGGCTGTGACTCTTTTTTGCATTCTCCTCTTTCTTAGATTCAATTCTTTCCTTTCCCTTTTAAACCTCTGAAGTTTTTGCATTTGTTCCTTCCGGGTAACCGACCCGGCTTCCCTGATGATCGGAGTAAATACCATACAGGCAGTTATAACGGTATCTTGTTACCTGTCGCGACATGAAAGCTTTCTCACATCTCGAGGTTTCCTCCACTTTCCCCAGCGTCGAAGTAGTAGGGTTTTCTGTAAGGGCTCAGGTTTTTTTTTCTACTTTTTTTTCTCCACAGGATGAGTCGCGCTGTTTCTTGCTACATTCTTTGTCCCTTCCTTTTTATTGGAAAAAGGGCTTGCCCCCTTGCTTGACCTTTCACATCCCAGACCACTGGGGACGGCCCCGCCGGCAGTCGCTTTTCAACTCTGTGAGTTTTTTCGGGTTGGCTTTTCCTTTATGGACTTTTCTAGCTTTCTAACTTCAGTTCTCAGCTCGGACGGGTTCTTTTTTGTGGTCAAACTATGAGTTTGATCTCGTCTTATTTTTGGTTTTTTTTCTTGATGAGAGATCGACCTGTTTCCAACCCCCCCCCATCCCTTAAGCTCCGCCCTAAGCGAGTCCGTTGCGCCCCCTTGATGAGCCTGTACATCCTCGGCGATGCTGCCCCCGAACCCTCCAACAAAGAGTTTTTAGCGGACTTTCTCGGTTGTCTTCCCCTACACTTTTTTACTGGTCTTTTCCTTCACTCTGTTACTGAAAGGTTTTGTCCTTTTTGGACGCTCACCGCCGCGATTTTCGCCAAGGCCCTTTGCCGCCTCTTTTTTTTCTTCTCCCCTTTCTATCCCCCCCGGTTAAGTTCTTCCGTAACCCTTTTGTCCCTCTCCCCGGAGGAACTGCTTAAGCTTCCTTTTGTTCCCTCGTTAAGTCGCGCCAAGTCGACAAGAGTTCAATGTATCAAACTTTAAGAGTGGTCTTCCCCGCTTCCCTTCCTAATGGGCTTTGGCCCTTTTCAATAAGGCCCACTCCCTCCAACGGTGCCTTTTTTTTTGGACAGGTAACTTTCTTTCCTATAAAGCAGGATTTTCATTTCCCACCCAAAACAGTCTTTTTTTCCGGGTTCCCCTTTTCGGCATCGGCTTTGCAATCGCCGCGCAAGGCTGTTCCCCAGCGCGTTTTTTCACGTTACTCCATTCCTCCCCGATGGGCAGGACGCCTCTCAAATACGTCCCTGCTTTGTTCTTCCACCCTTCTCACGTTGCGACGGACGACTTGCTGCGCACGTCTGCCCCTCATGCACTTTCTTTTCACCCTTTGTCTCCTTCCCCCATCCCAACTCCTTTCCTTCTGAATTTAAATTTCCCCGGTCCTCTACACAACAAAGCGTTGGTGGCCGTGTGGCGCCCTTCCATGGTATTCCAAAGTCTTGACGAGGCACCGGCCCTGAAGCTCATTACCGGACCGGATTGCCTTCCTCGGGGTGGCCGTTTGACCCCCCTCTGTACCCCCTTCCGTCATCCCCAAAATACTTCAGTGTGCCACCTTTTTCCTTCGAAGGTGATGTTGTTATCCGGGTTTTCGCGTCGCACTATAATGTGTTCTTTCGGCTCGTGCTTTTCCTTCACTCCCCCCCTGAGTACACCAAAGTTTGGGCAGCGGCAACTCTCATTTGGTTTTTCCCCCTTGCCCAGACTCTTCACTTTCTCCGTTTTTAACCTTCCGAAGACCATAATAGGACTTACTCTTAATCGTCCCCAACTCCGCCCCTCCTCGACGCACCCCTTTTTTTCTAGGATTTTTGCCCCTTATCAAAAGTGCAGTTCCTAAATTCGTGCCTACTCTAGAACTGCTCTTGCTAGCACGACCTGATTCTTTGGGTCCTGAAGAGTTTTTGTGCAAGGGACTGGGAAGGCGTGTTGTTTTCTCACGGCTGCGCCCTTTCCCTTCGCTTTGTTCTTAACCGGGCGAAGTCCCACTTTGCCTTTTTTTCGACGCTCTCCCCCATACGCCTCTTTTTCAGTTCTGAGCTCAATCGGAACGACATCTGCCCCCGTTTCATTTTCCTTTGTTCTCCCGGCCTTCCGGGCCACCGCCAGGCCCCGTTCCACTTGCAGATTTTTCTCCTTCTACCTTTTTGAATGACCCCCCACCCTCCAACCTTTTGGAACTTATTCGTAAAACAACAACTTCAACCCCCCCGCCGGTGACTCCAGCGCCGTCAATGGAGAACTGGTTTTGTATCATCACTGGCTTTCGAAACAGTGTTTAGGTTTTTTTTTTCTTTCCTTCATCATCAAGCATTTGGTTCCCTCTCTTCATAAAACACCTGCGGACCCTGTCTTTTCTCCGGGCTTTCGAGAATCGTCAGGCGAGGCCCTCTTGCCCGCTTTCCTACTTGGCTTTTCTCGAAGTGTCAGACTTATCGCTCTTTACCGTTTTTTCCCCCTCCTTTTCGACAATTCCCAACCTGAATTCTCCCTTTAGTGCACGTACTTTGAGGTCCCAGGTCTTCATCCCCCCTATAACGCGTCTTCTT
>Ga0179593_1614726_pt1 | contig 15911 bp, 20 predicted proteins | sample CZODoug2_1_08_16_FD_185931 | JGI IMG/M metagenome (GOLD analysis project Ga0179593, IMG submission 185931) | Vadose zone soil fungal communities from Angelo Coast Range Reserve, California, USA - CZODoug2_1_08_16fungal (PacBio error correction) | ecosystem: Environmental > Terrestrial > Soil >... | reverse complement strand
TTCGGTGAGCAGCTATTTCGAGCCCCCGCTAGCTGTGTCTGACCTCTCAACAGGAGACGATTCCCCTCTCTTTCCATTGAATGTCTTCCCATTTGATCTAAGAATCACTGGTTGACCTTCTCTCGCCAACCCCGCTTTCGTCTAATAAGTTCCGACATCGCCCCTAATTCCGTCGATTCAAAACCCATGGGTGGTTTCCGTTGACCGGTCGACATCGAGAATTGACCGCTGTGCGATTTCTCTTGGCCCCACCCCGGGGAATCTGCCCTCCCGGTTCGTATAACAACTTGTTCGTGATCACGTGACGATCCCCCTGCGCGTTATCACGTCCCAAAGCTTCCTCGATCGTGTGGTGCAACGGCTTTGCTCGGCGAATTTTTTTGTGTCGCGATATGGATGAACACCCCCCTTCACCCCCGACACCGACATCTGAGTCCCCCCCCCTTTTGACGAGCCCCCCCAAAAGCGAGGCTACCGGTCAACCGTGCTATACTAGCGGCCATTTTTAATTTTTTTTTTGGTTTTGTACTAGTGGGAGTCAAGTCGATGCCGGCAACTTCAGTGAGCTTTCTGAAAGAGAGATCGGCCCTCCCGCATGGCCGCGCTTCCCTCGCGTGGTTTCGATGTCTTGCGGGAGGTCCTTTCCTGCACATGCGCTTTTGGCGACCTCCTCTATTCCTGGTGCGCCAGGCTAGGTTTTTCGTGCTGGAGATCCGTGATGGACTGCATCTTCCCCGGTCGATTATTGGCTAAGTCGCCCTGCCGGTCATATTCTACAGGACCTGGTGACTTTTCCCCTGAGCGATTATTTGCTCTGTCCCCCCCCCAAGTGAAGATCGTCACCTGATGCCGTTTGTCCTTAACCTTTTTTGAGCGCAGAGGTCTCTCTTCTTTCCCTCCGGTATCCTGCCCCTCCCGCCAGGGAGTCTCCGATTTTTTGAACATACACAATCGGCCGGGCCTACGTTTTTTTTTTTACCCCCGTTATCAGAGGACCAACCCCCTTCGACCGGAAACTCTCTTCCCGAAACCGTTTCCCGTCTTTGCTCTTTGGCCCCAAAGCACGCCCGCGCCACGTTATTCAACCACGTTCGGCGCGACTTTCTCCCCCATGGGGACAGCCTGGCGCGTTTTGACTCCCCCACGACCGCCTGCAATTTTGATCAAAGAAAATCTTTGCTTCGCGCCGTCTGGCCGCGGACCCTCCCTCCCCCCTATCGAAGCTGCTCTTTTTTTCCATTACTTCCGAGGCCAATTTTCAGTCGTCCATTGACAAGACGACACACAGAATTTTTTTCACGCGCTCCAGTGTAGGCGGGAAGCGTTCCCTGCGCCTCGTCTGGCCAGTCAAGTTTTCGCTCCGTCGGGCCGAATGCGGTACTACAGTCCTCCGGCGTGACACCTTGCACTGGCCTTATTATACCCCGAGAGAACTTGAGATGACTACAAGAGCTTTTCCCGCCGACCTTGCCAATTTATGTTGGCCTTCGTAAACTCCCTGTCTACAACTCGATGAGTCCCGCACCCAGTTTTGGGATTATCCCGGACTGCTCGAGTTCCCTTCTGTTTTTTTCACGCCGTCTTGTGTAACAACGTAAAGTTGACGATGCCCGAGTTACCCTCAAAGTGGTCCATCTCCTTGTCGTTCGTTTTTTGATGGCGACGGTTCCTCTTTGGCGAGGGATCATACGACGCTAGGCGCAACCTGATTCCTGTGAAGCGTACACCTCCACTAAGGTTTTTTATTTCCGACGTCGCAACCGTCGATGGGTCTTCCCCCAGACTCACACCATGTGGAGGCCGATAACTCCTGCTGTCCCATTTGCCCAGCGGTCTTTCTCGCGCTTCTAGGGAGCAGACCTCGTTTGGCCGGACCTATGCAAGGTCCCTTTTCCCCCCAAGGGCTTCTCTTTTTGACAGCGCAGTTCCGTTCCCTTCAAACCCCTTTAACATTCAAGTAATCACCGGCGACCTTCTACCTTGCCGACCAGTTTCCCCCCGTATCTCCCCGTTTTTGAGCAAGCATTTCCCGGACCTTTCTAGCTCTATCCCTCTCCTTTTCCCAGGTGCTTCGAATCCCCACATGCAAAGAGGGACCCGGTACAGAAGAAAGACGATTCCCCCCTTTTCTCCGAATCCAAAATATAGATAGTCCTATTCCGGGTTATGTTTGTGCCCCTTGGGCCCATAACACGGACTCCTTGCTCGCGGGATTGTCGCTGCAGCTGGGCATTCGTGCCCATCGGGTGCAGTGCTCTTCCCCATTGGGCAGACCTGTTTTTGTCTACGACGCCACCCCCCTTTCCCCCCCCTATTTTGGCCTGAGTGGTCGCAAGGAAGTAGTTGACGTTTTCCCCCCTTCTCCTGCTGGCATACTTTTTTTCTTTCTGGCGGGTCTCGTCGTCCCCCGTGCCGTGACGTGACACCCCTTTTTTCCTTTCACCCGGACTTTCTCAAGGTAAGCCGCTTACCTCTTGATGGCCTTGTCCTTTGTGTCGACAGGACGCCCCACGTCGCCGCGAATGTTTTTTTCAAAGTAGTCCGTTTTCCTGTGGGTTCTCCGGCAACCCTTTTTTCCCTCCTTGTGCCGAGACGGAAGTACAGACGCTTTCTCTTTCAAATGGGCCTTTTTGGGCGCGTCGGCCTGCTGTCGCCCAACTCAATTCTGCACCCCCACCCCGACCCGCTCCCTGCGTTCAGTTGAAGATGGAACCCTTCCAGGCCAGCCCCATCCCCCTTTTCCCCCCGTTTCTTGCCCAATCGTTTTAGGTCCGACTCGTTTTCCGGGATGCTTTGAATTTGCACGGCCACTTATTGACCTTGGTCGTCGATATTGATTGCAATCGTCGGCGGCTTTAATAGATCAGAACACCCCCCCCCCAAAGAATTGACAAAAGTTTCCTCCCAAGGCGTCCGGTTTTCCCAATCTCACAAACGATTCAGTTGGCCCTGCCTCGAGAAGGTATTGCAACTCTGTTTTGGCACCTTGCCAGACGCGACGTTGTCTTTAGGGCCACGCCCGGTCAGCTTTTTTCATGAAACTAGTCGATCGAAGTCTTCTTTCTATCTTCTCTCTCGTTTTGTGAGAGAATACCAGCTTTCCATAGCGTCTTAGACTCTTTTCGTCCGCTGACCATGTAGGCCTTTAGCCGCGCCAACTTCCTCCCTAGAGTATCCCGATGTCTCTTCTTTTGGTCCTTTTGTGCAAAGACTTTCGAGGCTACTCCCTTCTTTTCGGGTTGTGCGGTTTCATAAGGTTGATCTGCTTTCCCTATTGTAGCCATTTGCAGTGTCTGGTAACCTTCTGCCGACGGTTCCTCGCCTCTCTTCTAGCTGTTGCACCCCTTCCCATCGGAGTCCCATGGCCCCCAGCATCCGGACCGCGGTGACCCGCAACTTTCGGTCGTTTGAGACCGACCCTTTTTTTTCCAGGGGCTGTCCGGGAGTGCCTGCAAGACATCTGACTTCTGGCGACTTTGGCTTCTTTTTTGCGTGCAGTTTTTTTATCCTTTTTTTGCAGGGCTCATGTGCTCCACGCTCCAAACTGGACCTTTTTTCCGATGCGTTTTTACGTCCACGTCTAAGGCCTCCGTGTTGATATCACCAACCCTTTCCCCCTGTTCGCTGCACAGAGAGGAGAATTGTTTCTTCAGGCGCCAACCCAGCTACCCCTTCTTCATAGTGGTCGTTACCTTTCGATTTCCTTTTTAAGCCCGTTCTACGTCCACGGCCTCTCACGTACATCCCCCCTCCCCTCATCCTTTACTGAGCGGCAGGGTGCCCTGACTGCAACAATTTCCACCAAACAGCGACATTTTGCGGTTGGTTCGAACCCACCCTGGTTCGCGCGTTGGCTCATGCCTTTTTTCCCCCCCGCTGGCAATCACGCGGCACGCCGCCTCCTCCCCCCCCTCCCCCTCGTCTCTTGCCCCTTTGTTCGCCCCCCCAAACCTTACAGAACGCTCTAGTATTGATTCGATAACGGGCGTTCTTCTGTACCGGTCCTCTCTTCTGTTCTTCCGTACCCCCCCCCCCCCCCCACCCCCCCCCCCCCACCCCCACGAAAACCCCCCCCCCCCCCCCTTCGCAGGCTTTTTACGCATTTGCCCAGACCCTTTGCGGTCCGTGAGACTCTGTTTCCCATTTTCCATTTTTTTTTTCTCTCGTTGTGGCTCGAAGGACTTTAGTTATTACTTGAGGTGTTGACTTTCCGTTAGACGGAATTCTCTTTCTCTGATCGCGCCCCCCTGTCCGGCCCCGTAAGTTTAGTCACCTCTTCTGGAATTGGCACCCTCGAGGGGACGAAGTTTCCCCTCGGACCCATTGGAGGGTTCGACCCGCGTTTGCACTTGGGCGTCGTCGTTTTCCTCAGCCGACCCCCGTTCCGTCTCCCTTGCGTCAACCGGAGGAGTTTCCTCCCTTCTCAAACGTCGGTTCGGCGTGGATGAAATGGCACTCCCAATGGCGAAGCGCAATCCCAGCGCCAAGCTGCAGTTTTTTTTTTTGCCCTTTGACCCGTGAGAGATTTCCTTCCGCCCGTAGGCCCCACGTACGTGTTTTGAATTGGCCGTATGCGACGAGTCCAATGCCTCTGCCGTCCCCCCACAACTCATGGGGTGCGTAGCCTTGGCACGTTCCTTCTTTTCGACCGCGTTTTTCTGCCTCAGAACGCACGCCCTCACAAGGCTATTTCGCCGCTCTTTATTTTGATAAATGGCGCCGGTGGTTCTACTTTCTCCTGCATGTGTTCTTCTCCGTTCAGGTACATTCGTGCCCACGGATTTTTTTCCCTGGAGTGGGGTGGAGGCGAGCCCTGAACGGCTGCCTCCTACACCTTTTATGCGCTTCTCTCTGCTATGGATGATACCAGTTTCGGCGACTTTCCTTAATGCCTGGGAACCCATCGCTTGTCAGGAACGGGTCGATCTGGTTTATCGGCCCCAGCCATGCGCTCGATGAGGGAAAAATTGGCCGCGAGAGGCTTCTTTTCGGCAACGCTAATTGCCCCCTTTTGGTAAGAAGCCCCGGCCGAAGGTGTACGTATCTTTTGGCCCGGGTTTGCTGCCGTCCTATTGCGGTCCAAAGTTTTTCGGTCATCGCGTTTTTTTTCTCGCCTCTTTTTCAGAGGTGGCTCCAGCCGGTCAACTTCTTGAACCGACGACTTGTTCCCGGTTGCCCCAGACGCCGTTTTGGGTAGCTCAGGTATCCCTCTCGTGACGGAGCGCTCCTCTGGTTCGCCCCTCGGGTAAACTTGCACCCGTGCGTCGGACTCCTTCCCCCCTGACATTGCCTCTCTTTTTTTCCCACCAGTACGGAAGTGATGTACCCGTGTTTCCCTTTAGGACAAGATTTGCACGCGTACCCTTTCCCAGAGTCAGTCCCCCCCTTTCTTAGGAGAAGAACGATGGACTCTGAATGGTTAGAACCCATAGTAATCAGACGGCAGCACTGCATCAGGCGAGTTTTTTTCCCTTGCACGTCGGCCCCCTGGCAGTCAGGACACCTCTCGGGACTTTCTTTTCCATTGGCCTCTTCATCATATTTCTGCCGCGACAGTACTTTTTGATCCCCGCGCTCTTTCCCAGTCCTGCTGAATCCCTCTCTCTTTTTCTCAAAAGGGCCACGACTTTGGGATTCTCCTCCATCAATTTTTTATGTTGGCGTTTTGGCTTTTCGCCAGCCCTGAGCGAAGCTACCCAATGCATCCCTTTTCCCCCCCCACTGATGCCACCTGAAGCTCGTCCTCCTTTGCGCAGGGAGTCTGACCACGTGTTCTTTTCAACGATCCTCTACGCCTTAGCCCAAACCTCATTCCCCCTTTCGGTTCAGCCCTGGCCCTTTAGAAGCGCAACGGTTTCTTTTCCGGTCTAAGAACTCCAACCCCGCACACCGGTACCATGTTTTTGGGCTCCAGCTCACCTCTTGGCCCCTCTTCTTCAAGAGATTTCGGACTTCGAAAGCGTTCTCGTTTGGGTTACGTCCCTTCTTCATCGTCGTCGATCAGAAATTCCCCACTCGATCTCGAAGGTCTCCTCCCCTCTTTTGAGCGGATTTCTCCGGTTTTAAACGAGGCGATCCCCGATGCTCAATCTTCCTCTTTTGGGTTTTGAGAGAGATGATTTGTTTTTTCTCCCCGCGCTGTTGCTGCGCGCCGGTTTGACCGTATATTTTGTTTGGGAATCCCCCCACAGGGATTAGATAATCTGAAGATGCGTGCCGGAATGTCCTCCCCTCCGCCCCCTTTTGTGCCCCCTCCATGAACCCCGGGACCTCAAGCCAAAAAATTCCTTTTTCTTCATCGGACATCGACAAGAATGCTCAGCTGGCGCGGTCCACACCTTTTGTCCGTTTTTCTTTTGGCCTCACACGAGCACTTAACCTTTTTTTCTCAGTGTAGACCCAGCAGAAACAAACTGGGCGCTGGAATTCCACATCCCTTTAAGGACGGATGGGCTACCAATCGTAGATACGTGACCGAGAATTTTCTTGTCATCTTACCCAAGCTCAGAATCTTTCTTCCGTAGGGCATCACAGATTAAGGCGAGAGCAGTGCGTTCTTCTAGCTATGGTTATACCCCCTCTCAACCTTCAAACCTGAAATACCGTTCATTGCCCCTCCCCGCTCGAAACACCCGGACCTCCCTTCGGCCCCCGCTTTTTCCCCGGAGAAGCCCACAGCCCCCCCGCGACCCTCGCCATGGTGCTTACTACTGGACTCACTCGATGACGTCCGGCCAGTGTATTGTCTTCAGATCTACTGATTTTCGTCCAGACCTGACTGCGCCTGTGGTGACCGTCGTGTCTGCCCTTCTGATGGAGAAGGTCCTTTGCCTCCCGATATGGTCGCAGTTTCTGTACTTTTCGTTTGGCGCAGACTCTGTGATGGGACTCTGGCTTCACCGTCGACGCTTTTCCCCCGGAACTCACCCTCCACTCCCCCCCCCCCCCCCCCTAGCCCTCCCCCCTCCACCCCCTTCTCTCCCCCTCCCCACTCCCCCACTCCCCCTCCAACCCCCCGCGACCCACTCCCCCCCCACACCTCCCCCCCGACCCCCACCAGTTCCACAAGGTCCTCATTCTCCAGTCACCCCCCCTTGGTGGTTTTTAGCTTTAGAGTCCTCCCAAGCCGTAAGTGCAACAATCGCACCAGCTTTTGCCTAACTCCGCCGTGAGAGCCTTTGGGCAAGATAGAACACAATCAACCCTTTTTGTTTAACTCGTTCTACCGCATAATCCCCCGAACCGGCTGTGTCCATACAAAGTTTTCCCCCCATGGCGAACTTTTTCCCGGGACTGCGTCCCCCCCATGAGTTCCCACACATCTCAGATCTACACACCTGCACCTGTGCACCCCCAAGATTGAACCTTTTTTTTGAGCCGCCGTCCCCTAGTACGGCGCCGCCCGGCTTATATTTCTCTGACCTTGGCCATGTGAGAGGTTAAGACCCCCCCATCTACACGCCTCAGGACTTTTTCCGATCCCCCAGCAACGACGTGCGCCGCGATGAGGGCAGCCCCCCCAAAAGATAGACCCCCCTCTGGAAGGGCAAGCGAGTATTCTTCAACGAGGTTTCACCACCGTCCCATGGTAGAACACACCCTTTCACGAGCCCCAACAGATTCTATCAATAACCCGTGTATGGAGGTTGTGACTTTCAGGGCCTCCTGAGTCTACCCCACTCCCCTAGATAGCGTTAACTGTTTTGCAACGGAGTTACTGCAGGACCCGAATCACATCTCCCCTTCAGAGGACTACAAGTATTTGTACAAGCCGACCTTGCTTTGTTTTAGACTTGGCGTGCTCAACGCCTTTCCCCCCCCTTTTCTTTTGCGGGCACGGGTACCCAGTTGGATTTGTCTTTTTTTTGCTACATCGTGTGTCAGTCGGCTTAAGTTTTATACTCAGTCACGTACGGGTCGTCCCCCTGTCCATTGCCCAATCCGGGCTTCCAAGTGAACCCCCCCCCTAACTTGCGGTCTGGGTGGTGATGTTTCTGCTCGTTCGCAATTTTTTCGGCATTTATCCTCGCAGCGCACCTACTTGTGCTAGTCCTGGCCAACATTCCCACGGTAAAGACGTCGCAGTGACGTCGATGGTTGTTAAACCTGACAGCAGGGCACCAAGACGGCCCCCCTCCCCCAAGCTAACTACCCCAGAGGAGAGACCCTGTTGCCCCTTGGATTTTTTTTTTTTTACAAGAAGTTCGCCGATCTGCATTCAATGGTCCCACAAGGTATTTTCCCCGATACCCTACTAAGTTGCTCAGAAACCCCCTTCCCCCCAAATTCATTCCCCGCGGATCCAATGCGAACTGATTAATTTTGGAAACCTTGCCCAGCGCGCATTTCCCCGGTCTCTCTGTAATATCTTCCCCCGTAATTCTAAAGGATTAGACCGGCACCATCCCCATACACAGGGAAAGTTACTTTTTTAACCCGTTAATACCCCCCCCGATGCTTAGTGATTAAGGGTTATTCTGCCGCTTGTCCCCCTTAAAAAGTCCCGTAGTGGCGATAATTGTAAAAGGGAGGATTCGCGGGTATTATTTCCTATTTTTGTCTGTTCCCCCCCAGTAGATCTCCCGCTTTTTCCCGCCCGTTTTCCGTGCAAGACCCCCCCGGTGCGAATATTTTTTTTTGTTGTCACATTTTGTTTAGTAGTTGCCGTTCCTCACCTTCCGCGTTCTTCCCCCTTTTGCGTATCGTGGCGGATGAATGTAATTTCGTCCAGTTAAGTGTTCTTTTTTTTTTTGCCTTTCTACAAGGATTTTTCGGCAGACGATGACCGCCTTAATAAGTTTTCTGGCTTTTTCCCCTTGATTACTGATGGAGAAAATGAAATACGCCCATTTAGTACGTTTGCTTTTTGTTTTCCGGTCACAGCTCTTTGGAGTGTTTCGACGGACAGACTATTTTTTTTTAGTCCATTTTTGATTGTGCAAGTAAGGGATTTTTTTTTCTGCATATGCTGGCTTTCCCCCCACTGAAGTTCTGCCACAACCGATTCCATAACCCTTCGCCAGAGTCCAAGCCCCATTAAAGAATTCTCCCAACTTTGGTCTTTCGGTGCACGACGACGTTTTTCCCCAGGTTCAGGATGATTCCCCCCCATTGCACGGTCGTGGTGAAACGTAGCTATGAGATCAAAGTTTCTTAGGATAGGACTATAATAATCCTATGCTAGCCCATTTTTGTCCCCCCGACAAACCCATGAAGGAAGACCCAAGAACACAAGAGCCCCAGGATGTTTTCCACGACTAACAACGCAATGTCCTCGGTCTTTTCTCGCTTATTGAAACTTCTTTTTCTGAGTCCCCGTTGTTTTTTTCTTCCGGAGAGGACCCGTCACTGCTGTACCTGCCTACCGATAGTTATCGATGACCGATTTTTTCTCTCCTCCGTTTTATTTCCATATACCTGTCAAGATGCTGACACTCTTGGCAGAATAGCCGGACCAGTTCCTTCGGCTCTTGCAGCCGTAGAAAGTGCCCTTTGCCTCTCTTCCCATTGCCTCCGACGCTTCTCGTTTCTCCCGTGAAGTGAGTTTTTGGACGGCCTTTTTTCATCCGGTTGAATTGTTTTCTTTATGTTAGCTTGTGGGGGTTGGTTTGGTATGTTCTGCTTTTCTCGCTTGAGGTGCCACCTTCCATTTTCACCCCTCGTTTACGACAGCTCCCCCTTCGAGTGCATAGCGTCACGAGGCTGAACCCCCCCGTCTTCGCTTAGTGTCCTACACACCTTAAAGTTTGTTTGGAAGGGCAAGTTCTTTTTCTCGTCCGGTGCTCTTTTTATTGGGAAGTTGATCTTTTTGCAGCAGAAGTTCCCGTTTATGGACAGAAGGTTTACTCTTCACCCCGGGCTTACTTTGTCCTCATCAGTACATCTTTAATAAAAGTAGCCAGGCCCCTTCGATGATGTTATTTCTTCCCCACCAGGCCACCTGCCCCATGTCGGAGGTTCCCGAGTACGTGAGACACATCCCGACAAGGACACTTTTTCCTTTTTTGGATCCCCTTTTTTTGTTTTTTCTGTCCCTGTAAGAAAGGCATCTCCGTACTTCCGTCAGCCGCGACGTCAAGGAAGTACTCCCCCGATACCCCCTTCAACATTGTCTTTTTTAGGTGAGACGGAGAAATTTCCTTTTGTCCTTGGCAACCACGCCAACCCAGTACTACGATTCGCAACTTTGTTTCCCCCCCTTATGCAGAACAAAGTGGCTGACCATAGTATCTATCTTGTTTACCGCACAGGCTGGCCTAATTGCCCAGTATGCGCTGTTTACGACTCTCCCTGCCAATACTTTCTACCGGTTATGTTGACCATTTGGGCAGAAGCCCCCCTGGTGACGAATAGGCCATCGTTGGGGTTTGATTTCACAGCACTGTTTTTCTTAGGTAACCCCCTGGATGTGTTTTTAGTGCGCCTTAGTTCTCTCGATGACGCAAGGATAGCAGTTTTTTTTCCTTCAGTTGCTGAAAAGGCTTGCTTTTGGCCGAGGAGTGTTGCCTTTTTTTTACGTCTGTTGTTTTAGCATTTTCTTTTTTTTTTCCCCTTTGAATTGTCTACCCGTGTAAGCCTTCCAGATGCGCTCCTCCCATTTTTGTCACCTTTCTGATCCCCAGGTAGGAAATATTTCCCAGCACGCGCGGGGCCTCCTTCCTCTACTCTTCCCGTTTAGAGGGTTGTATCGGCCTGTGGCGGGTGGCTTCGTCTTGGACCTGTCCCCCTCTCGTGCGTTTTTTGTTTGGTAAATATGGTTTGTAAATGACGTAGCACGGTCCAGGTTTCTATGAAAGGCCGTTCCCTCTGGCGTCCACGCGTCAGCCCCCCCCCCTCTCCCTTGGCACTTTTGTTGGCCCCTGGCTCTTTTCTTGACACTTCTCCGGTTTGAACCCGTATGTCCCCCTGCAGGCGTTTGAGCACTCTCGCCCCAGCACCATATTTTTTTCGTAGCCTGTTTTTAGTTAGAACCCGTTCTCGCCTCACAACGGTTTCACCCATGCGGATTATCTTGCGATTTCTCCTGCGAGGGTTTTATGATGTCCGGTTACCTTCCGGTTCGACGACCCCACTTTCTTTTGCCGACGTCCTTCTCCCTGCGGTGTCCCGGCATCGTCCATCAACCTGCCCTCCCTTTTCACACGGGTCTCCCTTGCGTTCGTAGTGCTAGCATTGGGCGAATGTTTTTTCTTGTCTTGGAACGATGATAAAGCTTTGCCTGAAAGGGGAGAATTGGTCTGCAGAGGAAAGCCCATTTTCGCACCTTTTTCTTTTTGATCAATTGGCCTCTTAGGTCTCTGTTTCGTTCAAGACAAGGTTACCAATGATCCCCCGGCCCTACGGAAGATTCCCCCCCCCCCCACAGGTTCTCCCTTTCTTTTAACCCGTATGTACATTTTTTTCACGCAGTGTGTTTGCCTTTTTCCCCGGGAGATGGTGTTTCAGTCTTTTTTGATAATAGGTAGAAGTATTCCCTCCACGATGGGCCGGGGCCCCTTCGAACGCCCCTTTGACGAGTGATTCGCTTTTAGCAGGTGACGACTCCCCTTGTATTTTTCAGCAGGGGCTTCCTTTCTCCCCTTCAGTTACCTGCGTAGGACCTTTGGTCGATTCTTGCAATTCCCTCGCTAGGGTCTGTCTCTTGGGGCCACCACCTTCCCCCGTGGAGTATGTCTGTCCTTGTCCATTTTTAACTCGGCCCCAGCTGAACTTCAAAAGGCCTATTCCTCACGACTTTCTTCGAATTCGTTTTTTATGGCCCCTCTCCAGTGAGAAATATCTCTCCCCTTCTTGTCCCTATTGCTATTTTTGGCAGGTCTTAGACCTCCGCCGGGCCTATTCCCCCAACAAGCCACAACCCCCCCCCCAGGTCTCGGGCTTCTGGCCTTCCCTCGCATATCCGGTCATTCAAGCTCAGGTCCTTTTTTGACAGATCGATCCCCCGGTAAGTCCACCTTTTTACCCCCTGACTCCTCCCTGATATTTTTAGTGTCCCCCCCCCGCAGAACTTTTTTCTCTTCATGCCAGCCTCGGGTCTTTTTTCCGGGTGATAGGGTAGCCTCGGGCTTTTCCTTTGCTGGCCCCCAATGCTCCTTGAATTTTTCCTTGCCCAATCGTAGAGTATTTTAGGCTTGGCACGGGAGTTATTACTCTGTCGCACTTCTTTAACGGTATCTTTTCTAAATTGTGCCTTCTCCGTCCTAGGTTTGTTCAGGATGTAGTTCTTGGACCCTTTGGCCCGCGCAAACTCCCGGTTTGCTTTCGTGTCAGCTTCCAACCGTCCCCAAAGCCGGCTTCCACATTGTTGCCCGCCCTCCCTTGGACGATGTACGGCGTCCCCCGCGTATGATTTCACTTTCCGGTTTTTTTTGAGTGTGGGACTCGTCCTGATGTTCGATGATACCCCCCCTCTTTTTTTCACGCATTGCTCTCTTATCTCACCTTCCCTTTTTTCCCAGCAACATCTACGGCGTACACCTTTCGGCTCACTGGTTTTTTACCCGCTTCCTATATTTTTTCACTTCGTTGTTTGTTAGTTTAGCAGGAGTTCTCCGTCGCTTTCCGTTTCCTCCGGTGACCTTTAGTATGGGTCACCTTGGAATTGTCGCTTTCAATCGTCCCGAAGATCTTGCTTTTTCACTTTTCCTGCGCCCTTCATCCTGCCTTAAGTTTTGTACGCTGATACCCCCCCAAACAGGCCAAACAACAGGTCATCCTACCGGTGTTCCGCATGACGACCTCCCCCTAATGTTTTAATATGTCTTTTTCCAACAAATGGTTGACTTGAGTTTTGCCCCGTTCCCCTCTTCGACATTTACGTGCCCCCCGCTTGGCTCGTTCAAGATTTGCAAAAAGGGCTTCCCCTTCACCCCGCCCCGGCACGACGAAGTCCTTCGAGAAACATTAGGTGAGCGATCGTGTACGTACGCTCTGAGTTTTACTCTCGCAAATCGAAGTTCCTTCATTTTTCACGTTAAATAATGCTCTGTTGAACAAGTCTGTGTGAGGCTTGCGTATTGGGCCGCCCCCAAGACCCCTATGGGTCTAGATACGAGAGACCAACACCTCGCCTTCGCGTTTGGCAAAGCCCCCTGATACCTCCCGGCTCGGCTGGGTTCTTTAGGTTAGTTTTTTAATTTGGTCAAGGTGGATGACGGCACATCCCCCCTTTCTGAGAGCTTGTTCCCGAGCAGGAGCCTGGTTCCCCCAGTTCCACCCCGCATGGCTCTCTGGGTCATTTTTCTGCTCCCTCACTGCTTAACCCGCTCTTTCTCGCCCATCCCCCCAGGGACCCTTTGAATAAGGAAGGGCCATTATGCCCCTCAAGGGCAAGCGGCCACTCAATCCCCCTCCCCTTTTTGAACTCTGGCGATCTGTTCGACGGATATTTTCGCGGGTCGTTCTGTCAGCCGACTAGCTTATTGGTAAGCTCTTGTCACGGTCCTGTTCAATCTTTTTTTTTTTTTTTTTTTTTTTTTTCCCGTCAAGAGTTCCAACTGCCTTTCATCATTACAGGTCCCGGTGCTGGTGGTTGATCGAGCCTCCCCCCCCCAGGCCTACATTTTACCCCTTCCTCTAGTCCCCCTCTTTTTTAACGTTTCCCGCATTTTTACTCGAGACGGCTATTTTCTGCCGCGACTTCCCGTTCTTCCTTACCAATCGAGCCCCCCTCACCCCTAAATTGCGGCGCTATGCCCCGCTTCCCCACCTTTCCCCCCCCCCAACGTTTTCCTCCGGGGACCGGCCTGCGATCCCCCCCCAGTCTTCCCCCCCCCCCCCGATCCGCCCCCCACTCCCCGATTTTTCAGAACAAACACTTTCCCCCCTGAGATGAGTCCTTCGCGATGGCCAAGCGTTCAACGCGTCCTTTTTTTTCGACCCGTCGGCCCCTTCCCTTTACCTTGGGCCTCAACGGTTTTTTTTTTCAACAATCGGACCTCCCTATTGCCCTGGAAAGCCAGCCTGTTTCCTTTATGAGTTGCCGTGCCGACCAAGATTCTAGTTCTGAGTCCTCGATTCTCCATAGTCCCCCCCCCTCTGCTTCAATGGACAGTCTGCCCCCGCCAGGCCTCTCAGAACGTCGACTTTACCCGCGCCTCTTATGTTTCCTTCTTCTATTGGCTTTCGCTCCGATTTCCTCCTTTTGCGTGGGCCCCCCCTTCCTGTAACTTCGTGCAACTTGAGCAAAGGACCTGTCCTCCCCCCCCCCCTTGCGGTCATTGCCGCCTTTTTGAGTCCCGACGCTTGGTTCCCTTGCTTGTTTCGTGCTCAAAACGGTTCTCCCCCCCCGCTGCGCCAATACAACCCGACTTTTTTTTTTTTTTGGCTTTCCAATTCTTTTCTTTTGTATTTTAGCATCCGATGGTTTCATCACTTGCGGTGATATCGACCCCCCTTTCATCCCTCCTTTTCTCTCCTTTTTTTTCTTTTTGGTTTTCCGCGTGACATGGCGGCCGGCCCATTTCATCCACGCCTTTTTTTTCCCCCTCGTGTGAAGATATGGAAAACCCTCTAGGCTACGTCGCCAACGTCTTTTTTTTCGGCATTCGGACCACTTCCTTTTTTCCTCCCCCCCCCCAGGAACCCTTCAAGGGATACCCATCCTCCTTTCCTGGTAGACCCTTTTCCCTCGTTCGGGGAAAGCTGGATTTTAAGAATGATCGGCGTGATTACCCCCCCCCTGCTTGAGATAATCGACTGTACGAAATTAAACAAGTTTCCCCCCTCAAGTACTACCGAGCCCAGGTCCGGATCCGCTTGATTCCCTCAGATCCCCCCCAAATTTAATGCACGACTGTTGCGAAATCTATCTCTTTTTTCATCTATCGCTAATCTTCCCCCAGCCTCCGGTAGATCCCTTGACACGCCTGTACTTTCCCCCTGCCTTCCGCTCCCTCCCCGTTTACGAATACATCTAACCCCTGATCCCTTTATCCGGGTTTGGTTTTTGCGCCAAAATGGGGCAAACGTTTCTTTTCTTGGATTTAGTTGTTTCATGACTGATTGGCTGTTCCTTTTCGCAGCTGCGGCCGGGGGGCCAGTGCTGATCCGTGACCAGGTTTTCTTTTCACGAAACCTTGCGTCTCGGCTTTTGGTTTTTCGCCGCAATGTTGCCGTCGGTTTTGCACCTTGCCCACATCGAGGGGTAGGTTTTTCCCCCTTTTTGGCGGCTTCAGCCCTTTATTCCCCTTTGTGCTTTGTTGTAGACTTGCATTCCCCCTTCCCCCCCCGTCGACCAGTAAGGATGACCCGCTTTTTGCTATTGCGTTCTGTTTGGCGCCTGAAGAAGTACCACGTTTCGCCTTCTTTGGAGACGACCCCCCACCTGGTGAACGCGTTTTTGATTTACAGCAGACCCCCCCCCCACCCCACTCTCGGGTTTTTTTTCCTTCGTCGTTCTTAAGAGCCCTTCATCCGTCTGGACAAGTTTGGTTTTGTTCTCCCTGGCGCCCTCACCATGTAAGTTCTGTTTCCCCCCTCTCTTTTTCCCCCCCCTTTTCTTCCCTGCCATCCCGACTTTGTCTCCAGCACTCTTTGCCCTGCTTTGACTTTGTGTTTTCCGGGTGACTCGCGTTAGTTTTTTCCGCCTCTTTTTGCCCTTTGAATGCTGGACCATTTTTTTTTCCTTTGGGGTGAAGCTTTTTCGTCCCCCCTCTTTTTTCTCCTCATGACTTTCCTCTTTGAGCTCCTTCCTCCGTTATACTGACCGTCCACTACACCCCCCACACCTTCATGATACCCCCTAGGACCCTTGGCAACCGTCTGAACAGGAAACTCATCCTTTGAGTTCCCTGATCTTGACGGTTGAACCCCCCCCCCCCCCCCCCCCCGGAATAAGTTCCATTTTTCCCTTCTACAGCCCCCGGACTCCTCTTTCTCCTGGTTTTGAGAGGCGCATAGTCTCGGCCTTT
>Ga0179593_1612748_pt1 | contig 15911 bp, 17 predicted proteins | sample CZODoug2_1_08_16_FD_185931 | JGI IMG/M metagenome (GOLD analysis project Ga0179593, IMG submission 185931) | Vadose zone soil fungal communities from Angelo Coast Range Reserve, California, USA - CZODoug2_1_08_16fungal (PacBio error correction) | ecosystem: Environmental > Terrestrial > Soil >... | reverse complement strand
CCCCCAAATGCACTCCTGAGAAATAGCGACTAAGGAAGGATGAGGAGCTTAAATAACTCTCTTCCTTGCCGAGCACTTTCCCCCAAGTCATTCCCTTCCCTCTCCCAGCCGAGAGAGCAAGTTGCCTCGAGACTGGTCTTAATTGTCCGACTTCCCATTACCATCTGCCCTCCCTCGCTAGAATCGGACTTGTATCCTCCTCAAAACGAAATAGCTTTTTTTCGCCGATTCCAGACTCCCCCTTTCTTCCAATTTACGGGCGGCGTCCCCCCAGCGAGTTCTCGAGCTTTTTCCCGCCGCTGATTTCCCCAATTTTTTTCTCCCCCCTGACTCGATCGTGGTCTTGCTTTCGTGGATGCCCTATAGGCTCTCAACGCTTCCCCCGTGGTCGTAACTTCCCCTCCCCTGTATTTCCCCAGCGTTCTTTAGCATCCCCTCCTCTGTTTGAGCTCCCCCGAATTTATCCCCCTTTTTCCTAATGCTCGAACAGGTCTCCCCTCGGCTTCTCCCCCTGGGTTACAGTCTGTTTCTTTCCCGTTTAGGGGAGAAATTGTTCTCGTTAAACCCCCCGACCCGCGCCGCAGATTCCACACCTCCTCTTTCGGGAAGACTTTGGTGCTCAAGGCCCTATCTCCAATGAGGGGTAAGTCCCCTATTCCTTTTAGGTTCTTCTTCCCCTGCAGGTCCATTCTCTCCCTTTGAGACTGACCGAACAGAAACGGTTCCCTCTTCGAAGTGAGGATTGCTTCCCCTTTCCTGTTCGACGCTTTCTTTCATTTTTGTCACCGGACAACCCCCTCCCCAAGCGCGATCTTTTCTTCGGCGGCTAAACACCTACCGTTATTCCCCTCTTATCTTCGCAGTTTTAATAGTTTTCCGGAGAACCTCCTTAAAAAGGAATCTTCTCCCTCGGCTGACGCTCCTATCAAATAGAGGACTTCATTTCCCGCTTCTCCGACCCTCAAATTCAATTTTGAAGGAGATTCCCTGCTCCTTTATACAGGATTTCTTTTCTCAGCGAATCTAGTCCGAGAAATTTCTTGGAAGCGGTTACCCCTTCTCACCATGCGACTTTATAGAGTCTCCCCGACCCCCGTCTTTGTAACCGTCCCCTCCCACCCCCCCAAGATTCTCGGACGGACGCCCCGCCCCTTCGAGGTAGTAACGTCCCTTCTTCCAGTCTCTTCCCCTATGATCGTGTAAAACAGCGCCCAAACAGAGAAAAGGGAGAGACCTCACCCCCGAACCCCCCCATGTGAAGAGACCGGGGGCACAAGAAAACCCGTCCTGCATGACCAAGAAACCTCCCCGAGCAAGGCTTTAATCACTATAGTCCCCCCCACCCCCCCTGATACTACAAAAGTGACACGTAAAGGGCCCTTCGTTGTGTATAAGCGTCGTTACCCATCGCGGCCAAGAGCAAGTAACTCAGTCCCCATATATTTTTCCTTCTCTTCCCCGCACGACCTTTCCCAGGTCGCCGTCCTGAGAGATTCTGAACGGTGCATCTTTCCCCCCGACGGCAAGGCCCTAGAATTTATCTGACGACTCTTCCCCCTTTGGCTAAGCGTTCCTCCCTCTAATCAGTTGCGCTAAACGTGCCCGTAGAACGGACTTACCTTTTCAATCTTCCGCGCCCAGTCCCTCCAAGCACTCTTCTCCCTTTGTCGAGTCCATCTGATCTTATCCTTCCGCAAATTCTCCCCCCTTCGAATCCGCCCGATTCCCCTCTACACTCTTAACCCGCAGCCCCGAAAAAACCCCCTGAACTTTTCTTTCTGGCACCCCCAATTTAACTCGAAGCAGGTCCCTAAGAACTTTGAATGGTAACATTCCTCCTCCTCCTGTGTGGTCTCTCATGCGCGGGTATCCCCTGAATGAATCTTTCGCCAGAGGAGAAGGTCTTTCTAAGTCTTTTTCCTTTCGGTTAATGAGACCCATAGAGTGGAGTGTTTTTTCCCAGGCGGGCTTTTTTTTGAGTCTTTTTGCTAATGGCCGTCTTCTTCTCTTCCAAGGAGGCCGGGTGCGAGTCACAGCCTGCTTCATTCGTCGATTTTTTCCTGGCAAGAGGACCTTTTTTCGACGTTGGAGTTTTGGTCCAGGGAGGCGCAATTTTCCTCTTTTCTAATGAAGGTCCCCTCCCTTATTCAGCTAAGGCATTTTCGCCTGGACGTCTTAACCGGCGATTCTTCTGAGCGCGAAGAGAATTCTCCGCCTCTTGGGGAATCTTTCTCCTTGAGAGGACTTTATTACGGACTGCGCGTGGAGAAGCGTCTTACTTCTCCCTGAAGCATATTCCCCCCCCCATACAAGGCTCCTTTTGGGCTCCTTAGACTTCTAAAGGTGTAAATGGTTTTCTTCGAGAGTGAGGAAGCCGAGTTGTCGTTGAGGTTTTTTCCGACCCCTAGTGAATTTTCGTTGCCAACTCCGAAAAATTTTTTGAGGAAGACTCCACCGGTTTTGGCGCGTTGATGTGGCGCAGGGGAGTCGAGAAGCTGGTGAGACGATGGTTTGTCCTTGACGGAAAGGGATAGAGCGGATTTACGGCGTCGCAGGTTGTGGCGTTGGGTTCAAGACGGTTGAGGAGACTTTTCCCACTCTGTCTCCCCCCTAGGCAGCTGTTTTTTTTAGAGAGGGACTCCCGCCTCGTTTTCGAAACCCCTTTTCTTCCGAGGCCTTCTTAATAGAGTGAAAGCGCTTCCCCCCTCCCCGTATAGTTCCCTCTCTGGAGGCCCGCCGCGGCATTTTCAGTCCCAGTTACTTATTTCTAGAGACGCCCAGTGACCCAGGCCTTAGAATAGGCATTCTTTTGCGATTGCGTTTTCCCGAACCCACCGTCTCCTCCTAGAAGAAAGGCCTCACACATAAGAAAGGTACCCCTTTATAATAGCATAACACCTCTCTTCGGTTTTTTCCCGGAGGCATTTCCTCGAAAGGATGCGAATCTCCCCCTTCTAATGGATTTCGTTTCTCTCATACCCATCCCGCGGACGTTCTAAGGATCCCTAGGGGATGAGCATTACCGCCCTCCCCAGTCGAGAGGGTCTACTCTTGGCGCTTTCCCTGAGCCGTGATCCCCCGTGAGAACAGAATTCTCTTTTTCTCTCTTCGCGGGGACGCTTTTGGCACCCTTGTCTGAACTACTTCCCTACACTATGTTCCCGGTAACCGTGGCCGTTTTCAGAATATCTCCTTGCCGATGCTCGAGAAATTACCTGATAAATGCTCTTCGTCAGACCCCAAGAGGCCCGCTTGGAAGACTCCATTGAATCCCCTCCAGATATCCCCGTCTGCTTTCCCACGACGGCCCTCCAGAGAGAAAGCTGAGATCTTATCCCGAGATCCAAATTGGGCAGTGGGATCATCGAGCAGAAGAAGGTTCCCAAAGCGCGCGCCTGGATAAACTTTTTCATTAAGACGGACCCTGATCAAACTTTCCAGCGCGGTTCTTTTTGTTTGGGTGTTTTTTTTTTTTTTTTATTTTGAAGGGGGGTTTTCTTGGGGGGTGTTTTTTTTTGGGGTTTTTTTTTTGGGCGGGGGGTATTATTTTGATTTGTTGGTTTTTATATTTTTTTGGATGTTTTTTGTTGGGTGGATTTTAGGGGGTGTATTTCTTTCTCTTGGGGAGGTCCCTTGTTTTTTCTGGGTCTTTTTGATGGGTTGGGGGTTCTCAGCGGAGGGATTGTTGAGGTGTGGGTTTTCCTTTTGTTTGGGTATGTTGGGGGGTTTTTTTGGGGGGGACTTTTGGGGCGGGCTGGTGTTTTTTTTTATTTTCTTTCCCCCCATTGTTTTCCTTTTTCGCGATTATTCCCCTTTCAGATTAGATCTCGGGAATGTCGGTCCTTGCAGGACCCGATCTTTTTAAGAAACTTTCCTCCTGATGGACCACTTCTGGATGAGGATTGAGACGGAGCTTTTGATAGGTGATTCCCTGATCATTAACTGTTTCTAGGGCGCTATGCTCCGGAGACCCAAGAGGTCCTCCTCCTTTCTCCTAATCCTTCTATGAATATCCCAATTCACTTTATAGACGTCCCCCAATAGCAGGCAAAGGCTTCTCAACGGCCGCCCTACGCCCCCCCTCGAACCCTCAGAGACTTCTTCAGTGTCCTGATTTCTTTCCCAGCGCGCGCATGTCATTCGTCCGGAAGGAAAATCCTTTTTCCTCCATGCAGATTAGACTCCTATTCCCTTCGTAAACCCTACGAACCCAAGGGTTTTTGCAATCGACAGATGGATTGTACCTTTTTCTTCGACACCCCTCCCTTTCCGCGTGATCCTCGCGCCTTTTGGCTCAGCAGCCTCCCGAGAGACCCCCCTTGGATAAGCCTCTTGCTTCGTGACGGCTCGCTGTTTTGAACCGATAAAACAGTCCTCCGAATTGAAAATTTGTTTCTCTGCAGCCCTTCTTCGTGATGTCCAGCGAGTTCGAGTAGCCCCCCTTTTTCCTTATCAGCGCGTCCTGGTTTCCCCGAATCTCTTTTTCTTTCGGTTCTTCCGGGATTTGGTTAACGTAGGGGATGGACCCTTAGTTAGACCCTCTTCTTTTTAACCCCAAAAATGCTGTTTCCCATTACCCGTCTTGCTCGGGAACTTCTGATTGGTGACTTCACGCACAAGAGGACGCACGTCTTAGCCCTTTAATTCTTAACTTTCTTTTTTTCCCTTACAAATGATGCCCTTTTTAATAGATTGGAGAAGTAAGGGAAGGAAAATCACGTTTCATCTCTTTCGAAAGGGAAGGTACCCCCATTCTCCTAGATTCCCGTTTTTTCGCAAAAGGACACCCTAACTCCCTCGAGTATTTAGAGGAGTTCCAATGATTTTTCCCCATGCACACCCTACCCTCTTACTTCATTTACTCTTTTTTAAGTAAGAGGTTTTCCACCCTCCGGAACCCCCCCTCTCGACTTTTTCATTTCTCTTTAGAGCGAAAACCGTAACTCCTTCTGATCACCTTTTCTCATTTTTCACTTTCCCCTCCAGCTCACTTTTCCTGGCGTTGGACGGAGATTTCACTCCCGGGCCCCCCCTACCGGATTCTTTAGCCTACGAACCCTTTTCCGCGGTAGACGACCGCCCCCTCCCCCACCACTTGAGGGCTAAAACGTAGTGCCCCCTTGCACCGCAAAATCCCCGACTTCTCCGTTCTCCTCTTCCTAAATCAGCCTGCGAAGATAGTTCTCTGCGCGGGTAAAAATCCACGGCCCCCCTCCCTCAACGGTCGAGAAGTCCCCCCTCTCCCACACCTTTTTTCCAGGTGGAAAATCCTCCCCCCCTGAAGGAAACTACACTAAACGCTTTCTTCCCAAATCTATAAAACCCCCTTTTTCAGGAGACTTATTTTCCTTGTCAAGAGAATTGTATTTCCCCCCTGCTGTTCCGGGAAGTCTCCCCATAGAGCGCCATCCTTCCGGAAGTAAATTATCTTCTTCATGCTCCCTCCTCTCTCGGAGCACCTCTTGAAGAAGGACCCCGTATAGGCGACTATAGACCCCTCTTTCCCCATTAAAGGGACCTGCCCCCGACTCGAAGATCGCCCCCCCCTCCCCCTTCTGGATAAAGCCTGTAATCCTCCTCAGTTTGCACCCCTTTTCGAATCCCCTTCCCCCCCCCCCCCTCGCCGGCATGTAAAGGACATTAACAAGAATCGAGCAATCTTTTTCTTTCTTTCAAGTGATGATAGACTTTCACTTTAAGTCCCTTTTCTGGCATGAGAACCGTTTTCCCCCTTCCAAAATGACTTTTTAAAATCACACCGACAATCGAGAAGTTTCCCCCCCCCTCCCTATCGTAAGCGCGCAGTGCCCTGCAAGAGACAAGTCGAGAATTGCCTTCCCCTCTCCTTTTCTAGAGCTCTTTTGTTAGCAATATAGAGGAATATCGCCCGCGGCGAAGGAGACCCTTTCTACCTGGATTTACCTTCCCCGGCGCGATTTTTTTTTTCCGGTGGAGGTGTTTTGGTTTGAATTTGTACGGTACGGTCCCTCTGCCGTACCATGCTGGACGTTCCCAGTACACTCAGATGGAACTCTCTATAATTCTTGTGTGAGACGGCCATCCCTGAAGGGATTTGAGGGATGATCCCGAGTCGCAAACTTCTTTTAATCGTTTTCAAATGCGAGAAGTGACTGCCGAATAGTTGATTCCTTTTCCGTCGGCTTCCCTTCTCTTTCCATCCTATCTACTTCATGAGGGAGACCTTTCCAAGCAGAGGAGGACCATAGACGCCGATCCCCGAGGCGATGGTCTTTCGCTATTTTCCTGAGTTTCCGAAGCCGGCGGTGGCCATACTTCTTTCTGCGAAATTTTTCCTTACACCGGGTCATCCCCCGCGCTTTTTTTGAGAGATTGTCGGGATCTTCTTGAGTGCCGTCAGCTTCCCTTTGACCTTGGTAGCCAGTCGAGGAAACCCTGGGGTTTATTTTCCCCGCGAACAGGGCGTATTTTGAGAAGGCTTGTCGCATCGGCCTTTGACGAGCTGGTGCCCCGCTGGAGTATGTGACAGAAGTCGGGACCGTTTTTTGACCCTGCTTGTTCCTGGGACAACAGCACGTTTTCGGCCTCCTTTCCTTGATGGTTTGCGGTCTGTTCTTTCGGCAGTTTGAGAGCGAAAAACCGCGAGGGGACTCCCCCTAACGCTCTTTGTAGGGCCCTAAATAGAGTCCCGAAGCCGTTTTTTCCTCTGGCGGGCGCCGCTCAGAGAAGACTTTCCCTATGGTGAGCTTTTTTCTTCGTCAAGTGAGATTTTCCTCGGGTTATCTGGCCCAATCCTACTGTCCAGAGAGAAAGTCCCAGAACGGTCGTTTGCATCCCGCACTCCCTATCTGGGAGTTTTTGATCCCCCCCCACGTCCTTTTGCGGAAATTCGCAGGTTCCTCCTTGCTTGGAGGTTAAGAAGGACCGTTGCGGTTTTCAGCTTTCCTTTATGCTTTCTGAGCATACACTTCCCTAAAGTAGCGAGGTTCAAAGATTGTGGACCGCCCTCAGAGTCGGGATAACCCCCTTCCCTATTCACTCCCCCCTTGAATTTTTTGACTCCCCGGAAGGCTTTGGGTGTTACCTAAGGTTCTTTTAAATAAAGACTTAGGTTCAATCCCCTCTGTTCCCCCCAGTGGGCCTCAAGAAACTCTCCACCGTCAGAGCGGGGTCTTTTCTCCCTCTCACCTTTTTTTACATTTTTCCGCGCAAACCCCCGAGCTCAAGACTCCTTTATACCAGTTTTTTCCCCTTTGCCCGACAAGACTTGTTGGTTTGTATGTAGCTTTTTGAGCCGCCGGACGCTCATCCAGAAGAGGGACGGATATAACCCCCTCTATGTTGCTTCATCCCGAAGAAGCAAGAGGAGAGGAGTCGAGGTAACGCGCTGCTTCCGAAGGTCAAATAAAGACGGTCGCTTGAGTATCGTCCCCAAATGGCGATTTTTTTTTTCTCGCTGATTATGCCCAGAGCGCAGGTTCCTCTGGGATGGCGTCCTTTTCCCACCTGCGGCGCGGTTGTCCTCAAAGGCTCTCCTGATGTTTCCTTGACGATGCGCGTGGTCCCCATTTTTTCCCTTGAGCACAGAATCCTGCCTTTTTGCGCGAGGGAGAACCCCCCCAATTTTACCCCCCAGGGCTCTATCTATTCGGCACCACTGTTGTTGTGAGTAGTATCCCTCTGAAGTGAGCTTTAATAGTCCCCTCCCCTTCTGATTATGCTCCTCCCCCCTCCTAATTACCACCCTACGCATAGGCCTCCCTGAAGGAGCCGAAATTTTCTTTCTCTCTCGAATGGGTATTTTCCATTCCTCCCTGCAACCTCCGGAAGATATTTTCCATAGCTCCCCCCCCCTGTTTTTTCAGCGACCGTCCTTTTTATCCCATTTTCCCCCCCTAAGAGATCGCCCTTGCTCATGCAGATTCCTCTTCTTTTTCCTTGAGCTGGATATCGCCCTCTTTTTTGGGATGATTCCTTCGGCTTCCCCCGCTCACCTTCTTTTTTTCCTTCCAAGGAGAAATTGTCTTGCTGCCTTCCATTCTGCGCGGCCGATTTCTCGTTAGGAACCCGGAGAGAATTGCTCTCCCCCGTTTTAAATTTTACCCCCCCCTTAAGGGCGGGTTTCCGTCTTGTTCCCCCTCATTGTTAGGTGGAGAACTTATTCGGTAACCCCAACCCCTTCTTGGCCCTCTTCACCCTTAACTTGTCCTTTTTTTCCTTTTTTTTTGGTGAACCCGTCCTCTTCTCCCCCGAGGAAGGCCGTTCATGTAAGGCGGAGTAATTTATGCCTCTTTTTCACTTCTGCCCAGTCGATCTTTAATTCCACTTTTTTCGTTAGCTAGCGCCATCCTTGGCGAGTTTCGAAGACTTTTCCCCGGAAACACTTCAAATCCCCGCCCGCTATCTGGAGCGGGAGTATTCGTTCTTTTCCTTCTTCTAGTTTCAGTAATTCGTTTTTCCCCTAAAGCGCACTAGGAGGAAGATCTCCTTGATGGTCACTGACGCTGGAGATCTCCCTTATTCCCCCCCAATTGGTCCCCCCCCTTCGCCCCCTGCGACTCCCGCTTCCCACTTTTTTTACCTTCGTGGCGGACGTTCTCCGGAAGATACCGGCTTTTTTCTTTCGACCCGCAGCGTTAGTCACTCTTGGCTCCCTTCCCGAACCGAACCTCTTGGAGAGGAAGCTTTTTCCCTCACGAAAAAGTAGTTTCACCCCTCTTTACATACCCGGGTCCGGTGACGTCGCACTCTTTTCCCGCAATAGCGAAACTCTCTCTAACAGAGGAGCGTTCCCTTCCCGTGCGAAACCCTTTTCGACCTTCCCAAACCACCATTTTTCCCTCGGCCCCCCGAAAAAGTAAATAATTTCCTTCCCCTCACGGCAATAAACGCACCCTAGACCTCCCCCGAGACACAACTCCTTTCTCCGTCGTCAGGCGCCCGCCTCCTTGTCTGGCACAGATTCGTTAAAAATCTCAGCCCTCTTTCTCCACGTCGCATTCCTTCCTTATTCTTTCCTATATTCCCTGCTTTCTCGGGCCTTCTCGGAGCTCTCCTTCCCTCGCCGGTCCTATTTAAAATCCTCAAACGGAGGAGTATCTTGCAGTGCTTAGACCCTCTGATTTCTAGAATCCTTTTTCCCTGAGCAGAAACTCCCCACCAACTTCTAAGGACCCCGGAACAAAGACTATAGACCTCCTCCCCCTCCCGTTTTCTTTGATCTCTTTTTTCTTTTGTTTTTTTATAAGAGGCATGAGTCCCCCCCTCGATACCCAATGAAACCCTACACCGAACAATTCAATCTCCCCTTTTTCTTCAGTCCCCACCCCCCTAAGTCTTCCCTCCTTTAACGGTTGCTTCCATTCTCCCTTGCTACAAGAGAATATATATATTTCTCCTTGTGTTGAGGAGATGCCTTTCTCCCTTTCTAATTTTTTCTGACTTTCTTCTCCGGCTATCATCCCGCGCGATTTGAATTGTTCCTTTCCACCACGGCGTTGGAAGGTTATAATGGCCCTCATGCTATGGAGTACCAAATGCTTTTCTCACTCTCTGGCGCGCTGAGCTTCGAATGCATCTTTTTTTTGCAGTAGGAATGCGGAAGTTGCGGATCTTTTCTTGCGCAAACCCCGATCCTTTTCGCCTTGCATTTTTCTTCAGATACTCCCTCTTCCCCCTTTTCCTCGAGTTGGAAACCCGAGGAGAGCAGATCAATTCCTTCTCTTTCCTCTAAGATCTTAGTCCCTCCTCCAGAGCTGAGTTCTATTGAGCGTGGCGTCCTCCCTTTCCGAGTGAACGTTTCCAGCAGACTTCCCATACCCCCTGCGCTTTAGGTTCTTCTCCTTTCCCTTCTTTTTTCTTTTTTGCGTTGGAGAGAGATTCCTTCGGGCTCGTTGAGGTTTAATCAAAGTTAGTTTCTTTCTTTCCACGTAGAGGAATTTTCCCCCCCCAAACGGCTTTTTGGTGCGCCGGGAGTTTCTCCCTGCATAGGGGTTCTAGCTGGAAGAGGCTCTTCTTCAATCTTGAAGCTTTTTGCTTGCCTGCACTGTTTGGGCGTTCTGTTGACAAAGACAATTAATAGAACTTACCCTACTGTCGTATGGTGCGGCCTTCCTTTAGAGACCCTCAGAGGGAAGAACTCTTTCTTCGAACCTGCGGGAGAAGAACTCAGTCTAGTCGCAGTAAGCTCTTCTTTTCTGTTCTTGAATTTTTTAATTCCTGTAATTTTTACGTTCCTTCTCTTTTTGTTAAGCTTTCACCGGAAGGAGAGTATTTCATCTTTTGAATTGCTTTGAAACCGCTTCAAGAGTAGTTCACAGGCAGTACGCCCTCCCGGTTTAGTTTCATGTGATCCTCTCGAGCGGGAGTTTCTTTTTCCCCTTTTTCGAGAAACCCTCCTTCACCCTCTCCGGCGGATTCCCGTAGAATCAGAACGGTTTCTTTCCCGAGAAGTCTCCGGAGAGAATGTGCTCAGGTCATTCGTCCCCCCTCCCTCCCTAGCCTCGGCCCGGCACCTCTTTTGCGATAAAGACCTTTCAACCCCCCCAGTCTTCCCCTCTTTTTTTTTAGAGGTGAATTTTTTTCTCTCTTTCCTCCAGGTCGTTAAGCCTTAAGTTCGCCTACCTCTCTTCCCCTGACCAAGAAGGTAACCTCGAAAGGAAGCACCCAGAGTCGCTTCTTTTTATGAACCTCTGATCAAATTAGCGCTCCACCTGATTTAAGGGGGCCCCTCCCAAATAGGAAGAGTGCATCCACTACTTATAGGAACTCTGCCATTACCTTTCCACAGAAGTGTATCCTCCTCCGCGCCGAGCCGAACCAGAAGATCTCCCTCCCCCTCTTATCCACGTGGATCTCTCCCTTCAGTCCCTGATGAGCAAAAGGTCCCCCTGGGATAACCCTTCCTAGAAGGAACTTTTCTTTCCAGCTGTCAGATGATTTCCTGCACCCCCCCCCACCGGGCTCTGGAGTTTTTAGAGATTACCCAATCTTACTTACTGGGATTTGCTGGCTTCATCGTTCAAAGGCGCGTCCGGGGAACAAGAAAAGTCTGAGAAAACGGCTTCTCTTTGAGCTTTTTTCCCTCTGCTAAGAGAGTGATCTCCATCGTTGTTCCCATGAAGGAGAGTTTCTAGCTGCGAATCTTCTTCCCGAGGACTCCTTCCAATTACTCAGTCTTCTTTGGTCATAAATATTTCCCTTTATAGAAGGCTATTTCCCCCACCGGGCCGTGTCCCGCAAAGGAGTTCGGAACTTTTCTACTCACGACCGAGAGCGCGAATTCCTGTCCGCCCTTTGAATGTTGACCCTCGCTCGCAGGGACTGCAGACATCCCCATTCTTCCCCCTCACTGCGATTAGAATCCCCTTTCATAATAGCGCCCCCAAGAACTTTTGCTTAACCTCCCCAGCTTTATGTTCATAAAATTTAAGGCAGAACGGAGCTTTTCTTCGCCTTTTGAAGAAGTTCTGCTCGATGAGCCCACTCTCCATTCTTTTTTTCCTCGTGACGCAGGCTGGATGATAGCCCGGAGGTCCCTTCGTTCTCCCAGATACTCTTTCAAGCCCATCGTCTTCTGCCGACTCCAGTAGGCTCCCGAAGATGTCTTGCTTCTCAAGTTTCCCTCCGTTGATGTGTTCCAGAACGCCCCCCGCTCCGGTGTCTAAGGGATTCCCCCGTTACCTCTTTTTCGGGTGACCTTTTTTTCGTTAACACCCACCTGCCTGCGGTAAAAGTACCCTTCCGTGCTCGTTTTGTTTTTTTTTTTCTTTCTCGGTAATTTCGCCAGACCGACGCTCTTTCTTTTATTCCTTTATCTTTTTCCGAGTACAGTTTGGCGACGTCGAGGGACTTCCGGTGCCAAACACCTTGTTCATGATTAGAACTGGTCCTTTTTCCCAATTAGTCAAAGTTTTCAAGCTTTCGATTCTTTTTGCCTCCCGGCCACCCCCTAAAATACCGAGGATTTTCTTCTGCTTAAAATTTTCCGCCTAGATTTCTCCCGTCGCGTTTCAAGGAAGTTTGCAGCGAAACCCCCCCCCCCCCGAGGAGCCCCGTTTTAATTCCTAGATACACCATCTCCGTAAAAATCCAAAGTGAAGAGTCCCTCCGCTCACTAGCGGCCTACTTGCAATCTATTCTCCCCTTCCGATACCGTTTTTCGAAGAGTTTTTTCTCCCTCGCTAATTTTTTGGCTGACCCGACGGTCCCCTTTGAGGTCGCTCTCAAAAACTCCCTTTGTCACTTCCCCCCCCCTTTCAAAAGCACAGGGAGACGTCGTCCTTTTTTTGACGTCCCCAGCGAGGAGAGATCAACACTGACTTCACCTTTCAAAGTTTTCTACCTTCGCCTAAGGAGACCCTCACCAAAATTTTTTTTAACTCAAAACCCTTCCCCCGTGCCCCCGAGAAAGGAGTCTCCCCCCCCCCATCTCTAAAACCCCCATGAAAGGTTTCCTTACTTTCCCTTGTCGAAGTACCCCCTTTCCCGACTTTGCTTCTTTCCAGGAGTAGTTACTCCTCTAGATGGAGGTTTTCAGGAAATCTCTCCAGAAGGACTTCCCCTTCCCACGCGTCACAGGTATGCCCTCTCTCTGTCGAGCTCCCCTTTCCATTTTTCCCCCGGAGTAACAGATGATTAATTTTACCTCTTATAATTTCCCGATGTAAAGCGATCCCCTTTCCTTCGAGACCCCCCCTCCCCCCCGTCGACGGCCTGCCCTCTCTCTCTGAACCCTTCGAAGATATCACTCTCTCGTCAATATGACTTCCCCGTTTTGTGTACACGTGGCAATGAGAACCGTACCTCTACCAATGAAAACCCCTCCAACGAAAATTCCCTTCTCTCTGCAGGAACCCCCCCCTTTAGCGTGCCTTTTACGAATATGAAGGCGAGATTTTTCTCTAGAGGGTACGAAGAAGCAGTTGTAGATGAGAGTTCTCCCCCTTCTTTTACGACGACCCCCGAGTCCTCGAAGATCACGGTCTTCCCTGTCTCTCTCAAGGAGCGACTTTTGAATTGCCCGTGAAACTCTTCGTTCCCTTATTACGGTCATCTCTGATGCGCCTCCCCCCATAGGGACCCCACTAAGATGGACTCTCTTTTTTTTCCCCCTTGCATTAACTGAGCTGGGGACGGAATTTCCTGGTAGAAGGTTCCCCAGTTGGAGTTGATTTCTTTGAGTCCCCCCTTCTACGTTCCCTCATTTGCAAGGAGAAGTTCTTAGTGATAAGTTCCCCACAATAAATGGCCTTTTTGGAACCCCTCCCCCTTAGCACGAAGAGAAGGTTCATTTCGAAGAGCCTTTTTTCCCTAAGAATTAGGAGATCTACCCCCTCCTTTAGCTATTTCCTCCCTTCCGAAGAAGAGACAAGTCCCGGTAGGAGATTTAGGCGCTTCAGACTGAGACCCCCCTGTTTTTGGAGAGATTTCTTTTTTTCCTCATCAGTTTGGGGTGAAGCCCCCCTTAGTGAATCCTTTCCTTCCGCTTGATTCACTCCCTTCTGAGATGGGGCGCGTGTCTGGTTCCCATTTCATCGGGGTCTTGGAGGATTTGTAAAGCGTTCTCGTACCTGTAGGGCGTTTTCTCTTTTTTGTTCCCCCCCCCCCTGACGTTTTCTTTTTCCCCCCGAAATAAATCCCTTCGTCTAAAGAGGAACTTTTCCCTTTTCGCGGGGACCTTCTTAGAAACTGAAGAAATAGAGTGAAATGCTCCCCTCCTCTCTTCTTTTCCCCAGCAGGCCTTTTTCAGATTTCTCCCCTCTGCAGATTGTTTAAGCCCTAGTCAGTGACAATTATAGTATAGACTCTGATTTGAGCTTTTTCCCCAACAACCTCCCAATACTACCCGAAGAAATGCATTCAGGACTCCCCTTAGTTTTAACTTCTCCCCCCCCAGGCACCATGAAAGAACGGTTCCTATCCGGTCAGGTAGATAAGAACCTTTTTCTTTACGTGCGGAGCCCTCCCCTATCTTTGCCTCCGCTGTTGCATACATTACCCTTTACAGCTCCTGGGAAAGGCTACTTTCCTCCCGAATTTTTTTCCTTTAAATCCTTTTGAAGTTTGTTTCCGTGATCCTCTGGAAGCAGGTTTTTTTTTACTCAAATTCCCCAGAAAGTTTTTCCCCCTACCCTTCGAAAATCCCCCCCTCTTTCCGCCCGTTCCTCCCCCCTTCCGAGTCCCGCTGGAAAATTAGCTATAAACTGCTTCTTTTGCCAGAAGAGCAACACTGGCCCCCTTCTCTATCAGCACCCCTTTGAGAGGAAAGACCCCTCCGAGTCTCCTCCCGCGAGGGGAAGCCCTCAGGTCTTTGGGGTAGCTTCTCAAGACTCCTTAAGAAGGCCTTGAGACATCCCTTAAGAGATTTTAGAGATAAACTTTTTCTGATGGCGAATTTTCTCTCTAGAAGGAAGATTCCTTGAGCAAAGAGCCTCCCTATCTGATAAATCTTCCCTGGGAGAAATCCCTGGTCCTTCTTTCGACGGAGGCCCCCCCTTTCGATTTTTCTTATTCTGCTCCCCCCGATTCGAAACCTCAGGGAGGTGGGAATCTGACTTTTCCCCCTCGAGGGGAAAAGCACTTCTGACACTCTTGAGAGAGTTTTTTTCACAGCAGTCCAGGAAGAGAGGACGTTAGTCTCCTTCTCTCCGTGAGCTCGGAGATCAAATCTTGAATATCTCCCCCCCCAAAGTTGGTTTTCGCCTTCTGCACTCCTCGGAGAATAGAGACCTCAGTTTTGATCTATGATAACTCTCCCTATTTCTTACTACCCCCCGGAAGTCTCATTTTTCCCCTCCTCTAGCAACTCCCCCTTCCCAGATCTACCCGGTCCCTTTCCTGCAAAGGCCCTCCATCCCCCTGAAATAAATCTTTCGAATTCTCGAGGTATAATAAAAACAGGTTTTTGTTCTCAAGAGAAAGCTCTGATCCCACCTTTGAGGAGACCTTTCTCGAGTTTCTCCGACGCTTCGAAGCGCTTTTTCTTTTTGCTAGTCTTCAAAAGAGAAACGGCTTTTTTCCTATAGGCTTGTCTGTTCTTTGATTAAGAGGAAAAAGGTTAACGCACTTCCTTCCCCGAGGAGGAGCTCTCAAGTCGTCTTTCGGGCAGATTTTTTCAGGCCCTTCACCGCGGACATACCACAGACGGGCACACAGTGCATGCACGAGCCCCTTTTAGAACAGGTTTTCCCGGGGAGTCCCCCCGCTGTGTTCCTGTACGTTCGGGTTCCTTCCAACGTTTTCTCCCGGACATAAATTTGGTAGTTTACTTTGTTCGCTGGTTCCTCCTCTTTCTAGTGCGGGTAAACCCAACTCTAGGACCCCCTCCCCCCGCCGTTGAATTAGTTCTGTTGGCTGTCCGTCTTTTGGACGCCCAAGAGGTTATTATCCACTCCCGTTTCCCTCCGTTTCTTGGATTAAGGTTTAACACTCCTTCCCCCGGTTTTTATATGTTGGAGCTTTGTGGACTCCAGGCCCTATATCCTCTCTGCGGGACAGGACCCCCCCCCAGCCCGGATGATTTCTGTTTATCCGCGTACTTGTTTCACCGACAAACCTTCCCTTGAGAGGTTGTCTTTTTTATAAAATGATTAAACTTTTTCCTGCCGTGTCTTCTCCTTCGTCCCCTGAGTCGCTTCCCAGTATTTTCCTCCGCATTTTGATGCTGTACTTTTGCCGGCGTAACCCTTTTTACAACCACTCGCACGGTGTCCCACCCTTGCCCTCCGGCTCAATCTGAAAATTACTGTCGCTAGCGCCAGTCTTCCCACACGGCGGCGGCATACTTGGCTCTTCTCTCTCTCTCTTTTTTTCTGTGTTTACTTCCCGGGTGTTTCCTCCGGCCCCCACGGATAGCGTTCTGTTTTTAGGCCTCCCCTCCTTGGCTGTTGCCCCTTTCCTGTTGGGCCGCGGTAGGGACTTTTCCCCCTCTG
>Ga0179593_1381651_pt1 | contig 15911 bp, 18 predicted proteins | sample CZODoug2_1_08_16_FD_185931 | JGI IMG/M metagenome (GOLD analysis project Ga0179593, IMG submission 185931) | Vadose zone soil fungal communities from Angelo Coast Range Reserve, California, USA - CZODoug2_1_08_16fungal (PacBio error correction) | ecosystem: Environmental > Terrestrial > Soil >... | reverse complement strand
TTTCCACTTGGGTGGTTCTTGCGTGCAAGCTCGTAGGCTTTGCTAGCTTTCCCTTAGTTCATCAATTTTTTTTTCCTCCCCGTCTCCGTCCCCATTCCACCAACCGTTTCGTTCGTTTTTGAGCGCGCCCGACGCGTCGTAACGTTTCCCCGTCCGTCGGGTTCTGTCCCGGCGTGATAAGCGGTCTTCCTCAGTCTGAACTTTCCCTTTTCTTTCGTTCAACGAGACTTGACCCTGTTTTCGCTCTTGCCAGGCTTTTTTTATCGAACATCTTCTTGACGCATAGATAAGCCCTCCGACGGTGGAAGCTCTCTATTCTTACTTCGCTTCTCCCTTTTGTCTCCGAAGACTTCCGACTGACGCTAGGTTCTCGAGTCCATAATCTATCTCTTTCGGGCAATTCCCCCTGGTTAGAAGACCGCGGGTGGGTGTAGTCGTCTCCCCTTGGTCTTCGTCTTCTTTGCATCCACGCCCTTAACATTTGCCCTTTGCTGAAAATCGCCGCAGTGGTTTCGCTCGTCCTTTTCACCCGGAGAAACCCCCTCCTATAATGGTGTCACGGATTTTTGTCCACCCTTGCTACGGACGCTTGCTTGAACCGTAGACAGTTATTCGCAATAGCAACTCCCCTGGCGTTCATATCCCTGGTCGGCACGGTCCCTTTCCAAGCAGACATTTGCCACTTTTCTTTTTTTTACACTCCTCCGTCTCGCAAGGCAACGCCTGTTTCGCCCTGGGCCATCGCTTGATGCTCCAAGGGACTTCCATGTCCTTGCGCCCCGGCATGATTTTTCGTCATCTTCGCCTTCACGCTCTACCTTTTTGTTTTTTGGTCCAAACCTATCACTTTCATGATCCGATGTTCCCTTGCGTCCGGTCGTCGTTGTTTTATAAGATTCCAGTTTCTTTTATTCCCTCTATTTGCCGCCATTCCCCCTCTTTCTTATAAGGTTCTCTTCAATCGTGATCATCCCACCTTCTTTTCTTCATCTTTTTTTGTGTGATACGTCCGGATGCTGCCGTCACTTCCCTCTTTTCGTCTGGTTTTCGTTTCTTCGAAGTTCCCTTTGCACTCCTCCTGTCGGATGCCTCGCTCTTCCGCCCGAGTCACCGCTTTACTCCTACCTCGCGGTTGTGTTTAGTGATTTTTGACCCAGCCGGCGCTATGTACAATTTTACCGCCATACGTACGTTAAGCTAGCACGCTGTGGTTGCAAAGCTTAGATGGACACGAGTGCCTGACGAAGTCCAGTAAACCGAGTACTGGCCATTCGCTGCTCCATCTCCCCCTACTCGTCGTTTATATGAGTTTTAAGCGGGATAAGATTGTAAATTCTTCCTTTCGCCGACGGCTCTTTCTCATGTGCGGGCCGATCTGAGCCTTGAAGAAGGACAAGGCGTAACTAGACCCATTTTCTTCACGCGCGAAATTTTTCAGGTCCTTGCGGACATTTTCGCGGTCATCTGTCCCCTTTTGTTACGATGGATGCCTGCCGCACCCTTTTCCGTATCTCCTGCCACAACTACCATGCCATTACTGTGACTGAGGATTAACTGGGGCGCGCGGATCGAGGGTGCTTACGAGAGGACGGCACACTTGTTTTTCCTTTTGTTACCGCTCAGCAATGTATGAGCAGGTGCCACGGGATACGAAAGTGTACGAGAGGTTGTGCAGTGTGTTCCGATTTTTGTCTTTCCTCTTGCTAAGCCTGTCACCGACACGGCGGATCACAAGATTGTGGTCTTTTATTTACCACTTGACCTTTTAACCCCTTTCTTTTATATACCACGTGTTACTAATGACTTGTCTCAGGACCCAGGAGGCCTGTCCTTCTTTATTCCCCCACTGTCCCCTTTTCGCTCTCTGGAGCGAGCCTGTTTGTTGTTTTTCTATTGGAGGATCAGATGGACCCGGTCGGCGGTTCCGTTTTTCCTTCGCCTAGCCCGCTTTATTTTTGGTTTTACTTCCCCCAATACCTTCGCGTTGTCCGGTTGTATCGAAATGGTTGTGGCGATCGTCATCCTCCTTTTGGGCATGTTCCACCTGGCTTCCCGTCCGTCTAACGTCGCGCCCGTTGCGACTTTTTCATCAATAAAGTACTCTTCCGGTTCGCCGGACCCCGACAGTTTTTGTGTCAAAGGCAGCTTTCTTTCCTGGCCGCTCTCCTGCACGTCTTTTTTTTTTAGCTTTCCGGGGTACGTTTCTTATCATGTGTCTGCAGAAGGGATTCTGTCGGCTCTCAACCACCAGGCTTTGTCGACTAGCTACCTGCGCGAGGAATGACACTTCAGCGACTGAGGAACACGGCTTTTTTTTAACGCGCGGATTCGACAGTCAGAGGTGCAGAACGAATACTGTACCCCGAGGATGCCGGTCTTTCGAGCTCTTGCGGTCCTGTCTTTGGCCTCGGCTCGATTCCCCTCTCTGTCCCCTCACCGAGGGCAAGACAAGAGTCTCCTTGACCGCTGTTGCATTAGAAGCTGGAGAGCAGAGGGCACGCTTTTTTTCCCTTTCCCACGACGATCCTAAATGTTAGGATGGAGCTGCCAGAGAAGCTGTCGCATGCAGATCCTCAGTGTAATGTACATGTACTCCGAGCCGTGAATCGCGGGAGTGCACCCTCTTTTTCCTCAGTTTTTTCCCGGTGTGGTTTCGACCCCGCTCACTGGTTGAAAATCAGCAGGATGTGAAGCGAAGCTAGAGAGCAGGAAGGTGCTGTACTCTCGCAGAATTACAGTCGGAGAGATTTGACGGTTATGAAATAAGGCTAGCGAGCCTAATGGTCTGGGCGCGATCCGTTGGCCTCGTATGCAGAGTTGTGCCCTTGTTCTGAGCTCTCGAGCACACGCGCCATGTTTTCAACGAGTTCTAGAACGATTCCTTCTTTTCATTTTTTTTCCTTTTTTTTTCCATTTGGTGGCGGGTTCCGGACCTCTTTTTTTTCCCTCCCGAGTCGATTCTCCAGGTGACCTCCCTGGACTTGCCTCGGTTTTCCATGACCCCCAGAGCTCTCATTTTACGCCTGATCACACGACTGATTCGACGCGTTTATTTAAGGCCCCAGTCCGGCCACGCTCCTTGATCCGCACGTCCACCTTTCTCGTCTTCCGCTCTCATCTACAAAACCGGGGTGGTTCGTTTTTGTGAATATCTTGATCAAAGTCTGCCAAAAGAGATTTCCTGATGCGGGCGTGTCGAGTCATTTCTTCTTCCCCTCTTGGTTTACCATGTTCGACCTCCTCTATGTCGTCCCGGTGAGCGCCATGATTTTTGAGCGAACTTCTTATTTGGCACCTTGAATACGGCGTTGCACTTTCCGCAACCTTTTGTAAGCGCACTCCTCTTCTTTTTTCCTCCTTATGGCCGTCTCCTGACTTTCGACGAGTCTTTTTTTTCGGAAGATGAAATAGGCTTTCCCAATTCCGCACTTTCCTTGATCGAGAATGTAACCTTTTGACTCAGTCCTTCGCCTGCGATATAGGAGAGTTCTTCGTTGAGAGAGTTTTGGGAAGGGCAGACACCGCTGTCGTAAGAATCGTCTATGTCGGCCTGCTTCTTTCTAAGTTACACAAGGTGCTTTCCCCCATTTGTTACGGCCTCTCTATTCTCTATCCCTTTTCGCCTGCGAGCAGGTACGGCGTCTCCTTAGACCCCCACTCGGCGAGTTTCTGACACCCTCTTTTCGCTGTTTTCCGTCGCTCTCTATCCGGCACTAGGTCCACTCATTGCGCCCCAGCTTCTCTTGACTCACTTCTTTTGCGCGCATTATAGCCCTTAGTGCAGATCTTTCTCCGTCCCTGTTGAAGTGTATCAACGCATTGGTTTCGCGGATTACCCATTGGACGGTGGGACTTCTCCTTATGCTCGAGTCATGTGTGTGTAGACATTCTGAAAGTGTTCGGTCCCTGCCCGCGCCTTCCAAGCCGCCCCCATCCGGGGGCAAAAAGCTTACCGTCGAACTAGGGGTTCGGAGGATAGAACGCCCGGCTTGTCCTTTCTCTTTTTGGTTTCTGAAAACACCACCCCAGGCAGCCCACGTGGATAGAGCTTTTATTCATCAGCGCCCCTTTTTCTCCTGCCTGTTGCGCAGATTCTTCTGTTTGACTCCGTCTGGGGATTCAGGCTATTCTAGTTTTCAAGGATGCAACGTGACCTTTCAGGCTTTTCCCACTCTTAGGTTTATGGTCGGGTAAACGCGCTGTTTTATTCGCACGTCTTTTCTACTTTCGTAGTATCTTCGTGTTTCCTCCTCTGCTTCGCCGAACAGGGAGCTTCCTGAGGGGAGGATTTCACCCCCCTCCACGCTTTCTCGTGTTCATGCCGCGAATTGGCCACCCCCGAGGCTAGGCTAACTCTTATCGAAGTCAATTGTCGTACGACTACTATGTCCTTTTTGTAACGTTTGATTCCCCTTTCCGCTAGCAGGGTCTACTCTCTTGTTTCTTCTTTCCCCCAACTTGAGGTAAGGTGAGCTTTTATCTTTTTCCCCCTGCTCGGAGACATCCACGTGGCCCTATCGCGCCACTTTGTCCCCGGGCGAACCTGGAATTGACGTGGGTACGTTTTTTTCGGATGTCTCTGCGGGACCGACTTTATTAGCCGCGTCATCGGTGCTGTACCGCCTTCCGAACCAACGCAGCGCGCGAGACCCCCCCATCTGTCTATTTGCCCTGAGGTTATATGATACCTGTCTCGTCGTTTTTTATCTCTCGGTTCGACGAGGGTCCGGTTGATATTAAACTTTCCGGTTTCTTCCTGTGCTCTGATCCCTCTTTTTCGGCGGCGGTCGCTCTATCAACGTAAAATGTCTTGTTTTTGTTCCCTCGTCTCCCTTGGCCCCGTCCCCCGGTCTCTCTCGTTCCCTCCAAGTCTCTCTCTACTTCTTTTGCCGCTGGATCAAGGACCGTTACTTCGTTCCCCCCTCCGTTGTTTGACCCCCAAGTTTCTGTCTCTTGCGAGTCTCTTACACCGGATTCTGCAGCCTGTGGTGGTTCTTTGTGTCGATATATCCGGTGCAGGTTTGCTTGTGTTCCATTCTCGGGAGGCGACTCCTCCTTCTCAGGGCGCGGTCTTAGACGATCTAACGCTTAATTACCTTAAAAATTTTTGTGAAACCCTGTCTCCTCAGATGCACTTCCAGCCTGCTCCGTTTGGTTGAAGGTGGTTTATGTTTATGTGATGGGTGCACCGCTGGGTCTTTTTCTTTATGCCTTGAGTGTTTCCCTGGGTTTAGGTATCCCCTCCCTTTTTCATTTATTTGTCCGTTTTGCGCTTCTGTCTGTACTCTAGTCTGTCTGTCTGTTTTTTGACCCTGTCTCCTTCCACCCGGTAATCATTCCATTCTCCCCCAAACCTTTTCTACTTAACCCCCCAGTTTGCCATGAGTAAGTGTTTTTTTTCCTTGCCTTTATTCCCCATCTTGCACGACGATTTTTCTTTCCCAGGTTCCATTTTCGAGGTTTGCCGTGGTGATCCCGCGCGCGAATTAGACTCAGCTTTTCCTTTTTCGGTTACGCGACGGTGATTTCCCGTGGCTGCGCTTTTACCGGATCGCCAGCACCGATCTCCATAGCAGCGCCGCAGTTTGACGCCGGGGACTCCTTTTTCTTCCTCGTCGTGAATTTTCCCCTGTTTTATGCCTGTCTTGGGTAAGGACCTTTCAGTCTTTAAAAAGTCGACGCTGAGACTGGTCACAAGCTTTTTATATTCCCCGAGATACTAGCTAATTCTCTTTTTTTTGTTGCGCCATACAATTTTGGGCTCTCGCCTCTAGATGTTGGTGGGTCCTAGTTTGCACGGAGTGCTGTGCTGCGGGGAGGTTGGACGTGTGGTGTTCCGTTATGCCGCGATAGATGCGTCTCGTCAGGTGGTTTGCCCCGACCCTCGCCATGGTCGGGGTTCGCTGGCATTGCAATTGAGTATGTTCGGTTTTGATCAATTCTTATGCGCTGTCGGGAAAGTCTTCTGACCCGTCCGCAAGAGCATGATCGTCTCAAGGAGATGGGAAGCAGGGCTCGTGCAAACTCTTCGGTGTCTACTTATCGCGCCGGAATCGTCTGGAAGCGGATCGCCGTTTTTTTAATGCCCTTGTGCAAGAGACGCGCCAGTAATAATAAAGTGTCCGTTACCCTTCTGCTTGGCTCGGTCTCGTGTTCAGCAGCTGGTTCGAGTGTTTGCGTTTTCTATGGCCGAACATTTTTTGTTACTGTAAGGTCGGAGTGTATGGCACGTGTTTCTCGGCTGAGAATTGGCATCCTCAAGTCGGCGGGGGAAGACGTGTGGTTTTTCACGCCCGGCCTTCGCTGAGTAGAGCGTGTTGGGGGGAAGTTAGAAGGTAGGAGGAATCAGGGGGAAATTGATTTGCACATCTGGGTCGGTCGAGGACCGGTTTTCTTTTTCGCGGTTATTTCTGTCTCGACGCGAGAGCCCTGGCTGGCGTAGGGGCCTGTGTCTGCGTTCCATAGGTTGCCGCGGTGACGCTGTAGTGGTGTCAGTGTTGGCTTGATTTGAGGGTTATTCCGACGTCGCTAGGAGTATCCAATAGAGGGAGGAGAGAGAGAGAAAGCGAGTGTAAGTATGTTCCCCGCTAATGAGGGGGAGATGAGAGGCTGAGCTCAGTTGTTCGCTTCACACGCCTGATAGGTCACAGCGCCTAGGCGGTGAGGCCAGAGTTGTGAAGAGATAGAGGTCGCGTTGGTGCTTCTTCGCGGCGCGCGTTGCGGCCATTTCCTTTCGTTGACTTTTTTCGAATAAGTTGGACCGGGAGGGGATCATCTGTTTTCCCATTCCATCTTATCTGATAGGCTCACTTTTTCTTCTCTTGTTCTCTATGCATTCAGAGCGCCCGGAGTTTCGCGAATAGCGATCCCCAGAGGGACACGCCTAGGGTGGACGACCGTCGCGCCTTGTACGTGTGGTCGCTTGGCGGTGCGGTCCTCAAGGTCGAGCATGGCCGATGCAAGTTCTCGGCGGTCGGTGTGAGTCACTGTCCACGTGTTCCTCGCTGTGCTGAGCTCTACGCACGACACGTTGAAGAAGGCAGTTGAGGTTTTTTCTGTTGCTGTAGTCTACTTTTTTTATTTTTTACCCATGCAGATTGTCTATTTGAGTTGGTCTTTTGGAGGGTTAGACAAAGATGTGAGGAGAGGGTGTGACCAGTCGTCCCATCGTAGGCGTGTGTAGTTTTTCACTCAGTGTCATTTTGACTATCTCCATTTTTTTTGAACCCCCTCCCCTCATCGTGCTCACCGGTCTGCATATTTTTCGCTTTTCGTGTCGTTTGTTTGGATTCCTTTCTTTGCGGCGCGCGTTCAGTTCGGCTTTCCTTTTTTTTTTGTGTTCTTCTCTCCTGTATGTTCGCCCAAACGCATTCTTCCGTTTTCCTTTTCTTCGTGTATGTTTTTTTCCGGACAGTCGTCGATGATTCTACTTGTGACTTTCTCTTGCTTGTCCTGCATTTCTCTTGTCTTCGCAACTTCCCCCATTGCTATTTTCTCTCGGACCGGCTTTTTGTCGCTTGTCCCCCACTCAAGTACAACATTTAGCACTAAGCGCAAATTTTTGCCAGAATTGTGTCTCCCCCCCGCTTCATTGCCCCATTTCGTGGCGATTCCTATCTTTCTCTACGTGCGTCTTCCTTGCATATTCCATCTCGCCCTTCTGTCCCATGAGTGTACGAGTCTCTTGCATTCTGGCTTGCTTGTTGCTTGGTCGACTTTCCTCATTTTTTAACAACGCTCCTTGCCCCACCGAAGCACCCTGACACCTGGCGCGACTTTCGGCGTTGTTAACTATTCCCTGATAGAGGACGATTTTTCTGTTTTTATTCCCGGGCTCTCACATTTTCCCTCTTTCTATTTCGAATGGTCTTGCGTCTGTTCTCTTCTTCACTTTCCACTCGCCCTGTCCCTGACTTGTTAGTATCCCACCACGGTCGTATTCCCGAGAATTTTTTCCTCAAATCTATGAATTCAGACCTTCTCGACCTTCCCGCCCTTTTTACAAAGGGTTTCCGCCCACCCTTTCTTTTTTTCCTCTCTCTGTAACCGATCCCCGTTTCCCTTTGGTTGCGTGTACGCTTCATGTTCTAATAGAGTTTGTTTTCCCTTTTCCCAGGAGTACAGGTTTCTTTTTCAGTTCTCTTCCCTCTTTACTGGCTTCAACCAGAGGCAGTCAATCGTGTTTGCACGCTGTCCTCAGCTCTCGCGCTTTTTTCTTTTCTTCTTTACTGCCTGTACTGCGAATGGCCTTCTCCTCGTCCTCGCAAGACGGCCCCTACCCTGGCAGCGGGTCATGTACTTACTCTCTTCTCTGCGTCAGGGCCGCGTCCCTCGTTTTCACTATCGTGTCGCCGGTTACATTTTCTTGCCTCCCGCGGTGCCCTTCAGATCTCCGCTCCTCAGGGGATCCCTCCGACACGTATGTCCTTTCTCATATCCGTGTTCTTCCTTTTATACTTGCTTTTTTACGCTGCTAGATGATGTGTTTTGCCCAACGTTTTTCTTTTCTTTCGGATTGTGGAATCCTTGACGCTTGTGTTATCCACTTCTATTGTTCGCCTATGCGCTCGCCTCGCCACCCCTTGTGACTTTTTTTTAGTCCTCTGCTCCTCCCTTTTTTTAATCCGTTTGTTGTTTGAGAGTCTGCTCGCCTCCTCGAAGGTTTTGAAGCATCTGCAGCCCTCTCCCTCTTTTTCTCGCCCTGCACTTGTTCCAAGGAGGACCCCCGCTTGTGTATGCAAAAAATACTTGTTTTTCGACTAGGCCCCTTCTTTTTCTCTTCGACAATCTTCCTTCATTGGGGATATTTTTTCTCCTCCTTACCGAGCTCCCAGTATGCTTTGATAGAAGCCATCAGCGCCCCCGAGCCTTAATGGCACCACCCGGCGGTCCCCGACCCCGATCTGAAAGCCCTCCCCGCACCGCTCTTCGTACTATATTTCGGCACCGCGCGCGATTTTCTCTCCTTGCCCGCCTGGGGTGCTTTGGAGCGTGAAGATTTGACCCCCGATCGTTTTCTTCCGGCCATCCATGTGTCTTGCGGCGGCGGGGCTGCGGTCCAAGGGCCACCCAACCCCCAAATGTAGAAATGACACCCACCAGCTACAGAAAACGAGCCAAAAAGAAACACAAACCACCACACAAAAACCAACCCCCCACCCCACCCCCCCCCCACCCACCCCACCAAAAACCTACGGCGCTCTTGTTTTGGGGTCGGTTTGGGGGTTGCTTTCGCTTCGCGTCCTATTTGTGATAAGGCCCCTATTTCTCGGTTGGTCTTCTTCGGCCCCCCCTCCCGGATACGCCGGTTCATACCCCTAAGCCCACATGCCGCCCTTGTTAGCGTTCGCTCCGTCAAAGTTTTTTTTGCCTCCTACCACCCAACCCTTTGTTTATTTTCTTCGTCTCTGAAAATGTCTTGCCCTGGAATAATCGGGATGTCCGAGTACTTTTTGATTACCACTCGTGGGTACAAGTTACTCGCCTACTGCTTAATTTCCTTCAGTTTTAGGGTCGTGCGCTCCATTCGGAAACTTCGATACTATGTCTCTCTTTTCCCCTCTTTTTTCCACCCGGTTCCCGCCTAGTACTTTTTTTCTTAGTCCAGCATATTTTGCATTTTTTCTGGACGACTGTGACTTAGCTTGCGAGAAGCTTTGTTCTGCTTCCTTCCAAGTATTCCGCAAGGTTGCCTCTCTGAAGCTCTTTTTCTGCTCGATACGTCGATCTTCCGACGCTGATCTGTTTTCGATTCCGTATCCTTCGTTAGGCCCGCTAAGCCCCCCTCTCACCGGCCCTGACTCCCTTCGATGACGGTCCTTTATTCTAGGGCTGCCTACCTTCCCCCTTTTGGCCATACTTTACGAAGCCGTCCCGTCTTTGATCATTCGACCTTTTGCCTTCAGGCGAGTGTACCTGACCCATCGAGGAGATGCTCCGGCCCCCTCTCTATTTTCTCCGGGGTTGTAGCTTTTAGGCAGCTGTGCCAATGCATCTAAAGCTGAGAGCCCGAAACCCTCTCTGAGCGCTCTCGCTCTGTCCGCGGTTCCCTAGTTCGTTTTTTTTGATTCCTCCCCCTCCTTTTGGGGCGATTAGTGTGACGTGCCTTGGTTTTGGAGGAGTAGTTTGCCGAGACTGGAGAACCTCTCTTCGGCACTTTTGCAATCTTCCGCCTCCTCCTATCTTTCTGGTCCCCTCGACCTTTTCCTCAAGGGACCGGACGGGTCTTTTGCTGTTAACCAAACAGTACGCCAATTTGCGACTCAGTTCCCTTTCGCCTTGAACCTTTTCCTTCTCTTTGTTCTGGCCCCCCTTCCCTCCTGTGTTTTTGCGACTCGGGGAATGCTTGCTCCCGTGGGCACTATTTTTGCTTTTTTGGGGGTGACCGCACAGGCTGTTGCCCTAGAGTAGAGTAGCTTTTTCACCTTCTTTTTTTTCCTTCGTCTCGTTTTTCCTCGCCCCTTGCGTCCTTTATTTTCCTGAAGATTCAGAGTTCGCCCCATAGCCCGGTTCCTCTTTTTCGTCTCCTCCTTTTTCCGAGAAGTTGAATAATCCTTTCAGATCCCCTGTTTGCGGAGGGGTATCTCGTGGGATTTATTTGCATCTGGACCTTGCCTTTCATGTTCCGTTTCACTTTTTTTCAGGTTTTTTGCTTGTGGCTTCCTTTTGCCTCCTGATCCCCGTGCGACGCTTGACTCCCTTTTTAGCGCTGGCGTGGCTGCGTCCTGAGTGATTTTCGCGGCGATAGCGTTGTCCTGTTGCCTTGCGGCGCTCAGTTAGATGTTCGCGATGCGGGCTTTTCTTATCTCCTTGCGACGTCGTTTGGTTTTCTAGTTTTCTGATTTCCGCCTTCGCGTCTTCGATCCGTTCATGCTGGCTCTTGACTTTTCCTCTCAAGGACCAGCACGTTTTTGCTTCCTCCGATATTCTTCGATTCTGCGTTTTATCACGGCCGGTCCACACCCTTCGCGGCTTGTTCCCCCCTTTTCTAGGCTTCTCTCTCCCCTTCCTTAAGCCGTTGGTGGATTTGGCTTCTTTGACCTGCGACGTCCGACAACGGACTTCCTACTTCTCTCACTTTGAAAATACGATCATCCCCTTTTTGTCAATCTTCTCCTCTTCTCCTCCGTTTTTTTTGTTTGAGCTCCTTTGTGAGCACCGTGGGGGTCTGTTTTTGTTCCCTCTTTCTTTTATTTTTAGACGACCTCACTTTCCTTTAACCCCACGTCTCATATCCCCCTTTCTCCATACCCAATGTCTATGTCCTTTGTGTTTCTTGCGTGTCGCAGAGGAGCTGACAAACCTGGTTTACACCTCTCCGTGTTTCTTCCCTTCTTTTACTTTCCAGCGGGGTGCCTTTCTCAAGAGGTCTGTTTCCCCTTTCCTCTCCTTGTGCCAGGGGGCGCGCCGTTCCCGTTTCTAGCTCAGCTTCTTTCCGTGCTTTCGTTTAGTTTCAGCCGGACTTCCGTCCGATGGACACGAGAGAAGCCCGTGTCGCCTCCCGAGACTCTTTGCCGACCTCTTTCGTACCAGCTCCTTCTCGCGAGATCAAGCAGCTCTCTTCTTGCGGGTCCCTCCCTTTTTTTCGCTACTCCCTTCCTTTGATGGTGCGGCACCGTTCTCAGCTTCGCACCTCGGGAGTACGGCCGCTTCAGCCCCCCAACGCACCCTGTTAACTAGGCTTGTGCGCACGGTTTGAATGGCCAGCTGCTTGGTTGGTAGATCTGATGTTTGCAATCTAGATCACGGCTGACGCACACACGCGCTGCCTCCCCGCTCCTCCGACTCCTTCCACCCTCGCATGTCCGGTGGTTTTAATCACGTGTCGCTGATTGACGTTTACATATCTTGTATTCCTCCCTCGCCCTTACTCATCTTTTCTAACTCTGTACACTTGCAGTCCCGGCTCCCACTGTTTCCGCCGCTTCTGCCACCCTTCGTTTCTCTTCCGCTCAGTACTCCAAGACTTTCCCCCGGTTCGATTCATTGTGCGAGAGCTTTTTTTTCCTGCCTTCCCCTCTTACGACTCAGGGATTGACCCGGCGACTGTTTTCCTTTGTTTAGCACTTGGCTTCTGTTTTTCGGGCCCATGATCACTTCTTTCCTTTCCTTTGACTTTGCGCCGTGTCCGTGTCGGAGATTATTGTCTACGGCTTGTTTTTGTGCTCTACGAGAGCTATCTCGCCCTTCACCCCTCCGCTCTATCAAGGCATCGCTCACACCCCGGTCGGAGTTGTCAGGCACACGCTAGACCCCACGGGCGTGTTATGTTGTTTAATTCTAAATACGTGCTCTGACCCCTATGGTCTCGTAGTCACCTCGCGCGCTCTTTCGGGGTGCGTTGCCACATTACGACATTGCACTTTTCCGTTGTCAATTGCGATATGTCTGTGCGCGCTTATCCAGTCCACTAAGCGGTCTTGCTGGACCGACTTTCCCGAGTGTTTAAGATTCGGTTCGACCGCGGGTGCAGGCGAAGTACTCGCTGTCTCTTTTTCCCACCCTTTGCGTGCTTATGTTCTCTTCTCAATCGAAATCTTTTACGTCTTTCTTTTGTTTTCCGTGCCGTCGACGAAGTTCTCTCCTCCCTCTTAGTAGTTTTTGCTCTTTAGCTGAGGAATGGCACACTTTTTTTGGTCCCCCATTGTCAGACGTTTCATTTGTCGTCCAATTTCTTCAGCACTTGGGCTCACTTCCCAGGTTATCCCTTATCGACCCCGAATAGTTTCTATCTGTTTGGTTCATAGTCCACGTGATTTCTTTTTCTGTATATTGCACTTTTCCTGTGTTTTCCGTGTTTCGGTCTTGCACCTCTCATTGGATTGATCCACACTTTTGAGTAGTTACCCTGTTTTACCCGCTATCGTACCTTCCGCACTATTTCCCATTCTGACACCCTACGCTTGCGTCCACTGTGCATTTCCTGTGAGCTTTTTGGCGGTCCCCCCAGGTTTTTGTTAAGGCTGGGACGACCGATTTCTTTCGCGAGTCGTCCAGGTGGCTTCGCTCATTCTTCTTGGTACTTTTCCCTTTCCCCCACCTCTTAACTTTTCTTCTTGCACATTTTTTTTTCGAAGTACCGGTGTTTTTGCTTTCCCTTTTCACGTGTCCTTTGCGCACTCGCCTCTGCTCATTTTTTCTCTGTTCCTCCCTCCAGTCAAGTTGACCACCTTTTTACCTTAAAGAGAGCAATGTTTGTTTCCGCCGTCTGTTGCGCTGTTCACTCTACTGGTGCCGAGCACCGTTGGAGTTTTTATTGCCGACTCAGTCATCTCGCACTGTGTGGACGACAGAGTGCCACGATGGTCAGGCGTATTCATACTGTCAATCTCTCTCCTCTGACTCATGTTGGCCCTCTTTGAATCCTTTCGCTTTTACCGCTCCCTCCCTTCTTGTTCTCGCATTTTTTTCTTTGCTTAGGCTTTTAATACTTTTCTTTTTATCTCTCGGATGTTCTAGATAGAGATTAGTTTCGCTCGCCCTTCTCGGTCTTGGCTTAGAGCGTAACTCATCTATTTCATAATCCTGCTCTTGGCTCAATTATCTCCTATGTATTTCTTCTTGTGGCCAAGTTCCTTTTGATATGGTGTCTCGCCATTTATCCAGGCATACGCGCCGCTTCTTTTTTCGCCCTCCTTCACGGAGGCCCCCTCCGAAACACCCCTCTCTTTTCTCCTCCACTATTCTGACCCAGTCTTCCCTGCTCCTCTTCTCTCCGCGCTTCGTGGATTTCGCGAAGTTGCTATCATCGCTTAGGGATCCACGGAGGGCGTCTATCCCTCCCATCCCCGCGTACGGTCGCCTCTCTTCCGCCGGATATTGTCATTCCTCTCCCCCATAATATCCCCCGTTCCCCCTCCGCCCTTTTTGGTTTATGACTCTTTCGCTGTGAACGAAGAACGAACCCTATTTTTTTTCGCGTCTGTGGCCGTCGCCCTAGGTGACAGATTTTCGCTCTGACCCAGTTTCTTACATTGCTCTTTAAGCTGTCCATCGCGAGTTCGCGACGGGCCGACGCTCGTCTGGGGTGCTTTATTTCCAGGTCACCGGTTGCTGCTCCTTGCTTTCAGTGATGAGTGTTTATTTTTGCCTCGAAGCCTTCTAACATCCCCCTTATTCGCCTTCTTTTCTTGATCGCCTCTTCTTACCACACTTGGTAGCCTATCGCGTTCTGTATTCCTTCGATATCGGTTCCTGAAAGATGACGGTCTCGGTGTTAGTGACTTCAATCTTGATATACACTGTTTTCCTTCTATCAACCATCCCAAGTTCGGTCCGACGGGTTCCTGTAGGCCTCATGTTGCGCCGTTGCCACTTGCAGACCTTTTTCGACCCTTCTTTCATCTAACTGTTGTTCCGACTGAGTTTAGTATTTAAACATATTCCCGCACCACTCCGCCTCCTCCTACCGGGTTCATCGACGATTATGCGTCGAGTCCCGGACTTCCTCCTCTTTAGGCCTTTCTTATGATGCGGCTTTCCAATTGAATTCTCCCCATTGCATTAATTTTAGGTATGAGACGCCTTTCATCGTAACGATGTCCTCGTTAGATCGGATCACTTTCAGTCGTTAGTACCTTCCTACCCAATTCCGCGCGGCCACTCGTAGTCATGCCATTTGTCTTCTGTTTTTCTTCTCTACTCGTCCTGTTGCCCCCTTGCTCCAGTCTGGGCTGCCTCCTTAGCCCGCGATTCGAATCTCCCTCCTTTGGCAGGCTATGAGTCGGTCGGTTTGAAACGCCCGTACCCCCCCTTGTTTTCAATCTCCCCCGCATCCTTGCCTCGTGCCTCTCGTTTTCGCGAACGCTGTCCGCAGCTTTACCTTCGCTTTCTGTGCAGATTGCACTAGTTCGTCCCCCTACTTCCGTATCAACTTTTTTTTCGAGGAGTCAACTTTATCTCCGGTGGTTGTTCTCTTCGTACTTGCCTGGAGGAAAGCCCTTACCGGAAGCTATTGTTAGATCGAAGTATTCCAGTTTTTTTTTCCCCCTCCCCCACCCTTCGCAACTTCACGGTTCCCGGCCCAGGCCCCTTGCTCGTGGTGGTTTACCCCCCTCTGCCATCTCTAGTCTCGCCGCGCGAGACCCTTTTTTTTTTGGGTCAATTCTTCGTAGAGCGGTGGTTTCTGGCTTCCGTTCGTTTCCCCCTTCTTCTGTGCCCGACAGGCTGTTGCGTTGCGGCTGGCTTTTTAGTGTTCACCCCCGCCCCTGTCCGTGCCACCGTTTTTTGTGTTTCGCCTTCCGCGGGAACTATTCTCCCTTTTGGTAGCGAAAAGTTTCAAGTTTTCTAGCCTGCGCTTCTGAGCATTGTCCATTTCCGTCTGCAGAAGGTTGATTCAATTGCACTACCAGCGAAGATTATGCGTGAGGTATGTGTATTTTCTCCGGTTGCTTGTTTCTGCGCAAAGGTTCCCTCTTTCTCCTGGCTTCCCCAACTGCTTTCCTGGTTGGGGTTTTTGAGTGCTCTTCCCCAACAGCCTAGTGGCTTCCTCTGCCAGACCACTCCCTTTTTTTGATCTCCCCTGGGTTTATTTCCAGGATTTCAGATAGAGTACTGGCTTCGCTGATGCCCTGATGAGTCGGTCTCCTCTTTCCTACGCCCGGCGACTTTGGTCGTTTTCTGGATCGCTTATTGTCCCTTCCTTCTTTAATGAGATCAAGTCTCCCTCCTTTCTCTTTCTCTCTCTGGACCGCAAAGTGTAGTTCTCACTCACCTCTCATTTCCTTCCTTCGCCGTTGTGGATCACTCCCCGTTTTCCTAATGACAAGCTGACTCTTGTGACAATTCTGATTTTTTACGGTCGTGGCGCACACTTCTGGTGTTTTTATGGTCCTTAGAAGGTGAGTTGTACTGGTTACGCCCCCCCGGGCTGGCTTTTCCCCTCCGACTGCGGGTTCCCACTCCCATACAAC
>Ga0179593_1297869_pt1 | contig 15912 bp, 12 predicted proteins | sample CZODoug2_1_08_16_FD_185931 | JGI IMG/M metagenome (GOLD analysis project Ga0179593, IMG submission 185931) | Vadose zone soil fungal communities from Angelo Coast Range Reserve, California, USA - CZODoug2_1_08_16fungal (PacBio error correction) | ecosystem: Environmental > Terrestrial > Soil >... | reverse complement strand
TTTTATATAAGGCGTGAGATTTTGTGCGCTCTGTCCTTATCTTTTTTTCTCGCTGTCTTTCATGTCGCCGCTCCATTTTCTCTTCCTCTCTCATCCCCTTCCTTCGCGCGGCACTGGCTAGCCACGTTCCCCGCGCCTCTCATCTCTCCGCCTCATTCTGTGTTAATGACCATTAAAAACCAGCCTCCTTTCATGCCCGCGCGTTGGTTGAATTTCTCCTGGTGTGCCTTCCCCTGTTCCAGAGTCCCTGATGGTCCTTGTCAGCGTTAATCCTATGATCATTTTTTCGCGCATTTGGCCGGATCCAGATTCGACCTGCGGAGGAGAACGCCTTTGCCATGTTACTCGATCTCGAACATGTGTGCTGTTTCCTCTTTGTCGATTACGTCTCACCTTCGTCTCCTTTCTTTCCCTTTTTCGCCCATTCTTTCTTTTATTGCCTATTTAAAATAGTAATGGCGCCATTTGGCGTTCCGTCTTGTGACGCGATGATGTTGCGCTCGTTTTCCGTTCTCCTAACCGCGTCTATAGCAACCCTTTTCTTGCTTTCCAAAGTTTTTCGGCTCGAGAGTCACTCCAACGTCCAAATACCTTTTTTTTCTTTTTTGTCCGCTTTTTTTTTTTTACCCGGTCGCTTTCTCCCCCCCTCCTCGCACCCTTCCTTTTCCCCGAAGGTGAGATCCCCTGATGCGGGCTTCCTTTTGCGAATTGCTCTCCAAAGCCCCAACGTGTCGACTGCCCGAGAGAGCGCGTGACCGCTCCCGATGTGGACACCCTTCTGTCGGTGGAACGTATCTGCTCCGATTTTTTTTCTCCTTTTTATTTTTCCTTTCTTTCCCCCTGTTGCTTATAGAGAGATTGTTCCTCTTTATAACTGTACTAATGACCCTGTGAAGTTTGGAATGAGCATCAGCTCGCTGCCTCTTTTTCTTCTTGCTGCTTCTTCTACCGACTGGCTCATTTCCTCCTGTCCTTTCCCATCCATTATCCTCTTTCCCAAGCCTGGACATTATTAAGGGTCCAGTGATCAAGAATGTCCGGGCAATTATTTCAAAGCTTTCCTGCTCCTGCATTATTCCTATTACTTTTTTCCTTTCCGCACTTTTCTTTGGGTGATGCCTTATCTAATCAGCAGCATCCCCCTTGTTTTTGGTTCTTTTTTTCTTTTCTGTTTTGCCCTGCTCGGAATTTCGCAGATACTAACGCGAAACATATCCCGGCTTCCCCCCCCAAATTCCCCATAGGAAAACTTTTTTCTTATTTCGTTCAGCTGTTGGGTTGGTGTGGTTTTTTTTTTTTCTTGTGGTTGTGGGGATGTAGCAGTGAAGTGTCATGTAGTGATCTTCTCAGCTTTCCGGTCATTTTTGAATTGATCTTCCACGCCCCTCTTTCACTAAGTCTCCCGCGAGATCTGACAAGCCTTTCATACTCTGTAGTTCTCTTTTTTTGTCCCAGCGACCCCTTCACTTAGAAGAGGTGAAATACATGCCGAAGAGCCTTCAACTTCTTAGTTGAACGTGTGTCCTTTCCTCCCGACGTTGAATAGAGCTCGAGGTCCTCCCCTTCTAAGCTATAATCTCTTTAAAAGAAGAAATAGTTCACCACCGAGGAGCGCTTTTCCCATGCTTTCCGAACAGCGCCCCCCACTTGAACCCTTCACCGCGTTTTCAACTTTATTGTAGCGCATGAGGGTTGATATTCTGTTACTTTTGACCTATGTTTTCGCACTCGGAGAGTTTATGTTTAATTGCTTTTCCTTTGCTTCTTGTTGCGACGGCCCGCTTGAACTTTAAATAATCCGTGAGACTTCAAAATGCGCCTTTTTTTTCTCCCCCTTATTAGTAGATCAAGGTCCTTAAGCTTGCGCCTTTCCCCTGGAACTCTTCCTTAAGGCTCTCTACATTTCTTCTCGACTATGGTGGTGCGTCTTTATCTTTACTTTTCAGCTCCGGCCAAACGCCGTCCTGCTTTCCTCCGGAGCCGATCCCCCACGCGTTTCCCCCTCCTTCTATGTCGTCGTTTTGGGCCCCCCCCTCTTTTTTTCCGCAGCTTCCTCCAGCTGCCTTAAAAACGCGGCGTATAGCCTTCCAGGTCTGCACATGAACATTTACTTGCTGTGCCTATCCTTCTTTCCAATTGTCTGCCCACTCGCTTTGCTTGTTTCTTCCTCCGTCATACTGCCGAACTTGACCCCTCCCTCTTCCCTTTTTTTTAATTACTTCTGTCTTCAGCTTGGTGCGGTTCGCTTGACGTATTCAGATCGGCCGTCTTTCTCCTTTCCGTTGCATACTGATGTCCCCCTCTGAACAGTCGTCATATTGAGCGGTGCCGGGATTCGACCCGCTCCCCCACTTTTCCCCCTCTTCTCTTTGGGTGTGCTTTGGGTTTCTTTTAGAGCCTCGAGGATCGCGTAACTCTTTTCGGCTTTTCGCCTTGCTATTCTGACAATCCTTCCCCGCCGATCAGCACCCCTTTCCCCCTCCATTTGTTCGGTTTGTTATCTGGTGGCCACCCCCAACATTCACGGTCTTGGCCTTTGTTCTCGGCCATCCCTTCTTTGTCCTTCTCTTTTCCTTTAAAGACGTGCTTCCCGCGCCCCTATGAGGGCATGGTACCTTTTCCACCTACTCACCTTCTCTCTTTCCCTCCATCACGATCTTGCTCCTCTGGTCCTCCTTTTCTTTTCAGCCGATATAGTCATCTTATTTTTCTCTCTTTTTTTTTTTTTTTGTTGTTTTTTCATGATGACCGGCGTAAAGTGGAATTTCCTTTCAAGCAGGAGCATTATCTTTCTTGAGGACCTTCTCTTTTTGTAATCTAGTCAGGCCCTTCCTGTTTTGCTTTTGCCCCACGTCTTTCAGTCCAGTACGAGGCCCTCCGTTTGGGTTTAGGCGGGACTCCTGCTTTTTAACGGTTCTTTGTGTCCTTTTGGAAAAGAGCACCGTAACGCATCCATGTCGATGTGATGATAGTAGTTTGGGGGGTTTCTTTTTTTGTTCTCCCTGCCAGCATGACCTGTCTTTTCTTCTTTTTCTGATCCTCTGCCGCGCTGATGTGGACTTTTTTCTCGTTTTCCCCCTTCTACTCCTGATTCTCTTCCCACTTTACTCTGGGATACTCGTTCAAGTCACGTGTTGGACCTCGCCGTTGAAGATTCGCCGACGGCTAGTGTGTCTGTTCCTCCTTCTGCTAGCACTCCACTTTTTTCTTATCCAGTCCCCATTTATGAGTAAAAAAGGTAACTCGCTCTCTTTTGGTCCGTCGCGCTCGCCCTGCCCATAGAGTGCCGTATTGTATCTCCCACCAGGCGAGGGAGCGAATTTTTTATTTCCTTGTTGCTAGCCTTCCACCCTCCCTTAGCTTGGGCTCCCCCAATCCTCTTCATTCTATACTGCCTCCTTTTTTTCCCTTTTGAGGTCGCTCCCCTTTCCCAACCTCTCTCACTTTAAAGACGACCTCTGAATATGCTTGGACCCTTTGTTGTGATCGGCTTCCTTTTTCGAGCACGTTCCTCTGGTTCCGGTTAAGCCTTCCCCCCAATCATTCCTCTTGCTCCACGTACCTGATAAAGCGCTCTTCGACTATTTCTCCGAGGAAGTGAGCCGTCTCGCTTCCCGTTTTGGTCTCCCCTCTTCCTTCAATGTCCTCGTATCCCCCGCTTGCGACAATTTGATGCTCGGGAGTATCCTTCGGCCCTGCCCCTTGACTGCTCCCCCGAAAGAGACTCCAAACGCGGCCTCCCTTGGCTTTTTCCTGGAGTAAGTACATCGGCACCCCATTTTCATCCTCCGCGCTACAAATGGGACCGCTGTGTGCTTTTTCTGTCCTTTCTCAAGCGGATCCAATGATCCCAGAGATCCCGGTGGTAGCCCTTTGGTTTTTGTTTCCATCTCCTGGCTTCTTTTAAGGGGGCTTTTTTGCCAGCTAGTCTTCCTACATTTATTTCCCCCTCAACCGTAGCTTGTCCAGTCTTTTTTTTTCAGGGGTCATGCTCGAAGGGCTCTTTCTGATTTCTCCCAAAAAACTCTAACCTTTTCAGATGTCTTTTTCGTTGGCCCCAATTTTTCTTTTTACCCCCTATGAGTAGTGTGCTATTCTAAAATTCTCGTGTGGTTTTGTCTCCCTCCCCGCCATTCGAATACTCCTTCAGCCTGTCCCCTACCTTACCTTGCTCCCGGCTACAAGCAGTGCTTCACTGCCTAGCCCCCTTTTGGCCTTTTTCCCGTGTTATCGATTTTTATTTCCAGGATATTTGCATGTTCTCTTTAGCGAAACACCCCGAAGCGTGCCTGGAAGAAACGCATCCCCATCTTCCCTTCTTTCTCTGATGCTTGTCAAAAACCACGTCTCGCGGAACTCCCAGACTTTTCCCAGAAGATAACGACTCCACGGTATTTGTCTTTTCTACTTTACAGTTTTGACATTCCTGATCACTTCAGGGAGTCTTTCCTTTCCTGTCATACTTCCCCCCATGAGGTAGATTGGTTTGTTCTTTATTGCTCAACGGCTTCTATACTCTGTCTAAAGATTGTCCGACCACCTCTGGTTCTTCAATCCACAGTCAAGGTCCTTCATGCCCCCCAGGCTGTAAAATATAGATACTTCCCCTAGAGACACTCTTTTTCCCCCAATCCCCACTGGCTTTCACCCCACGGAGAGATAAGGACCAACTCCACATATTTTAAACATCCCTTTCTCTCCCCCTTTTTCTCTTGAGCGGTTTTGGACTTGTGCTCTTCAATTTCCAAGATTCCCGCGCATCCTCCCGGCTAGGTTGTACCCCCCTTTTCCCCCTCTTGTGCGGAGGATTTTTTGTCCTTCTGTCCCCCATCCGGACACAAAAATTAATTGGAAATTTTATTTGGAAGGTGGGAATTTCCCGCGCCTTTGAAGGTCTTCTTTTTGTTTTGCGATGTTTCTTCCCTCTCTTCTGCGGCGTTCGCGAGAAGCAAAGCCTCTTTCCTGCGTTTTCTCGCCTCTCCTTTCTGCCCTCTGGAGGGTACAGCGGCCCCTCCAGCAGTAGCTTTGTCCGCAAAGTTTGCCCAAAGAGGACATTGAGCCGATAATCGTTTCAGGAGAATTCTGCCCACCAGCGAACATTGCGATCTCTTTCTCCATCATTCCCCTTCCGGTCTACATGCGTTCCTCTCTAGACCTCTCTAGCCGGTCTGCCAATCCATTTTCACGCGTTTAGAAAGGCATGTGGCCCAATCGTTCTCTTGAACTCCTTTTTCCCCAACTCTCCCCCCAAGAGCGGGTCGGAGGATCTTTTCTCCTCCTGAAACCTACTTAGCGGCCGCGTTTGCTCCCGTCGGAACAGTCCTTGCCTTTTTATCTTGAAGGGACACGATGTGAGGGTTCCTTCTTCCGCATAGCCCCAAATTTTCTTCTCATGCCCCTTCCGAGGCCACCGGGCTATTCTGAACCTCTCCCCTTTCCTACTCCAATCTCCCACGCCTCTTTGCGATACCGTTCACGCTTTTTGCAGCCCGACCCGAAGATTATCGCCTTCCTTGGATGAGCCTCCCCTTCGCTACGGTCTTCCCCGACTTTGTGCTCTCCCTAACAGTCCGTTCTCTTCCCTTCGCCTGTTTCTTCGCGCGATCTGGATCTGGCCCTATAAGGTGCCAGATCCACTAGCACATCGCCCAGGTTTTCCTTTCTTTTTTGTTGCACTTCAAGGTTCTTTGCCCTCTACGACGCTCTTCGTCCTCCTTCTTCGTTTTTCTCCCCCTGAGCAACGTCAGTCTAAGAATAGATCCCCAGGACTTTTTCACTGTTTCTTCGCTTTTCTGGTATTCAATTCGAAGACCCACAGGGAGGCGTATCACGTCATACGATTGGCTTTCTCCTATTCCTTCTCCGGTGAGCCTCCCTTCGCTTTCTTCTTGTTCTATCCATTTTCTCAAATGATCAATCTTTTCGCCGGTTATTGGAGATCTTTAGGTTCTTCTTTTTTGGCGTCTGCCTGATGTCAACCCACTCATGCAAAGTTGGGGATTGGCGTTACTATTCGCTCTTTTCATCTCCTCCTTTTTATCCGCACTTAACCCTTCTTAGTTTGGGACATCCCAGGACCGTCCTCCCTCTGTCCCTTCCGCCCCCGTATCTCACTCCCCGCGAAGGCAGAATTTCCTTCGAGCAGTTGTTACCTTCCCTTCTGATTGCCCCGGATCGTCTCGAGCCCATGAGTTTGTATAGGATTTCGTTCCTTTGTTTTCGAATTAACTCTCACCTTTGTCGGACCGTATCGCTTTTTCTCCTGCTTCTGAGTATCTTCCTCTTAGTCCTTCTCTACCTGTTTCGGGGTCTGCTAGCGGTGCAATGGTCATAAGGCAGTGCCCACTTCCTTTTTGTTTGACCTTTACCCTGGAGAATTTAGAGGGTGATTAGGAACATGAGATTGTCTGTTTGATTCAGTTCTTGAGACGCTGAACTGATTCCTCTCTTCTTTCTCCCCGTTTCAAAAAAACTTCGGTTCGGCAGTCGCGCGGCTACACCCCTGCGTATAAGTTTCTTCGTAGGTTGCTGGCTTCCCTGAACACGTGGAGTTGAGACAGTTCTTTATCTAGTTTTTCGCTTGGTTCGCCCCCCCGATGCCGATGGTCGCTATGCGACTCCGTTTCTCTGTGTCCTCCCCTTTTTTGGCTTACCTTCCCCCCCTCTTTCCTCGGATGGATAGAACTTAGTCCCCTGTTACGAGCCGACTACTCCCCTGCGCCCTTTTTCACTTTCCTGACATTTCACCAAAGCGTCTCCGCTCCCTTTTTTTCTACAGTTCCTCGGTGCCCTTTTTTCTGGTTCCTATCGTCTTTGTGCGCGTTCCCTTGGTTTCTTTCTTTTCTCGCCTTCTGGCTCTGCTTCGATCGGCGTTGAGAACGACAGGTTGCACTGCGGGCTCCTCTCGCCCACTTTCTTTTCAAATTCTTTCCTTCTCTATCTTCGGACTTCACTTTTCCTTCCCCCCTGCAACTCAAGTAGCGACGCTGCTGTTTCTTCACCCACTCGTATGGCGAACCGAGGCCTCGTCACCGTCGGGCGCGAGTCTGTTTTTCCCCTCTTTCTTACTCCCTCTCCTATCGAAAACCACCACTACGACATTGGCTCTTTTTCCTGTTGCCCTCTTCCCCAAACCTCCCAGATTTTCGTATTTCCTTTCTTTCCCCTCCGCACCACTTGCTTGCAAGAATGGTGGGAGAGGCCCACCTGATGTTTGAGGCTTCTCCCTTTTGCCCTTTTTCCTACTTTTCGTTCCCTCCACAACCGGGCGCCGCGTCGGGACTTCCTTTTTTGAAACCCGTTCGGGGGAAGGATCGCGCCGAGTTGGGGATCCCTTGATAGGTATCGTGGCCAGTTGCTTTACGTAATCCTCTTTTTCTTTTTTCCCATTAATGCCGCCTTGACGGTTTGCCTTGATCGAGAGCTCTTTCTGTTTTTTTCGCTTCTCGTCCCCTCGGTTTCCTTTCTACAATAACACAAGGTTTAACCCTTTCGCAGCTCCTTTCTTTCTTTTTTCGCCCCGGCGGTCTTTCATGTCCCTTTCTCCTAATGTCCGAGCCCCTTCTCCCTCTACCCCCTTGGCATTCGTTGATCGTCGGCGGTTAGCGTGGAGTTTTTTCCCCCTTTTTTTTTTTTGTTTCCCCCCTTCTCTTGTTTTTGCCTTTAAAAAGCTATCCCCTTAAGCCCGTTGGGTCTTTTTTCTTATTTTATTCTTGTGTCTTGCCCGTCTCGGCATCGCTCTCGAACGTGCATATTTTTCGTAAACCTACCTCACCTCGTCCACGTTTGGTTTAGCTATTGCGTGGCCCCGCACTGCTTGTATCTTTCATCTTCTGTTTCGGCGGCATATATATCTTCTGCTTTTTTCCTTTCTCTGCTTTCCCCACTATGCATTTTTTTATCGAATAGGAATCTCTCTCATTTTCTTCCCTCCCATCAATTCCCCAATTGTAGTTTTCATCCAGTTTTTGGAGAAATCGAACGACCGTCTTCCACCTCCTAGAACCTGCCCTTCTACCGGTTTTTTTTCCCTACTCTCGTCCATCCGAAGACCTCAGCATGACTCCTTCTTTTTCAATCCGACCACCCGTTCTTTCGGTTCAAAACCGAGGCCGCTTTGCATCTCCGACTTGAACCCCGTCTGTCGTTCCCCCCCTTCACCGCCTTTCATTCTTTTCTTGCTCCTTGAACATTGGTGCTAAGGAACTTGTTCTTTAAGCTGTCTGATTGATAGCTTGCTCGTGCGGTTTTTCTCTTGCAAGCAGAATCCCCTGCACCCTTCCACAGTCTTGCTCCCTTATAGGCTCTCTGCCTTCATTGTTCCGCAGCCCCTTTTTGCAAAAGCGTCCTGCGCATCACTAGTATTTTCTAGGATTTAGTCATGGTTCTTTGTCGCGGTGCATTTTTTTTTTGATCTGGCACCATCTTCCCTTAGGTTTCCTTTCCGTCTCCGATCCACACCTCCTTTTACCCGCATATCTGATGCCATTCTGTCGTGTCCCCTAGCGGGAATGCTAGTTAATACGATTCCCTGACCTTTTTTAGCCCCCCCCTTCCTCGTAGTTTAATCTCTCTAGAGCACCTACCACGCCGTGAGGTCCTCTCACGCTCATAATCCGCCTTTGTTTTTTTAATTGTCCGCGCTCTTCAGGCTACGTGGAAAAGACGCCGTTTTCTTCTTTTTTAGCTCCTTTTCTTTTCCTATTCTTTCTCGGTGTGCTTTAGCTTTCCTTCTTTTCCTCTCCGCGGCCTTCGGATTCTCCTTTCTTGCCTCGGTTCGTAAGTAGCCTTTCATTTCTCGGAGCTGAGCCTTTCTCTCCGCAAAAGCATCCCAACGTGCAAAGCTGCTTCTATCTTTTTTACTCGTAAACTCTTTTGACCTTTACATTTTCTGCTTCTCTACCGCTGCCGATGACGTTACAAGCCCGGCACTTGACGCTCGCACTTAGTTGGACTTTTCCCTTTTCCCCCCAAACCCCGTACCCCCGATGTTCTGGCTTTTTCCCGGACATCAACGTCTTCCCCCATTTCTTTCCCGTGTCTATCCCCCGCACAATGCCTTTCACGGACCCTTTCCCTTCTTTTCACACCAGAGAATGAGCCGTCGTGAAAGGGCCGTCGTCTTGAAGCAGATCTAGTCATCTCTTTTTCCTTCTCCTGTCTTTTGATCTCAGCTTACTATATCGGAGTCCCTCCGGCGTTCTCCTCTCCTCGCAGTATCGTGAGGACTCTCTCTTTTTCTACTCGTCTGCCCTTCCCCTTGTGCGGGGAATCAACGTTTCCCACTGCCCCTGAGGAACCCTCCGGTTTTTTCCCTGGATTGACTCCTAGGCCATGACCGTTTGCGTTTGGTCTTCCATTCCCGATAAAGCACATGTCGAGTTATGATCTTTTGTTTCCGGCTCCCGGTCTCGGCAGCTTTTATCACCCTTGACTCGTTTAAATGTACGTTCCAGGTCCGCGTTCCCGAGGGCGCTTAGAGCCTCTTTTTTTTCTTCTTTTCCTCCCCTCCTTCCTCCCGCTCTATCTGCGACATCCTTTTCTTATCGTTCAATTGGCCCTTCGAGTTGATAGCCGTTCCGATTCTTTTCACCACGTCCGCTCTCCACCCTATTAAACGCACCTCGACCCCCTAAACTTTTTTTATTAAACCACCGGGTCACTAGGAGCTTTCCGTTTTTCTTCCTCCTGCTATCGTCGTAACAAATAGACTTCTCGCGCCCACCCCGTTAGGTCTTCTTCCCCTATGTTTCTCACCTGCCTTCTTTTTCCTTTGACGGGCTTATCACATTGTAAGTGCCTTCCCCCCCACCCGCTTTTTCCTGGACCTGAGGACTTAGAAGGAGCATCCAACCCTCACCCATTCCTGACGACATCTGAATATGCTTTGGTCCCCCTTTCTTTGTGATCGCCCCCGTGAGAAGTGAATCCTTGTTTTCCAGGATTTGCACCCAGAGTGAAGAAGCCGTTAAAAATGTCACGCCGCCCTCCTACCTTTGGTCTTTTCGGAGGCGCAGGACCGCTGTTTTCCTCCTTTTTTCGTGAATTAACTCCATAGAATATAATTTTGTCCCCTTCTCTCTGGATTGTGCTCTTGCAGTCTGTATTCTGCTTTCCCTAGCCCCTCAAGCGCTGACTGAGCATTCCCCACGCTTCCAGTGTAGACGGTTTTCCTTTAAATCCTCGCACCCCCCTTTCACTGCAGCATTTCACAATCCCTGGGAAAGAGGCTGTGCTCTGTGCCTTCCCAAGCCTATAATGAAAAGCGCTCCCTCTTCGTTTTGCCTCTTCCTCCCCCGTTCCCGAGAATGAGTCAGCCTGGCTTTTTTTTTTCAATCTCTGAACGAATCGTAGTCCAAAGAAACAGTTCCAATTCCGGCGGCTGGAGGATTTTTTCTCGGTTCTCGTTCGATTTTCGCCAAAAACGATGACTACCAGGGCCATGCTGTTCTTTTTTCTTTCCCCACGATCTCGTCCCTCTTCTTCTCCCCCTTGCGTATTGGACGTGCTCAACTCTTCCTTTCCCTAGACCTCTTGCCGCCTGAAAACTCACAGGACCGGCCTTTCCTGCTTCACCGCCATCTAGACCCACCGTTTCAGGTGACGTGGATCCGACTTGGTATGTCGAGTCCTATCGCGACAATGCAGGAGAAGGGATCAATCAACAGAACAACTCCCTCCCCTAAGGGATGTTTCGATCGGCTTTCACCGGCAGCACCAACGAAGCCCGGAATCCCCTCCGTCCTTCCTTCCTCTTTCAGAAGAAAAGTCTATTTCTCTTTGAGAATGGAAAGGGACATTCTTGTTTTCTTTTCCAGCCCGGCCGCTCTTGGCCCGACAGTATTTAATTTTCCCCTGTGCTCCACGTAAATTGGGCCTTTCTCTATTAGCCAACTGGGTTTCCCCGTTTTTTCACTCTTCCATCCAGCGGCTGGAGATGATGCTCAATTTCCCTTTTCCTGCTTGGTCCCTTAAGTCAGTGATGAGACACCAGTTTCCCCCTTCCTCTCTTCCCGTAGAATCAACTGGTTGTCCTAATACCCCCACTTTCCCCCAAAAACTCTTCGCCTACCTTTTCCAACCAGCAAGACATACGGTCCCCCTCTAGGGCATTTTCCCCGGATCTATCGCCGGCCAGCAGGGTTTTGGTTTCATAAATTCTTCCTCGCCCCTAAGCCTCCAGCATTTTAAGTGGGCCTTTCCCCATTCTCCCAACATCAGTTTTTTTTCTCATGTTAGACTTAATTTTTTTTGCCAAAATAGTACAAAACCACGGCCCATTTCCTTTGAACTTTTAATAGCTTCTCTCCCCTCCTTTTGACGGCCCCTTTTGGGGCTCGTCTCCGCGGTTAGTCGCGATTCACTTGCAGATGAGAGAGCAAGCCTTTTTCTCATTACGCCATTGTATCAATGAAGAGGTGTTAAGCGGCCAATAAGCACTGTCTACTTGTCCTCGACCAAGTGTTCCCCATAGGCCATTTCTACTTCCCCCTTCCGCATGACGTTTTTTTTTCCCTGACGGGCGATAATCGACTTCCAGATAAGTGCCCCGGCCCGGTATCAAGCGCTTCGAACTTTCTTTTTTCTTTTCGAGCCGTCTTGCTCCTCCTGTTTGAAAGCTTCCTCTTCCTTCTTCCCCCCCCCCTCCTACTTGTCCCCGAAAAAAAAAAGTGCACCTCTTTTCAACTTAGCAAAGCTGGGGGCTCTTGCTTTTCCCCTCTTCACCCTGATAGCGCTAGAGGTTGATTAGTCTTCTCGACCCCTTTTCCTGCGAAGTGGCTCCCTTTTCCTCTGATGCTTGTGCGAGCTCAATATCCCCCCCCCCAACCTTTGAGCGTTCTCCAGGCACGACCCCTTCTCAGCCACCGCTTCCTCCTAATAATCGCGCCCAATCGTATTCGCGCCCTTCCCCTCCGTCGTCATCAATACTTGTCTCCCTCCGTTTTGGCCGCCGAGCACTCCTGACGCTGTTATAAGCCGAGTCCGTGTTTCTCTTTCTCTCCTTCGACTCCTTTTGTGACTACTAAATCACCAGCAGGCGAATTGCAAAACCCTCTTTCTCTCGCGCCGAACTTTCGATCCTTCCTCCACTCAGGTTCCCCCGACCTTTCTTTAGCAAAATAGTCACCGGTCTCGTCCGCGATGAACCGCGTTCTGGCTTTACTTTTTCACTTCCCTGTAGTCCAGTACGGCCTCTCGAGACACAGTCCCCCCCTCCTCTTCTCCTCCGCCTCTGTAGCAGAACCTAGCAGAGTCTCCCACTCCCCCTACCTTTCCGCGTTGAGTATGTAGTTAAATTAGCCAAGCACAGGGAGGCGTCAAGCAACTCCCCAGTTCTCTTTTGCTCCTCTTACGATCAGTTGGCACTAGGGTGATTGTGATTGTTCCTTCTTATCTCTTCTCTTACGATTTCACTGCGCGCCGGTTAGATTGGAAGAGCGACGGCGACTCTCCTCCTTTCTGCTTTCTTTTCCCCCCTGCAAGTTGATTGTCGGCGTTTCTCTTGGTTTTGTTGCTCTTATTTACCTGCCAAACCAAATTTTGCTGAGTTTTTTAATAAAGTCCGGACCAAGCTGCTCGAGAGTTCGCCTCTACGCCCCCTCTTTTTTTTTTCAACTCAGAGAGCAGTTCGACCAGTGCCTTTTTTTTCCCCCACCCACCGCGCTCCGGATTTCGTACTAGAGACCCTTTGCTTTTTTACTCCTTTTCTTCCCTCATTTAAGCATACGCACACATGGTTCTGGAACCGTATCGTCTGTGGGATCTATCTAGTCTGTACCCCCTTTTTCCACTCAGGCCCTTGGGACGGTGTTTTTTCTCTCGTCGAGGTCGTATCCCTCTTTCTCCCCCCAATCTCCTCTTTATATGAGGACCCAAAGAAAGGAGATTCGAGGTTGATCTTGACTCTTCAGTTCGGCTCGCCGATGAGAAGAGAGCCAGAGGATTGCCTTACGTTCGCCCCGGCTGGTCTTTTTTTTCCCCTTTTTGGGAAGTCCTGAAGAGGCTCCCAACACGACCGGTTCCTAGTAGAGAGTGCCGTTTGTGACCTTTTTTGGTCAGTGCGTCTCTTCGTGTGCTTTTGGTGCGCTATGCGATTTGTTTTTTTTGGTTGGGTTTTTTTGGGGGTAGGGGTTTTTTTTGTTTCGGTTGTTTGTGTGTGTGAAAAGGTTTTTCGTGTGGGTTTCTGGGTTTGTTTTTTTTTGTGGTTTTTTGGGTGTTATGGTTTGAGGGTTTTTTTTTTTTTTTTTGGGTGGTTGTTTTTTTTTGTGTTGGGCTCGTTTCTTTTTTTTTTTTTTTTGTTGTCGGCTCTTTTTTTTTTTGGTGTTGTTCTCTCTGCGCATCCCTTGTGGTCTTCGCGACCGTTGAGACGCTCCATTTGGTTTCTGTCCTTGCTAGGGCCCCGCTCACGGGCTAGCCAGTATCGTCAATGTTTTTCCGAGGCGGACTACCCCACGCTTTAAGCTAATTATGTGGTCTTTCATCTTTGCCCCTTTTCCATAACCCAAGCAGACTACTTGACTTTTTTTTGTTTATTTTTCCAAGAGGGTTGTCTGTCCAGAGCACGGGTTTTCGACATGCCTTTTCTCTTTCCTTTCTTTTTTTTTTCCTACTTCCTTAAGGATGGCTCTCCCCGCTTCGACTCGGCGTTTTCCTCGGGTTCGGATCCCCGACCATGTGCGATGTGGGTTAAATTCTCTTTACGGTCACTTCCCCTTTTCCCACTTTGCCTGATTTCAAAGGAGGAAAGCAAGTAGCTTGATGTGAGTGGCCCTCCTCCCCTTTTTTTTTATCTCTTTCACGTCGGCTCGCGAGGCTGTCTTTCTCCTCTCCTCTAGATACTAATATCCGCGACTCGCAATCACTCCTCTTTTCAAGCGGGGTTGTGTTTCACACTCCAACGTCCTGTCCCGTATTTTGGTACAGTATTTTTGGCAAAAGTCGTCTTTCTTGGATTATCAGCACCACTCGCGTTTCCCCGTCCTGTTCTCTATCCCCCACCTGGCGGGCGGATTATTTTGGCACCCATCAAGATTCTCCCTTCCCCACAAGTGCCCCGCCTTTCGAGAGATCGGGGACCTGCCAGAGATTGTGTAACCGTATGCTTTGGCACGTATCGCGCCTCTTTTGGTGATCCCGGGTTTGTATTTTTCTTCATTGTCTTCCCCCGAGCGCGATTTTTTTGGTCCAGCCCCCCTTGACCTCCGCTGACGGTGGCCTTGAGTAATAAGCTACTCGAGAGAGGGGCGGCCTTATTTTTTCTTTAGAAGCAGGGGCTATCACTTCTTTTCCCTTTTCGCGCGCCGAATCCTTTCTCCGTTGATTTCTTGGCTTATTCTCCCTGTTCTCCACTTTCCCGGTAAAATTATAAAAGCGACAAGATACTTGGCACTCCTTGGTCTTTCTGCTTTCTTTCCTGCGTGGTCTTTTTTCCCTTTTCACTATTAGCAGCAGAGTGTTCCTTTCTGTCTGGAGTCCTGAAATTTGTGCATTTTCGCGCTCTCCACGCTCTCCGGAAGACAACATAGATCCACTGTCACCTTCCCGGTTTGGGTTAGAGATTGAGTGCCACCACTGATTTTTTCTCCCGTGCCGGCTGGACTATCTTCGTTTTAATTCTCTATCTGCATTAAGGAGCCTCTTTCTGTCCCCCGTAGAATGGTGTAGCTGTCTTTTCTTCAGATTGATCTCTAAATCATTCCCTGTTTTTCAGCGTTTTGGTCAGAAATTCTCCTCTCCCTTAACGTTCCACCCATTCCTCTTTGTGCCAATTTCTTTCCTTGGGGCGGTTCTCAGAGGATCATCGAGCTCGAGGAAGACCTTCAGTTCTCTTTCTCCTCCCAATGATCTCCGTTTGTCACCACGAGTGAGCTTTTTTCCCTTCTCTCCTTGACATTTCGCAGTATGGCACCCGGCAAAGCCTGGTCCCTTTTGTCTGCCCACGGCGTTGCCCTGGGTTAGATGTGTAATCCTTCCTCCTTTGCCCCTCGGCCTTTTTATTATTTCTTCGCTTTCCGGTTTTCTCCTCCATCCTTCAAGCAATCCCTCCCTAGCAGCAATTTCCGGATCCCCTCTCGGCGAGCTTAAGGAAGCTTGCCTCCTCAAAACTTGTCGGAAAAGCGTACTTGTGCCTCTTCTCTCCTTGTCGGCGAGCTTTAGCATCTTCCTTCTTTCCCTCTCCCGTCCCCCCGGCACTGACCTGTATTTTTAGCCGGCGACTATCCAACAAAAACGAGTTTCCCCGAATAGTCGTATTTCTTTTTTTTTTTTTTGTGACCATGCGGCCTGCTCTTTCTCTTCCCACTGCCCTCTTCTTAGCTCTTCTTTGTAATAGCGAGACACTGAACCGGAAGTTAGTTAATCGCAAGTCCAATTAATGCCCCATCGCCTTTCTTTTCTCGGATCTCCCGCGCGCATCTGCTCCCCGACCCCCCTCTTACCCCCGGTGGTTGAAGCGACCTTCCTGCCGTCTTTTGTTTAGGCTTGTAAATTCGCGGCCGGTCGTCTGATCTCCCCGGCTTTTCCCCCGGCTTGAGAGTAGCATCTTTCCCATGTATCGATCTTTTTTGCTTATGTTATCCCCTCCCTATACCAAAGTGCAAAAGATGCTATAGTGGCTCTTCTCCCGCTAACTCTTTCCAGCCTCTGATGCATTTGATAACCCCGCGAGTTTGTTTCCCTTGCCCGACGATCAGCAACTCTCAAGTGTTCTTCGCGGGTTTCAGTTCCATGGTCACCCCCCCACCCCTCCCCCCGTTCATTGACGGTCTTGTCCTGCCTTTCAAACTTTTTACCCATGGACGTAAGACGTGGATTCCCGGACACAGTCCGGGCATTGAAGAAACTACCCCACTATCCCCACCGTATAAGTTCCAGGCTGAACTTCCCCCTCTTCTTTCTCCCGTCTTCTTTCTC
>Ga0179593_1308543_pt1 | contig 15914 bp, 11 predicted proteins | sample CZODoug2_1_08_16_FD_185931 | JGI IMG/M metagenome (GOLD analysis project Ga0179593, IMG submission 185931) | Vadose zone soil fungal communities from Angelo Coast Range Reserve, California, USA - CZODoug2_1_08_16fungal (PacBio error correction) | ecosystem: Environmental > Terrestrial > Soil >... | reverse complement strand
GTTAGTACAGATATGGCGTTGCTTTTCAGTAACACCATTTTTCTTTCTCCATCTTCCATAAGTCCCCCATTTTTTTCTCCCCAATTCCCTTCCTGGGGCCGCCAGGACCATGGTTAGCCCCTTTTGGTCGGATCGTTTCCAATCGCCCTTTTTATGAGATTCCCCTAAGCTCATATTCCAACCGCGTTCTTCCCTTATAAAGGGTGAAAACTCACCCTTCCCGTTGCGGATTGGATAGTTTTGAAACGGTTCCTTCGTTCAGGCTTCCTTGTCATCGGCTTTCTCGTTGCGTTTTGCACTGACCAAAACCCATTTACACTCCCTGTTAGGAATCTTCATCTAGTTCCTGTTTTTTCTCCAAAAACCACTCCGAAATACAATGTCCTATTTTGCAATTTCATACTTCCTTTTAGTTACCCCGCACCCCCCCGGGCTTTCTTTTTTTCCTCCCCCCCCCTCTCTAGTTGAACTATACACTCGGTATAAAATTGAGTACGTGTTGCTTTCATGCGTTGAACCAACTACGGTCTCCACGGCTTTTTCCTCCCCCCCTTTTAGCTGATAATGATGAGAAACCGTACTTCTAACAATCTAGACCGGCGCCCCACCCTCCTGGTCCCCGCTACAGATGGTGATCAATCTGTCATGCCTAGAGTCAGTCCATTGCTTTGGGCAAAGTAGCCCTTTCTCCCCCCAGGCCCTACGAAACCCAATCTCCCCAATTACCCTTGGGAAGTACCACCCCTTCCCCACACACCCGACTGGTCATTTCTGTATTCTGCACCGAAAGAATCCCAAGGTATACCTCCCGGGAGATTGACTTGTCGCTTGAAGCTGCGATTTCCCGCTGCTTTAACTTCTATTTGGTACCAAGATCCTGACTCTTCAAACTACCCCCCATGGCTCACCGCCAATCCTGGAGGCAAACCTGACCGGCGTGTACGGCATCTTCTAGCCAGTGAGACGTCGATTTGTTTTCTTTTTCGTTCTTTCCCCCTACTGGTTTTCCTGGTTTTTCGACGCAATTTGATTCGTCCAGTTCTTTTGGTAGCTCGGGCTCGCATTTTGAAGTCCGGTCCCAGTTCCCGAATGTTCTGAAGAGTTTCCGTTTTTCCCTTTTAACCGCAAATTGCCGCTAAGTACCATCTCCCTCCATACAACAAAAAGTCAAGCTCCGTCCTCTTTAGACAGAACTTTCCATGCTTCATATAAGTTCCGTTTACCTGTTTAGCGGTTCCCCCTGGCTGGTTGATGTTTGAGCCTTCAAAACTACTTCCTCAGGTCTTAGCAATGGGAGTACGTTGAAACTATCAGAACTGACTTTGCTAGCCTTCCCCTCGATTTTGCGTTTAGGTTCGGTGAACAATCTGTGTGATGTCTATATGTAATGATCAGTTCACTGTTTTAGCTGACTCCCTGTTTCCTCTTCCATCTGGAGTAGTTCCAGACTTACTTTTCCCCCTTCTATTCCACTTGATCCGCTTCAGTTACCTAAACTCCCGTCTATGCCAGCCCAGCGTGTTTCCCTTTTCTTACCTCCACCCTGGGTCGACATTCAGAGTCGGCAGTCTTTTTCTTCGCGGTCGCCATGATGTGAGTTTGTCTTTTGCCCTATCGTCTTTCCCTCCCCTTATGCTCCGAGAGGTTTTCAGTTTCTCCCCCTTTTTTTTTTAGAACTACCGCAGAAGCCTCTCTCTTACCCCCATCTATAGTGCGCTCTGTTTTTCTCCATAAGGGCCACATTTCCCTTTGTGATGTACCATTGGTTTAATTCCACTCCCTTTTTCTTGGCTTGTCCGCGGCATTGTTTTTCCCTTCGCCGTTAAACATACCTTCAATCCTCTACGATTTTTAGCCCCCCACAAGATTCCCAACATAAAAAGTTTTTTAGGACCCAAGTGTCCCCTCCCCCCCTGGCCTGCAATTGAATAGGAGTTGAAGAAGCCGCCATTGATTACCACTTGGGATTCTTTAAACTGATGTGGCGTTGGCAGTTGTGAATTATATGTCGTGCTTTTTACGGAACACCAATCGTGCCTATGATTCCAATAACCCTTTTTTTTGATAAATTCCATTCGTTTTTTCCTTGACGTATTCATTTCTTTTATTCTTGTGACCACCAAGCCCCCGCTTTGACCGGTCGGCTGAATCCTTGGGTCTTTACAACCGGCGTTCTCTGCGGTTTGTAATCTTTTTTCTGGGCTTGGCTATGCTCCAAGGCGGACTTAGCTGAACGGCGATGATTAGTCATTACCAAGCTTACTGGTGAACCTCTCTCCACCCGCCTCGGCGATTATTCGGCCCCACACACTCGTTATGCCCGCTTGGGGATCTATATATTTACTCATTTTTTTTTTTTTTAGAGAGATCCCCCGCACTGGCATCCTTATTTTTACCGTTGATTTTCTGTGTTTTCCTCCGTGTCCACTTCAGTTTCTTCCCTGCATGTTTTAGCTAACTAGTTAATTCCATTGGATGTAAGTGAGATAGCTAAACCATGTGTAATTACTTACTTCACAACCGGCCGGTACAGTGTGACGAGGCGACGTAACTGAGAGCCCTCGGTAGGCTTTATTTGTTTCCATTAAGTTGCCTCCTTTTACTTCCCAAGGAATTTCTCCTTGCAAATTTCTGTTTGCTTTGCTGCGCGCTATCGTCTTGCCCTGAGTTTGCCCAACTCTGAACCGACCAACTGTTCCCTGATGTCTAAAATATTTATCTCTATTCCCCCCTCCCCCCATGCCTGTAAGGCCGCACGAATGTATACTTGAATGCCGCCTTGAGGGTTTCTCATTAACCGCCGCCTGTCTTTCTTTTTCTATATTTTTGTCCGCCATCTTTAGGCCTTTCTTCCCTCCCCCCCGCTGTTCGCCAAACTGCATGCACATCCCTCCCAAGGAGCTGACGTGACTAAACCTTCCTATTGCCCCTGCCTGCTCGGCGAACTCCGAAACTTCTGATTCATAGCGGCGCTGGAGGGTGGTTGGGTTGACTCGGAATGAAGCTCCCCCCCGTTACGATATGATTGTCCCGTTTTTCCGGACGATTTCCCCCCTCTTTCTTTCTCGTCTTGAGTCTCGTCATCCCCCCACTGTGCTCCTGATCTGAATCACCCCAACTCTGTCAGAACTTTTCAAATGGATCAGTTTCATTCCATGGTAGTTTCTGGAGGGCTGCCCTAAGATTAGGACTCAGGGCAGCCTCTTACGTACCTGCCTCTACATCCCACGAAATACCTCTCTCTTCCGCCCTTTCACAGGATTTCATCTTCCCCCCCCAAACTTTTCTAACCTTTCTTAACTGAAAGGGCCACTCCAAAATCGATCTTTTTTGAGTCCCCCCTGCTTCCGTTTCCGCTCGGCGTCGGCTGAAGACAATGGGTTGTGCCAGCCCCCAGACCCCATCCGTTGTTCCCTGGTCTAGGTATTTATCGAGCTCCGGCGCGGGCGTCCCATGGATTTAAGGGCAGGTTTCTCTGGTTTGGAGCGGGTTCTGTCCTAGATGGGTTAGTTTTAGAGCTTTTTCTTTCACAAGATTGCCCGCTACATCGGTGTCCTCTGTTGCCTCATGTCCACTCTAATTTTTCCTTTGGATCCTCAGCAACTTTTACAATAGACTGCCCCGCAACCTGCCCCCCCTATCGTCTAAGACTGAGATAGAAGTCCCCCGCCCCCTAGGGTTGCATTGTCAGAGATATCTAGTTCAGCAGACCTGGAGTCTGTTTGATCGGCTTCTAGTGTAACCCGCTATCCTCCCCCTCTCAGAGTGATCTTGCGTAAGAACACCTATGCGCTCCATCCCTGTTTTCTCCGGGCTAGTTGGGGCGGTCCTGGGTATTTCTCGACTCTTTCCTTCTTTGAGGTACTTCTACCATACGTCGCATTTTCATCGTTGGACGTTTTGATGAATGCCCTCCCCCAACTCCGCAGGGACATTTTACTTCCTTAGCTGGGTTTCTTTGGTTCTTGTTTTTGCTTCTACGTTTTTTATTTTTGAGCACCCCTAAGATGTTGCTATCTGAAGGTGGGCTGCATTCATTGTTGCCGTCCTGTACAAAAACGCAATACCGGATGATGGTCCGCTTCACTGAAAGAGATTTCTTTCACCGCCCCCCGTCCTCCGATATTGATAGCAGGATTACATTTGCCCACTTGGCCATTTCTGGCCAGTGGGATGCCCGATTGTGGGTCGATCCCCCTCCTCCTTCACGTTCCCTTCGAGGTACCCCCAATGTATGAGTGCTTTTTATCGTTTTCTCCACGCGCGATCGTTACAGGTCGTGTTAACCCGTAACCAGGATGCCCCGTTTTATCCCCCTTCGTTCTTTGGATGCTTGTCTCGTTTGTGAGCTATTCCGATCCTTCGCCAAAGATATTTTTTCTCGTTTTTTTTTTCTGCCAAATTTGACCCCTAGCGGCTGGCGAACCCCCCTTCCTGGCGTGTCATTTAAGTTGATGGGGCAGGCAGTTGCATATCTCCCAGGCTTGGACTGCCCTGTCCTCCATTCCCACCACTGGTACATCTCCCTGTGCTCCCAGCAGTTGCTTTTTTGGTCTTCTCTTCCCCGTTGTGGGATCTTGCGTCTTCGGTTCAACAGATTCTTTACGATCCCATTTATCTTGCCCTTCCTTAAAGGGCAGCCATTTCCTGCAGGGGGGTGCGGAACTCCAGGCGGATCGAAACTTTTTTTTTTTTTTTTTTGAAAAATAACGCCTTGCGCTCGCTCTTCTTTCTGGATTAATTTGCTAGATCTCCACCCCGCGAACTGCAACTATGTCATGTTAAGTAACTGCCATACCCTGTCCCTGCGTGTTTCTTATGGCTTTCAACTGCCTTTTGACTGGTTTAGGACTGGTTCCTGGAGATATCCTGTGCGTTGCCCTAAATCCCCAACTCCCTTTCACATAAAGGTTATCCTTTTGTCCTTTTCTTTCGCACCCCCTTACTCCCGTCAATGGAAAGCCGATGCCTTCCTTCTTTTTTTTTGGGGTTCAACCTACTTTGGTTTGAGTTGGTTACTTGCTTTTCACCCCAGTGCGGACCTCGCATTCTCCATGTTATGTTCTGTGTTTTTGTTACCGGAGGCAAAAAATGCGGTCCACCTCAGCTTCCTTCCAACTTCAGAGGATCATGTGCGCCCCCTGAATTGCGGAACTTACCTATCCCAGACCCCCCCCCTTCGCCCCCCGACTTCAATTGTTTGTCCAACGAACCTACAGGTCTTCCGAGATCGTCCATCTATTCCAATAGATTCGCCAACGGCCCTACCTCCCCACCTTCCCTCTTTTATTCCTAAAACTACCCCCTCCTAGTTCGGACGGAATACCGATTGGCTTTTCCCGCCCCCTCCTGCCCACCGCACTTCTCTTTGCGCAGCTGTGACGCGGGTTTAGCCGGAAGGCTGCGAGTATTTGCCGCACGTGGAGTTTCCCACCTCCTGCAGTTCCGCTCAAAGCAAGCTCAGTTTACTCTGAGGAATCGTCGGTTCTCTGCTTCGAAACGGCCCGGCTGCCTTACTCGATATCTCTCTCGGGGTGATTTATGTGGTTGTTAATTATTTCCTTTTTTCTTTACAGGTTAGTCGTCCCTTCCCTCTTTTTTCTCATTCGGGTCAGCCCCCGTCTTGTCGGCGTACCCCGAATGGCTTTGCCCCCCTTAACGCTGAAACACCCCCCGCGCCTCCTACACCTCCTTTCCCCCCTGCAAAACCGGACGCGAATTCTTCGCCCCCGCCCTCTCCTGTACCCCATATAGACAGGTACTCGGACCCCGTGACGTGCAACCTTCCCCTCATTCATTTTCAGCTACTCGAGAACTGTTACCCGGGTTTCCCGCGAGGCCCTTTCCCTCCGAACTTTTTGGCGTGTCGATTCCCAAGATGTAGCACGTGATGGATAAGGATCCCCCGATGTGCGGACGCGGAGGTAGGCGATCGCTGTTCGATGGTGAGAAGATTCAAGTGCGCACCTCTTTCCTCCGTTTCTATCCCTCCTAACCAAATGGAGATGCCCCCCGCGTCCCCTTTGTCTTTCATTTTCGTTTTCCTTTTTTAGTACAAAGTTGTTTGTATTATCCGAGCATTAGGCTTTGTTCTTCGCGCTTGCGTTGTTCTTTTTTCCCTCTTCGGGCCAGCACTTAAGGCCTAATAGAGGAGAGCTTAAGCCCGACTCTTTCACCCACTGCCAGCTACCTATCTTCCGACATTCGATTAGTGCGCTGGGTTCGTCTCACTTTGCCCCTCTTCTTTATGTCAACTTCCTTCCAACCTGATTGGTTTTTTGAGTGCCTCTGCAGGATCTTATGTAACAGCAAACTCATTCCTATTTGTCTCCGTCCCCAGATTTGCGCCAACAGCCCCCCAATCCCTTCGGCGTCCTTCATCCCTTCGCGGACCCTTTCGGTCGTTTTCTAACAGGCCACAAGGTCATGAAATAGTGCCCCGATTTCCCCCCTTCTGGCCTTTTGTGCATCTCTGTTACTGTTGCGAGCACACCAGCTTGGTCCGTTACGATTTGAGCCGCAGCAGAACCGATTACCTGCATTTTCGCGGGATTAGGTAATCATTAGTTGCCACCCCTACCTTCCTATTTCTGTCTGAGACCTTTTCTTTACAACGGGTCTCGGCCACGGCTGTTCTTTCGTGTTGAAGCGGTTAATTTGGACCCCCGCTGACCAACTTTCCTTTCTGCATCCCGTTCGCGCCCCCCCAAAGTTGGGTTTGGTTGGAGATAACGCTGCGATCGTCCCTTTTGGAAACTCGCTCCTCCCGGCTTCTGCCCACTTTCTCTGATTTCTTTTTTTCTCATCCTATCTGTGGTGTCTGAGATCCCCCCGCACTTTTTGATCATCGTCTGTTGTTTTGCCTTCATTTGCTTTCTTTCCTTTGTTCCCGAAGGTTCCGATCTTTTTTTCTTGTCTTGCCCAATGTTTTTTTTTTTTTCTGTTATCGTTCCCCGCTTCCGAGTTCCCGTTGATATCAGCAAAAGAACATGATCCTCCCCCCCTCCAACACCGCCTTTCTTTGTAGCGCATCTGTAACGAAGACAGGCTCAGACCGATCCTTAGGCGGTAGGTTTTTCACCCTTCAGGCTCAGCTTCCCTTTTTTACCTGGTTGGTTTTTTTTGGAGGTAATTCGTTTCTTTTTTTTTTTTTTTTTTTCTTCGTCAGGACAATTTCGAAGAGCGAAAACACAGAATTCCCAAAAGGCGCTCATTGGTCCTCATACATAGTTCATCTACACCCCTGAACCCTTTTCCCCGCCCGTAATTTTTTCTACTGCATTGCAGCGGGGTGACTCCCCGCGACTGCTTGTCTTTTTTACGGGTTACGTAAATCTAGTCAATGAGTTCCCCCTTCGCGATGACTCACATCTGGACACCTACCCCCATCTTGTCTTTTTCCCCCCTTGGCCTTAATCAAGATGGATGATGGCTTCCCCTCGTCACTATTCGTATTGTCCCGATCGGCTCACGTATGGCGTGGGTACCACAGTAGGCCCTCTTCCCTTTTCTCTTTCAGCTTTCCCTGACGATATGACACAGCCCTTTCCCTGCCAGCGCTTCTCGAGAGTCCCCAAATACTTGGCTCTGATCATCCAACTTGTCCGCTTTACTCTTTTCAGCATGGGGCGTTCTTAATGTCTTTTTGATTCGGCGACTAATGCCTTCTCGCCGCCGCCGCTTTGAACGGACTCCCTATTTTCCCCCTTTCCCTCCCTCGCCTCAGATTTTTTTTCCCAACTGTTCATCGCGACATCTGCGCACCTCTTTCCCTATTTCGGACATTTCATACTTGCTTCTTGCACAAGTCTTTTGGGCTTACCCTAACAAGGGACCGCGTGTCGTCCTACCCATACGTTGTTTCTTCGTTTTTTTACGAACAGCACACCCCGCCCGGGTTCCGAGTTTACCTTTTCTTCCGGAGACCTGCGCATTGCCGCTCGCGGACTGGAAGGGCGGCTGCATGTTCAGTTTGGTATTGCTTCTATGGCTACGTCCGTTGCTTTTCTTTTGTCCAGTAGTCCGCCCTCTTCCCAGTTGGACGTTTCCTCTGTTGAGTGTTAATAAAGCCTCCCCCCTCCTTTTCACTGAACCGCAGCAAGTCTTGACAACCGACCCCTGCCTCACCCACCCTCACGATCCTCTCCCCAAGCTGTTCCCCGTCATGACTTTTTTCCCCGTGTGGAATTGCCGAGGCAAGAGTTCTCGCCAGTACCGTCTTCTTTTAGCGGCAGGCGCGTGTGCGGGTCCAATATAATTCGCCCTGATGCAGCGCTCCTTGTCGCAGCTTCTTTCCAGTTCCCCAAAGATGAACCCCGCCAGTACCTTTTTGGGCTATGGCGTTTTTTTTGTACCTGCCACACCTTCCTCCCTCCCGTCTGTCGGTGGGGTTATTCCTTCCGAAAACCTTTATTCTTGGCGCGAGTCCTCGGTTGCGATTACATTTTCTGTGTGCTACTTCCCCCCCCCATCTCGATGGGACGAGCGCGGCTTGTCCCGAGGGTAGTGATTCCCATCTTCGTTTGAGTTAGGGTTTTGCGGGTGATGGCGCCTTTTTGGTTCCCCGCTATCGGGTTTTTTCCGGAGCCGCTGCGCAGCCCTCGCCGTTCGGCTTCTTTTGGTGTCTTTCACCACCACGGCGCGTAAAGGGTGAGAATGTTCGATGTCTTCCTTTTCTCTCTCTGGTTTTTTTTTTTACCCAACGCAGCCTCCGATATCTTCTTTGCAGGAGGACCGAATCTGACAGTGCCGACGGTCTTTTTTGGGACGTCTCCCCCCCAGCATTTCCACCCTGAATAATGTCTTTCCTGGCGTTTTTATTATCTTCACGAGCGAGTCAAATACAAGGCTTTGGCCCCCCCAATTCAACCTTCCTTGTCAAGCTACAACCATCCTATGACGTTTGGCTTTCCCTTTTTCCCTCTTATCAGGAGTGGATTCCTCCCCCCTTTTATTAAGCTTCGCATTTGGATTCAGCGCAAAGGAGTTGACGTCTCCGACGGCTGGACGCACATGCCGGCTTACCCAGTCCTTTCCGATTGGGACCTTTTGAGGAGGGAAAGATGGGATACCTTTTCCCCCAGCTTATTTGGCCTGGAATCTTGAATAACCAAAACTGGTCCTTCTTTTTTTCTCTTTCTCCTTTCCGTTTTTTGACGAGATTTAACATTGTGGGACTGTCTTAGTAGTGTTTGTAAAAGAGTGATTTTTTTCCCGCCGCTTCATTCCTTTTCCCCCAATTTCCCATTCCTTCTGGTTACCGGTATATGGTTCGGAAAATTCTTCTCTCCGAGTTCAATCGTCCTTTGCGCTATCCCCCCTTGATGAGAAGCTTCCCCTTCGTAGATCAACCGCGTTCCGCTAACGATGTTTCCACTTCCCTCCATGTATTCTTTGATTTGGGATTTTTCCACTTTGTGAATGGTCAAGCTTGTATATTCCTTTTCTTTTCGTTTTCAAAAAGAAGATTCCCAAGTTGGTAGGCATGGTCCTCTCGGTTGGATTATTTTTTGATCCACCTTCAGTTGACCTTTCGATGTCCCCTTTCTCCTTGTATAGAAGAGAGAAGCAATTCCCTGCTGTTTTGCGTTGGTGGTCTGGGACTGCAGCGCTTTACTCCTGGACCATCCCCCCTTCTCACGGGAAGAGGGAGCCGTGTTTTGTCAGGCTTCCCCCCACAATCGGATCCCCCACCATTCCTAAGCGCCAAAATCTGCGATCCTTTTCTGCGCCTAGAGTCAAAGAGCCCCCCCTCTCATCACCCGGTACCCTTAGCAGATGAACGTTGGTTGATCCTGATGCCGTCTGCTCTCCTTCCCTCTCGTTATTGAAGTGCATTCGCAACAGTCAATACCGCACCATCAATCGAAATTACGGGTAGTTTAATACATCCCCAAAACCTCTCGCGAGCCTTGGTGCTACCTGAACACCAGCGAAACTGCTTTCCTCAAGGGATGCTCTGTCTCCGTGAAGCTTCAACGTAGTCTTTGATCGCTCGTCTTCGGCGTTCCCCCCCCGCAACCGCCCGCCGCACACCTCCCTGTGTGAACTTTTTTTCAATCGACCACTGGCAGGAGGTGATGTCGCTTTTCCGCCCTGCGTTTGTATGGATCTATGGCTGTGGTGGAGTATGTTCCCGCAGGTTCCGTCTTTCCAGAGACTGTCAGTCGATTTTCTCATGCGTCGACCTTTTCCCCACGAGTCCCGGACCCTGTCAATGGCTTTGAGTGCCCCTGCGGCTCTTCTCCCGCCAATCGCCCCGTATTTGCCCAGCTCTACACTCCTCCCCCCAAGGACCACCCATTTATCACTCCGTCCCGAGTTCCTCCCCTTCTGCCTGCTCCGGCTCCATAATTAACGTTTTCCGGGTTGATTTTTTTCAAACGCAAAGGCCTTTTATTTCTCCTCTACCTGCTTTGGCTGCGCGATGATCCGCGACCCTATTTTTTGCTTTTAAGCGTTACGTTTTTCCCCCCTCTGTTCGCAGTTTGTTGACATGAAGGATCCTTTGGAATGAAGCGGCATCGCGAGCGTCGGCTTGGTAGATGGTGAGAGATCTGGCTTGCCCTCCCCCTACTATGCTTTCCAGGGTTTATCAACTCCCGAAACTCCATGGTGTACCCACGCCGCGCCGTGTGTCAATTTTCTCACTCGTAATTTTGATTAGACTTCAGCTTGGTCCCCTTCCTCAGCTGCGTGACCGTCTTGCCAGATAGCCTTTACGACACTCCTTCCAAGTTTCCGAGCTTCAGGCATCGGCCTGTATCCACACCGACCCTCCTGTTCTCTCCCCCCTGCGTTCGTCCCTATTTTTTGACCAGTCTCATAGGCTCTTCTGTTGATTGAACTTTGCCTACCCGACTATTTGGTCTTTTGTGAGCTCAGGATTGTTTGTCTTTAGCACATTTATCTTCTCGTAAACCCGATTCGCCAACCAAAGAGCAACCCCTTTCTTTATTCCCCTTTTTTTTTTAGCAAATCAATTTGCGTGGCCTGAATTCATTTCCGCCAGGGATGGGGGTTTGTGACTTTATGTCTCAATGCCAAGTATGAGTGTCTTTTTGTTGAATTTTTTTCCCGCTTGCCTATCCACGCTGGAATTAAGCTCGCTCGCATTCCCTTTAATCACTTATTGACAGTCACTCTTTTTTTGGAAGTATTGTTTTTCATTTGCCAAAATGCCTCGTGCTCCCTTCTTCTTATCCGTGGCTTTTTTTACAAAAATTTTCCGGAGCCAGTCCACGTAGCGTCCGCGGTTTTCTTTTCACTTAGTCAAGGGTTTCCTCTGTCACTCAATTTTTTCTTCTGTGCCGCTTGAGCACCTTTTTCCCCCAGCTTCTTATCGTCCCTTTCCGATACCGCGGCAGAGTTCATTCCGGAGCCCCCCCCCCCGATGATCCTCGTTGTGGGATCCTATTTGTGAGATACCCCTCCTCTTGATTAGTTGGCGGTTAAACTCCACTCTGTCGTCCTTGCTCGATGTTTTTCCTTTTTTCCGTTAAGGAGGATCCTGCCAACGTTGTGCGTCATTCTTTTCAGCTGACTTTTTTCCTTTACCACGCCCCCTAACCGCTTCCCTTAGACCCAGACGTTGGTTTCAGGAGGGTTGTTTAGTCCTCCCACTCCCGACTCTTGTTTTTTTTGGTCGTTATTGGTTTCCCCCAGCCGACTGCTTCCCCAGATCCACAAGACGTGACTTTTTATGTTGAACTTAGGACTCCTATCCCGTCCGTCCCTGTTAATGCTTGCCCCCTGATGGCCACACAAGGCCGCCTCGATAAACTCTTTTTCATCCTATTTCCCCCTCTGCCAAATGAAGGGCCACGAATCTTCCTAAGCGTCTTCTGACCTGACTGTTTATGGCGGATTGGCGTCCCCTTTTTTTTCCCGCTCATCTTTAATGTTAAGTCATGTTACGCCAACAATCCTCGTCTTGCACTCCAAGACACCCGCTTGTGCCCTTTCCCTCCCTCTCCATTGAACCCTGTATGAGAGGAAACCCCTTTCCTAATCGATCTAGAAGCTCGGCGTACGTTAGTTGTTCGCAACTGAATTCCTGAATGTCTTCCTAGTTGAGCCCCTTAATGCCCTGACGATTTTCGCCCAAAGTTTTGTCAACTTCGGCGCTCAGACGGACTCGAAGACATTGCTCTGCTCTGCCTTTCATTAAGGTCTCAATTCTGAACCACCCTTTCCGCTGATCAGACATTCTATTTCGCGACCCTGACCTTCTTCTCCTCCCTCTCAGCCTCTGGCTGGGACCGGCGTTCCAGATCTCCCTCGACATCGCCTCTCCTTCGATGCCGGAATTAACGGGGATCTTCCGGACATAACAATGCTTTCCCCGACTTTTCCAAGAAACTAGATTCGGGATAGAAAAAGTGGGCTCCTCGGGCCGTATCGAACGTAGCGCGTCTTAATACCCCATGCGGTCTCCGGCCACATCAGACCGGGTTACTCTTTACCCCCCCGGTAACTTACGTAGAAGAGCATTTTCGCTGTCTCTGAACCTGGGTATTTTTGAGTGTCGTGTTGTTTGCCGTTTTCTTGTTATGATCTCTTTGCCTCTGGATTGAGAGTTCGCTCATTCCCTTCCGCCTATCCCGGGTTTGCGGCGGGACTCCGATGCTTCTCACATCAGAAATTATTCATACGGTTTTTTTTTACAAGAGGACCTCCCCCGCACTCACTTCCCCATCAGATAAAACGAATGATAGTCTCTTCTCTCTTCCATCCCCTGTCCCGGGCCTGCGCAGCGACGAGTTTAGTTCTTTTTTTCGATGGAGCGTTTTTGTCTCTGGGGCTAGTGGCGTTGCAAAAGTCAACATCGATCAGTGCGTCGGCGTGATAAGTCAGTACCCCCCCTGCTGCAGCCCCCTCTGTAGAAAAAGTCGGGTTTTTCCCCCGGCCTCCGCTAGTTCGACGCTTTAGGTGGGTTTCCGTACCTGTCAAGTTTTTACCCTCTTTCTTGGATACTTCTTTCGGTATTGCCTTCGAATGCTATCCCAACTCTCACCTGGGATACGCGAGCATCAATCGTGGTAGTGATTTCCCAACGGGTTTCCTTGTGCTGGTTATTTGATCTAGTTACTACCCTTTGCCCGTCTATTTTGTTGGGAAGCATCCGCTGTTATGGGCGCGTTGTAGCATTGGGGTGCCTTCAACCCCAAAAGTCCATCTCTTTTAGCCCCTCTAGGTCGATTTAGCAATGATGCAGATGGGGTGTAGCAGTACCCCTTCCCCCCCAAGTTCATCTGCTGTGGCTGAGTTCTTTTTGACCCTTTATGCCAGTGAGGATGCACGGACCGGGGTTGCGACAAAATAAAGCATGCCACCGAGATTCCTGAGGTAACTGGTGTTTCTTTTGTACTGGGGCAAAGCGATTTTCGCATAGGATAAAGGCGCTCCAATTCCCCACCAGGTGCCACTTACCCAACAACCTGCCCCCCTTCCCCGGGATGCAGTCCCTGACCCCGTATCCTTGGCTTTGCTTTGGGATCTACTGGAGCTCGCCCAAGTATGCATCTCCAGGGCGATTTTTCACTAATACGAAGATTCCCCGCCCTGCCCTCCGTTGGCAGCGGCTTTTTCCAGATGGGTCATTAGCGCGAAGCTGAATTCGCAAGGCGATTTTACTGCACGAAATCCAATTACCCCACTTTTTTCCCCTCTCCTTGGCCCCCTACCCTTTTGTGGAGATGCCAGTGGGGTGGGTGGGCCTAGGGGACGTCGGGTTATTCCATGCCTTTATGCCCGCTTCCGCTTCCTTCATCTGCCTGACCTTTTTCCTAGGACGTTTCATGTAGTTCACTTTCGGGAGTCTCTTCAGCCCCGTTTGCTGCGAGGAATTCTTGCGAAGCTAGCTCAAGGAGACCTTCCACCGAGATCCTTGATCATGCAGTTATCACTGCCATCCCGGCTGTGCTGGTGTGGATTCAATGACATTTTCACGAGCTTCCGGCATCGGCAGTTTTCCCCCACCAAAAACCCCCCGGACCTTTCCATCAATTGATGCCTCGGCATTCTAGGTGGCATGCTGCACCCCCCCCAACCCAACCCCATGAACCCCTCAACTGGCCCTAACTTTCCGATTCACTGTCTAATACTGAGCAGCAATAGCTGTAGGCTGTTTTTACTGCCCACAAGCTCGAGAGCCCTTTGGTCAAAGAGACCCTTCTAACGGTCGAAGTTTTTTCTGTTTCCCACACCATGGACTTGCGAAACAATTAGAATCGTCACCTATGAAGCCCTTAATGGCGCCCCATCTTCCTAAAACCCTCACCGAACCACCCCACCCGAAGCCGCTCCCCCTCGGTGACACTTTTTACTGCGTCCTGCGAGATACTCATCTCTGATTAATTCCCCACTGCCCTAACGAACTTCTCCAAACGCTGCCCAGTACGGTTTCGAAACTCCCTCCCCCTGCTCGGTCCCGTTTGGCCTGACACGCACCACCCTTTCCTCTGCACGGGCGTGCGAAGTTGTGACGCTGGAGCCAGGAATCTGCGCCAGTACGCCTTGATAGGTGCTGTAGCGTTGAGTACCACTTTCGCCCTTTTCCCAACCGACGATCGGTTAATTAGGCCGAAATTCTCTTTTAGGCCCAATCCTGGGCCCATAGTGAACTGCGAATATCTTCTCTTCAGGCGTTGTCGAATGGCAGGTGGAGTGCTGGCCCCGTCTTGTAGTCTTTTTCAAGAGAGCTATGATCGTTACTTCCTGTATCCGCGCAACCTCCCGGCTAGGTGTGCCTCATTTTTGACCGACACTCTCTCAACAGCGGAAGATCATTAAATAACCGCCTCCCAAAAAAAAGCCCCTTCCCGTTCCAGTTCCCTTCCCCTGCTCGGCGGAATACGACACCCCAGACTCGACCAGGTTTTTTCGTCTCTGGTTAGCCCGCCGTCGTCTTTTCATCCGCCCCAAGCTTTCTGGCGAGGTTTTACTTCGCCAGCCCCGTAAACTTCCAGACTTTAGGTCCGCGTTAGTGACCCCCTCTGGGTTTCTCCGGTTTGGATTAGAGAGGTTTCATATCAATTTGCTCGGCAATTCTTTTCTTCGGACTATGATGTTCGATTGCGTTCACGCGCCACGTTCCGCGGCTGCCCGGGTAGTCAGATCATCCCCTCCATGGCTTCTTTTTCTTCGATGGGTAGAAATTCGTTCGTTACCAATTGATTCAGCGTTCATCTGCGCTTTACTTCGAGCAGGGTCGTCATGAGGTTCTGATTCTTGCAATCCCCTTCAAGTCTTACAGAGCGGTTTTTAAGGTCTTCTTGTAGCACATACCGCCCCCTGTCTCCCACCCGATAGTCCGGAGAGGTTTCCCGCCCTCAGGGTTTCCTCTCCGTGATGGAAATGGGCCCTCAACGAAAAACTTGGGTACTTGGAGTGCTCCCCCCCTGCGGGGGTAAACTGGATTCCATTTCCTTTTGACTGCTTTTTGTAAACCCGATGTCGACCTAGCAATCATGGCTTCTCGCCCACTCGGCCAATGCATCGAGGGCGTTTGCCTTTTTGACTTCCTTTTCCAGATCTGAAATGATTCTAACTCGTTCCATTGATCCTGGCCTTTGTTAATTTCTCGTGTTCATAGCTTTGCGAGTGAAACACACGAGTCTCTCTTCGTTTCCCCAGCAACTAAGAATGGGAAAACTTTCACTGTTTTTATTTCTTGGATGTAGGCTGTGGCGAAGTGCCACCCCTCCGTTTCCGATTACCGGAGGGATCCTTTTATTCCTCCCCCTGCACTTTCTCTCCTTATTCTTTGAACGTTATTCTCTTTTCTGCCCTATCCACGTTTCGGCATACAAGCACGCGATCTGAACCCCAGTTGGTTTTGCCTTTATTCCCCCTTTAGTCCAAGGCCTTCACGATCCTGGGCAGGTTTTTAGCAACCCCCTCTAATTTTTTTT
>Ga0179593_1497156_pt1 | contig 15915 bp, 15 predicted proteins | sample CZODoug2_1_08_16_FD_185931 | JGI IMG/M metagenome (GOLD analysis project Ga0179593, IMG submission 185931) | Vadose zone soil fungal communities from Angelo Coast Range Reserve, California, USA - CZODoug2_1_08_16fungal (PacBio error correction) | ecosystem: Environmental > Terrestrial > Soil >... | reverse complement strand
CTTGTGACCGAGTTTTTACGGTCAGGGTTTGAGTACAACGACACAGCTGACAAACTCTGACGCTTGCACTGAGCGTGCACCGCTCGCTTCAATTTCCGCAACTTTCCCTCTCCTTTAGTTTTTGACCAGTTTCCCCCCCACGACTTGCAAGGAGCTGATTCCATCTGCTCTTAACTTGATGTTTTTTTTCCCCAACCTCTTTCAGATCGGTGTAACTTTTTTCAAACCGGACTCCTGCCGTTCCTGCCGAACGGGATGGCAGATTGTTTCATTGCAGTCCCCACGTGAGCGATGAATGGCAATTGACCCCTCTTACTTTCCCACACGGAGCTTTGACTGACCCCCGGTCCCCAGAGCTGCGGAGGCACGGTGTCAACATGAACCGCGCGTGCTCACCCCTGGTGATTTCTTGACTTACGGCCACAATATTTCTTTCCGCCAATTTCGCGCTGTCTGGTTTATCTTAGGAACGACAGTTTTTTTCCCAATGACAAACCATCTCTCGATTGTGACAGTCCGTTCAAGTTTTCAAGTTTTGTCCAGCGACCGGCAAGCGAGGCACGTTTGCCTTTCGACGTGAATTTTTCGTACCCCTGCCCCTCCCCATGTACGTGCCAAACTCGGTGGACCCAGTGCGCGAAAAACCCCAGTCGATTTTTTTTTCCCCTCTACCGCCGGTTCCGACTCCGGTTTCCTCCCTTTTCGTCAGCCTTTTTGACTTGTTTGAGTTTCCCAAACAAGGGCGACTTTTCCGATGGAGGATCTCTACGATGATTTTTTTTCGAAATACCGGCAGGCAATAATCCCCCTTCCCATGTCCCTTCCCCCTTGCCAGTGCTGTGTGTTGGCGGAGTCCGTCCGCGAAATACTTGGGACTTTTCGATCTGGTGGCCGACTGAACTCGATTACCATGGACTTGAAAAAAGTGCTCTTGGTTTTCCCCCACGCTTCTCTTCTCTCCGGTTCAAGAACGTGATCCCCCCACGCCTGGTTTGAGATATTGGCTACAGCACGCGCCGGACACCGGCGCCCTGGGGTCTACAAACCGGGGACCAGGGTGCCCTTTTGTGTCCCGTTTTCATGCGTGTGCAACCGGCAGCTCCCTCCTCTGCTACATCAATATTACGCCCACGTCTAACCCACTTACCTGGTTGCCGACATAGGCCACGGTTCGAATGGGTGTGTTACCGGCGCTTCGGTTTCTCTTTTTGAGCAGGTCATGACCCCCTCCCCTTTTTTTTGTGATTGCGATAACGGCTACTTCCCGGATTCCGCCGACGTTTTCCTTTCGGAGGGCATCTTCCCTTCCTCCGTTGTTGTGAGTATTTTCCGACCTTGTTCGATCCTGGAATTTCTCCGCCAAAGGTCATCTTCTTTCCCCATTCACAGGCGATTATTCGTCATTGTTGCGTTCAAAAAGATTTAAACAAACGTCAATGCGGTGCTCACCTCGAACCTTTCCCTCGCCCCCAGCGGTCCTTGTTGGCGATTTTGAATAATTTTTTCCCCTTGCGATGCTTCGTGAATGGTCCCCCAGGTCCCGGCGGCCAGACACCAAGCCACTGGGCCTTCTCAGTTGTACAGCCACCGAGTTTCTCGTGGTTGATCCGGTTGTTTTTTTTCTACAAATTCTATCCTTCCCCCCTTTGGCGTTGGTTCTCCCTTCTGTACGTCCGATTTGGAAGACATCGTCGTTGTTGTGCCTGTTTCCAATCGTCTTCTTTCCGAATGGTTCTCATTAGTTTCGCGGTTTAGATCCCCTCCTGCCCGGTCGTTTCTGATCGAACTCGCCTAGACGCCCCCCATACGCGGCTCGTCCAATTAGTCCTTTTGCCAGTTTTAATTTTTGGTGTCTTCCCACTGAACTCATCGTCTGACCTTCGTCCTCGTGACGGGTCACCGGAGGCCCCTTCTGCGAACGACCAGTGCTGGCAACCCGATGACCCTTTAATCCAAGTATCCCGGCCTTGCCCACCACTCTCGAGCGGTTCCGCCACTACCTTTTTTGGCGCCTTAACAACACCAGGCCTTCTTCGCGTTCGAGTGGTCCCTGCATTTCTTTGCAAACATTTTTGATGCCCTTCCGTTCCTGGACTGCCTGTGTCACATCGATAAACGTTTTCATTGTGTCCACCACCCAAACTGCTTCGTCCTCCGGAAAAACAAGCGAGGTCCCGTTGGCTTTCCTCTGAGTCAGCCCCCCAAATCCATGGTGATAAGTCGGCTTTACCTTGTCATTTTTTATGTGTTGCCTCCGCAGCCGTTGGGTGAAGGTCCCCGTGCCTCCGTGTTAGTAACCATGAGTCTTCTTCGACTGTTTTTTTTGACGACTTTTGACACCTGCATGTGAAACCGGAGTTTTGCGTCTCCCGGGTCGATGCTTCGGACCGGCATTTGTACGCGTCTGTGCCTCTTTTCCCAATTTGTCCGCAGCGCCCAAGACGAAAGTATTTGATTCATTGCGGCCCTTGGCCCCGTGTTATTCAAAATTTCCTCCCTCCGCGGATTAATGCGGGGCATTGCGTATCTAAAAGCGCGTACTCGTCAGCCCCGGGAATACTGATTTTTGGTGTCGTCCAGTTTAACCCAAAAACTCATCGGCAATTCGCTTTCCTCGTTTGTTTGTTTGTGAGCATGACTACATCGAGTTTGACGCGTTCAGTTGACTGCGTACCCACGACACAGCGCCCCCTTCTGTCCGGTTAGGTTTTTTCTCGGTTATAGCCGCAACCCACTTACGCCGGTCTGGCTCTCCCCGCTTAGATTGAAACGCACTGAATCTTCTATTCCCCATCCGCAAGTCTTCTGCTTAACTTCTCGTCAATTTTTCGTGAAGGCCCCGGTGCCAAACCCCTCCCTGGCCAGCGGTCTGGCGACTCGACACTGTTGCGGCGCACGGTCCCAGGGTGTCACCCCCCCCGTGGGCTTCATGGCCCTTCCTCGTGTTAACTACACGAGCATGGCTTTTCGACCTTCACGGTCAATGGCAAAGTGCGAAGGCAACCACGTGCACCACTTCGCGATATCACCTGTTTTGGTGCGTCTTTACTTTTTTCCTTATCGGCGCTACTCGCGATGTCGTCTGAGGCGCAGCCTTTTGGTGGTTTTCACCCCATGAACCCTTTTCTCGCGATTTGTTTGAACAGTCCCTCAAAATTGCGGGGGCAGCTTCAATGCGATGGCCCACGTTGAGCTCCGTGAGGTCCCTTCGAGACTAACAGCAACAATTTGGTTTTCCCTGGGCCAAATGTCTTCGGTGTTTTGCCAAATTCGAGCTGTTCGTAGACATTGCCGCGGTTATTTGGATGTCAGCGAGTGTTGCAGCACTTGCGCCTGCTGATGAACCAGGTAGTGCGCGCCCCGAGGAGCTCCGTAAGCTTTGCGCAATTCACCTCCAGTCCTCCCCACTCAATTTGGGCCCTTCCCCCTGGACCCGCACACAGCTCATGTTTTTTGTTCCTCCGCGCTATTTGGACGGTTCTGACGCTTTTACGAGCGAGTGATTTGGCCGACAACCAGGCGGCATGCTGATTCATGGACGTCTGACGTAACCCCGCGTTCTCAACCCCTCTTTTTAGATTCTTTTTACGACAGTCCGGATTAACCGCGGCGCCCTGATGGTGGCTTCGTTCAACTTTCCCCAGTGCGGGGTCTTTTCTGTTTGCCGGCTTATTGACCCCCGGGTACCGACTCCCGCAGCAGCGGACACGCGCCATTCAAAATAGATGCCCTCTATTAAACCAGGGACCGATGTTTTACTCCTTCCACTGTTCGAAGGTCGGGTTGTCTATTGTTCTCCCCCGGGTACTGTATAAACACGAATCGGCTGTCAGTGCAGATCTTCCCTTATAACGGCCCGGTTTCCGGCGAACAGGCCAGTTTGAGCCTTCCCTCTTTCCCGTTGTTTGTTTGCTCCTAACCTTTTTCGTCCTCTGATCTGGACGTCGCTGTCCTTTCCTCACACGACAGTCCGATTCTTTTTCCTTCTGTTTCTTTCACCCCGTAAACAACGAAGTGCCGGGTCCCCCACGACTTCTTCTTCGACCCAGGAGGTAACTGGTTTTTAGGCTTTTGATGTCTGAATCGTTGCGGTTGATAGTTTCCCCCCTTCCTTCCCTGCCGGCAGACCATCCCCCCCTCCCCCACTTTTCCTTTTTCTTTTTATCAGCCCAGAGGGCGCCGCGGTTGGTACGGGCGTCGTGCGAAAGGATCTTTTTTCCGTATTGCGATTTTTCTACGACCCTCCCGATCTTCCGCATTTGCGATCCGCCTCCTTCGTTGTTGACCAAACCATCCCTTTCCTTGCGTTTCCTCCCTTTACTGTTTCCGATAAGTTTCGTCGGCACCAGATCCCGTCCCTGTCCCTTCGTGGTCGTTAATAACAACACAGTTCCCTTATTCCCTTTGGATTTCCCCGTTTTTCCCCCAACTCTTTTTTCGATATCGGTCGATGACACTTTTCACATCTTCGAAGAGCAAAATTAGTTTGCAACACTCCCCCGTACACCCTTTTTAATACCATTCTTTTCTTGTCTGAAGCGTTGTTTCTCCTCACCGTGCACACTCTTTGAGCCCTAACACCCATCCCCTTGTGATGTCCTTGGGTCGCGCCGGGTACCTCCTGTCTACTGCAAACGTTGCCCGGGGGGACTGATTTTCACCATCTTTCCCCCGGTTGAAATGCGGGATCGATAACGTAATGTTCCATTGGTCAACCCCCCCCCCAACTGCTCGTCGATCGTCCCCCCCCGCCGCGCGGTATGTTCTTCCTTGCGTTTCCTTAAGTTTCGATCCCCCACCGGTGATCGAGTCCTACTTTGTTTTGTGTGACAAATGTCCCTCCCTGCTCTTGCCATTTTTTGACTCAGTTCGCCGCTGTTGACCAAGTAACTAGCCGTATCCTAAGAGCAACACACACGTGGTTGTTTCTGCTTGGACACCTCGAGAGCCGTCCCTATTTCTCTGCGGCTTACGGCCTTTTCCGCGGTTTTTTTAACCTCACGTTCCCCCCGAAGAAGTTTCCTCCCTGGTTAAGAGGGTGGCGAAGTTCTTAATGCTTTGCGTCCCAAGATGGCGCCCCCGGAGTTTCATGTTGCGGAATGGCGTCTCACAAGAGAGTTTTAGTCTCAGCCAGCGTTTGCAAGACGTCGCGTCGTTGGGAATCCTCCCTTCCCCAACCAGTCTCCTTCTTTTTGAGAGATGACTAAAAATTTTTACGGTGTCGGGAGGTTCTATCTCCCCTGACCCTCCCCCCCCGTAATTTCTCTTGGTCCGTCTACTACGTTATCGCCCTTACCCCCCCTCCTTCGTTTTGGGGGATGTTCCCCTGGTTATACACTTGAACGCCCGGAGAATCTCCCGCCGCTTTACGTCGAAAAGTTGATGTGAGCAACGGTGGTTCACCCCGCTTCCCTCTTTCACTTCGCCCGCCATCGGACACGTCTTCTTCCTCCTCACATGCCAGTTGTCAACCCCCCCCCCCCCCTTCACCCACCGGGTGGCGCTACTGGCCCCTATTTCATGCCGTGAGCATTGGTGACTGAGACCGGCATGTTCCCCCTCTCTGCTGAAGGCAACACTCTTCCAAAGTGCGCGACGAGATCACCTTTGTGCTTTTTTTTTTTTTTTTTCCTTACGCAACATATCTGGGGTCCCCTGAGCGCTTTTTCAGGAGAAGAGTTGCACGACAAAATTCCTGCGTTCCCCCTTTTTCCTTCCCTGTGCAGTTCAAGGGAACTGATGACTTTTACTCCCCCCTCAAAGCGGACAATTTCCTTCGAAGGTAAAAGGCAGAGACCCAGCTAGAAAGGTGCTGTGCCTGATCCCCTCAAAGCGTGTGGATTGCGTCCCACAACCCCCACCCCCGTCGCACACAACCGTTCCGTCTGGTGGTTTTTGAGACCGCCTTGTTCGTTACTACCTGGGTTTCGCGGGTTTTTTCCCCCGGAGCCCTCAACTGCATCGCAACAGTTCGTACCCCGTTTCAGCGATGTAGGATCTCTACGATGCTTGCTTTGGCGAACATAACCGTCCACGACTTCTGGCAAACCGCTCGGACCCGGCACGCGCTATGTGTTTGTGAGATTTCCTCCTAAAATGGAGGGACCTGCGGGGATCGGTGAGACGCCTCCGATACAAGTCTTCATTTTTGAATCCTCTGCTGAAGATGGCCGGACCCTTCAACTTACGGTTCATGTTGTCCTATCGTTTCTGTTCTTTTTGGACTCTGAGAAAACCTTGGTGCTCCTCTTCCTGCTACTTAGACGAGGATTCCCCAACGTCGGCCCTTCTTTGGCTTATCCCCCTTACCCATTCGAGTGTTTCCGGTTCCTTTGAATTTTTTACTAATCAAAGCGCAGTGACGCGGCATCAATAAATATCATCGCCCTACCACCAGGGAACGTTTTGCCCGACTTCCCTAGCCACGTTAGAATTGGGGCGATTATTGTTTTTCGTTTGTTTTAACACCGCTGCCCTACATAGCCAAGATGATGCCTGAACGGATACCTTCCAGGAGTCACGAAACCGACATTTTCTACTTTCCCTCCTCCGTGTTTAATGCCTACGACCAACTGTTTGTTTCTCTGTGAAGGTTGAAGGTTCCTCCTCTCAACTTTACAAGGCGATTCGTGTTTCTCCCCCAGTTTTTCTTCAAACCTACAAACGAAGGCGCCTGGTTCCACCCAGACACTCCTATTTTCGTCTGCCCTTGTTCCTGTGCCTGGCCGCGTCCCTGCTGCGTGTATTGGTCCCGGGTGCCCGGCAACAGGACCTTGCCCGCACTGGGCCCTTTCTGAATCAGCACAGAAGGGCTCCGGGTTCCGGCCGTGTTCGTATTCCCAAATATTTCGCACAGGGAGTTTTCTCCGAGGATCCTTACCGGCGACGACGAGATCGCATGTTTGCCTTGGTGCCCCATCGTCACGCAGTTTGACATTCAGTTTCTTCACCCATCCCCGGATTCCCAGTTTTCTTCGTGGATCGACCCCACTCGCTCCCCCGCCCCCCCCCACATAGCTCTCGTGCCTCTTCTGTCCTGCCCCACTGTCGTGGATTCTTTCGGTGACCCACCGGAATCATTGATCGACTCGATGTCCAGCGAGCGGTGAAATTCCCCCTCACTCCGAAAACTCACCGTAAAAAACTTTATTCGTCCGCGGTCTACGACCCTGCTCGCATCTTTTTTGCGCCACACGTCCACTGTTTGGGCGTGGCCTCCTACCACAGTGTGCTGTCTGGGTGCGCCGGGTGCCCGTTTCACTGCCCCTTCAATCTCTTCCTGCCCCCCCCAGTTCTGTCTTTGAAACGCCGGACCTGGTCCCACAAAACAGAAATGTTTTTTTTGCATTGGTTTTTCACCACCCCAAAACTGTCTTTTATAGGACAGTGTTAGTTTTCTTCCAGAATTTTGTGAATTTTCTGTACATGGAAAGAACACCAAAGGGTGACTTGACTAAGAAGTGCTGGCCTGGTGTCCTTAATTAGAAGATCTTTCCCTAAGTGAAGGTTCACCCGTGGTTTGTTGGGGGTGGTTTGCGGTGGGGTGTTGGTGTGGGGGTCTTCTCTTTTTTTTTTTTTTTTTTTTTTTTTTTTTTTTTGGGGGGTTGGGGGGGGGGGTGGGGAGGGGGGGGGGGGGGGGGTTGATTTTGGGGGGGGGGGGGGGGGGGGTGGGGGGGTGGGGTGGGGGGGGGTTGGTGGGGGGGGGGGGGGGTGCGGGGGAGTGGGGGGCAGGCGTTTTGTTAGGGGGGCGTGTGTTGTTTTTGGGGGGGGGGTGGGGGGTTTTTGGGGGGGGGGGGTTTTGGGAGGGGGGTGGGTGGGGTTGGATTAGGGGGGGGGGGGTTTGGGGTGGTTGAGCGGGGGGGGGTGGGGGGGGGGGGGGGGGGGAGGGGGTGGGGGGGGGGGGGTTTTGGCTCTATTTGTGGTGGGGTTGGTAGTGGGGGGGGTTTTGGGGGTTGTATTTTTTGGGGGGGGGGGGAGCGGGGGAGTCTCGGGGTGGGTGTTAGGAGGGCTGGGGGGGGGGGGTGGTGGGGGGGGGGGTGGGGGGGGTGGTTGGTGGGGGGGGGTGCGGCAGGGGGGGGGGAGATGTGTGGGGGGGGGGTGGGGTGGGGTATGGGGGGGTGGGGGGGGGGGTTTGGGGGGTTTTTGGTGGGGGTTTATTTTTTTTGTCGGGGGGGCGGGGGGCTCTGGGGGGGGGGGGGGGACCCAAAACAAACACACAAAACCACCAAAAAAAACAAAAAAAAAAAAAAAACACCCAACCACAAAAACCACCAAAAAAAAACAAACCACCAAAACAAACAAACAAAACTCCAAAACCACAAACACACACTACAACAACCCCCCCAAAAAAAATAAAACAAAAAAAAAAAAACAAAACCAACAAAACACCATAACAAAAAAAACAATCAAAACAAACAAAACAAAAAAGGTGTTTTTTTTGGGGATGGGGGGGGTGGGGGGGGGGGTGGACGTGTTTTAAAAAAAAAAAAAACACAAAAAACCAAACAAACACAAAAAAAAAACAAAAAAAAACAAAAAAAAAAACCAAAAACAAAAACCAAAAACAAAAAACAACAACAAAACACCAAACACAAAAAACAAAAAAAAACAAAAATTTTTTTGGGGGGAGGGGGGGGGGTTGGGGGGGGGTGGTGGGTGGGGGGTTGGGGGGGGGGGGTAGGGGGCCTGGGTTTTTTTGTGGGGTGTTGTGGGGGGGGGGGGTGGGTGTTGGGTGGGGTTTGGTGGCGGGGGGGGGGGGGGGGGGGTGGGGGGTGGTGTGTTTGGGTGTGGGGTGGGGTGGGGGGGGGGCCCCCCACCACCACAAAAAACACCCCCCCCCTGGGGGGTTTGGGTTTTTTGGGTGGGGGGCTCTTTCCTTGCCATTCTCGCACTCTTTGTGACGACTGGTGACACCTGCCAGTTTAATGAGTTTTCCCCCCTCCTTTGTCGGACCGGCTGGCATGTGTTTACACAGGATCACGATTCCCAAGCTTTTTCCGCAGCGGCTACAGGCGGAGAGCCGCTGTCCTTGCTTCCATAGTGTCTCCAACTTTCTCTCCCTGGTCATAGTTGATGGCGATCTACCACCCGCTAGTGCGTCAAGCAGTTCCCTGGCCCAAGTTTGCTTCTTTTGTCGACTTCCCCCTTTCCTGACCGTCCAAATCGTTAATTTTGTAGTTCACCTCTCTTTTTTCCCCTTGTTTGTTGCTACCTTCGATTCGGTCAGGGTACTGGAGTCGACAGACACAACTCGCAACCCAGCTTTCCTGGATGGTCTAAGGAGTCGGCCCTTTTGACCCCTCGGCATTCACAAAAATCCCCTCGTCGCCCCCTCTCTACCCCTTCTTAAGCGAGGAATATGATCTACTTCTCAGCCTGCTTTTGTCCGTTAAAACTTCTTCGGTGGAGAAAAAGGTTTCAAAAACCTCTGCCTCCCTTGTCAGCAGCTCGACACGGCATTCTTCGTCTTCCCCCTAGGTTTCGTGTGCCCCCCCAAAAGTCCACGTTGGTTGCGCTCATCTGTACCCTCCCCACGGTGACTGTGACCTTCACGGTCAATGCCGAGCTGCTGCGTCCGGAACAAACTTTCACATTCCAACGTCGGATGGTCTATCACCATTGGTGTATTGTAGTGTCTTTTCCCTATGGCTACAATCGCGTGTTTCCGTATGGAGAAGAGTGGCTGGTCACAATGGTAAACTTCCGCGTTATCGTTTTTCGCGGCGCTAAGGAACCTTGACCCGGGCCCCCCCTCGTCCACTTGCCACGTGCGTAGTGTGCAGGCCCCGGGCCCCCTCTTGAAACAAAGGGCTTGTGACGGCCTTCTTGAACGCCAAAAACGAGTCGTTTCTGGACGACGCCAACAAACTTCGTAGGCTGGTTTGCCCTGGCTTTCACCCCCCTTTCGTAAAATTCGCGGTGTTCTTTGTCAAGCGAGTTTGAAGCAACTGTCTTTTTCCGAGTCGGACCCGTTTCATCGATGTTCGCTTTCCTCTTTCATTTTTCCCCGGCCCTCGTTCAATCCCCAAATGGCATGAATGGGCCAGCAAGCCGGTGCCTGGTTTTTTTTACGCGAGTCGAAGAACTATTGGGAAATTTTATTAGGGGCTCTGTGCAGACTCCCCCTTTCCCCTCGATGACTGGAGTTTTCATTCTCCCTTCCACACCGCCGTTCTTTTTTCTTCTCTCAATCCGCATGGAGACCACCCCCTCCTTGTTGCAGAATGATAATTGCTAAGAAAAAGACGTACGGATTCCCCCCCCCCCCTCCGTCGCCCTGTTGGGATACAAACCTTCCTTTTCGGCCCCTTTTCGTTTGTTTTCAGGTCTCTGCTTTTTTCCCCCCCCACGAAGCAGATTTAGGCCAATGACGGACCCCCCCTCAGATCCCCACCTGGGGACCTGGTGCGAAATACACGGTCCCGTTAGAATGGGTGCTGGAACTTTAGATTTTTTTTTTCTTTTTCCACTTTAATGTACCAGAGCCTTTAAGTGATCATTAAAACGGATCTATTAAGGAGTACCTACAGTTTGTTAGGAGTATTATTTTCCCTTCCCCCCTCGTTGTTGTGTTTCAGACCCCATTCCCTCTGATACTGGAATCCTCTTGAAGCTTGTCCATCGGACAAACCCTATCGTTGTTCGTCAGTCCGGTGTCACTCGAAACACCAACACTCCGCTTTAACCCCATTTCGACGGTCCTGTCGCAGCGGTCCCTTTTGGTTTAGCCCTTGCGCTTTCTCCTTTTCCCTGTTTCAGTGCGCTGTGAGTGATCGTTTCTCGCCCCGCCGGCACCCAGACACGCCCCCTCACTGGGCCCTTCAGTGTATCAGCCACCAGCAGGGCCGAGTTGGGATAGTCGTCGTTATTCGCCCTATCGCCAGCGTGTTCTTTCCCTTCCTTACGCCAGGAATCGATTGAGAGACAGCTCCGTCGTTGTGCCCGCCCCAATCCACTGCCGTCCATGATAGTTCCTTCTTTTCCCAACCTGAATCCCTTCCCCAGGTAGTCGATTTGTCACTCGCTTCGCAGGCAAACACAAATAGCGCGGCTTTGGCGGCGCCAATTAGTCATGGCAGGGAAAGTCGTGTGCTTGCCTTTTTCCCATACTATCGTCTGATCCTCCCTCCTGATCCGGTTCCAGTGATTCTTCCTTTTGCCTCACGCATCACCACTCCTGACAACTCCCCCGCGTAATAAACTCGTTCGGCACCCCCTGCGGGTCTCCGTACAACCTAGAATCTTTGTCCACAGAAATCCACAGATTTTGTGCCATCCCAAAACCGTGTCGTTGTTCCTCTTTTTGTTGACCCGTAACCACTTGTTTCCCAGTTCCATCGATCCGTTCCTCTCCGCACAGTTCATTTTGTCCCTGCGGACTGGTCACATCTATACAGCCGTTGTCCTGTGACCCTTTCTCTTCTTCCCAGCAGCGGTGTTGTCGTCCGTGCCTCTTGTTTTCGTTAAGTCCGCCCCAACATTCACCCTGGTCGTCGCCCCTCGACCCATGGTGACAAACTTTGTTTGTGCATTTTTTTCCCTTTTTCATTGACGGGCGCATTTCCTGTGTTTGGTCGTATGCCTTCGGTCCTCGCAACCCCCTCTGGTTTCCTTTACTGGGCACCCTCCTTTTCAACCGAGTGCGTCCCCCTCCTTCGTGTCTATGCGGACCGGCAGGCTTCCCTGCCACCTTGCCCGATCGACCGGAAGAAGTTTTCGCAATTGTGCCTGGTTCTTTTTCCTAGTTTGAGGTTAATCGTGTATGCACAGCGTAGACCCGCCGGCGGAGTTCCTTTTTGTGGGAATTTGGCGATTAACGCGCGCGGACCCTTCCAGCGTAGGATTCGCGTTTTGGTTCGTCCAGTCGCCGTAACCGCTGAATCTCTCTCTCCTATCGTTGTTGTTGTTGAGTTCTCTTGACTTTCGCTTCCAGGTCAGGGACTGGCTTCGACGACACACTCGCCACTTTTTCATGACGTTCTTGACGTCTTTCGGCACTGTGTTAGGGCAAAATTAAACTCCGCCGGACGTTCGACCCTATTGCATACACTCTTTCGAGCTGCTTTCTCTCCAGTAACTTCTGTTTACCACTTCTTCTCCTCCCGTTTTCAACTTCGGCCATTTGCGGTCAGCGAATCCAATGACATGTCGTGAAACTCGATGGCATGGTCACCAGCAAGTCCCATGGGTGCTCTTTAAGGCCAATGACCTCGGATCCTTTACACCCCTTCTTAATGCCGAATGCACTGTCCAATGGCCAACGATAAGACAAAATTCCCCTGTACCTTGGGACTCCCTTTCCGTGGGCTCATACTTACGCAAAATATCTGGTCGGGAACTTTTCCATACCACACTGCTGCCGACAGCGCCGACCCCCCCCCCCCCCACCCCCCCCCCCCCGCAATTTTGGTGGTGTACCAAACCAAACATCGTATCGATTGGAACCAGTCCGGCGCCTTTAGGTCAATGACTGCGGGGTTTCAAGTCGTCACACCGGCACTTGATGGTTTTTGCCCTTCGAGCATCCGGGGCACCTGAACGCCCAACTGCTGGTGTTAAGTAGTGGGCAAACTCCGGGGGAATTTGGGACCCCCCCCTGGGTGCCGGGAAAACGTTAGGCTTTGTTGAAGATTTCCTACTGGTTATTACGGGGTAGTTTCAGTTTGCCGGTGCAACTGGCAGTGCGCTCGAACCAGGGCCCAGTCATCGAGAGGATCTCTCTCTTTCGCTTTGAACCTTTCACGCAGGGGGGTTAAATCACGACTTCCTTGCAAGGCACCTAATTGGACCCGCAAGCGGCCGCCTAGTTTTTTCTTCGGCCGCGTCCCCGTCCGAAGAACGGAGATCGGGGATGTCCTTAGCTCGATACCTCTGGTCACCCCTTTCTTTTCCGTCATTGTGTCGTCCCCCCCCCGGCCTTGACTCCTCTTTTCAACTTTCTGTAAGGACAGTTCGTCAAAAACGCCCCTTTGTCCCGAAGATGGGTACGAAAAGAACTCTTGGATCCAACCGGGCGCCAAAACTCGCCTTTCCGTGGTGGGTTCCCTGGCATTTTTGGCCACGAACTGCAGCAGCGGCACTGCGGACACCAATCAGATTCATCGCCTCTACCCCCCAGGCACCCTTTTGGCGGACCATTAATTTTTTTTCTGCTTCGTGTCGACCGCACGACTGGCCCACCTCCTCTCTTATTCAGATGATGACCTTTTGGATTCACAGGATCCGGCGAACACGACAGTCGGAGGCATCTCTCTCTTTTCATGTTGTTGTTGTATAAGTCATCCGAACAATTTCTTTTGGTATTCTTTGAAGGAGACGTTGAAGGAATCATCGTTCCCACCTTTCGTTTTGTCCAGTTCTTGTCACCACTCAGACAACACCCCAGCGCCGCACACCCCCCCCATTGTTCCCCCCCTTTTTCCTGGTTTAGTGTCGCTGATTGTTTTTACGCGCTTCCTCTTCTGCGGTTCACATCATTGACCGCCGGCACGACCTGCACCCCTCAACGCTTCGAAGTTTGTATCATTTCCCCCAGCAGGGGCACGGTTTGATCTTTCTCTCGCCAATTATCAGGGGCGTTCTCTCCCCTTCCTGACCGCGAGTCGATGGGAGTAACAGGCCGTTCGTTGTTTGTCGGTCCAAACCAATTAGCCTTTCATTGTTTTCCCCTGATATTTCTTCCGCACCAGACCCCATGTCCAGTATTTGATCTTTTTTTTGGAAAAAAGCGCGGCTGCGTCCCCCTTTAGTCCCTGGGCTTGAATTTTTTTTGCTGCCTGCGTGTTCAAGCTTGAAATTTTCTTTCGTCAGAGCCTCGACCGATTTTCAGTTCTTCGAGCGCCCCTTCGCCATTTTTTCCCCCCTCGACACTAACCAGTTAAACTTCGTACCTTGCGGTCCTCCGACACCGATCGAAGCGTTGGCGCAAACGCATACACGAGTTTGGTTGTCCCTCCGTACCCCCCCCCTTGTGCTTTTCAGCTGGTGCGTCACCTGCCCCAGTGCCCCCTTTTTTCTTCAGTTTCAGCCTGGTCGGACTGTTTCACACATAATTTTTCATGGTGAAACCACCAAAACTGCTCGTCTGTCCTTCCCCCAGCCCTGAGCGTCTGTTCGTTGTCGTTTCCGTCCAGTTTGTGGCCGTCCGGTCCGGAACCCCCACCACCGGGTTTTCTCGCGTCCTGGGACAAGTTGTATCACAGGTGCCTTACCCTTTCGTATCGCTTTGCTCCGTGTTGTGTTTATGAAGCCGAGTTCACTTTCAAGCGCCACCGCCGTGGTGAATTGACTGTGACCAGTGTGAAACCTCTTTTTTTCTCTTTTCCTGCCGTCGTGCGGCTGCACGCAGTTTTGCTGTTCCGCTACCAGTTGCTTTATATGACCTAAGATTTCCCTCAGCGCCCTTTAAGTCACTGGAGAATTATCCTCGCTATTCAGTGTTCAGGTCGCTCCCGCGGCGTTAATGGTTGCCTAATTTCAACGCGTGACTTCAGCCAGCCTTCAACTTTTTTTTTGAGTTGGTACTGACCGTCCACCCCTTTATTACTCTTCTCTCTCCGTTGTGCTGGGAGATTGCCTTACCTTTACGTTCAGGGAGATCTTACCCCCCCTTTGACCTCCCCTTTTTCATGCTTTTGTCTTTTCGACGCGGCGTTAGATTGCCATTCCCCCGCACATTAACTCCTGCCGGCGGTTTCCCCTTTGATCCATGAACGAAGGGAGCGCATTTTCTTAACTCTCTTACTATGTTCAATGGCCTTTTGGGTGTGTTAAAGCGGCCGGTCCCGCTTTTTCTCCCCGGCTCTTGTCCCACTCTGAGTTTCACTGTTTCGTCAGTTTCAAAGTCCCCCCCTTTGTTTTTCGTGAATTCCCCCCGGCTCATTTACCCTTTCCCCCACCCGTGGGCATTGACTGAGACCTCAGTTACCTCCCCCGAGCTTAGGCCACGTTGTTCACCACACAACGTCAGGGTTTACGGTTGGGGGTTTGGCGTCTTTCCTAAGGCCCCCCCCAATAGCTTTCTTGACGACAACCTGCGAGTGTGCTGGTTGACCTGGAGACAGCAAGCCTTGGTGTTTTCACCAATGACAACCTCCCGATTTTTCCCCTCGTGCAGGTCATGCGTTGCCAGCTCCCTTCCCTTTTCTGGCGCCGTAGACGGCAGGGACCGGTTCCTGACCCAGCTTGAAACAATTTTTTTTGTTTACTTTCGAATGCCAAAAATCTGTTTGCTGCCCAACTTCGCTGGTGGTAGGAAAACATGTTTGGCAGTTGACTACCTTGGTTTATCCTCGGTTTAGTTGTCCGATGCCTCCCTGAGATTTTCTCTCCCTAACCAGCTCGTGAACCCGTGTTCCTGCCTCTATCTACGCTGAGTTCCTTTTGGCGACATTCACCGCAGTGCCCCCCGAACTTCCTTTTCATTGCAATGCCTCCCTGCTTCTTTTTTTTCGTTCGGCCGGTGACGTCCTGGGACCTTGGATTCGGGGATCTGGCCGACGAACCATTATCCCTGTCTGTCTTTACCCTTGACGAGGTCCTGGTTGGCCGACTTAAACCCTCCTGCTGATCTCTCGCGTGGTAAGTGACCTCAGACCCCCCCTCCCTGGCGTAGTAAATGGCTACGTTCACCCCCATTTGACGGATCCCCCGGCCGCACATGCTGTTGTGCTGACCAAAAACCTTCGACCCCAGTGGCTGGTTTTGAAGGGGCAGCTGTTCCCCTTATTCACCGCAGCTCGGTCCCCGACTGCATTCACAAGACTTTCTCTTAAACAGGCTTTTTTTCTCACTACTAGTCTGTTCGACTGGGGTTTGGGTCCCGGCGTCGTTTTTTTCCGCAACACTTGGTGACCCACGAATTCATTCTCTCTGACCTTGCTAAGCTTAGATTCGCTCCCGTACCGGTTTTTAGGA
>Ga0179593_1579695_pt1 | contig 15916 bp, 21 predicted proteins | sample CZODoug2_1_08_16_FD_185931 | JGI IMG/M metagenome (GOLD analysis project Ga0179593, IMG submission 185931) | Vadose zone soil fungal communities from Angelo Coast Range Reserve, California, USA - CZODoug2_1_08_16fungal (PacBio error correction) | ecosystem: Environmental > Terrestrial > Soil >... | reverse complement strand
AATCGGTTTTCCCCGCCCAATCCAACCCTTTTCTCTATCCCCTCCCCTTTTCCGTCAGTGACCACTCCTTCTTTTTTTCCCAATTACCTGGTTTTCCCCTCTTTACACTCCCCCCTTTACGTTTCAATCTCCTCCGGCCGATGTCCCCCCCCATGTGTTTTTTTGTATGCAGTACATTGACTTCCCCTTCGAAAGGCCCCCTCTTTCCGCCCCCTCTTTCTTTACTACACTCCGCAGAAAGCCGTCTTTTTTCCTTCTCTGTGAAAACATGCTTTCCTGGCGTTAGCTCTCCTCAAGGGTTCCCCCCTTAGAAAACCATGCTGTCCTCCTCTGTTGATGTGTGACCTCATATCTTCCTCTTCCCTCTCGAAGTTGGAAGCTTTTCCGTCGGCACCCTTTCACTTCCCCCGGGGACAAAGTTCTACTCCCTCCCCAAATGGTTTGAACCTTAACGTTTCCAAAACCTTTCCCCCATTTCTGAAGATCCCCCCACAGGAGCTTCAGTTGACAAAACCTTTTCGCTTCCCTCATTCTTATTTTCGAAAAAGTCGTCTCCTTGTGCCCCTTTCTCAGAGACCCCTCCTTTTTTTTATTAAAGGAGGATCTCACCCCCCACCAGCTCTATAAGTCACTTTTTTCCCCCCCGAGTCTCCTTTGTCACCAATAAGAAAATGAATTTTCTTTGCTTGTAATGATTTTTAGGTGGACCCCCTTTTTTTTTGATGGTGGTTTTTTTTTCCTCCCGAATATAAGACACTCTTTGTTATACCCACCCCCCTTTTCCCCGGACACAAATCATGTCCGTCTTTCTTTTCTAAATCTTCCTCTAGACCTTTTTTCTTGTGGTCGTATTCATTCTACTCCCACGACGTCCAACCGTTCACCTTGACCTGGAAGTGACGGCCCCATCCTAGTTCACAGACTTCTCAGTAGCGTATAGGCTCCTTCCGTTTTTCTCTTCTTTAAGTGAACCGCACTTTCTGACCGGGAGTTCCTCCTTTATCTGCAGACCCCTTCTCCGTTTGGGTTGTTTTTGAGAGATTGAATCCTTCCGTCCCCTCGAACGGTTCGGGTCACCCCAGCACTCGTAGACCCACTTCCTACTACCTCCCTTAATTTCCCTCCCATAGGCTGTTTTTTTATGGTTGAACTTTCCTTTTCCCTTCAACCCTTTTCAGGAGAAGCCGTTGGGAGTCGGAACTTCTCCCCCCCTTCTCCTCAGGATAGACGGCATCTTTTTGCTTCAGTCCTGCGCAATGTTTACAAATTTTTTCCCCCAAGCGGATCTGTGCTTTTCGGGCGGCTCTGACCCCAATGTCCCTCCCCCTTACCCCACAGAAATATGGTCCACTACAGTGTCTTTTTCTTTTTTTAAACAGCCTTTTTCTTCGATCAGGCCGTCTCTTTTGGGAAGTTGAGATCCCCCCCCCTCCCCGAACCTTTTTTCCCCCCTCTTTTTTTTCCAAAAACTTCTGCAAATCGGTTCTTTTTCTTCATTCACCCACAGTCAGTTTGCAAACCTGAAAGCTTCCGTGGGTGAGGACCTTTCCTGGTTTTTGGAGTGTTTTTTACTTTCTCACTTTCAAATTTCCCCCCCTGTGAGCAAGATAAGGGGAAGTTACTTTGTCCAGTTCTGTGATTACCCTGTGTTTTCTCCCAGGATCTTCAGTCTCGTGACTTTTCACTTTTTTTCTCGAAGTAGGTCTTCCCCTCCACCCTTTTTTTTCCCCCCCCTCGAGAGGAAGACATCCCCTATCAGCACCCGTTCCCATATCTTTTTCCTTTCAGGAAAAGCAACGGAACCTCGGGCGCAGCAGTTCCCCTTTTCTTTTCAGTAAATGAATTCCTCCCTAAATTGTTGTCTTCGGACATCTTTCTTCGTCTCCTTGAACGTATCGACCCTTATTTTCTAGTTCCCCCCTCTTCTTTGGATGAGTTTGAAGTACCTAAAACCCAGTTTTATCTGAGGAGGTCCCCTTTTTCTTGATTGGGTTTGGAACCGATCAGGCTTCTTCCTCCATGGTCTTTCTCTTTCCCCCTTCCACATAGCTCTGAGAGAATTATCAGCCCCCTCCGAACTGCCCCCCAGAAGCGAGGACTTTCCTAACACAGCTGAACTCGTCCCCTTAGAGACCTTCTTTCATTTATACTTTTCAGACCCCCCTTTTCTTCCCCAAATTAATCGTCTAATTGCTTGCTTTTCTCTCTTGCAGCCCCCCCCTTTCTCGGATGTACGGATTTCTTTCCTCAATTTTTCCTCGCGGACCACTCTTTCTCACCTGGACTCCCCCCCCTTCTGTACAAACAGATGGTCCTTCCCTCTGTTTTCCCTCTCAGAGCTTTCTGAGGTCTCCGGTGCTCCCCCAAAATAGGGCTCTTCCTCTATACAAAACAGGAGATTCGCATGCATTTTTTCCCGTAGGTTCGCTCTTGACCACCTCTTGGTCAAGTGAGAACTTGCCTAGTTCGGCCGGCCACAATTTCCCTGTTTCCCTTTCCCTTCCTAAAAAGACGAGAAATCCTCTTAGCTGGTTATGCACAAAAGTTCTTCTTTTAGAAAAGGAAAGACATTCAATTGCACACAGTGCCCCCTACTTCTAGCGCTTAACTTTTTTCCAGTCCCCCTTCCCTTTAGGCGTACTGAATCCCCCTCCTTTCTTCAACTAGAACCCACTTCCCTCAGTTTTGGACCCTCCCCCTTTTATTTGTACGGGACTCCCCCTCCAACATTCCAGTTATTTAGTCCTCCCCTTCTTTGACGTCCCCACCTACCCAGCGCCGCTTGCGGTTTTAAAAATTGGTTTCTCTTCACTCCTAATTGTTTTTTTTCTCTCTCTTTTTTTTCCACCAACCCCCCCCTTCCCCCCTTTTTCTTTGAAGGTTTTCGTGTTGCGTACTTTGACAGAGTCTAAATAACGGGATTTTCTTTTCCCCCAATGTCCCCAACCCCTTTTCGTTAGGTAAAACTCAGCCATTACTTTTTTCAGATTCTACTTTTTCCCTTCTTTCCTCTTTCATTGATGTTTTCGCCTTTCCTCTCTTTGGATGAAAGAGATAGAAAGATCCCTTAATTTGTTCCTCGAGTATGCGTGTCTGGGCTCTTTCTCTCCAGATCGTCCTCCCCCCCCCCCCTACCTCCCCGGATGCGATGAGGAGGCCCGTTTTCCTGTCCAAGACCCCTGATACTCCCTTTCAATTGACTCCCCCCTTTCCCCCTTCGCGACTACTGCAACGCCCCTGCTGCGAATCTACGGTTGGATCTTCCTTTCTTTTTGCAAAGAAGCATCTCTCACCCTCGGATAACAGAGCGCTCTTTCTCTCTAATCCTCTGTTCCTCCATCGGTTGTCCCTTCTTCCTCCTTTTTTCCAATAGAGTTTCTTGGACCGCGAGACCTTTTCGAATCCTTTAAATCCTTTTCTTTGCAGCAGCTCCCTCCTCCCCCTTTTCGCACATAAGATGTATTCCTTCCCCGATTTACCACGTTTTTTCTCTCCTCTTTCTTCCCCTCATGAAGTTCCCTCCCCCCTTTTCCCCTTCAAGATGTGGTAGGCACGGACATTTCCTCTCTTTTTCCGAAGAAGTGTCTCTTCTCAGACTATTCCCCTTCTTTCCCATGTATTAGATAAGACTACACCCTTCATCTCCGGTTCGAAACTTCTCCACCCTTCTCCTCCCCTAGTAGTGACCACGCAGCCAACGCAACTCCCGTTTTCTTCACTCTTCCCATCCTTGCCAAGAACTTCCCCGATACCTCTTCTATTTCCCTCCCCTTCCCAAACAAGTTGTGGTGGATGAACTGCTTCCCCCTCTTAACGGGGACCTCCCTCCCCCCTACGAAAAGATAGGGCGTTTTTCTCCTACCGCCGCAGGCCTTTGCATGCCTCGCCCTCTCTAGTGAACAACATTTCCTCCCCTCGTAGTTTTCCCCGAAAGTTTTTTTTCTTTTTAACCATGCGTACCGCTTGGCTGTGAAACGTAACGAAGCCTCCCCCTTGTGAAACCTACCGTTCAAACACGTAATCAGCAGAAAGGACCCCCCTTTTCCTACCACTTTAGCACTTTTTACAGTGACCTCCCGTTTACACATTGCCAACAGCGACCCTCCCAGAGGTCCCTCACCCAAGGCTCCCCCACGGTCCTTTTTTTTCTTATGAATCACGCCAGACCCCCTTCTTGTTTCACCCCTTTTCCCCTCTTGTCGTTTTCTCTTCCCTTTGTTCTCAAAGTACCCTTTCCTACGTCATCTGATAGGTTCCCCGCAGACCCCCAAAGACGAAAATGAATTTTTCTGGGATTCAGATTACTTTTCCAGGATCCTTTTTCCTTTGTGGTTTGGTCAATTGCCCCCTTCTATAAGCCATTCCCAAGTAATCCTCCCCCCACTTCTTGACCTCCCACCACTCCGTAGGAAGCTCCCCCCGCTAGCCGTATTTCTTGAAGGTCTTTTTCTTTTCTACCGAATCCCACTTTCTTTATCCCCCCCTGCCCAGGAACCTTTTTCAAGGACTGGACGCTTCACCCCTAACAGCCGATGGACTGATCCTCTCCCCCCTTCTGTTTGCCTCTTTCTCTCAGAACTGTTTTTTCTCTTCCTTTGGAAAGTGAACAGACCCCCCCTTTGCGCAGCCCTGTTTCTTCCTTCCGAGATTTGGGTATATGTCTCCCCTTCTTTCATCCTTCTACTCCCTTTTTTTTGTTGAAGTCTCTTCTTCATACCCAAAAGTTCTTCTTCTCCACCGTTTCCCCTTTTAGGGTTCCCTTTTTCCCCACCCCAAGTACGTATCCCCCCTTTATTCCTCTCCCCCTTCTTCCCCAAGCGAATGTTCCTCCATAGGTGTTAGTTTTCTATGCCGAGTCATTTTTTCACACTTTTTGAAGGAGTGAGATCTCCCTTGTGGGTGTCTTTCCCGAATTCCCTTCCCTCCCTCCCAAAATTTCTTTTTTCTTCGCCCTTCCCTGGAGTGTAGCTTCCTCTTCCCCTCTTTGTGGGCCACTCTTTTTTTCTCCACCCTTTCCTGGCTTATAGTCGGAGGCTTGACAAAATTTCGCCCCCCTCCCCTCTCCAAAGAAATATTTCCCCCCCCCCGCTTTCCCTTTTCTTTTGGGTTCCCCCCATTTCTTCGATTCTCGATGCATTTTTTAAGTATAGATTGTTTTTTCCTTTTATCCCCCTCTCGAAAACGACAGATTTTCTTGATATTCCAACCCTTCGCCCTCTTTTTTTCTTCAGTGTCCTCCCCCTTCACATTCCGTTTTGCAAATTTCATCTTCTGTGGGTGCTTCTTTTGGTACAAGTGTTTAGGACTGAAGAACGATACACCTTTTTAAACCCCATTGGTTCTCTTTCTTCGAAATTTGTCCTCTACTCGGGGTAATACGGCACTTCGTTCTGAGCTACGCAGGAGCTGCGTGCTCGCGCTCCGTTTTCTGAGTACGTGACACCCCCCCCTTCTGTCCTCTTAACCTGATTTCCCTTAAAGTGTTCCCTCTCCGCCTAGTTCATGCGACATATCCCTCTTTTTCCTTTTTATTAACCTGCAACGCTTGGGCGTTTCCCCTTTTTCTTTCGCCCTTCCGTTCCCCCAACACGCGACCTCCCCCCCCCACAAAACCTTGTGCCTTTTTTGTAGCTTGTGCAAACGTACCTCCTCCCTTGGACCGATGGTTAGAGTTTTTTCTTCGTTGGTCACCCTCCCCCTACCTTTTCTGAGAGAGAAAGGGGCGTCTGAAGTTTCGGTTCTTGGAACCTGCGGTTATTCCCTCCCGGGGATATCTTGCCCTCCTTTTTCCCCTGTCTCTCAGCTTATAGAAAAACCTGCCCTCTTCTGGGAACCAAGAGCGATCCCCCCAGTGAACTCTTTCCCAATCCCGGAGTTTGACTCCTTTTTTTCCTCATTTATATAGATATTTTTTCCTGCATTTAAAATCCATCGTTTTGCTGATTGGTAAGGAGTGAGATTATGCCCTCCACCCATTCTTAGCATCCAGGATGTTCCTTTTTTTCCCTCCCCTTCCCCCGACTTATTTCTTACACGGGAAGCACAACTCTCCCCCCCCCCCCGATGTTCGAATTTCATTCCCCTACCATCCGAGACTCTCCTTCTTTTCTTTATATGTATGGATTCTTTGCACCCTCCGCTCCCCCTCCAAAAACCCCTTTCTATTTTCTCTTTGAAGTAGTTAGAGCAGCGTGTACCCTTTCAGACGGTAATTTCTCCCTCCTTCCGGCTTTCTCCACCCCAACCCTTTTCCCATTTTTTTCTTAACGTACCACGAAAAATTGCGTTTTCTCCCTCTTGCTTCTCGGAGGCCCTCTTATCTAGACAAGTCCCCCTCCCCCCACAAAATGCTCGATCTTCTAGCGCTCCTCCCCTCTTATCCTCATTTAGATTCTTCTCCCCCTGAACCCTCTAAGGAAAATCAATTGACTACGTCTTCTCTCTCATTCGTAAACACCCTCCTCGGAGGTGGTCCCCTTTCCTATTGGTAACAGGGGATCCATCCCGCCAACATTCCTTATTTAGACTTCCCCCCGAAACCCTTCCACAAGGTTAACTTCTCTTCAAAATTGGGGTGGTTTAGAAATCTCCTCGTCCTCCGTTGTTTTTTGATCTTCCCCCCCCCCTTTAACGCACTCTTCCCTTCTCCCCACTCTGTGTTGAAGTAACATATGTTGGGACATCTCCTTCTTGAGGGGGAGGCTGTTCCCTTCCAGCGTCGGTCCACCCTCCCTTTTCTTTTTAAGTTGGTGTCTAGAAGGAGACCTCTCCCCTTTTCAAGGTTCATAGGTCCTTGCGTTTGTTTTCGGTACTGAGCTCAGCGGGAGGATGTAAGTTCTTCCTTCCTCTCCCATGGTTCCCGAAGAGTTTCCCCGATTCTCTCCTTTTTTTCCCTTCTCGGATCAAAAACGCTTTTTTCCTGGATCTTGAATGGTTTTTTTTCCTATCCGTTCCTTCCGCCGAAAGATGCCTTCCCTTTTCTCACTTGACCCGCCGCTTGGTCCCCTCGTTCTCACCTTACTGAAAAGCCCTTCCCTTTTGCGAATTCTTCTTCCCCCTCGCTATGTTGGCAAAGAAGTCTAGACGAGCACCGGATCCCCTTTCGATCTTTTCCCGAACCTTATGCTCACCATCGGTTGTACATCCCCTTTTTTCTCCAGGTTCCAATCGCTTCGCGCTCCCTCAGCCTTTTAAATAATGGATTCCTTTGGTTTTCTTTTCCTGAAGCTCACTTTCCTAACTCCTCTGTATTTCTTGAAAGATTGTATAACGGTTGCTAGCTCTTTCCCCTTGAAGCAGTTTCATAGTTCCTCTTGTTTAGGCACTTCCCCACCCTGGATATGGTTTACAGAAGAAGTGAGCTTTTTCAGAAATCCTCATCGCCTTTCCCCCTGAGAGGAACTTCCCAAATTTCTTGTCTCCAAAGAAGCTTTTTCCCCCTTGTAAAGAAAAAAATCCCTTACCCTTCTCTCTCGACCATACGTTCCCCTCAGCCACCGTGAAAAATTTCCCTTCCCCTTTCAATTAACAATCCTTTTCCACTCTTTCCTTTTCTTCACTCCGTTTAATTTTTTCTTTTTGAAGGCCACCACTTTTTTCAAATGTCTGCAGTAAGTGACTCCACCCTTTCCGAAAGAAAGACCCGATAGGGCGTTCTTTTCTTCTACTCCCGGAAAGAGATATGGTCGCCTCCTCTCGAAGTTTTTTTACTTCCTTCCGTCTCATTCGTCTCCCCGCACGAAAGGGTGTCCTTCCTTCCAGAAACCCCCTAAACGTCACTACGCCTCTGTCGCTATGTGAAACCTAGGGTCTTCCCTTAACTGGACAATTACCCCCTTCTTTTCATCGGCGCAACCTTTGGTTTGCCAGTGAACCCTCCCATTTTCCACGTCCTCGAGAGGTCACTCCCCCCCCTAATAATGCCCCCCTTTTTGCAATGTGGCGCTTATATGCTCCCCCGAACCAGGTCGTTCTTTTTTTCCTGTTTGGGAACAACCCCCTCTTTAGTTTTCGATACAGTTCTTCCTCAATTACCACAAGCTCTTCAGTCACTGACTATAAGCCCCTCCTCCTGAAAGTGGACCCCCGCAACTGAAGACCTTTCTCTTTTTGGTTTCCAGGATAAGTTGGGCTTTTCAGTGGCTGGTGTTTTTGCCGCCCCCGTCAAAACTTACTTTTCACCCACGGATTTGCCAGTCCACATTTTCCTTTCCTTTCTACGCTACAACCGTAACCGATGTCCTGAAGGGAGTCGTAGTCTTCGGTCAGCTTTCCGGATCTTCCCTGCCCCTTTCCCAAATGGTGGCACCAGGGACGGGAATCGGCAAATACCCCAACACAGCCGATTGACTGATCGAATCCAGTCGCTTAGGGGTATTCCCTTACGCTTTTTCTACTTGTGGAGTGAACCGGCCCCTCCCCGGTTTCGAAAGCTGGGTACGAGCTGTTTGCAGATCTCTCTTATTTTCCCCCCTGTTTTTTCTTCTTCTGATCTTCAATCATCTCGTAAAGGCGACACCTTTGCACCTTTCGCGTTACTTCCAAAATCCACACCCCTCCCAAAGTTTGCTGAATCAATGAGCCCCTATTTCCTATCATTCCCCTCGTCTTCTATGGCGCTTAACAGTACTTCTTTGCACCAAGTTTCCGTTCGATCTTCGTGGGTAGTTCGGGTACCTGTATGGTCTTCTTATATTTCTCTTCCTGCGAGTTTTAGCCCTTTTCTCCCCATGAATTGTGTCTTGGTTGGATCAACAATGGATACTTGTGGATGGCTTCTATTCGTGCGCTGACACCCCCTGGCGCCCCACCTTTATTATATGTACCCCCCCCCTGTCAATATGGTCCCCTCAACTGTCTTCAGTTGTTGGTTAAACAGTTTTTCTCTTTTTTGCCCTGACGATCAGGGACTAGCTGTGTCTCTCATACTGAATATAGAAAATCCCCTATTTTTTCGCTGCTCCGCCTTTTGCAACGACTGTTTCCTTTGGATTCATCAGATAAGCTAAACATTCGTTTTTCCACTGATAAGATTGGGGGCCCTCGCTGGTGGAAAAGGTTTTTTTCTTTTTCCCTGAATTACATTTCACTTTACCCTGAGCGATCAGGGAGTTAGCCCTTGTTCCCTTTATGCCTATTTTCCAGTAGTCGGTACGCTCTCTTTTTAAGGACTTTCACATTCACTTTTCCTCCTCCAGGTTTCTGCGTCGTGAACCTGGGACCGACTGCGTTTAGTCCTGATTTTCAGACATTGTTTTTTTTTGACAGCACCCTCGCTCGTAATTTTCGTGGAGTAAAGACACCTCTCCATATTAGGGGAGTCCTTCCCTTCAGGCTTTTCCCTGACTCCACAGTCCCTCCCCCAAATTGTTTCATTCTGGGAAATCGGGCCTTTCTTTTCCCTTCTTTCTAATCCCCGACCTTTTTTTTTCCTCGTTAGAGTTCCCACTCCGCTTGGAATTTTCGGTTGGCTGAGTGTCCCTGAATACGAAACTTTCTGGGAGTTTCTCCGTGGATGTTTAAAACCGATTCAGGCTCTTGCTTCCGGATCTACTTTGCTCCGAATTGCCATATCCTCTAGATTTCGAAACACCGCCGTCACTTTCGGAAACCTAGCTAGGATCCCCAGCTGCCCCCACCTTGCGATGAGCGAACTTCTTATCCTTATCCCCCTTGGCCAATAGTGCATTTAACGCCATTCGTTAACCTGCTGCTTGTAAGGCTTCTCGGCCAGAACCCTTCTTTCAAAGGCTTCTCCCAGACTTTTTTTTTCTTTTTTTTCCTAAAAAAGAGATTTTATCCCTGTACCCCTCTCTTTACCCCCTATGGAGCCCCCACGTAGCTTATCCGATCTCTATTGGGAGGGCCGGTTGCTCCGTTTGCTCTGCAAAAAGAGGCTCTAAAACCGTAGATCTCTTCGTCAGAGGTAGCGCTGCTTCCCCCCCCTGCTCGTACAGCCTTCCCCTTTTGCGTCCCCCCTGGAAACGGAAGGGAGCCACCCACGTGGCCATCTCACCTGCCCTTTCGGTTTGAGCCCCCGATGCATACAAAAGCCCCCCTCTCTTTCCTCGCGGGCAACCATTCTTTTCTAGCGCTTATCAATCCCGCTGAGCTCCTTCGTCGTTCTCAAACAGCCTGTCCTTTTCCGAATGAACTACAATTGTCCTTCTCTCCCTTTCTCCCACCAAATTCTTATTAGCTGTGCCCTAACGCGGGCCGCCTTCTACAGGGAGGACTCAAGCCTCACGCCAACATTTTCCCTTTAATCTTTGGACGCAAAATTTCCACCTCCAAAGGGAAAGCGCCGCTTGGAGGTTCACCCTTTTTTCTCCCATCTCTCTCTCCTTTCTAAATTTCTAACCCCCCCCCTCGCCAAGCGGCGCTTTCTTTTGCGGTTTCTTTTGCGTCCAACTTGTTGACATTTAAGTGTGGGGGAGGATGTAGTTTCTTCCAATAGGCGGAGAGATCGCGCCCCCCCCCAGTGGTGTTCTCTTTTGCATGGAGTTCAGTCGGCTTTTGAGGGCATTTGCTGTTTCGACGCTTAAATGAGGCTCAGCCGGATCACCTCTTTTTTTTCCAGCGAGTATGTTTTCATGTTCCTTTATTCGCTATGATGTGGCTCGCTTCTTTCCCCCCTTTCCCAAACCCGCATTTTTTCCTTTTCCCCACGTTGGTATCCCTCTCAAGCAATTGTGGCCGCCGAACCTGAATTCCAAGGTCACTGGATCTTGGTCACTCCCTCCCGAAACTGCACAAAGCCTTTTTGCCTGCTCTTCTTAAGTTGAAGATATCCGCCTATTTTTGTTGACGCCGAGCATCGCACGAGCACCCTCCCAGAGCTTAGCTCCCCTCTGAAGAAATGATGATGGCTATCTGCGTGGATAAAGTGGATCCCCCCTTTTTTTTTCCCGACTTCAATTATGGGAGACTGCCTCCCATCTGTGATGATAAGACTGGGTTGCCCAGAAGCTCCGAGTTTTACATACGCAATACGATGTGTTAGTCCCCTCTTAAACGGTTGTGAGATCGCTTTCTTTTTTCTCTCAACCGCCTTTCCCTTCGGCACAGACATAACCTTCCCCGCTCTTTTTCCAGAAGAGTGAGCGGTTTGTCTGAGAAATCTCCATAGAATGTGCCTCTCTTCCCCTGTCTTAGATCGCCCCCACAGAAGGCGATGAGGGCCCTTCCCCCTGAGGACCTTTTTCGTCGTCGTGACCCCACGCCTCCCCCCCGCGGAGTTGGTGACCTATACCATCCCCCTTGTTCAAGCACCGGTCGAGATTCCTCTTTTCCAGAAGTTGACCCCTTTGGTGGTGGCGGAAAGTATGCAGTCCCTCCTCTCAAGACCCTGACACTTTTTCCTTTTTAGTGGCTTTACTAAACGCGCTTATGCTCTATGGGTCAGAATGATCGGCGAAGGTCTTCTAGTTCCCAATCGTTAGCGAGCCCGCAAGGAAAGGAAGCAGTCCCCCCTTCTCGCTGTTGTTTCCCCCCCCGAGGCTCTCTGAGTTCGCGCCCCGAAGTGCCGATTCCACTTTACAAATTTTCTCTTCCCTATCGGGAAAATGGTTTGAATCCCCTTTTCCTCAGACTACGCGAAGAGGGAACTCACCCACGCTTATCAGTTGTCCCCAAAACGGATGTGGGCTTAATTAAAGCTTGTTTGTTCCCAGATCCGTTCCTCCCACCTCTTTTTTTCGTTTTCGATATTTCCCCCCCTTCCCCCAAGCCGAATCAGCAAACCCGAGACTGGGAACCCCCACCCCCTCCCCCCAACCTGTCTTTGATATGATTCCATATTTACTTTCTTTTTCATGGGCGCATTTTTTTTCTTCCGCCCGACTATAAGCCAGGCACCACCCTATACGCTGTTCATACAAACCCAGATCCCCCTTCAGTCCGTCGGTCCTCTAACCTCCTGCGAGTGAAGAGATTCCCCTTTAGTCGTTCTTTCACCGGCTCCCACTGATTATCTCATGCCCCAGGAACCACTGTGAAACTGGACTGTTGCTGTTTTTCCAAGACCCAACACCAGAGGGAATGACCTCCCCTTTTCTGGCTATTGGACTTTCGTTTTATAATACGTGTTTCCTTTCCCTTTCCCCAGTCACCGCGTTATCCATGAAAAGGTTGGTCGGTATTCTTTCTATATATATTTTTCCCTCCTCTCCCCGTTTATCTAGGTGAAATATACCCCGGCCGCCCCGTCCGGCGAAAACCGGTTCGTTTTCCCTCTTCCCCACCTGCGAAAAGGATAGATAAATGTTTCTTTGAATATACGAGCTTCGCATCAACACACTGTCCCCTTTTGTTTTGGCCGCTTCCCTTTTTTCCGTGCACAAGTTGGTTCTTTCTGAGATATCAGTCGGCTTGTTGACTCATTTCGCTTCCCCTTTCTCTAGGTCCCCCACATTTTTCCGACGGCCCTCTTTCCATTCAAATCGTGGGTTTTCCCCAGCTTATACTTGTGTGCTCTCCTTTCCTGTCCCCAACAACAAGCCCATTTGCCCAGACTTATCTGTCCACTCTTATCCCTCCCCCCCCCCCCCCCTTCAGTTGCGGAGTTGGGTTTTTCTTTTCCTGTGCTGATTCTCGATCAGTGAGTGGATTTGATTCCTCCCTTTATAGAAAAGAAAGAGGTGTCCCCCCAAAACCCCTCCCCCCCCCCCCTGGCGTGGATTCATCAGATAATTTTTCCCCCCCCTTCTAAGATTCCTGTGGGTGCTACCCCTTGTTCTTTGTAGTACTGAATACTCTTACATTTCCCCCCCCATTGGAAGATGTTTTTTTTCTTTTTCCTTTCTGATGATTAAGTGTGTCTCCCTTCTTTTCACAGGTAAGGATACGATATGTTCTTTTTCCTTTCAACCCGATCGACTCTTTTTTTTTTCGAGTCATTTCCTGTCTCCCTCCTTTTTAAGAAATGTGTTCAAGATCACCCTTTCGCTCGTAATTCCGAAAATCTTCGGGTCCTGTAGTTAAAGTCACCTCGCCCCCTATTGCGTAACGTTTCTTATTTACTTTCCCCCCCTTTTTTTCGGCCACCAACACATGTTTTTCTCCCCCCTCGTCGTTATCCTTGAAACGTATCTACCTCCCTTCCATTGCTCGAGTTAACAACTCCGCGCGGACTTTCTTTTGGCGTTTTCCTCCCCGGTCCCCTTTTTCTCCTTCCTTCTTTGTCTCGGGGATTGGGGTGGGCCCTTCTTTGTCGTCGGATCTAAGAAAGGGGATTTTTTCTTCCGTCCATCCCTCGATTCTAAGACACCCGCCGCTCATTCCCCCCCGAGCGAGAGGATGTTTCCCCGCTTACCTCCCCTGTCTTCGAGAACTTCTTCAGTTATACCTACTCCCTTTTGTCTCCCCCCCCTTCGTGCCGTACCGACATCGTATAGTCCACTGTTTCTTCCTCCCAGAAAACAAGTCTTTAGCCCCCTTTTTTTTTCAGGATTCTCCCATTTTCCCTCGACTTTTTCTCCCCTTTCATCGCAGATTACAACCGATGGCTTTTCCCCCTTTTTCCCCTTTCTTAACCTTTTACTCTTTTTTCTGTCTATGCTAGGAATTCTTTCCTAGCGGGATCTCTTCAAAGTTACATCCCTTTCGACTTCTTTGGCTTTTTTCCCGCGCATGCGTGACCAAACCTCTTCTTCCCCCTCCGGTAAATGAGGAAATTGCCCATCCTTTTTCTCCCCCCGTTGAACGTTTTTTCTCACAAACGTGGCCATCTCACTCCCTGCGGTTGAGCCCGCTCCCCTATACAACAGCATGAGAGAATCCCTTCTCCCCTTCCCAGTCCTCCCTGGTTTGCAAAATTGCTCCTCTTCTTTTCCATCCCCATTAGATTCGTCGAAAAACAGCCCTCGCCTGAACTACCTTTCCCCTTCTGAACCAACAAACTTACCTTTTTTTTCCGCAACGAGGTAAGACTCTGAGTATTTTACTTTTCACATTACCGTTATTTAGAATCTGCCCCCCCCTATGGGACGCCAACAACGAAACGTTTTCGTTCAACCTTGGGGTGTTTTTCGCCTCTTTGCATACTCATCCGAGTGGTGTTTTCCCCCCCCCCCAATTTTGACAACCGCAAGAGGCGCTTTGCCGTTTTGTGTTCTTCCCCTCGTATAAATAACTGCCTTTTGGGAGTTTGTTCCCTGTAACCACTTCCCCAACTCGTTAATTTTGTGTTTTTTTTCCGTAGCAATGGAGTTCAGAGTTCCTCTTTCTTCTTCTACGAATCTAAATGTCAGATTGGGGATGTCCCTTCTCTCCGTGTGCCGGGAGTTATGCGTGTCCCCCTTTCCGATTCTGTGCGTGTGATAGTTCCTCAAACCGCGTTTCGTTGCCTTTTGCGATTGAGATGAAAAGTTTTTTTTTTTCCCCGCCATTTTGGAAGCCGCCAATTCCTTTTCTTTCCTTACGAAGCTTGGTCACTCCTACTTCACAAGAATTGGATATTAAATTCCCTCCGGATTTTGATCCTCTCATAGAAAGAGCCTGATCCTCGCTCGCCTGAGCTAAACGTATTTTTCCCGTCAATGATGAGCTCCCCCCTTGTAAATCTGCGTTGGCTTACAGGTCTTCTTATTTGGCGCGGCCCACCTCTTTCGTCCATACTGGATGCTAAGGGCCTTCTCTCACGCATGAAACTTCCCGATGTAGTAAATGCACTTTCCCCCCTGTTGCTAGATTCGAGTATCCTCTCTTTTTCAAAGAAGACATCGAGTTCCCATTGTTCTGCCCCTTCCTATTGTTTACAGAAGAAGGACGATTCTTCTCCGAGCTATGGGCCTGATCCCCTGGTCTCGATTTTCCAAAGAAGCCTGATAGGTTCCCCCCCTTCCACCCCACTTGCTCTCTCTCCCTACGTTTTCTTTTCGCAACACGAAAATGTACAGAGTTTCCCACCTCCCTTTACCCCTTACGTTAAAGGACACGCAGGCCGTTTTAGACAACAATGTGGTGGTGTTTCTTTTTTCCTAAATACGGGCGACCTATCCCCCACTGCTTTTCTTTTTTAGTTGATTTAAAAAAGAAGCCCTTCCTTTTTCGAATGCCCTTCTCGTGACCAAATTTGCAGGAGTAGCGCGTTTCCCCCTCAGCAGAAACCCTTTTTTAGCTCGTTTTTGGCTTTTACCCGAAGCTAGATGCTCCTCCTTTTTTTCAACGAAGTCCTCTTCTCCCCCCGCAGAAAGGTCCCTCTCCCCCTGATCGGCGAACTCCCTCAAAATGTAACTCATCAGTTTTACACCTTCCCCCCCAACCCCACGAGGGTCACTCAAACAACTCCCCCCTTGCCAACCTTCTCTGATGAATCAAAGCCCGACCCCGTCGTGCTCATTGTTGGACCTCGCAGCGACACTCCCTTTGTTCGATACAGGTAGGTTCCCCTTAACACAAGATCTATCTCTTCAGCCCATGTGGAACCCCCCAATCCGTCCCCCCCCCCCCCCCCCCCCCCTTAGTTGTTATTTGTTCTTCCCCTGTGGACAAGATAAGTCCCAGTGGGCCTTTCTAAGGACTAAAGCCATTCCGTATCCCGCTGGTGATACCGACAACACATTTTCGTTCTTACCTCTACCCCCCTTCGCCGCGATGAAAGATGGAAGCGCCCTTCGTCCCTTTCCCTTTTACGAACACGACGTCTCTCCCCCTTCCCCGGAACCCCTGAAGGACTGTCGTGAAATAGACCCACTGTGGATGCGATCTTAGGGCCTTTTTTCCGACGATGTTTTTTCTCCTTTACGTTTGGCGTTGTCCCCTTTAAGGGTTGAAGATGCACCGGTTTTCCGGGAAGATCTTTATATCCCTCTCCTTTACTACTAATAGTTGTTTTTTTCTCGACAGCCCACAGCTCTACCCGGGCAACCGTTGCAGTTTCCCCGGGGTCTTCAATCTCCCCCCGGTACGTAGAAAC
>Ga0179593_1603538_pt1 | contig 15917 bp, 13 predicted proteins | sample CZODoug2_1_08_16_FD_185931 | JGI IMG/M metagenome (GOLD analysis project Ga0179593, IMG submission 185931) | Vadose zone soil fungal communities from Angelo Coast Range Reserve, California, USA - CZODoug2_1_08_16fungal (PacBio error correction) | ecosystem: Environmental > Terrestrial > Soil >... | reverse complement strand
TACCATTAACCCTTCGCCCCTATACTGCACCCAACTTCCTTCCTTCCCCCCTCCCCCCCCCTTGCTTTCCCCCCCTATTTCTTCCCCCCTCTCCCTTTATTGCGATGTGACGTTTCTGACATTCTCCTGTCGTAGGCTCTTTTCCCAACTTTGCTGCTTATTGATCTTGTAAACCCCCACTTCGCAGCATTGCACACTGTGGTCCGAGAAATCCTCCCTGCGATACTTAGTTCTGATGTACAGAGAAAGTGGCTTGTTTTTTTGAGCGCATGTAGTTTTTTGTTTTTTCTTCCTGTGTGACTTTGGAGTCCCCCCCTTTTTTACGGTGTTTTTTTTTTCTTGGAGTTGGTTTTGAGATCCCGCCAACAAAACGCCCCCCGCAATCCCTGGGCTTTACCTCCCCGCAGGCAACACCGATCCAAGGACCCCATAAGAACTCGGTCTGCGGGGCTGTGGACCCCCCTGATCCGTCCAAAGCCGTCCCTTTTTTTTAGTGTCCCCCCCCTGGTGTCCTCCCCCCCACCCCCTGGGCTGACATATAGTAACTGGGGCTTATTATCCAGCACGACCACGGTTTTTAAATCCCGAATCCGATTTCCCCCCTAAATTGTGCCGGTTGCCCTTTAAAGAAGGACCGTTCCCGCCTTTTTTTTCCATTCGCTTGCGCCGAGGGAGGAGCTTTCCCGATATCTTTGTTTTGAACGCCTCAGCCACGTCCTATGTGAAAGCCTTTCCCAGGAAGGCCTGACCTCTTCACGGAATACCCCCTTTTCAACTCCCGTCAAGGCCCCGACCCAAGGCCGTGGAAAGCAAGCGAGGTACGACCCGAGACCCTTTTGAATCCTGCCCCTTTTATGTCTAGGAAGAAACCCTAAGAGAGAACTTTTCGAACTTCCTCATGTCTTTTTAAATTATGTCTGCAGTTTCTTTCCGAGGGAATTTAGGAAGATCTTCGTTGACTTCGGCCCAACCTTTCCATCATTCTTGAGGGGCTGGCGCACGCCAGCCAGTTTGGCCTTTTCAATATTCCGCCCGTACCCATGCGTATCATCCGGGAAAGTCTCCCTCTAGTCCGGCTTTGCCCTTTGTATGCCCGAATCATGCACAGGGAGGACGTCAGAATTTTCAAGCCCAAGGACTAACCCTAATGGGTGAACCAGACTCTTTCTTACTGTCTTTTGGATGATTTTCTTTTTTCCCCTGTCCTTATAGGCACTACGGTTCACGAGAACAACTTTCCTTTCCGGAGCTTTCTGGTCATTTCTACTATTGCCCTGCTTTCGTTGCATAGACCCTGTCCACCAAAGACTCCCTCTGACTTTTCGAAGGGCGTTTTACCACACTGTTTTTCGCACCATACTCTTGGATTTTCCTTTTCGATGTAAGAGTATTTGGTCGTTTTTAGGTGCGGCCTTCTTAGCTGCTCTTTCGGTGGATCCGCAGATTGCGGCTGGCCCACCCCATTTTTTCTGGGACGAGGCGTACCCCTCCCTAGGAAACACTATCGATCTTCCACTCAATTTCTAATCTTCCTTTTGTTCCTGCACCCCCCGAGACCGGGAGGCTTCGCCTCCCAGGATTTCCCGACCTGCTCGACTCCTTTTTGGCTTTTTTTTTCACGGGCTGACTGCGAGCCGCTGGCGAAAAAGTTGCACACCCAGGAACCTCCCCCACTCGCTATGCGAGGATTCTGTTGTCTTTTCCGATCAGCCTGCCTAGTGTCAAACTTTTTCGTCAGGCCCCCCCTCTGAATCTGTTTTTTTTTTTTTAGCTGAGCCTTATCCTTTTCACTTATCGTTGGAGACCCCCCCCCGCCCTTGCTGAGAGTGCTTTTTTTCTGTGCACCTTATTCCTTTCCCAACTCATTTTTTCGAGCTTTTTTCTGATTATGGTCAAGGCAGGGCCCGGCGCTAGTCATCAATGAATTCTCCTTTCCATAAACGTTGATTCCCTTTCTTGTCCTCCCTTGTAGTAGCATATAAACCCCTTCGGAAGAGAGAATTCTTTGAAGACCCTTTTCTTTACTGTTGACCGGGGGCTAGTTCCGGGGTTCTTTCAACGCCCTTATGTATGGGGCGGGTTTCTCGAATCAATTCCTAATCCAGCTCGGAATCTGGCATCTCCGATAGATGCTATCACGAGGAATCGTCCTCACTGAGAGACCCCCTAGTTCCCCTCTCCTTCTCCTTGCCCCTTGGTGACTGATGCACTCGTTAGAACGAACGACTGCGTCCCGAGACATGAGTCCCTCACACTGGTTTGCGAATTCTCTCCCCGGAACTTTTCCTCCGGTTCCTCACCCACTCGCTTTCATGATTGGTCTTTGACACTACCAGTTCCCCCCCCCCCCTTTTTCAAAAGCGTTGTTTTTTCCTCCGTGATCCCTCTCTTTGAAGGTGGGCCCCCCCTTTAAAGATTCACCTTATCACCACAACAACATTGGGGAGTCCCGGCAGGAGACCCCTACCTGATTCCCCCCCCTGATTTGAATGATACGTTTAGGCCTAATCCCCCGGGAGGAAGATGAGACCTGTTTTTCGTGATTTGTTTTACAGGGGTTGAGGCTCCTATCCCCTTCCAGCTCTGAGGACCAGTCTGGTACCAATTCCACAATTCTTTAACAATAAGGTCTTTTTTTCTTTCTTTTCATAACGTTTGCGGTCGGTTGGAGACTACACTAGTCTCCCCCCCACCTTGCTAGTTCTCGATTCCTCGGCTTTTCCCCCTTTTTGAATGGGGGCTGGCCGGCACGAGCCCTTCTTTTGTTCCCTTTTCCAGGTGAGAGCAGTACCTTTCCCAAGCAAAAATCCTTCAGGAATGCCCCATGCGCCACCCTCTCCGTCCCCCCCTTTACCCGTGGCTGTTTCTGCCCGATCCTCAGTCTGCCTGGGACGATGGGAGAGCCTCTCCAAAAGTCCCTCCGCTTCCCCTTCCGTAATCCCCCCCATTCCCCCCCTCCAGCACGTTCTCGCGATTGTGTGAGGGGGTAAGACTTTAAAAAAAAAATTTTCCGACAGATCCCTGGCCTTAGGCCGGTCCCCTAGACTTGGCGGGAGCCGGTGTGATGCACATTAGGGTCGCCTCTTTTCTTTGTCATTTTCAGTTCTACTGGGGCCAGTCGCGTAGATTTTTTTTCCATCCTGATTCCCTCCCCGGTCCCCCTCTCCATTTTAAAAGCCAATACCTGTCTCTCGAGGTGACCCCCTATCGCCTGCTCGATTTTCCATTTTCTTTAAACTAGACGTTGGTACTTCAAATCCCTTTTTTTGCCGCCGACTTTCCGTGATCCCTCGTTCCCAGTTTTCGCAAGTCTGGGCGACGGAAGAGCAGAAGTTTCTTAAATCCTTTCATGGTTTGGGATGACCTCGGTGTTTTAAAGGCAGAACCGTTTTTTTGGTTTCCTTCCCTCGCCTGGCACATGGCCTTTGAGGAGTGGTCCTTAAGATTAGTTTCTGCCCTTCAGTGATAGGCTTTTAGCAGTTAGACCCTTCTTTCTTCCGGTGTTTTCGAAAAATCGGCTGTGGCCCTCGACGTTGTTAGCATCCTCTCACTCGGACATTGTTAACCCAAAGCGCCTCTGGTTTACCTCGGCAACGTGTCCCGATTCTGACTTTATTAGGATGGAGCTTGAGGAACCCTGGCACAGGTAGCTTTGTCCCTCCCGCCCTCCCAGGGGGCTCCTTTTTGGGGGGTGTCAACCCCCCCTCCAACCACTCATCTTCGAGATGTCTTCGTACGTGGTATAGCCCCATTTCAAAACGTCCCCCCCTTCTATTTTGGAATCTAGGTTAGGTGAGTCACCCTCGATTTTGTGCTTGAGTTGTGCGTTGTGGTTTTTTATGAAAATTCACCCCCCCCTTATGCCGGATCCCCCTCCCGGGCGCCGAAGTGCCTTTTCCTCCTCACCCCCTTGGATATTTTACCAATTCCTCTTTTTTTGGGGTTTCTAGGCCGTCTCGTGTGTGAGTACTCGGCCAAGTGTCCTTGCTAGCGTTTCCCTTTTAAGCCCCCCCCTTTCCCCCAGCCGCTGCTTCCCTGAGACTCCCCGATACTTTGAAGCAGAACCACACGACCCGACGATAACTAAGAAATAGCTCAGCTTTCTCCTCTTGTTTTTCGAGAGCTGCGGATTAGCGTGTTCTGATGCCTGGGTACTGCGAGGTAGGCTTTTTCTTTTGCTTGTCTTTTTTGTCCCCCACCCTTGCTACTCCCCCCCCCCTCACTGGGGCCTAACCTCTAATAGACGGCTAGCCCAAGAAAGAGATTTTTTTCCCCCCCTTTTCTTCCCATTTCTTTATGTCGGCGGACTTTTTTCCCGGTCGGGGGGAAGGGTCTCTAAACAAACCAACCTACAAACTCCAAGCGCACCCTGTCATTTCCTTTTTAAAGCCGGCAAACCCCCCGCTCCCATAAGTAATAGATTAGGTCCGACACCCCCACACCACCCCACCCCCCCACCAAACCCAATTTTTGCTTGTCCTCTTTTTTATGTCCCCAGCTTCCAAAACCCCCCACATTTCCAAACCGGCTGGATGCATATAGATACCCGGGTGAGTATAGATCCCCTCCGGTTTCCCCGGTTCCCCCCAACTCTCTGACCCCTAGTAGACTTTGAATCGTACGACATTTTTAGAACGAAGAAGATGCGTGTTAAACCAGGTCACTACAGGTCCTCTTTTTCCCCGCCCCCATAGCGACGCCCTTCATGCCTTTTGAGTTGGATGAACGCCCCAGGTTAAGTGGAAGAAGAGGTCGAACTTCCTCCTTTTATGGCCCTCCCCACCCTTTCTTCCTCCTCCCCCCTTCACCTCGAAAAGGGAATTGGGAGGCTGCCTCCCCCAGGATGACCCCCTCCCTTGCCAAGTGATCGAGGGTTTATTCTCCAACCCTGAACCCGGTGAAGTTACGGCAGGTTTGTCCCTTTCCCCTTTGAACTTCACCGGATCAGCTCCCCCCCCTTTGCTTGCGAAGAGTTGCAAGGCCGAGGGAAGTCCCTTTTCAGACGTTCTTTTTCTGCGCCCGGGCCCTAGGTTGAAGCCCTCCGGTTTATGGAGCGCATTCGTAAGAGGGAAGTTTTTTCAAGCTTTTTTTCCTCCCCCCGACCTTTCCTTTATACTTAGGACGAGGACGCTGCTGGCCCCCAGGTCAGATTCTTTTTTTGCTCAGTCCTTCTCCCTTGATCTGAGTCGACACGGTTGCACTCTTCTTTTGCAACGCCAGCTGATTTTTATTTTTTCCGCAGTAGCCTTTTCCCCTGATTCGTCCCCCGCGGCTTTTTTCGAGTAGACGTTTCGAGGTACCACGATTCTGACATCGTGCCCTCCCAATGTTATTAGAAGGACTATTGAGAGTGTACCCTTTCTGGACTCCCCTCGTCCCACTCCCGAAATAATGAGTAGGCCGTTTTTTTCAACCTCCGCCCGTTCTCCAAAGGGATCTTGTACTCAGTGCATCCTTACTCGATCGGTTGGTGGCGGTTAGAAGCTTACTATCTTCGCTTTTCCCTCCTTCGTTGTAAGGCCGGCAAACCTAAGCAGTCCTTCCAGAAGTTTATTAGCCTCCTTTTTGGTCCCAGCTGAGCCTTAAAAAGTGGGGGTGCCCGATTTGTTATGGATGCTTTCTTATTCCCCCCTCCCCCCCCTTTCACTGGATGGCTCCCTTCCCCTTTTTCGCGGGGTAACCTGCGTACCATTTCGTGAGGATTTCCGCTGGTCCCCCACGGAGTTTTCCCTTAAGTCCGTCCTTTTCGCAGCTGGGCACGTTCTTGGGTATTCTCCGCTCAGGTCCAGGTTGAAAAGATCAAGGAATATTTGTATCTCCACATCGCCCTTCCCCCCCCCCTCCACCCCCCCCCCCCCTCTGGCATCTGTTGGTTTTCTCTGATCTTTTATTTCACCGACGTGCCGTCCCGAGCGGTAGACCACCCCTCCCCTTGCGTTCGTTTTTTTCTGTGATGTCTTTTCCCCTTAAGTGTGGCTCCTTGTCATATTATTTACAGGCCGGGCTCTCCCCCGTTGACCTCCCCCCATTCATTGTCCCTCCGTTGCGGTTGCGCTACGCATTCGTTTTCCGTAGTCCCCCTTATCCTTGACGCTTCGTGAGCGGCTTTCGTCCGGAGGATCTGTGGGCGTTCCCCTTGGTGCGGTTTTCGCTATCTTCTGGTTTTTGCTGAAGACTCCCCAGTAAGACCTACGCGGATCCTGACTGCCCCTCTTTTCACTCTTCCTCCTTCTCTTCAGCGGCTGCCAAACGTGCGAGCAGTTCACGAACGCCAAGCCCCTTTCTTTCAGAGTCCCCCTAGAGGTGTGAACCTCGTCAAGTCCTTTTCAGAGTGCGAGCAATTTCTCTCACAGACAGATTCTTTGAATGACTCTCCTTGCTCTTCCCTTTTTTCTCACCTTCAATACTAAAAGAGCTCACATTCATGATTGGCTCCGTACTAACCCCCTCTTTCGGTGTTGCCCACTTAGATCTCGGCCCTGGTGTGGACCCTAAAATCCTTCTCACCACAAAAAGATCTCTTTTGGACTTCCCTTTTTTGATCTACACAGTCCCCATTTAAAAAAGAAGATCTAGGAATAAGATCCTGGAAGACTCTCCTCCTTGTACTGTATGGTCCACGAAGTTCTTGCCTAAGAAGCGTTTAGGAAAATGATTAAAGTCCCCCCCGGGAACCCAGCTTAATGAAACTCCTCTTTTCGGCCTCTTTTACGTAAACTCCAGCGGGCGGCGACAGGTGTTGCGGAGCGATCGGATAAAACCGGTTTTTTCTTCCGTTTGCTAGGCGGGAAGCAGAGGTCGGGGGGTAGGGCCTTCCGGCAGTCCCTTTTAATTTGATTTGGCTCTTTTTTCCCAGCCGTCTATTTTTCTGCCCTTAGAACGAACAAATACATATTAATCCATGAATGTGTGCGTGACCTCATCCCCCCTCTTTTGCCCCTACAAGTACTTTTAGATGGAAGATGGGTCCGCGACCGACCTGGTAAAATCCTTTTTCCCGTCTGATTCTCCTTTTTCCCCCTTCATACTCCCAGAAAAGGATCCCTGGGGGTTCAAGGTGACGAGGTGTTTCCCCTCCCCCAATACGTCTCCCCTTCTCTCGTTTCATTTTGCAGGTGTTTTTTTGGGGGGATTTTTTTTTTTCTTAAAATTTCTCTTTTTCCCTAGTTTATCCTCCAGCGTCGACCTTTCATCTGCTTTCGGCGGGTGGTCCCTTTCCGGACGACGTTCGGGCCTATCCATCCCCTCCAACTGCCACTCCCCCCTACAGTTTCCCTTTTCATTCCTCGATTTTTCTTTTATTACATTCATACATGTAATTACCCTCTCGGCCTTGGAAGACGTTTTTTTCAAGCTGCCTCCTTCTTCAGTTCGCGCTTTCCCTTCGTTGGCGCCCGACGACGCCGCCGTTCCGTAACCCTTCGTTTTTGTCTCCCCCCTCAACGGGATTGGGCCGGGGGGGCATTGTGGCACTTCCCCTCCTTGACACGGGCGAGTTTGGCTTCGTATGGGGCGTTCAGAAGCCGTTCGCCCGTCGACCTATTATTCGTTCCTTCGTTCGCAAACCCCTTCTTTTTTACCGTCTTGATTGTTCTTTTTCCTTTTTTTTGGGACCTGTTTTTTCCCCCATTTTGACAGGGCGTTTGTCGACGAGGCATATACCCCGTCCCTTTTCCGTAGTTCTGGAACGTTTTTTCCCCTTCTCCCACCCTTCTCTAGTTTCAGACTGCATCGCCAAGGGACGAAGTTTTCCCCGTGGGGTTGTAATGGTCTCGAGTTGTGTTATAGGCCCTTTGTGTGGACTTTGTTCATAGGGTTTTTTTCCTTCTGTGAAAGAGACTATGGGCGCTGATTAGTTTGTGTGTTTAGACTATGCCCCTTTTCACCCCTCCCCTTCCTTTTGTGATTTCCCCTCTGAGTCCCCTTCTTCCAAGTGGATCTTTCCCTTTTCGTGGGTCGAATCGGTTCAATTATTATCCCTCGGCAGTGGTCCATTCTTTCGTTTCCCCTTTCATCTTCCCGCCCCCCCCCGCGCCCATCCTTAGCACCACAAGCAGCAGACCCTCCCTCCTTTCCCTCGCGAAGAACTTCCTTCGTTTTGTGTTTTCCCGTCCTTTTTTCCGCGTGCGTTTTGTCCTTGTAATGCTCTCTTTTGATTTTTTTTTTGCGGGTATTAGTTTCAATTGCGCCGAAACACGTTGCAATTTTCCGATATCTCATAATGTTCTCTGGGGCAACCCCCTTTTTCTCCTGCTGGTTTTTCTTTTAAAAGACACTTTTTTCCATCCTTCCTTTGAAGAATGGCGACTTTCCTTACTCCGTTACAGACTGTAAGGGGCCCGAAACCCCCCCCTCAAGACCCATGATGGTCATTTTTCACTTTAAAACAAAGATCTTCCCCAATTCCCCAAGAGACTTAGGGGGGTGCCGTCCGCGAGACCTGACTTTCCTTTTTACAACCCCACAAGTGCCTTCGCTTGGCGGCTGACTATACGTCACGGTTTATAGATAAACTACTGTGAAAGCACACCTACCGCAGCCCCATTTTCCTTCTTGCCCGTTTCCTCGTTACTCCGACCCAAGCGAGGGCGTTTTAAACATGTAACCCCCCTCTAGGTACCCTTCTCCCTTTCCTTTTGAATCCTCTTTTTGACTCCCGGTTTTTAAAGACATCTTTAGTATCTTTGTCGGGAGAGATCAAATGAACGCGAAGAGAGATCGGCCCTGGCGCCCTTTTTCCAGGATAATCCCTTCCCCTGGCCTCTTTCCCCCTTTTTTTAGAGGCTCTCCGCTTCCGAAAGGTGAGTTTCGGAGGCGTCGTCGTCTCCACGGCATGACACTCCCCTCTAATGCCTCCCCCTAAGAATTTTTCTCATTTGAGTAGGGATTTTCGTACAGGAAGGAGATTGAGCCTCCCCCCCCCTCGACCCCGCTTCTTTTCCCCACGCCCCCTCCTTTTATCAGAGTTCAGCGGTCGACCTTCTGGATTTCCTCTCTTAGACTCCTTTACTTTTTCGACCTACGAAGGACGACGCTGATGGTAAGAAGGTTTTAGTTCCACCTCCCTCCATGCTTTTCTTCCTGTTCGCGATGTCTTACTATGATTTTCGGCAAACGAGGCTATAGAAAGGAGGGTGAGATGCTTCCTTCCGGAGTCTCCGGATTTTTTTCTGACGCACTCCAAAGTTAGTTGAAGCCAAAGTACTTCCCCAAGCAGGGAGTTATGTCCCCCCCCCCCCTTCAGACCTTTTTAAGAAGTCTTATAGGGGATATCGCTGCAGGCATTAGACAAGGCTTTTCTTTCCTAAGGCTGTGCGGTATTCAAGAACGACGCTTCTTTAGACGCGTTAACGACCCCCAAGGCTTTCTCGAGTAACCGCGTTTACATTCCCCCCCATAAGTTTTTTTTTCTTCCGAGAGCCTCTAGAGCACGCGGGGGAGGATGCCTCCCCCAGTATGGCAGCCCCCTTGAGGCGATTCTCCGTCGTTGGCTCCGTAATCAAAGTCTTTGACTACTACAAGGAGGGCAACCCCCCCTAACTGTCCTTCGGTCCAGAGGTTTGATCAGTTCATCCCTTTTTTGCCCCCCACGATCAATTAATAGTTGCAATTTGAGTTGCCTGAAAGGTGCACCCCCCCATCTGCATATGTTTTAGCGGAGCTCCAGCCTTTTCCCCCCTCCGAGCGTTTCACCAGGAATTCCCCGTCCCCGCGTTTGAGTGTTTTTCTGATTCATTCATGATGTTCTTTTTCTTCACTTTTCTTTCCCCTTGAAGTGCCGACCTTGTGTCTCATGCATCTCCTTTCATCATACCCTTGGTGCGCGACTCGACTTTTCGATAGGTCCTCTATACAAACAATTTCAGAATGCGCGGCATCCTCTTCCCTTTGAGGATCTTCCTTTTGACGCTTGTTCCTTTTTTCCAGCTATCGGCTGGTTTTCCGTTTTTCGCCAGCCCTTTCAGTCGCGATAGGATCCGGCCGCCCGAAGCCGTCTTGAAGAGATTCTAAGAAAAAGGCGTGCAGAATAAGAACCTTACCCCCGCTACCCCCCCCCCCCTTCGATTTCCTACTTTGGAGAGATTGCACCTAGGTATCACAGTGACCTCCTCCTTTTCTCTCGCCCTGTCCCGGTAGGGATTTCCCGTTGCATTTATGACAGCTTCCCCCCCCTTTTCCCGGCCTTCATCCATGAATCCACCTTACTTGTCTTGAATCCCCCCCCCCTTTTGAACTAAACCCCTCGACGCGGATTTGCTGCTTTGGTAGACCCGACCTTTTGTTTTCCCTCAGGCTCACGCTACCCAGATTCAGTTTTTTTTTTTTTCGGATGTGGAGAGACAATCGGTTCCAGGCTTTTTTTCAACAATGATGGTTCCCCTTTACTAAGTTGGAGTGCTCGGCCGGACGTTTCTGTTTTCAAGCCGGTTTCGGCGACACCAAACGGAGAAGAGCCTGGATCACGCTTTTCCCTCCCGGAGTACACCCCCTTCGTAAATCGCATCTTTTCGTTTCAAATCCCCGAGTTTTCCCGGGTTTTGAGCGCGAGTTTCTCCACACAAGGAGTCGTTATGGACTCTCGAAGGTTTGCGTTCCGAAGTGTCCACCTGGAAGCGAAGAGTTTGGCTTTCCTTCCGCAGAACCGGGCCCGCAACTTTTTCCTCCTTAGGTGTCCATGACTTTTCCCAGTCACATTATTAAACCTTTTTTACCTTATGCTTCTTAGGCGTCCCAGTTATCTAAGATTTTTTCTCTCCCAAGCCTGTACGCCATGCTCATGCTATGCGTCATCTAATTCGCTTCCTTCCAGCACCGTCCTCCTGCGCTAGAGAGAAGATTTTTTTGTAAGTCCATTAATAGTTCATCCCTCCCGTTCTTGGGGACCTTGAGGAGGTGGAGGCGGCCCTTTTTTCTCAACATTATCCCTTCTTAGTTTCAATTTGACTCTCTGGGCATTGACGTTGTCCATCCCTTGGCGCCGACGGTGGGTGACGTTACGGCTCCATTTACTCCCTCACGTACTTTTCTTGGCGCGCAAGCCCTCGCCCCTTATCGATTTATAGAACCCCACCTCCTAAGTTTTTCCCTTAATATCACCCTTCCCCTTGACCCTCCCTGCGAGAATTCGGACTTTTATATGTGATTCTAGAAAAGTTATAGATTCCTCCGAGGGAGTTCACAGATGTACAACGTCACCGCCTTGGTATAGTGGTTCGTGCATAAGTTGTTATTTCACATAGGAGATGTTCCTCCTCTGGTTTTGCGGAGTCTTGGCCTGGAGCTTCACGCGTTCTTCACTTGGATCGTGTTCATCATCCGATCCAGCCCACTTCCTTCCGTTGACTTTCCCAAATCGGGAGCGTAAGCCTCATCTCTATTTTTTTTTATATCTCCCGAGGACCCCCAGAGCTCCCCCCCTTGCGTAGTCCTTCTTTTCCTCACGCCCAAGGGAATACACCTCGTATTCTGTCTTGGGTTTCTCTTTCCTCCTTCCCAGTTCCGTATCCCATAACCCCTGCTCCCGAGATTCCCCCACTTACATTTTTTTGGCCCTTGTTTTCCCCCGAAAACGGCTCTTTTCGATTTAGCGGTATAGGCCCCCCGCCCCCGGCACCCTACTGGTTTGAGATCTTCTGTTCCTTTTTTTTCCTCTGTTCTCTTTTTTTTGTGGTTTTTTTTCTACAAATTCAAACTCCTTCATGACAGTCTGTTTTCTCAAGTCGCCATGCGAGGCACTTTTATCCGCAATCGCGTTCTTGTTTTTTTCGCAAGTAGGTCACCTCAGTTACCAGTTTTTTTCCCCGTGGTGATGAGTTTAGAATTTCGGCGGTGATCCCCTTTCCCCTCCGACTTAACCCTTCCCAAGAACGGCACATCTCGCTCCTAACCTTTCCTCCTCATGTTGTGTTGGTTTCTCAATTAATTCTGGTGTAGCTTTTTTCCGTGGATCCCCTTGATGGAGAAGATGCTTTCCCGGTAAACCTTCCCCCCAATTGAAGACGCCCCCCCCACTTTTTAAAATGGTTCTTCTCCTAATTTACGGCGCTGCCCCCCCCCCCGAAGAAGATGCTTCTTCTTGGAGCTCCACCTTTCTTTGGTCTTCCTAGTGGAAGCTTTTTTCCCCTTTGCCAGAATCCGGAGGTTTCCTTTTTTTTTCTCCCAACCCCCAAAACTCAAGCGTCCCATTAGATGGTCCTTGAAAGCAACCCCTACCTTCCCCCCAACAAATATCTCCACCTACAAGATTTGCCTTCTCCTGATGATCGTACACCCCAAGCTCGACTTTTTTTTTTGCACCCAAGGGAAGCATCTCCCCCCGGAACTAGTCCTTCTTATAGCTTCAGGTCGACCTGTTTTCCCTACTGTCTCAAGCTTCATTTTCCGTACTATTTTACTGACCGTTTCTTAAGAAGTCTCAGCCGCAGCTGGTCCTTCCCGAGTTACAGTTTCGAGGACGAGTCCCCTTCATCGTCCCCGCGCGTTTCTCAGAGTTTGTAATTTATCTAGAAGGTCGACCCCCGCTTTGGTTACGCGATCAATGTCAAACTTAGACGACACGCTGGCTTCTGCCCCTTTCCAAGGTTTTGTGAATCTCCAGGCTTCCCCCCCCTATGGCCAAGCCTCCGGTAGTTTTGAACGAGAACACTTCCCGTTTGACGTTTTCCCCCTGGCGTCCCCCTCGTCCCCCCGCGTCCCTTCGAGATCCGCCTCCCCTCCACTGCGAAAGCTCTTCCCCATTTCCGAGGGATCCTTACAAGGTAGCTGACTTTCGACAATCCTAAAGTTTCTCTCATGGTTATTTTTTGCGCGCAAAGAATCTATTAGTCAGTGGTCTTCCGCTGACCCCCAGTATCCTTTCCCACGATCTCGACTAGATGCCCACCAGTCCCCTTTCGTAATCATGACGGACTCCAATGAGTAATGAACTCATTTCAACCCAGACCGGCGTCTTTTCCCCTCAAGTCGATCTGTCTTTTTCCTTGTGAGTTTTTGAAAACTTTCTTCCCTCCTCAGGTTTTTTCTTTGTTTTGACGTTAACGATGCGGATTTACCGCTTGCCATTCAGCCTACACGGCTTTTTCCTTGCCTTTGCTTCTCCCTTCCACAACTCCCGACTGAGAGCCGTTTTTTCGCAAACTTTCGGCACTTGTGTAAGCCGTGACGGGGTTCCTCATGACGCTTTTTGGTCGGGCGCCCCCGAGTCCAGGATGACTGCCCCTTTTCTTCAAATCCTTTTCCCTGGCTTATGATTTTTTGGCAATCCCCCTGAGAAGTAGTTCTTGATTCCCACCCTCGTCGAATCCGTTTTTTCCTCATCGAGCCTTCCCCCCACATCCGGAGGTTCTGGGGATTTGTCCTTCAATGGTAGGATTTTAATTAGACTTTCCCCCCCTTCCTTCGGGAAGCATGTCCCTTTTCCTGCGGACCGGCTGGTTCCGTTCGGGAAAAACCCCATCCCCTCGGCAGTTCTGTCCTCCCCCCCCACCTCGAGGATTGTCTTCTTAGCGATCCAGGGGGTGTGCAGTGTCCCAAAGCCCCCCCCTCTTGTTTTAACATCGCAAGTTCTAACGGAACCAACCTTCCTGGGTTCTCGTGATTTTTTTCTTTTTATGGACACCCCCCCCATTTTCCGAGATTAGAGGCTTGCGGACCCCCTTATCTTTGGTATTTGCCCCGGATTACTTCCCTCCCGTTTTAAGGTTTTCTTCCTTCGTGGATTCGTAGTCTTTTGTTCCCCTAGGGACTTCCCCCCCCTCGGTCCCCTTGAAGGCAATTAACTTTTGTGGCGACGCCTTGGAGCGCTTTTTCGTTTCGATTGCATTTCTTCCAACTTGACAGAGGTGAATTTTCTCGGTAGTTACTTGGATAGTAGGGTTTGATTTTTATTTCTGTTAAATTTTTTTCGGCCGTTCTATTTGTCTCCTCGGGAATTGTATTCGCTCAAGTAGCATCCGGCGGCCAGTTCTTCGGGTGCACGCGAAACGCCCCGTTTTGCGACTAGGTAATCGACGCCCCCTTTCGAGATCCTTTAGTAATTTCTCTTTGTCCCAAATGGGAGCTCATCTCCCCGAACGCCCTTTCAAGAGAGCCCCCTCCCCTTCTTCCCGTGCAAGAACTTTTTCTTTTGAATTGGCCTCGGCATCCCGTCCAGTTGAACGGCCTTTTTACTTTCCACTGAATTTTTTTCCCCCCCCCCCCTCAACTTCATCTTTAGTGACACTCCCCTAAAACTCTTTTGAGTTTTTTTGCAAAGACCCCCCCTCTATCCGGAAATGGAAAATACCTTCACCTCTACACCCCCCCCCACTTTTTAAGATTGGTTCCTGTCAGAAAGGCTTTGAGCATACCTTTTTGAGCTTTTTAAAAAAACTCTTCAAAATACGGGTCAACCTGGGCTCCGGCACCTTTTCCTTTTGAAAGCAGTTTTCGGCGTTCGCGGAAATAAGTCCCAGAGCCTTTCATATTTTCATAAGGATACACAATGTCTTCAGAATCCCCCCGAATCCCCCCCATCCTGGGGTCTTCCTTCAGGCTCTTTTTTCTCCTTCCTAACACTGAGTCGGGGAGAGCCCTTTCTCCTCTAGTTGATCCTCTTCCGACAGTTTTTTCCGGCTTTTTTTTCGAAAGAGGAGAGAGTTCTCTCAGCACTTTTTTCCAGCCGGAGGCGCAACGAGACCCCTCCCGGACCTCTTAAGTCCCCTCCAGACCGAGAATGTATAATTTTCTTCCACCCCTGCCCCCGTCTAGCACAGGATAATTCACCTTTTTCGGTTGGGTCGCAGACCTGTACACGCGCAACCTGCTGATTCTCTTTGTACAGCTCAAGACCTCCGTCCGCACCTGCTTTTCCTCCATTTTTTTCTTTGCACCATCCACCGACCAGCTCGCGCGCGGGAACTCGCAGATTCTCGGAGACGGTTTTCCTCCCCCTTTGGACGCTTCTTCGTCACGTGCCCGTCCTGGACCTTGGGGTAATCTAGTCGAGATCTGTTCCTCAATCTAACGAAGGAAGTTAGGGTCCAGACATTGAACTGACCCTCCTTCGAGCTCCGGCCCCTCTCTAGACCTTGCTCTCTTTTTAACCAATAGTCTTAATGCCCCCACTTTTTTCGGCCCCCGCCAAGCTGTCATGCGCCCGCTTCCGATTTTCTTGTGGCTTCTCGAAGTTCTCTATTTCTGGCGAAGACTTTTCCCCGTACCCTTCTGTTCTCTTTTCCCGACCGCAAATTTTCTTCCGCGCCGGTGGCAGAATGGATTTTTGACGGAGACCAACGTTTTCCCTTTTCCTTTAAGCGGCTGGTTTACGTTAATGGGACTTTTAGACCCCTGAGGACAGCCATTGCCCTTTTTTATTCTCCCCTCCCTTTTGCTCTTCCTGCGCAGCGCTCTCCCTATGAAACTGCGAAATGTTGGACCCTCCCCCCACGATTTGTCGATTCTGCACTTCATAAAAGATTCTTCTCTTTCTTAGGGATGGAGCTTTTTCCCCCCGTTATGTCCATCAACCTTCCTCCTTCAGCCAATGGTCGTTTGAGCACCTTTTTGTGAAGTTTCAACAACGCGGATTCGATTTCTCCTCTATGGTCCCCTTCCCCAAACTTTTAATTTGTTTTTTCCGTGTTTTGCCTGAGTTTCAAAATGACCAGGCTACCTTGTTTTTAGTTTGGGCGTGTGTTTTTAGACTTTCTAAACAATCCTCGTCTTGATTTCCACTTTCCCCAACCTTCCGTGGATATTTTACATTTCCGCTCCGTGTGGTTTTGTGCTCGAACGTAGGTCAAGTTTCTCTTTTTTCTTGTATCATATTTCCCACCTTGGTGCTGCGCCCCTTTCAGGGGAATTTTCCACTACCCCCCACAGCAAGGATCCATCCTTACGATGCACTTTCCCCCTCCCGGCTTCCCTCTAACTTTCCC
>Ga0179593_1471011_pt1 | contig 15918 bp, 16 predicted proteins | sample CZODoug2_1_08_16_FD_185931 | JGI IMG/M metagenome (GOLD analysis project Ga0179593, IMG submission 185931) | Vadose zone soil fungal communities from Angelo Coast Range Reserve, California, USA - CZODoug2_1_08_16fungal (PacBio error correction) | ecosystem: Environmental > Terrestrial > Soil >... | reverse complement strand
TGTGTGGTATTCCGAGATGGCCGGTGAAATTAAGGCTGGGGAATAGATCCCGTTCTTTCCCTTTCGGGGTGCTCCTTTTTTCTCCTCCCCCCCCCCTCTGTTTAAGCGGGTGCTATGTCTGAGGTCTGAGTTTTGTCGTTGTGCTTTCTTTCCCCTCCTTTTCATGGAGGGTATCTTTCCCGGGGTATTGAAGAAGGAACGGGAAACGGGAAAGCGGGGACGGGCCAGGCGTGTAGTGTTGCCTCGCCGCGGACGGTTGTTGGACTTGAATGGGGTTCGGTTGTGTACCTCTTTCCCTGGATCTTCCCTTTTGTGGATGGCGTTTTCCCTTCATGGCTGTAGAGCAGCTGCTCATCGAATGGGGATGTTCCCCCGTTATGTCCCCTTCACTAACCCCCCTTCCCCTTCTTATTTGCCCGAGAGACACACAATCTGGGCCCCCGGTGGCTGCGGAGTAAGAGTTTCCAGGGTCGCTGTTTAGTGCAGTTTGTGCTAGTTTAGTGGTACGATATCCTCGTTTCGCCCCTTTGGCCTTAAGTATGTTCAGTTCAGATGGCGGCCGGCGGAGTCCCACCCTCTCTCCCCTTTGGTTCTTTCTTTGGTTTATGATGACGGCCGTAAAGGGGAAAGGGTTTTGACTTGGCTTAACAATGATAGACCCCCTTTTATACCCTGTCCGGTAGCTCACGCCCTGTCTCGTCAGGTTTGCTCGCGTATGTTAGAGAGCTTTTCTCTGTGTTCGCAATGACAGTCTCTAGGTCCCCCTCGCTTAAGAGTACTCTGACTTTTCGGTGTTAACCGTTCCTGGTTCTGTCTGCCTCACGGCGGGCTGTGCACCAAGGTTGTCTTGCAGTCCCATCCCCCTTCTTTTCTTCCGTTCTTTCCTTTTTTCCGTGGTTCAGAGGTTTAACCTGGTTCCCTTATGCTCCCTGCCCGGAGTTGCCTTGTCGCATCTTGCATTAATTAGGGTTTCCCTCTGGTGCTGGTTTTTTACCTTGTTGCCAGGCTTCGCGGATGACACCTTGATTTTCCTTTCCCCCAGGGCTCTCTTGAGTCGGATTTAGACAGTGGTGTGAGGTAGGGTGTTTGCTTGTGTGTTGTCAGATGCATTTTCGGAGGCCCCCCCCCCCCTGTCCCTTTGCCACTCTCAAAGGCTCTCCGCAGATTGTCGGTCTTTTCTTCCTGGCGTTTCCTTTTGTTTTTCCCGTTTCTTGTCCCGTTTGGTTGAGGATATGGGCCCTTCACGGCGGCTTTTCCCGAAATGGAACTTTCCCTCTTCTCCCCCCCTGATTCCCCTTTCTGTGGTTTCTACCCGTACCCAGGAACCTAAGAAAAGATAGTGCGGACGGCGCGCTGCGTGACAGTCAATACTATAGGTTTCTCTTTTTGCCCCGATGATGGCCTTCCCTCATGCATGCAAGTCTTTATCTTCGTGGGGCTAGTGGACTCTATGTTTCCCTTTGGAAGGTTTGCTTTTCTTTAGTTTTTCTTTTTCTCACACCAGATAGTCCTCTTCTCTCTTACTGTGCTTTTTTCAGGGGTAGGGTTGGTAGGAGGCAGCGCTGGGCGAGCGACCCTGGTCTCATGGATTCGTCTTTCTCTTTTCCGTTAACGATCCCCCCCCCTCCCTTTCCTTTTTAGCTTTTCTCCTGGACGGTTATTGATATATAAAGGACTCGTTCTATCATGCGGATCATCTGTTCGCTTTTCCCCCGTCTTGATTTTTTTCTTATGAGTCTTTCTTCCTCGGTTCCCCTCCCTTCTTTCGGAGCTCGGTTTTGCTCAATGTCCTAGTTCAACTGTGAGAGTATTTCCACCAGTCGAGGTGCCAGAGCGGCCTTCCCCGGAACTCCTCTCAGCTCTAGGATCCCCTTCCTTCCTTCAAATTTCCTTTCCCTCCCCTCTCTCTCTCTTGAGAACTTGATACAGCCACCTTTTTACTTCCTCTTCGGGGCGTTTCTTCGCCTTAAGTTCCCCGCCCCCCCCTCCCCTTTTTTTTTTAACCTCCTTTTTTCTACTTTTTCAGATCCCTACACCTGTCAAGTGTTTGGGAAAGGGCATGTGCACCTGTCTGCTGGGCGGCTGGTCTTTGCTCATGTCTACAATCTAAGGTCTCCTCGTCGCCCTCCACGCCCCATTTAGGAGGACGAAGGGCTTGGCGGTAGCCGCGTAGTGGGGATGTTTGGTGGACACTTCCTCATGTTTGCTTCCCCTCCCCATTCTTTTTTCCCTCCTTCTCACCTCTCCTCTTTTTTTTAGACGAGCCCAGGCTCGCGCCAGGCCGGTGAGTTCAATCTTAGTATATTCCTTTTTTCCCCTTCCCGATCTTTCTATTCCTTGGCTCCCTCAATCTCTCTGTTTCAAAATGAATGTTTACAATTCTGCGCGAGTACTGCTTAGTTATGCCTTGCGCCGTTCGAAACATTTTTGCACTTCCTCTTCCCCTCCGTAAGGGCTCCTCTTCCGAACCCCCCCCACGATGGAAGATGACAGGGTGTCGCCGATGAACGGTCGTATGCAATAGCTCGGAAGGTTTTCTTGCAAGGAGCTTTCCCCTCCTCCTCCGTCTTTTGTTCAGGAAGAGGAGGCCGGCTACCTCGTGGAGGGACGTGTGTGTACCGAGCCGGACCGCGTACGTTTTCCCCTCTGCGATAATTTACTTCTTTCCCCCCCCCGTGTTTTTCCCCCTTCTCCAATATTCTTCCCCTATCATCTCTTACTAAGTTGTTTTGTTTAGAGGATGGCAGTCCTCGTGGCTCGGCTCCCAACTGTGAGCTTTGGGATTACCTTATAGGAGATTATTCCTTCCTCTGTAAGGTCCCCTTTTCCCCAACCTTTCTTTCCCATCACTCTTTATTTCACTCAGTCCCTCCAGTTTTCCTTTTCGCAGGCCCGTACGCGGTAGGTAGCGCGCGAGGCCGCTATCTTGCATTTTTCTTCTCGTTTTTTTTTCTGCTGACCTTCTTTTTCTTTCATCCTTCGGTTTTTTTTTTTTTCTTTTACTTCTTCCCTTCCCTCCTTCTTCTGAACCAGGTGGTACGCTAAGGAACCTAAGAACGCCCAGCCTTCCGGCCTTGCAGCAGGTGAGCTTTTGCCCCAAGTTCCTTCTCCCTCTCCCTTACTTTGAACAGAACCCCTTGAGCCTCTCTTGTCACCTAATTTTGGCGCGATGGGTCGTCGGCCACTATCGCGTTCCAGATTTGCTACCCTGGCAGCCAGCTTTTGCACCCTTTTTCGCTTTTCCCCCCCCCTTTCCCCCAAGTCGGCCCCTTCCTTTTCCCCCCCCCTCTTCGTCCTTTCATTTGCTTGTTGAGAAATAGTAGACCTGCTCTTTTAGACAGGCCGCCCGGCGCCACCGTTCACGTCCAGGACATTTTCCCCAGCAAAATCCCCTTCCCTTTCCCTTCTTCGAAAACTTCTGCCCCCCCTAGTTTGCCCTTGCTTTTTTGAGTAGCCAGTTTTCCTGACCGCCAGGCCTATAACCGTGCGAATTTTTGCGTGCTCTTTTTCACCTTTGATGTCCCTCCCCCTCCCATTAAGGGTCACTTGAACCTGCGCCGAGATCTTCATCGGTAGTTTTCTCTCTGAGGACCCCTCTGGTTTTTTCCATCTCTCTTTAGTGCCATTTCGACGCCGACCTTTCACCGCTGAATGACCCCTGTGCACCCTCCCCTCTCCTCCTGACGTCTCCCCCCATATGATGCATCAGATCGCATCTTATATATACTAGTCAGCTCAATTGATCCACTCTTTTGCGCGTTCTCTTCCTTTTCTTACCTAGAGCCTCTCCCCCACAGTATCCTCGTGCCTGAGAGGACGTCTAGTCCCTCCCAAAGAAAACCCACCGGGCCGCACCTTCCTATTTGCCTCCTCCTATCGGTGCGGTCCGAACCAGTCCCCTTCCCCCTGGACCACCTTCTTTCCGTGGCCACCCCCCTCTCCTGGGACACGCCCTTTTCCTCGTTTTCTTTCCCCGAAGTCGCCTCTGATATCCCTTGGTGTGAGCTCATGAAGCTCCGTCTCAAGCCTTTTTTATTTTATTTTCTTCTATGCCCTCCTCCCTTGTCGTAGAGACAATGCTCCCTTACTTAAGACTCCGTATAGGGCCGGCTCGGAGACGAGCCCCGGACACTCCTGTTTTTTTTTTTTTGCCTTGCCCCCCACCTCCCCGGTCATTTCCCCGTCTCTCCGCCTCCTGTTTACGGCGTCGGGCTCCGGCAAATTTTTTTTGCCTCAAGGGGTGTTCTTTCGTCCCCCCCCTCTTCCCCCATGACCTCCCCCCTAAAAGTCACGGTATCCTAGCCTCTCCCGTCTCCGGGGACCCATGTCCCTCGATTTTTCTTTCCCCCTGGTCCACACAAGTCCTTCTTCCACCCTCCCAATTCTGGAGCAAAATGGATGCCCTTTGTCTGAGGAAATGGCCCTCAGCCATGAACCCATGGTCACAGCTTTCCCCGTGACATCCTTTTTCCCCATCCGGCTCCGCCATTCTCTTCTCCCCCTTTTTTCACTAGAAAAGCACCCGAGCGGCAGCCATACCCGGCACGTTGATCACCCTTTGCTGCCGCTTTGTTGGGTCCCTCCTTTTTTTTCCTGGTCAGTCCTCCCTATTAGCCGCTAGAAGCCCTCGGCGATCACCGTGCGCGCTTCGTTATCCCCCCCAGTCTCCACCGTCCTTTTTTTCTTGTAACGCCATCTCCCACTTTTCCACTATTTCAAAGTTTCCCGTTCAAGTCTGACACCCCCCGGATCACGCTGAGAGGTGGTACTCCTTTCTCCCCTCTGTGAAAAGTACTCTTCCCACTTTTTAAGGACTCCCTGTACTTAGTCACCTTAGCGGTGACAAGACCCCCGCTTCCTCCCCAACCCTGCTTCTCACTTCTACCCTCGCAAACGTTTGAAGATGCTTTTTTAGTAGTGTCGGATCCCCTCATTGGTTTCTAGAGTCATGCTGCTGACCTCTACCCTCAACACCGCCGGCATTGGCTACGTCGTTGCCAGCCTCTATTCACCTCCCGACCCCTCTTTCAGGAGTTCGGGGACTTTTTTCAGTAGGGACCCCTGAGACCACCCCGGAGGGCTAAAGGCCCTTCAGTTACGAGGACCCCCTCCCGTTACCTCCTCTCTTCCCGTTTCTTCCCCGTTAAGGATTACGCTTCCCTTGGATAGCCCATCCGAGGCGTGACCCTCCACCGACGCTGCCACCTCCTTTAACCCCAAGGTTAGCCAACCTCAAGACATCCAAGAAGCTTTCCTCACAAAGACCGTGCAACGCACGGGCACTAGCAGCAGGAAGTTCCCCCCTTGGTCAGATCCTCCTGTTCCCGAAATCTCTATCTTTGTCACCTATTCCTACCTGTTGTTGGCCGATCTCCTGAGCGCCTTGGTTCTTTTTTTTGTTCCACCACCCCCCGAGATTGCTTTTTTACAACCGTAGATGGGTGGCGATCGTGAGGATTGCGAAAGTTTCCTGTTTGACTCCCTCACTCTTCTTTGACCTCGTTTGGGCTACTTGTGTTTCTTCTTGTTCCTACTGAGGGGTTAACCCTGGATTTATAGTATAGTCTGTTTATACTTCCTCAGTAGGGATAGGCCCTCCTTCAGCATGCAAACGTTAAGATTTTTCTCTTAACTTCTCTGTGTGTCGTGGTCAATAGACGGAAAAGTTTGATTCTGCAAGTACGGTGTTTGGATTGGTACAAGAATTGCCTGGTGTACACGCCTTCCAGCTGATATTGTTGAGATTAATTTGCCGGCTCCCTGTCTCGGAAGTACGTATTGCTCGGGAGTGCGGAGTTTCGGGTCGAGGCGCTTTTGTTACCTCACCCTCGTATACTCTCAGAACCATTATCACCCTCTTTTTAAAACCCGGTGGCTATCAATGATTCTTTGATTCTCACCTTTTCGGTATTCCATTTTTGGTGCTCTGTCACTCCTTTCTTTTTTTAGTAGGCCCGATTTCCTGATCCTTGGCCGTCTTTTACTTTGTTTTTTACCTGTTTCCTCTATGGCCTTGGAAGCCATCTCTCGTGTGATCGGGGTGCTTGCCTGGACTGGCAGTCACCTTTTTCCCGTTTTTCTTTTCTCCACGGCTTCTCCCCCCCATTGTCTTCAGTCTCCGCGACGTTTCGCTTCGCCGTGGTACTCGGTTCTTTCGAGCGTTTTCTCTTCGCCCCCTCCAAGGACCCTCGAGTTTTCCCCCCTCGTACTGTCAGTCTTTCGGGTTTGTGACGTTTTCACGTTCTTTTTTCCTCTCTGGACTTGTCCCCTTGTTGGGTCCCAATTTTTTGATGACCCTCCCTCCTTTCTGCTTACGTATGGGGCCTCTTCCGGTTTTCGAGTTTCCCGGTTTCCATTCTTTCCTGTCCCCGATGTGTTCCCTCCCCAGGTCTTATGGCTCCACTCGGTTGTTTGATCGCGGGTGCTTTTGTCCGGGTGTTACAGGATCCTTTTTACTTTTTTTTCCGGCTAGGGATCTTATCAGTTTGGTAGCCTGGCTACCGTTTCCTGAATGCGTCTGTTTTTTCTCTTTATTGTTGTCGAGGGAATTCCCACCCTTTTTCAACAACCAGTTTCCCGTATCCCGTTTGGCTAGCTTTCAGCCCGTAGGACTTGATGGTTTTAAAGGGCAGGCTATTTTTTTGTCACTGCCTGTTACGGTGCCGGATCTGGAATTACCTTCTCCCGCTCCCCATTTTCAGGCTCGTCCTCTCCTTTTCGGTTCCTCTACCCTTCACGGCACACTCCCGAAAGTCGTTCTTGACGGCCTCTTCGGAGGAAGTCCTTGTTCTCTTCCCTCTCTCTTCTGCTATGAGGTCCTGAAAACCCTCTTCACTTCGTTCACCGCGGCGTGTTTGACTGTTCCTATTCTTGGCGTGGACGGGGTTGCTTTCTTGTTCTGACCTCTCGAAGAGGTTCCCAAGTCTCTTCCCAGTGATGTCCGTTTTGGTCGGGGTGGACGAAGGTCTTCTGGGAGTTTTGCGCTGGAGGAGCGTTCGATATTTGCACCCCTCTCCACTCTCTTATTTTTTTATCTTTTACTTTACTCTTTTTAACGTATCTCTTCACGGATCTAGTGTCTCTTCATGCTTTGCTCCGTTATGTTAATAGTGTCGTTACCCTTTCCCTTTCGTCCGCTCTTTTCCGGCGTCCGCGCCTCCGGTGTTCCCGGAGCTAGCGTATCCCGATGACATCCCGAGCCTTTCGCCCTCGATTCCAGTTCTTACTCTCTCTCGTCTTTCGACCACTTTCAGCGTTCGGACGTCTTTTAAGACGTACTTTTCCCCCCTCCCAACTCTTTCCTTCCCCGGGTACTTCTCTTGCCCCTTTTCTTCGTGGCTCGGCTACTTTCCCCACCAGCATTTTCCCCCGCATTTTTCTTCTCGTGTTAGATCTGAACGACCTTCCCAGATGTTTTTTTCACACAGGGTGGGCCGTGCACTTTTTCGGCTTCTTTTTCTTCGTCCGTTTTCTACACGCATTTTCGCACGGAGTTAGAATCCCCATCCCATCCCATTCTTACTACTTGCTTACCGGATCTCCAATTGGCAATGGTGTCTGACACGCGTGTCGCTTCGGTTCCTCCCCGCTGGCCGGCTTCTTTCATCTTTCTTTGCATTTCCATTCGTCCTCTCGGCGCGTGCGCGAGGCTGCGGGCGTCACATGGTGCTGCTTATCCGTTTTTATTGATTCTTCCCATGATGAAAAAGGCCCTGCGTATTCTCTTTTTACCCCCTTATTTGCTTTTTCCTTTTCAACCCTTGACGTCCCAGTATGCCGTCCGGCAGTTTCCGCCCGAGGGTCACCCGCCGATTCCTCGACCTCCGAGAAAATTTTTCTAAGAGGATCTCCGAGCTCTGGCCGGCTCGGCCGCGTGGGACTCGTCGGCAAGGCGCATTTTCTCTGCGTTGCTTTCCCCTCACTTCGGTGAGTTTCTTGGTTTCTCTCCTTCACTCTCCCGTACGGGACTCCGAAGCGTCCGATAAGGTAGTCCCACTTTTCACCGCGCTGCCCATTCTCTTCCTTCTTTTACTAATAATCTTTTTGAGAGATCTGGTCAGTCCCAATAGTTTTCTTTTCCACCGTTTAGCGGGGATTACCTTATCTGCCCTTACGCGGTCCGCTCGGTGAACCCCTCCCCTTCACCGAACTACGAGTTGACACTTTCTAATCGGCCCCTTTCCTGAAGGACAGATTCTCCGAGTGTACAATCTCCGTCCCCGTCTCTCTGCCAGGTCATCTTCCTCTGCTTGGACGGGGGACGGCCATTCTCTCGGCCATCCGGGGTTGGTGGCTCCCGGCTGCATGCAGGCTCATTTGTGGAAGGTTTCTCTGCCTCCAGAAGGACATCTCTTCCCCCCAAGTCCCCTCCTTCTTCCGCTTGAGCTCTCTCCTTCCTTTTGACCCTCGCCACCCATCTTTGCCACCATCCATCGCGAGCCTTGACCCCTTTACATGAATTTTCTCATCTCTTTGAGTATGCCCGTAAGTGAATCTATACATCCGGCACAGCGGCAGTGTCCAGGTTCAGCGGTCCACCCTAAGATGACCCCCATTCCGGCTATTCCGGTTCCAGCCCTGCCTACTTCAGGTGCTGCGGGCGTCTGCACGTCTAGTTTTTTAGAAGCTGCAGAAAATGACCGTTTCCTTTCACTCAAATTTTCCCCTCCCGCTCCGGAGACCACGGAAACTTCGGTGCCCTTTCTGTTCGCCTGAGGCCCCCTGCGAAGCTACGTGTTTAGAAGTTATACCCGTTCTTTTCGCGTAACTATACGTTTTCCGCATGACCAGTGCTTTATTTTCTCTTGGCCGCCGCCTGATGGGCGGCCTGCTGAGGGTTTTTTCGTCCCTTTTTTTATATAATTCTCTCCCTTCTTCGAAGAATATGTACCTGTAAAAGCTTCTATCGTCCGTGACGCCACGATTACCGACCGTAGCCTGAGCAGTCTTTTGATTTTATGAGCGATCCTCCCCCTCTACAAGGCTCCCTAGACCGTCACTCTCGTTGGGATCTTCCTTGTTTTTCTTCTTGCCGATCCACAGCGGATCCGCTTGCCTTGTCTCCCGCCCCCGCACCAAACCTAACTTGCCCCTTCCCCCCTTTCTATTCCGTTGGTCCTGGTGATCGTTGTTGCTACACTAGCCCCGCGTCCTCAATTTTTTCCGCTAGGCAACAACACTCTCGTGGCCGAATTCTCCCTTTCTCAAGCCGCGCCGCCCTATCTTCCTATCAAGCGGCCCTCCATGCAGCGCCTTCTTCTGTGTTGCGGGTTCCTGTGTAGTTTTCATCCCCCCCCCGGCTGTAGCGCAGCTCCCCTTTCCAGGGCTTTTTTTCAATTCTCGTTGAGGGCAGGCTTTGTTTTGACAATTAAAAAACTCCCCTGCCTTCCTTTTCCACCGCACGACCTTTCCCTGTTCGTCCGGGGATATTTTTTCTAAGGAAATTTGTTTTTGCCGACTCCTTTGTTTTTGGTTCCCCCGGCCCCCTCAACTTTACCCCATCCAGCCCGAAGCCCGGCGCCCAGAGTGCGGAGAAATTTCTTCAGGGTTACACTGCCTGCCACCCCTCTCTCCTCTTTACCCTGGAAACCCCACAGCACGCCCCCCCAGCCACCCGAGCACATGGAAGGAAGGCGTCTGTCATATGTCCCGATCAAGTATTTCCCCATTTTCCCCCAGCACCCGTTTTTTCCCCCCCCATTCCCTTTCCCCGAACAGAACGCTTTTTTTTCAGTACCCCCCCGTGAGTCCCGAAGCCAGTAACAGAAGGACTTCCACCTCCACGCCGGCCACTTTGCACCGCGCCCTACTCCTTCCGAGACTTAGTAAGCTGTACTGGTTCCTGCAGACCCTTAGTTCGCGATTCCCTACTCCTCTTCAGTTTGAAAAGGGAGCGCGGCGCAGGCCCATTCGTTCAAAGCTGAGGGTTCCTTCTCTAGCCTTTGTTGGCGCATTTGACTCCAATCCGATCCCCCCGATCACCGCGAGCGTTTTCGCTTTTTGGCCGCACTCTGCTTACGCCGGACCAGCGGGGCCCTTAACCTCCCTGTCCTCTCTCCCATCCCACGTTCTTTTTTTTACGGTGACAAAAAACGTAACCTACACACTCTAAGGACCTTTTTGAAGAAGTTTTCCGGGTGGATTTGGGGGGCGCGAGATCTTTGGGTTCCGTCGAGCTACCTCCCCCCCCCTCGTTCCGTCCTTCAAGAACCTTGAGTATGTCCCTTGAGAACATTTGCAAGATGTCCTCGTCAAGGCCTTCTTGTAAACCCCCAGTTTCCCCCCCCCTTCTTTTGAGCCCGTTTCGTGGGACCACGGCGGACCGAGTGCCCGTTGTTTTACTTTGAGCGGCGTCGTCCCCCGACGTGATTTGATCTGCCTCCTCCCACACCCTCGGAAATCACGTGAAACTTACGTAGCCCCGGACCACGGTCCCCCAAAAGATGGCACTTTTTTTTTGAGCCGATCCCCCTTACCGTTGCAAATCTCACCGTTTCTGATCGCCCCCCCGATGAAGTTTTACATTCACTCTCGGAGACCTTTACCGCACCTTCATCATCTCCCGGGGGTGTTGTGAGGTTCTGTCTGTTCACCTTCCTGCCCGAGTTTGCCTGTTCCCCATTTTATGGCTTTGGCGCTCGGGCACGTTGTGAGGGTCTTGGGGCTAGGACATAGCTGAGGCTTCCTTGGTGTTCCCTTGGGTCTTTGTTCTAATTTGCTCGGTGGGCAGAGATACGGAGGGGGCTCTCTACCTTCCTTTCTCGTTCTCCCTGGCTTCGTGGGGCATTGGAATCCGGCAGCTGTATTTTCTAGAAGCCCCCATTTCATGAGCTGGCATCTTTTGGTCTCGGTTTTCAGAAGGTGAATTCTGAAGCGAATTCGTGCTTCAGGCAGATCCGGCTGTCCTGGCGCTCGTTGCTTTCTACTAGAAGGAGTTTCCTTCAGGATCTCTAGTCTTGTACCGAAACTGAGGAGAGCAGACTTACACCCAGCATATTTTTTTTTGGGGACCACCCCTTTGATCCCAGTGTCCGTGTCTTTTGTATTTGATTGGGGATTTTTCACACGACGGTTTCATTTTGATATTCCCCTATGGGTGGTCTACGCCAGCTCTGCCTAGAAACCTTGCCTATGGGCGGCCAGTTTCCTACGACAGAGGTGCTCTGTTTTTCTAGTGGATGCTCGTCAGTAATGCGTGTATGGTCCTGCCAATGTAGCAGTGAAATTCTTAGCCGCTAGCTCCGTCCTTTTTGTTTAATATCCCCTTAGGGCTTCCTCTCGACGCCTGAAGAGTCGACATTAACCAGTCCCCTCCCTCTGGGGTCCGCGGTCTAGGGCAGGCGGACCTGGGTTGATAAAGTGCCTTCTCTTTCTTCCCTCTCCTGTGGGGGTGTGGGCTTGGCAACGTGGGATGCAGCCCCCTTCGTGGTTGCCGTCTGCGCCTTGGCTTTTCCGGGGACCGGGGAACATGTGTCCGATGCTCCCGGGGCCCGTGCTCTACGGCGGGTCGTTTTTTGCCTTTGTTAATGGTGTCTTTTATCCCACCCCGCCAGGCAGACTGGCTGGCTTGGTCTGGTATACGGGCTGTGCTTGGTTTTTTTTTTTTTTGTGTCTTTTTTCTTACTCCTTTAGGAGCCAACAAAGTTGCCGAGCCGCAAGCGAGCCTCTTCGTTTTGGGGGATTTTTCGGGTAGTTGTGGCAAATGTTTTCTTTTCCCTTTTCTTTCAGGCCCCTTGTGGCGTTCGCCCCAGGGCGCTGCGCAGCCGTATGGCTCCTACACTTTTGACCAGGACCCCCCCCTCCCCACCGATAGTGCTGGTCCAGGCTTGTAGTTTTCCGTCAGAATCGGCTCTCTGTGCCCTGCTGCTGGAGTGGACCTTTAACGCATGCGTCCCTTTTTTGGTGAAGATTTTTCCCGATCTTGTTGGCCTTTTGTTGATGTTGAGTGCGTGTTCCTGCACCGCTAGGTGTCTTTCGGAAGTTTGCGGGCACTTCTGTCCTTGTTACTGTTTTGGTAATGGGCGATCCGCAGCTGGAGGAGAGGAATTCCGGGACCCGAGCCCCTCTTTTTCTTCTTCATTTGCTTCCCGGGAACTTATCTCTCCCGATCCTTCCTTCTAGGTGCCGCTCGGTCGGTAATAGTTTCGCCTATCGATTCGGCGCGGGGACGGCCTGCGTGGTTTTTTCCCCAGGTTCTCCATCGCTCTCGACATTTTCTGCGTCAAACCAGCTTCTTTCCGTTTGCCGGCGGCCATTTTCTCTCGGATCCTTTTCATCTTCTTAGAATTAGCTAGCCCCAGTTTTCTGAATTTTATACGTTTGAATTTAATTTCTCTTCCTTTTCGGATTGATCGGTGCGCACCCGGTCAACGCTTTTTGACGTCTCTCCTCCCCTCTTCAAGATGTGTTTTCCCCTTTCACGAGCTTCACCCCCTTTTTCGTGCTTGCGAGAGGAGGCTAGCATGCGCCGTAGCCGCCAGCACTGAAGCCAAGTTCTGTTCGTCCTTCTTCCTTAGTTTTGTTTCCCGCGGTGGTGTCCCACCGTTACCACGGTTGATCTGGTTTTCGAGTATGGAAGCCCTTCCAGATGGCCGTCACCTCAGAAACAGTCTCGACCCTCCGGTTGGTTCCCTTCCAGAGTTTTGGTTCGTTTCACATTGGGCCCTCTCTGGCGATTTATACGACGAGTTAACAAATTGATCGGTTTCTCGCTCTAGTAGTAGAGGTTGTATGTTTTTCTTCGAGTTTCCCTCCAACTTATTCAGGTCCATGCGTTCTTCCTGTCCTGTCAGGATTTTTCCCCGACCCACACCTCCTTATGTTCCTTAATGGACTGCCACACCTGGAGATTACTCTCGCTATTGGAGAGCTTTCCCCCGCGTTACCTCTTCCCTTACTTCTCTTTTCTTTTCCCGGAGTTACCCTTCCCATTGAGTTACTTTAGTTGTGTTTTCCCCGTTACTTTCCCTCGTCGGGACTCGGAAAGTGGTCTCACAAGTTCAAAGCTCCACTCGGCGGCCCTCTCTTTTCTCACTCAATCGTTGTTTTTTTTTTTCTCTGAGCTTGGGACGCAGTTTCGCTTTTTTAAAATATGTGATTGTTGGTCTCTTTACTCGCCGTCCTCCCTTTAAATTTCCTCCCCCTAACCTTCACCTCACTGGGTTGGTGTGTTTTTTTGTGGGTTTTTTTTTTTTTTTGTTTTTGTTTTTTGGTTTTCAAAGTCGGATCTGCGTCCTTCCCCGAACCACCCCCTTCGGTTTAGATTTTCTTTATTCATCTGCAGAGTTGTTAGTCCCCGGGAAAGGTATTCGGACAGATTCTTCATACGGGTTTTTTTTTTCTCTCGCGGATTAAGGTCCTTCCTCTCGTCAAGGTTTTCTACCTCCCGTTTTGTTATCCTAGCCTACTCCTTTCTAATGTCATGGCGGCCTTTGCGTGAGCCCGGCAAGAGGCACAGCTAGGCAATGTGTATTCCCCCCTAACAATAAGCTCGCCCGTCCTTTTTCCCCTCCAATGCATTTCTTTCGAGTGAGTAGAGTCCCTTGCCACTTTAGACCTTATGCGGTACAGAGTCCAGAGCACCTTCTCTCTTCAACAAACCCTTCTTCCCCATTAGGACGATCCTTTGACGCGGGTTCTTTTTCTGGGATAAATTTTTTCTCCCTTTTTCAAGATTTCGAAGAGCGGATCTGTCCCAAGCCCCTTGTAAGGCCAATGTCTTACCCAAAACTTCCTTAACGCGTTAGGCGCTCACGAGAAATTGCTTGACAGTGTGGGGGCTTCTTCCCTCCTATCCCCCCCTGAGACATTTTTCGAATAGTCACCGGTCACGGTTGAGTGTACTTAGAGGAGGGCTTTTCATAAAGTAGAATTTTTCTACTCTGACAGTGCGCTCATTAGCTTACGATAGGAGGCCGCTCAGGGCCTTACTTATGATTTGCCCCCCTTTAACTTGGTCTTCCTCTACTCTTTTTTTAACTCCGCTAGACGACCGTAACCACGGACGAATATCTACGCCGTCGAACTTATACCTGAGAGTCTGATGCAAAATATGAGACTCCTTATCTACCCCCTTTTCTCCGTTTAGAATGCCGGGAACGCTCCCTTGGCACTCTCCGATACGGGGCTCGTGCAAGGGTGATCCGATCCCCATCGCCGTTTTTTTTCTTTCTTTGGTTATTAAGACAAGCACCCTTCTTTTTGAACTTTCCACTCTATCGGTTTTCCCTGCTTGCTACACGAGCCCCATCCGCGTCCCACCCGTTGCCAATCTGCCAGCTCGGCAAAACGCCGCGGGACCCACTCCTGTAATTTTCTTTCGCCCTCCCATCTGAAGCCTTCTTGACTATCAGTAGTTCTTCTCCTTTTTTTTTTGCAGTCGCCCCGATTGTTAGGGATCCGGGGTCCGGCTGTAGAGACCATTAACTTTTTCGTTTTTTTTTTCCATCGCACCTGGAAAGGGCTTTCCCAAAGTTCCCTAGATTCCGGCTTATCCCCCTCGGGACCAAGTGCCCCATACCCGATACGGCAGGTCACCCCCCTGAACTCTCGGGCTCTTCAGTTTTTCAGTTTTTTTCTTCCGGTTTTTTGTAGCTCCCTTTTTTTTCCCTCTTTGCCAACAGCACCTCTTCCCCCAACGACCTCATTGTCACACTTTCGCCCAGGAGCCCTTCGCCTAGAACGTCCTTACCATGCAACCTCTCTTTCCCTTTTCCCCCCCGGACCACCAACACCTCGTCCCCCCCTCTTTAGATCCCCCAATGGCTTACCGGTTTTTCTCGATTCAGCAGTTTCCCACATGGTCACCTTTTAAGAGGCCTTTACTGACCACCTCCTTTGAGGATTCCCCCCCGAAAACCGTTTTCCCAGCGCCCGCCACTAGAGGAAGCCAGGCCGAAGGTTCCCCCTCCTCCTGACATGATTCCCCCTCTCTTTGAAACTATTCCTTTCGGGTACTTGTCAGTAGCCTTCGATCCGAGCCCTTCTACTCTTCCGATCCGCCCCTTTTTTCCCACTCTGAAGGGTCCTCCCCCCCCTCAAACGGTCCCCGTCCCCCCTTTTCACGACGTCCAGCCCTCTCAACAAGAGCAAACGCTGCGAGTTTCCGCATCGGCACGTGCCAGCCGCGGTTCTTTTCTTCCTCGTCAGAGCCTCTCCCTGAGGTTGGACTACCCACCATTCAAATAACAGCCGAGCACGCGGCCAGTGTTTCGTGGTATGCTCTCTCATTTTTTACCCCCCCCGGTAATTTGTCCTTCCTCCCCTCCTCCCACAAGCCTCCCTTTTCCTTCCCTACTTCCGTAGGCAAGACGGCCTAGCACCGCACTTGCTGCTAGGCCCGGCCAGTCGGTTCACTTCTCCCCCCCCCTCTGGCAAGAGCCCTTTAAGTCCGCGTACCCACGAAATCCTTTCACTGCACCTTTTTGCTCGCTCCGCGCCGACTTTTCTCGACCCCTTATTTCTAAATCCAGTTGCCCCCCCCCCATTAAGCACCCCCTACCTGTCCCCCCCACTCGTCCAGCCCTGCGCTGGACTCGCACCAGACCGATGCCAGTGGGCCGAGACTCCCCCCAAGCAAGGGCCGTTTTCCTTTTTTTGATTCGACGTGACCCCCCCCCCCCCCCCCAACCCAAAAACCAATCCTATATCCTCTTAATAAGACTCGTTGTTGCTCTTCTATCCGTTTAGAGCTTTTTTTCACGTAGCTATCTGGTCCCGGTTCACCAGGCATGTAGGTGGCGGGACGGGCTGGTTCAACCGGTGGGTTCCCCTGGCCTCTCTTCTCTTTGCCCTCGTGGTTGTTTCCGGGGTTCGGAGGGTGGCCTAGTGGGGCACGGGATAGGGATTTCCTCAGCGGTTCTTGGTCTTCCCATATTCTGTGCTCGTCCTCCTTCGCCGTCGTCGACGCGGGTTGCGCCC
>Ga0179593_1754876_pt1 | contig 15919 bp, 23 predicted proteins | sample CZODoug2_1_08_16_FD_185931 | JGI IMG/M metagenome (GOLD analysis project Ga0179593, IMG submission 185931) | Vadose zone soil fungal communities from Angelo Coast Range Reserve, California, USA - CZODoug2_1_08_16fungal (PacBio error correction) | ecosystem: Environmental > Terrestrial > Soil >... | reverse complement strand
CTAAGACCTTTTTTGCTCACCCACCAACCAGACATCCCTTTGTTGATAGCGCTCTTCGGGACCACTTCTCCCGTCCCTCCCTTTAGCCTCTCTGAGCCCCGCCCCTCTCTTCATTTTGACCATTTTCCTATTTCTCCAGATCCTGCCCATGGCAATTTAAGGGGACTCCCTAACGAAGATCAAGCCCCCGCAATCCCCCGCTTCCCCTGAATCCCCCCCGTCTCTCTCAAGTCGGCACGGTTATCACTGGAATCTTTTCGAAGGTCTCTTTCGAAAGGAATGTGGCTGCTGCCCCCACAGTTCTTCCCTCCCCGCTCTTTTTCCAAGTTTTTTTCTATAGTGTCGTAAATATGCTCTACAAACAAGAAAGTCATAAGCATGACTTTTTTATGTTGCCCTCCAACATTTCCCAGTGTGCACTGCACTCTCCCTGGCTTCCTCCCGTCACACCCTTTCAGTGTTCGCTGTGCTACATGAAACGTTTGTCTGTCCAAGACTTGCCTCTCAGGAAAACTTATTCTCCCCGGACCTCTTTTTCTACTTCGTCCTTTCTGCCCTTCACAACAACTTTTCCATGTGAGTCCAAGATCTCCTCCATCTTCCTGAAGACCTCATCCTAATACAGTTTTTTGGTGTTTCGAGAGATGTTGGTTCCTGTCGGCTGTGGAAGGCTCTTGCCTGCCCCCCCCCCTCTCCTAGGATTCTCTTTTCCGATAAGTCTAGACCTCCCCCTTCGTTCAGGGAATTACCCAAACTTTCTAAAAGGAGCGAACCCCTTCTGACATTTCTATCTCTGGTGCTAGGTGCATTTCCCCCTGCGCCTCCGTGACCCCCTTTCAACCCGCCACCGCAAAAATCTGTTCCGCGGTTTTGGGAGGCCCCCATATTCCAGAACCAGTTTGACGATTCCATTTTTCGAAAGGAAAGCCTTCCCACTCTGATCGTTTTTGTCCTCCTTCTTTCTCTCCCCTCGAAGTATACTGTGAACAGTCGCTCTTTCTCTGAATCATTTTGCGGTCGTTGTTGGCCCTCCTCTTCTCCTCCTTTTCCTTTTCAACTCCCTCCCGTCTTGACGGATTCGTCTAACACCCCCTTCGCTGCCCGTCGACGGAAAGGTTCAAAGGACTCGATTTGGTGATAGGTTGCTCCCTGCGTGGCCTTTTGCAAACTCTCTTTCAGACTTTTTTCCCTTTCGGCCTCCCTTTGCTGGGTGGAGTGTGGCAACGATGGAACCCGCGCTTTTTCCTCCCACTTCAAAACTTCTTACTCCGATTCCTTTCAGTTTGTGCGTTCCCAAGTTTTTCTCGCGGTCGATCCTTTACGTGTTCGACAAAGGGAGATCCGGCTTGCCGCGAGGCTTGTGCAAAATTTTTTGCCTTTTTCTTTTTTTGATTTACCGCCATTAAATGCGCTGATGATGGATGAGATCGCGGGTTGCCCCTCTTCGGGCCCCTCCTCCGTATTCTTCCCCCTGCGGGTTCCTCTGACCACGGCTCAAATCACTGATGGTCGACAATACTTCTCCCCTTTATTTTTCTCTTTGGGTTTCGGGCCCGTTGTTCTTTTGGAACTCATCCCCCCCGAGACTCTCCAGGCCCGGAGGGCCTAGGTAGAGCACTGTCGACCTCTAGTCGCTGAGTTATGGATCTCTGCCCGCCCATCTATTTTTCTCCCCTGGCCGTCCCCTCTTCTCCCTCACCCCTTCCCGACATTCTTTTTCCCATGAAAGGCCTTCGCTCGCTATTATTTTTGTTACTGGCAGTGACCGGTTTTTTCTCGTGTCCACACCCACCCCTTGGCTTTTTCCCCCCGTCCCCCCAGGGTTCGACGCCCTTTGGACCCTGCTCTCCCAAATATCGAAGTGGGTGATATAACACACCAAAATCGGCCTTTTTCCACTCCGACTCCGATCGCGTTTTTAAGCCTCCCGACCCCCGACTGGACATCCTAACCCCGAAACGTTACCCTAACGGCTTATCTTGCGTTAGTAATTATTAACAGCGACTGTCCGTGATCATCATCGATCCACCCTGCGTTCCTGCTAGTCCCCCTTTCTTTTCCGCACGGTTATCCCTTATTTGATTATTTCATTACATGATAAAGCAATGGCGTAGCCTTCGTGAGGCGCTGTCTCTGACCCCCCCCTTTGCCCACTTTCCCCTTCACCCTTTCTTTAGTTGTTTTCTCATTTGGAGATCCCCCCCCCAACCCATTCTCCAAAGATTGCTTTCTGGCCATCCCCGGAATTGGAGTTTTCTCCCCCCAAACTTTTTTGGGCGGTTTCCCCCCTTTATATCTTTGCCTCTTTCGAAGAGCTCGGTTAGCAGACGAGTGTGTTCTTATTCCCCCTTGTCTTTCAAGGCATCTCTCGAATATTTTTCGTTTTAGATGGGGCTTTGGCTGTTCCCTCCGAGTTTCCGGACCCCTAAGAGGAAGCTTCTCGTCGTTTCTTTCAGTTCCCTCGATGTCTTCCAGCCTTTTCCCTCCCTCCTTCCCCTCCTATCTTTTTTCCTTTTTAAAACGACCCTCATTTGAGAAGAGTTTCGTGGAGCGGAGATGTCGCCGCCCCTCTTGAACTCATTCTTTTTTTTTCAAATCCCTTCTTTTCCTCCGTCTTTCTGTCCCAGCCATTGGGCATTTACCCCCCACCAACGCAAAGTGGGGAAAGGAACGTTTTCCCATTCCTTCTCCCTGCGCTTTCCCTTTACCCCTTGCTTTTCTCCTAGAACTTAGTTTAAAGACCAAGACCCTTTTGCCTCGTCTGTCTGTAGCTCAGTTGTTTGCCTACTTTAATAGGGTGATGATTGGTTCCCCACTTGGCCGATGGACCCCTGTCCCCTTCATTATTAACCCTCCAGTTACCTTTCTTTTACTTTTTGTGAGATTTCAGAGATCATTGACTGACTTTGAATGCCGGAAGACTCTCCCTGCGAAATCCGTTTCTATATCCCTCCATAAAAGACCCCCTTCCTTTTTTTTCGCCCTTCTCGAAGTGTTGCCTAGAAGGACTGATGAAGGAATTTTCTCCAAAAAGGTTCAAGATCTTTCTAGCTTTTTTTTGACTCTCCCCGTCCCGAAGGCAGGAATCCACAAATCCCCCCGCAATTCTTTTGAGTGCGAGACTTCCACTGTTAGAGCTTGTGGATCGTCTGCCACTGCGTTGCACGGATGCTAATTCCATCCTGCTTTGGGCGGATTTGGTTTTCACCTTGCCTCCTGGAGGGTCTTTCTGCTCTTGGCTCCCTCCCGGACTCGAGCCTCGCGTCTTTAGGGAAGGGATTCTGGGGAGATAAAGCCGTGGGGTACGTGTGCGTTTCATCTCTGTATGACGAGTGTCTTTTTTCGACCCTTCTAGTTTTGTTTCTCCTCTCTTTCCTCCTCGTTGTGTGAGAGACACACAGAACTTCCTCTGTCCACAAACCTAGCTATCCCAATTTTTTATTCCCCCTGGCCCCTTTTAGCCCCCGTGGGAAGACCACGGATTGGATCGCACGCGCTTCCCTCCATGAGAAAGGTCCTCCCCCCTGCTCGAATCCTGGTATTTTTTTTCCCCCCCTTTTCCTTCCCCCCGATGTTAATCCTACCCCCCCCTCTGAGGGCTCATCATCAATTGTGAAACTCCCCGCCAAATCCGCCCCTTCGGGAATGTAAGAATTCCCCCTTTTTCCAAACCGCAGTTTTTCCTCCCCTTCACATTTTTTTCCCCCCCTTGCGTCGCGTTTTTTTTTCCTTCGGGGACTCTTGATTGAGGGATTTCTTTACCTTCTCCGTATATGGACGCCCGTACCCTTTAATAGCAACCCTCGCGTAATAAAGCGTTTTCTGGGGCCTTCCTTTCCCCCCTGTCTTCTTCATGATTTTCCTTTATTAATTCCTCCTAAACCCCCATTCTGGATAGTATGTAATGCCTATTTAGAATATAGCTGACCCTTTGAGAAGTGATCTTAGACCTTCCCCTCCTGGCCATTCAGGACCCTTCTTCATTAGACGATCCCTCCAGTACTCGCAGGTGGTCCCTAAAGTGGTTTCCTCTCGGTTCCCACCATATGCCCCTTGAACCTGATTCCAGCCACTTTAGATGACAAACGGTCCGGTCTGTCCCCCAAGAGGGTATTCTTGAACTCCCTTCGACTCAATTGTTTTTTTTCTTCTTTTTTTTCCGACTTTCCGAACGTTTTCGGCGCGGTGTTTACCCAGCCTTGTCTGGGAACGTTTGCATTGTTGCCGCAGGGACTTCCCTCTTCCTCCATGAACGGACTTCTTTTTTTCTTTTTTTTTTCCGCTGCCTCCCTCGATTTCTCCTTTGAAATGTGCTTTCCCGTTAATCATATTAGAAGATACATTAGGTTCCTCCGGGTAGATCCGCGTTCACGCCCCCCTCCAGTGTCCTGCTTATTTTTTCAACGTCCCCCTCTTTTTGAGCACGGCTTTTATTACAACCATCTCCACGCCAAAGCCGCTTCTCTGTACTCTTCTCCTTGCCTCATTTCAGAACCCAATCCATCGTATAGGAGCCGAGCGGAGACCCCCTGTTACAGAATGGCGCTTTTCCTGGCTTCCATCTCTTTCCCTACTTTTCTCCCCCCCCCAACCTCTGGCCTACAGCATCTTTGAGAAGTCGCCCTAAATATCCCTTTCAAAACGTCTATCCTAAATCCCTTCGACCCCCTCCATTATTGTTTCTCCCTATTCCCTCGTTTAAGTCCAGCCGACCGCAAACAAAATTGCCCCTCCTGCCATTGCCCCTATTTACTGTATCTAATCCCTGTTCCCCAAAAAGGGCCCCCTAAGCTCTTTCTTTTTGCTCGCGCCACGCCTGCTCTCCCTTAAGGAATGTTTTATCGTGTCTTTTGTCCCGTTTTTTAATAACCCCTCCAGCGTCCTGTTGAGGATTTCACGTTTTTCGTTTGTTTTTTTTTCCTCTTTTTTCTTGTCTGATCTGTTTTCCCCAGAAGGACGTTCCCGTTTTTTCACTGAAAAGAGGAACGAGTCTCGCGAGTTCTTCTTTTTCGGCCCCCCCCCCGCGTTTTTCTTTACTTAGCTAGTTTCTCCAACCGTTCTTTTTCGCGCGGCCTTTCCAAAAGGTATTGGACCTTTTTTAGTAATCCCTTCCCTCCCCGACTGTCCCTCTCTTTTTTTTTTCTTTCCTTTAGCACCTTCCTGGTGGTCCCCAACCAGGCAAGTCCTGGCTGCCCCACTCCTCGCGTATCACCTGACGTTAAGGTTACAGCCCCCCCTTCCTTTCGTTCATTATTTTCTTTCCCCTTTTTCCTTCTTTTTTTCCTGGTTATCTTCTTTAATTCCCCTTTTCAGTCTAGAACGTCTGGCCCAGCATTGAGGGAGAATGACTCAGTCTGTTGTTGAAAGAATCTGGATTTCGGCCGATTCTTTCCCAGACCTTTCCCCCCCTTCAGGATGTTCCTTTTTCTTAACTTTGTGGCGGGATGTTCCCCTCATTTTTGGGTCGATGAAATTCAACTTGGATACGTCCGCTCCCCTTTTCCCCTTCCCCCCCCCCGGGGCTGAACTTTTTTCTCCCCTCTTCCCTTTCCCCTTTTACCCCGTCCTTTTTTTCCACTATCACCGTGAGAAAAAGTTTGCCTCTTAACGTATTTTAGAAGGTTCACAGGCCCCCTCCCCAACGACTCCCTGATCGATCTCTCCTCCATTTTATCTTTCTCCTTTTTCTAATCGCCGCCCCCTTTTCTGCAGCCCCCCTCTCCCTGCTTACCCCACTTAAGTAGAGGTTGTAAAGAAGTTTTGCCATTTCCCTGCCCCCTCTCTTTTTTCCTTCACCCTGATCTACCCCCCTGGCTCCGCTCTCGGTCCGAGGCGCTGTCTTTCTGAGCTTCTGGCCCCCCCCCACCGAGCACCCCTTTTCTCTCCTTAAATTTTTTCCTCCGAAGCCCCGGCCCCCCAAATCCCCCCACAAATCCGGTGGTCAGAAAGGTTACCCTCCTCCATGCCCTTCTGCAGGCCCTTATAATTTCTTTTTGCACTCCCCCTAGAAAGAGTTTCTCGACCCGGTTATACAAGTTTGCCCCAATCTTCCAGAAGGTCGAGAGCCGGAATGTTGCATTTGACCCACATTTCCCCCTCCTTCACTCCCCGGATCTTTCTTTTTGTCTTCTTTTTTTTCCTTTCCCTCTTCGTCTTTTGCTGAATGGTGTCATAACACCCGAACCCCCGAATGAATTTTGGCCTTGTCCAGAAAACCTTTCCCGCCCCTTTTTTTGCCTTTTTTCTGCATCGAGTTCCCCTTTCGGTTTAAATGCAACCCGATAATCGCAATGTTCCCACTAGTCTTCCTGTGAGAACTGAAGTTTGGTCACTTGCAAAGATATTGATTATTCTTTAGGCCTATTTTCTCCCACTTCCTTGAATTTTTCCGGACAAGCAGACTTTTTGTGCAAGCTTTCTTTTTTTAAGAATTTTTCTTTTTCGGAAGGTGTCTCCCCCCCCGTCAATCGCCCTTCCCCTTCACGCAATCTTCATTTCATCCTACGAAAGTTGTTGTTGTGAGCTTTAGTTATTAAGGAGACGCCGATCTTCCCCCAAGTTCTCCCCCCTTCACCCTTTCTTTGGCCTCCTCAACCCTTTTCCTTTATTCTTTTTCCTTCCTTTTCCTTCGATAAGTTAGGAATTTTTCACCAAACTTCTATCCCCGAGCGCAACAATGACAGGGTGTGACCTTTCTCCGGTTTCGTACATCCCCCATTCCTCCTCCGGCTCACTTCTCTCAAGGCTTTCCCCTCCCCCGGTGCCCTTTTTGCAACGCCCCCCACAGGCATCTTTTTTTGATCACGCCCATATCCCCCCACCAAGTCGCTGACGTCGAAAATTTTCCCCGCCCAAATGCGCAACCCCTCCTTTTCCCCCCCTTTCTACGTTTTTTTCACATTCTGAGGCCCCCCTTTCGCTCGCGGATTTGCTCTCGAAGATGGCGAGTCTTTTTGTCCTGAGTGGTGATGGAGCCCCCCTGCCCTTTTGTCCCCCTTGCCCCCTTGTCTACAGTTTTTTTCCAATCTACCCCTTCCGCGAAGTGCTTTGCTTGACGGTTTGTTCCATCTCTTTTTTTCCTCTTCCTCTTTTTTTAGCGGCGCAGGTGTCGAAGTGCGAGCGCGCTAGCCGCTGCTGGGGTGGTTTTTTCTCTCCCCTCGTTTCTACCCCTTTTTCTTTACGCCCCCCGAAGTGTGTCTCTTCCTTTAGACCCTCTTTGCCTCCCCCTTCCGGCGCTTGTTCTTTTCAAGTTTTTTTCTCAGATCCTTTTCTCTGGCTGTGAACATACAGAGTGCCGAGAAAAGTTGGTACGTTTTTTTTCTTTCCCGTGTTTCTTTATTTGTACCCCCTTTTCCGGAGAAGACGACCCCCCTTCCCCCCGTTTTCCTGGAGGATAGCGTGGCAAGAGCCAAGTCTGAAAGAGAGACACCAACCCTTTGGTTTTCCCCCTCTCACTTTTCCCCCTCTTCCCCAGCCTTTTTTTTTTAAACCCTTCCCCGGATTGACACATTATGGGCTCGCCAGTGGAGTTCGCCCGTTCTGAAGTTTTTTCTTGGCTCCACTTTTTTTCTTTTTCCTGTCTCTTCCTTGTTCAATTCTTCGACCCGTGCTGGAGGGAAGGAGAACGCCCCCCTCAGGAGTACCCTTTCCAGTTCTTCTGTTGCGCTCAAGAGCTTTCCCGCAATAATTTCTTTCCCAGGTGCTTTTTCCCCCTTTGAACGTCCTTTCTTCGCGAGGTGAGTTTGGGGCCGCCATGGCTTGTCCTTTGGGTAGGCCCCCCCCAAATTCATGTCCCTTTTATTTTTTCCTCCTTGAGATGACCAACATGTCCAGGGAATTTTCCCCGCGAGAAACTATAGAAAAGTGGGTGCCCCTATCCCCCCCTCTCGACCCCTTGCTCTCGGTTCCCCCTACTTCCTCCTTCGACTCCCCCCCCCCTTTCCTTTGCTTCCTTCTTTCCCGTGCCAACCCACCCGCTTCCTATCCGATAACGGACGCTGATTTTGTGAATGCAATTTCATCTCCTTCGCCTAGCCGACTCCCATCACCTTTTATCTTTCTAAGGCTTTTTTTTTTCCTCAGAGCTCTTCCCCGGGGGGTTCTTTCGTTGATCCACGGTCGCTCCAGGGAAATGATTCCCGGTGAGAGTAGAAATTTAGTTTGCCTTCGCTTTTCTAACTCCTCCCCTCACCCTTTCCCTCTTTTTTTTGTAGACCCCCTGGAGATTGTCGTTTCGCCATTATGCTGGAGGCCATCTTTCCGGAATTGTGGCATTCTCAACACTCTCCTCTCGGTCCTCTATCCCTGCTCCTCTCGTCGGGCCCGCCGGGATTTTAAGTATTTGTCTCAAATGATTCCCGGAATGCCAGTTTTCTTTTTGCTTGCGCCTACGGCTTCTGGGTGAAGAGGCGTTCAGCCGTTTAACTTCCATGCTCCGCCGATTGTCTAGTCCTCTTGCCAGTCCTTTGGTCTTCTTGTCGTCCTCTATTACTCCCCCCGTATCTGCCTATCTTTTTCACAGCAAATTTACAAACGTCTTTTGAGAAATCTTTTCCCTGTGGCCTTCGGCTTTTCTTCTTTCTCCTTTCGATTCCCCATGAGACATCAGCCCATTGCCTCACGGGGCAACAATCGAATGCCCAAACCCTTGGACCCCCATCCCTGGGCCTTCACCCCCCCTCCTCTTCCTGGGAACCTTCGGTTTCCCCCCTTCTGCCCCAGGCACCCGCGAGTCCGCCCCCCCAAATTGGCGTGATCTTTATATTTCCCTAACGAGGCTTCCTTACTTTTCTTTGTTTTGGTCAGTTCTCTTCCTTATGGTTGATTATTTCTCAAATGGGCCGATCAATTACACCCCTTCTGCGCCCCCTGAACCCCCCTTCTTGGATTCCGTGTTGGAATATTGTTTTTGCCTTATGATGCGACGATCCTTGGTATCAGGAATTCCCCCGTTGACCGTACGCTTCTTTTTCCCTCCTCCTATATTTTTTTCCGAATCGGCGATCAAAGACTCCATCCATCCTGGTTAGGCTCCGCCTGGTTCATATCCCCTTTTAATTTTCCTTTCCTTTTTTTTTTACATCATTTTTTCAACTCCGAGGGAGTCGCGATGAAGAGTATCCTTGAGAAAATCGCTGAGTTCACTTGTGACCCCGAAATCTTTTTCCCTTCACCCTTTTAACTAGACCCCTTTTCTCCCAATGCAGGGACTATGCTTAATTAACCTTTTTTTTGTATGGCCTCACTCGGTCATTTTGGGGAGTTCACCTGATCTTCCCCCGAGACTTCGAGCCAGTTCGGAAATTGTGCCTATTCCCGTTCTTGGATTACTTTCCGCGTCCTTTTTTCTGTACCCTTTTCTTTTTTATTGCGCCTTTGTGCGTTTTGTCTTCCAAGTGTGGTTCATTCCAGAAATCTTTATGCGGAGGGCCGACGAGTCAAAGGTGATGGTCGCTCTGGAAGAGCCGTTTGTGTTGTTATTTCCCCTTGCCTTTTGTCCTCTTTCCGTTTTTTTGAGCCTCACTTCCTTCTTCCCCCCTCCACCAAAAACGCCCTTTCTTTTTCAAGAAAACGCTCACAACGTTTTCTTGCCCCTCCCCAGCTGTTCGGATGACCGTTTCTTACGGCTGGAGGATCACTCCCCAATAGGACTACCATCCTTCAAATCCGGTCACTTTGAGCCCCCCCTCCTTTCTCGAACTTTTGACTTCCCACAATTCATCGATCCCCACTCCGCCCCCAGAGATGAGAGGGAATTAAGCTAGAAATAAGGCATTTCCTCCTCACATCTCTCAACCCCCTCCCCCGCGTAGCTCCCTTCGGTACCTTCTCTGGGACCCCCCCCCCAGGATCCGCGCTATGGGAGCATAACGATAATCGGCAAGAAACTTCCCCTTTTTCATCCCCCCGTCTCTTCCCCTTTGCTCCCCATGAACTACTGACCTTCCTTTTCCTCCTTTTGGATCCTTCCAAGATTGAGAACCCTTCTGTATGAGATGTTCATTAGAATTCTTTCGTTTTGCCTTTGACCCCCCTGACTTTTCGTTCAGTTGATTTTTAGCCTAGGATCGTCGTTAGAAACCAACACCCCCCCCCCAAGTAGCCGAAAGGTCCCCAGAGTAGGTGTTTCACCCGGCGCTCCCTTTTGCTTTAATCCTTCCCTTTTAAGATAGGTAAAGTACTCAATCTGACCCAACTTGTTACTAGCTCCCAGATGATGACCCCTTTCTTTTATACCCCTAACCCCCTCCTTCTTTTTATACTCTCCGCAATGTGTTTACGGAACCGCGTTGATGCTGGAATGCCTGTCTTCTCCAGCCTCCCGTTCGTTGTTTGGTAACGCTGTTTGGGAAAGTTTTGCTTCTAGTGTGTCATCCGCCTGTACCTTTCCTTCCTTTCCCCTTCTCTCCTTGTTTGCTGGCTTTTCGCCTCCCCTCTTTCTCGCCCCTGCGTATGCGTTGTTTAATTTTCTTTGAACGAGCCGACCCTTTTCCTTAGTGTGGTAGCTTTCTCACGCGTTCCTTTTTCCCCCTGCCCCTTTTTTTTCTTTTCCTTTCAGTGACTTATCCTATCACGTACCCTCCGCGGTCTTTGTTCCAGCGCTTCTGAACATAACGTGCTATCGCCCCCCACCCCAGCTTCCCCTTCCCTAGTCCTCAATCCCCTAATCAAATACCCATACCCGCTCGGAAGAACACCCGGTGAAAATGTTACACCTCAGGATTGATATCCCTTTCTTTTTAACCCTCTTTTCCCCCCGATTTGTACCCCCCCCCCCCCCCCCTTACCTCTTCTCTGCGAAGTTGCCCATCACGTCTCCCCGTTCAAACGAACTAGATATACGTTTCCCTTAAATAGGGTCTTGCTTTTCGGCGTGCGCGGTCATCGTTCCCCTCTCTCTGCCCAAACGAAACCCGATAAGCCCATTGCCGTGAATCTTAAGAGGTCATTTTTTCCCCTCCTTTTTTCATCAACTCCCGGGTGATACCCTTGGTTCGCTCTCCCCCCATCCTTTCTTTTGATGATGAATTGCGATCTTCAGAATCGCTGGAAAAATGGAAATTGGCAATGCCCCACTCCTTCCTCAGTCCTTCCGTCTCGTCTCGTTGTTTTCTTTTTTGGTCTTCTTCCCCCCGGATTGTCGTTCTCTTCTCGAACGCGGCATCCCGCGTCTTGTTCGGAGTGGAAACGCTCTGAGCAATGTGACCAGTCCCGACTTTTCCTTATTTCTCCCCCCCTTCTCTTGACTCCTTCCCCCCCCTTTAAAACAGTATTTTGACCTGGGTTTCGTCATCTCCCCCCAACCTGGAAAATTCTGTCCGGTCGCTTATCTAGAGTTTAACTTTCCCCCTCCTGATTTTTTTTTTGTCCCCCCCCCCCCCCCCCCGTCACGCCCCCCTTTTCCTTTCCCCCACCAATCCTCGCGATCTCAAGCCGTTCAGTTACGACTAGACCAACCCCCTTTAGTTTGGTCAATTCTGGAATTTTCTTTCTATTCGCTGCCTGGCTCTGCTCCCCTTTACCCTTCTTTCGTTCTCCCATCCCCTTCGCGGTCCAGGTCTAGAACGCCTCAATTACGAAGGCCTGGCTGGGTCTAAGTTCCTCCTTCTTTTTGTTCTCATTTTTTAAACGTTCCCTCCCCGTTCAGTTCCCTCATTTGCTCCCTCCGTGCCAATCGGAAGCTTTTTTGAAAAAAACGTTTCTCAGGGGATTTTTTTGTTTCTGGAAATTCTGCGCTCCTTCTTCAGATACCGTGCATGAAAACGTGGCTGAACTCTTTTTTCATGAATCCCGTCGCCCCTGCGCTTCTCCCCCCTCACTTCCCATTTTCCCAAGTTCTTTTCAGTCTTTTAAGACGTTTTTCACCCAGCCATCGCGCACAGCCCTTTTGTGAGAGACTCCGATTCTTTCAGCCAGTCCTGTCTCGGCGATTCCCTCTTCCTTTTCTGTTTTTCCACCTTTTTTTTGCCTGTTTTCCCGTAGTTCCCCTCAGTTTTGAAATTGCGGCCCGATCCGAGGTGAATAGTTTCGCCTCCACCACTCAACCCCCCCATCTCCATTGAGCGTCTCTTCTTTTTCCCAGGTCCTTCGAGAAGCTGTTACCCGCAGAGATATGGCAGCACATAAACACTCCCTCCTCCTTCCTTCTTTTTTTCCCTTCTAGCCCTGTGTTTCTGCCGCCCCCCCTCTTCTTGGTTCCTCAGTTCCGGACTAAAATAGGTTGGACAGATAGAATATTAGATCGGAATCCGCGCTTCTCCCGGCTTTTCTTCCTCTCTCCCTTCAGTCCTTTTTTGCTCCCTCTTTTCCAACGTAACCGACTCTCTGGGTTGCCAGTGGTTGCGGCTTTCCTTTTCCAAAGGGAAAGCCGCGACTGGGTTCTGGTCCCTCTGGCTGTCCCTCCCCCCCCCCCTCACGCTCCCCGTGAAGTTCTTTAACACAACTTTTTTTCCAGTCCATGCCTTGATCGCGCGAAGTGAGCCGAGGCTGAATGAAGGATGGCCCTTACCGATCCTTCCTTCCCCCCCCCTTGTTCTCTCTTTCTCCACTTGGTCCCCCTCCCCTTTTTTGGTCTCCCCATACGTAGGACCCAGCCAAGAATCGCTAGGATTGCTTGTGGAGTTGCTGCAGAATTTTCCACATTCCAGGTCGCACGTTGCTTCTTTGGTCCAGTTTCCCGTTCCCCCTTTTCCCTCCCCCTTCCTCTCTCCTCTTCAGATGTTCGTTCCCACATGGAGCCGGGCGAGTAAGGTGTCAGAAGAAAAGTCGGGCAGTCCAACCCGCTTCCCATAAACTATCACTTTGTCCTTCCATTCCGTATTTCCTTTTTCTTAATCCCGCCAGATTCTTTTTGTTTTTTACCCCCTTTTCTTTTCTCCTGAACAATTCCCGGCAGGCCCGTTTCCTTTCCGCCTCGAGCTCAATTGAGCCGAGAGAAAAGGGAAGGGTACGTTACCCGTTCGGTTACAACCCTTTTTCCTTTTGCCCTCTCCCCCTTCTTGTTCGTTCTTTCCATATTGTCCCCCCGTCGTCTGGACGCCACCTTTTTCGAAAGGAAAAGCCGCACAAGTAAGGGTCACGCTCGTTCGTGAATTACGCTCCTCCCCCTCCACCTTCCTTCTCTCGACCCCCTCCTTATGGTCCCCTTTTCTCTTTGGCGTTTCTTCTCGACGATGGCGAGTGTGCTGGCCAAACGCGTGGTGATGCCGAAGGGGCCTTTTCTCGTCACCTGGCGCCCCCCTTCCCTTTTTTTCCCTGACACACACTTTTTTACGTTTCCTCTTCAAATTTTGTTGATCTTGGGGCTTCATCCTAGCGCGGGAATCCGCGCTCTGAAAAGAGAGCGGCGCCTTCGAAGTGGTTCGTCCGCTAGCCCCCCCCCCAGTCTCTTTTGGTTTTTCTTTTCTTCAAAGCTTTTCGGGCCGACAATTTCCCCGTGGTATTGTTTTCCCTCACAGACGGATGGTTCCCTCAGAATCCCCTTCCCTTTGTTTCTCTCCCTGCTTTGCGTTTTTAGACACCGATCGATAAGGATGTGGGGCCTTTGCTGTTTAACCGGTTAAGTGACGATGCCCCTTTCCGTTTCCCCTTCTCCTATTCTTCTTATTGAACGAGAGAGAGGCCCTTTGAATGGGAAACGTTCTTCGAGTATCCCAGCTTCACCCCCCTCTTTTCCCCCCCCGTCGCGATTTTTCCCCCTTTTACAGGTTTTTTTTGGAGTTTCGGACTGACGGGCGTCGTTGGCACGCACTATTACCCCCTGAGATGATGAAATTATCTGCAAGGCGGCGGGTCCTGCGTGCGAGCCGTCCCCCCCGTCCTCTCTCTTCATCGCTTCTCAGAGTCCCAAAGAGATTCCTCAATAAAGTACCAATAATGAAAACTTGGAATGGGTCGAGGCTGGTCAACCTTCATCGGCCTCCCCCCTCGCGCTTTTTTGTTCTCCGGTGTTTCTTTGTCCCCCCTGCAGTTTCTCTGGGACGGTCCGAAGGGAGGATGACTCAGGGCACCCCCTCTGTTGGCACTTTTGAGCCCCCGCACGACTCTCCTGTGTTTCCCCTTTCTCCCCTTTCTTCGGCTCTTTACTACGACTTTGTTTCGACCCAAGTGGAACTGATTTGGGTAGACAAGCGGCTTACCTGTGCAAGAAGGACCAAACCTCTACCCCGCAACGTTCTCTCCGCTTCATTTATCTTGAGGGCCTTCCGTACCCCCTTGAAAGTCCCTCTTTTTTTCCTGCGTCCTTTTCCCACCCCCCCCCCCTAAAGCCTTTTTGGCGGTAGCGCCAACTGCAGAGATGAACTGGGTAGGTTTTTCGAAGAATTGCCGCCACGGATTTGATTTTCTTTCCATTTCTTTTTCCCCCCGGCCCTTGAGTCGCAATCTTCCGCGGGCTGTGACCCCCCTCCCTGAATTGCCTTTTTACCAGGCAATAACTTTGTTTCCGGATATGCGAGTTAGTGTGCTCTCGTGGGAGGTACGGTGTCGCGCCTTCGCAATTGCTGGAGGCCTCTTTTTTACGGCCTTTTTCTAAACTTCCTTCTTCTGGTCTTTCCCCCTCCTTGATCTCCCCCCGGATGGAAATGGTTTTCCCTTTCGGCTCGGCAGGCCAGCCTATGGATTTCCTTATTGTTTTGAAAATGCCTGCCCTGTTTTTCCCACCTCGAGCTTCTTCGGGCGTGTCCTTGATGTTCCAGCCGTGGCCTAGCGGACGATTGACTTTCTAGTATAGGGCAGTCAATTGCCCGCCTTTTTCCCCCTTGCTGTTTTTTCCCCTGATGTACCCGCTCCGATTTCCTTCTTAGCCCCCCCGCCTACTCTTCTTCGCCCAAAGAGTTATAGGCATCTTTTGAGAGGAGAGCCCAGAGTCCACCGCAGGCGCGATTCCCCCTGATTATGGAGACCTCCTGCAATTCTCCTTCTTCCCCATTTTCCCCCCTTAAAATCTTTTTCCCCACCCCCGCGCCACTCCCTGACCGTGGGTGAGGAAAGTGTCGGCTCCTCAGGCCTTCTTTTGGCGGAAAACCTCCTCCCCGAACCCTGGAGGCTCCTAGTTCATTTTGGGAGGTAATTCACCCTCAAAGAACGTTGTCTCCCTTAATAGGGAGATCAGTTTTTTTTAGTTTTTCTATTTTTTCGTCTCTTTCCAACGTGATCCCTGCGCAGCCCGCAACTTTTGGGGGGGATTGGGAACAACTTTCCATAAACAGTGGGAGGATCTACCCACAACCATTTAGGAAAAAAGAGTTTTTAGCTCTTAATTTCGGGACGTGGGTATGGTTTCCGATGATTCTCCCTCTCCTTCTGATTTTCTTTGCCGGAAGTACTCTCCCTCACTTAAAGACTTCTTTTCTTGAGGCGATTGAACATTCCACCTACCGAATGGTTCGGAGCACTGGGTGGAAATGATGAGCAAGGCAGTGCCGGAGCAGGAAATCGTTTCTTCCTTCCCTTCTCCCTTCCCCCCTTTCTTCTCTAGCTTTCTCTCCTCTTTTTCTGTGAGATTTTTTTTTCTTTTTGCAACTTTCCCTGAATCCGAAAACGTTTTTCCCCGCACCTAGGTAGCGTACCTCTTCTGCGCGACGCGGTTCCCCAACTGTTTTATGATTTTTTCAGGCTGCCATTTCAACAGTTTTCTTTTTCCCTTTCTTGGATTTGTTGCGTTCCCCTGGCATGATCGAGCCTTCGTCCTGGAGGGAATGTTTTCGATTCCGGTTCGCCTCTTTCTTTTCAGCTTCTTTTCCAGTCTCTTTCCCCCCCCCAGAGTTCTTTTCCTGGAGTGGAGTGGAGGGGGCGGGGCTTCCATTCTTTGTTCCCCAACTTCTTTTTTTTTTTCATTTTCCTATTCTCCCTTTTTCAGTCCCAACGTTGTGGTTTTTTTCTGGAGAGCTTGGCGTTTTGTTTGAATAAGGAAGTGCGG
>Ga0179593_1468317_pt1 | contig 15919 bp, 22 predicted proteins | sample CZODoug2_1_08_16_FD_185931 | JGI IMG/M metagenome (GOLD analysis project Ga0179593, IMG submission 185931) | Vadose zone soil fungal communities from Angelo Coast Range Reserve, California, USA - CZODoug2_1_08_16fungal (PacBio error correction) | ecosystem: Environmental > Terrestrial > Soil >... | reverse complement strand
CTTTTGTATAGGTTTTTCTGGGATTACCCAACAACTTTTCTTTCCTTACCAAGCTCCCCTCCTCCAGGCCGCGTCTCCCGCGCCGATGGCGATTCCCTGTTTTCCCGGCCGTCCCAGAACAGCCCTCCACCCACTTTTCTCAAGATCAGGTTGCAGCGCCCCTGGCCAGTTGTCTTCTTCCCTCGGCGCATGCGGCCCCAAAAGTTTCATTCTTCCTCCACGTTGTCTCCACCCGGCTTGCCGCAGAGACCATACCCTGCCCCCCACCACTTTATCACAGTCCGCCGAGAATACGCTCCTTTCCCAGGTGTCTTTTTTCATCCAGCCCCCCTCCCCCCCTCCGGCCTTCCCCCTCCAAACCGCCGTCCCCTTTTGCCGTCTCCTTATACCCTCGCGTAGAGTGTGTGAATGGTTTTGACGGTCCTCCCTCAAGGTTTTTTTGGGACAGTTTTAATTCAACGACCTTTCCGTGTGCTGACTCTCCATTGATTAGTCCGGCCTCCTCAGTGGCCGCTCCTTTTTTCCCCTCGTCTGAAATCGCTACTAATCTAGTTTTCGGAAGCAGTGTCCCCCCCCGTTTTTACTGGTTTTTTTCATTCTTGAAAGCCGCGATCGACGGGTGTTGGTCTCTTTCCTTCCCCACTGAGTAGTCCCTGCGCGTCATCGGTGTGATTGTCTCTTTTGTGGCCTCAGGAATTACCTGATGTCCGGTCTATAGGTTTTTGTTAGTGAAGTGGTTCCGACCTCGTCCAATTCCCTTTTGCCCGCTCTTTCAGTATCTTTCCCCCCCCTCCCCCGTTGTTTTTTTTTTTTATGGATATTGAAATCCGCTGGCCAGCACGATGGTCGATGGTATCTTCTCATTCTGCACGCTCTTTTCCCGTCCTGAGCCGTATTGTTAAATCCTGTTTTGCCCTGCCACGATCCGACACTTCTGTCAAACTTTCTCCTGGCCGCCTCTCCAGTCTGTACTATCCCTTTTTCCCCCTCTGCGTATCCCATTTTGGCCAGAAAGGACAGTTTTGTAGCTCCTTGGCTTCAACTTTCTGAGGTCATCGCCCATCAATTCCTTGACCTTCTCGTCAGCGTTTTCCTCCAATTTGACTCCTCCCCTTCCCTCGTTTCGTGTTGCTTTCCCTACACCATTCGGCCAACATTGGGGGGCTCCAATTCCCCTCCCACCTCAGATTGTTCCTTTTATTCCCCCGTTTCCGTTCCTTTTTTATTTTCTTTTTCTGTTATGTCCCCAACTTCGGGGAAGCTGGATGGACCCCCACAAACCCTGGACTGTAGATCTGGCTGTTTAATCCCTGATGCTATTTCCCCCCTTGGCTTTTGCAAGGCCGATTCTTTTCGCGTTTTGCCCCATTTCTCTGTCCTTCTATGTTTCGGGCCGAAATGCGCCTTATAAGTGGAACAGTTTGCGCATTTCGTCTCCTTTTTTCTTCTTTCTGGTCGGACCGAACTTCCTCGACTTAGCGTGCCTTTTTCCCCTTTTCTTGCGGGAGTTTTTTTTATACCTTCCTTGATTTTTCTTGAAATTCTACCACCTTCCCATTTGTTCCCCCAACTCCTTACTTTTGAGCAGTTTTTTCTTTATTTTTATTGGCTCTTTTTTATCTGCATGAGTACCTCTCTAGGCGATGTTGTTTGCCAATATCATTTTTCCCCTTGACTTCATTTTTTTCCCTGACTGGGACGGGCCCCCTCTTCTTTTCCCATCCTATGGCTATTGCGGAACCCTTGGCCTCTGCTTCAGAAACGACATGAACACCCAGTATTTTATCTCATCCCTCCCCCCTTTTTGGCTCTTGCCCCCTTCCTTGTTTCTTCCGTTTCTCCCTTCACTATCCGCTGTTTTAATAGATGACTGTACAATCTTCTTTGGCCCCTACCAATCCACATGCTTCACTTTCGCAATTCCCCGAGTCCCTCCCCTTTCCCTCCTCCCCTTCTTAAACTGTTCCTCGTGTATTGCCGGGTGGGCAGGAACGTTGGAGATAGATAACCAGGCCCCAAGTTATGGCGGGCCCTCCTGAGGCGCCTTATGCTTCCTTTCTTCTGGCTTCTCCCTTTCCATATAGTTAGCCTTTTTCTGTCCCCCCAGATCGCACGTATGGCGCCTGTTTTTCCTGAATGGACCAACTGGTTCGATCCGCTCAGTTGAGGCTCTTGCGAGCGTGCTACGCCCTGCCCGTCCAAAACTACCCAGACGGTTTTCTCGCATGTTTGCCGGGACTCGGAGACTGAATGCGTCCTCTTCTCCCACAATTGTTTTGCAAGATCCTTAATTTCCCTTTTTCCCTCCCTTCTACGGTCCCCCCGATCATGGATTTCTTCCCTTTGCAAGCTGAGTCAAGCTTCCAACTTTTCACCAGTCAGCGGTCGGGCTGGGTCACCCCCCTGACCAATCTGCCGTCCCCTCTCCCGCGCGGGTACTTCATCGTCTCCTTTCCCACCCCCCTTGTCCCCCCCCCCCTTTTTCAACGTCCTGTGCATCCGGAGGGACCGCATGTCATGATCGCGGAGGTGCGGTGTTTGCGGTGGACCCTTTTTATTCGTTCCATTTTCCCATCATCTGAGATCAGATGTTGCGGTATTTTCCCTTTGGAGAATAAGTCTTCGCGTCCCTTTCCTCCGCCTAATATATGAAAGTGGCAGCCGACCATGGGTCAGCACTACGTCCTTCCCGTCCTGACCAGACCCCTCCTCTCCATTGGCGGCCCTAGAGTTCCTTTCCTGTCTTTGCTCTTTCATCCACGACGACCAACATCCTGGGGAATTCAAGTAGGCGAGGTTGATTTTTTCCACGCCACCTCTAGATGAATTTTTACCTATCCGTCGAATGCCTGGCCCAGGTTCCCTACCCCCTTTTTTTTGACCTTCTTTTGATCCGGCCGTCAATAAAACGATACTCCCATCCGTTTCATGTTTTCTTATCATATCTCTATCCCCAGTGTTGTTGTTGAGAGCGTACCCCACACTCAGGATGTTGTTCTAGGTTTTTCGGCCATAATAATCCTTCCAGTCCTTTTTTCTGACCATCATTTTAGGATTCTGCAGGGAGTGGGCGTTACGACTTTGCCTCCGCCGCCCATTTAGGCGGAACTCAAGGCTAGTTTTGTTGGAGTCCGTTGCTTTCCAACTTTTATTGACTAGTGCGGCTACCACTTTTTTCACTCACAAGTCGGCTCTGGCCTTTTGGCCCAAGCGGGGCCTTTTTGTTGACAGTTCGTCGCACCCCTTCGAGATTTTTTGTCCCCGTCGCGAGCCTCATTCTCCTCACACTCAACGCCTCCGCCATTCAACACATTGCCCGCCTCCTTCCGGGCTTCGCCCCTCCGGTCACATCAAACCCATTCCGCCTCCCCCTCGCGTCCCCGGAAAGAACGTAAGCTGCGCTTGCTTCCTTTTTCTTTGTTGGTCGGGGTGTGGGGTCCTTCAGTCGCCACGGTCGATGTTTGGCGCGTTTTGATCGGGGACGGCCGACGTTTTTTTCCCTTTTGAACCCTGTTACCTTTTTAGCTCTTTACTTACAGTGCTACTGACGATCCCCGGCTGAATGGCTATATCGCGTAGTGCCCTTTTTACGGTATGTAATTGAAGTAGCCTACTTTTCTTCCTACTTCTTTCCTTCGCCACCATTTCTCACTAACAGTTTCTTGGTGAGTTTGGGACGACGGTTTTTCCTCACCTGATCATGCTGAGCCTCAAGTCCTTCTTGTCCATTCATCTTTGCGCACTTTCTTGATTTGACGCCGGTTCCCTGATGAGTGAGCCGTCACGAATTCCCTCGTATTTGAATAGACATCGGAGCCCCTCGTTGCCTCAATCTTTCTCCTTGTTTGCCCATGACTCTCTTCCAAGGTTGCGATCTCGGGCCACTTCTTGGTTTCTTCTGTTGATGGTTCCTGCGATTGGAGTTCCTATGCCCTATTGCTTCCGATCCAGATTTTCCCTCCCCTCCTCGCAGGGTATCTCGTCGCCCTTCGCATTGGCCCCCAGAGCTTTTCACATGATGAGGCTCGCAGTCTACGCTATGTGGGGCGTTCTCCTGCGGCTTTGGCTTATCCCTGACGTGCCCAAACAGTTCCTGTTAGCCACCCTCTTTCTTCATCCCCCTTTACTCCTCCCCTCCTTTTCAACATTCTGCCGCCGCAGTGGAGAGTTTTCGTCCGCACGACGTCTCTTTCTGCAGGCTTACCCCGCGTCCTCTCCCTTAAAAATCCCCGAAGCCCGCAACAGTCCCCCTCCTGGCTTGGTGTATAGGGGCCCCAGGGTCACGTATTTACAGACCCTGTTAGGTAATACACTCCCCTCCCGACTCAATTTTTGAGAGTTCATCACTTCCGGCTTTCCGCCGCCCTGAAAGCAGCCGCCCCACGTCCACACGCTCCGCAGCAGGCCTCCTCCCCATTTGGTCCCGCTTCGCGAGCAGGGCGCCTCCAAACTTGATGCAAGCAACGCCGACCTTGTTTCGACCTTGACCCGTCCCCCTCCCCACAGGTCCTTTCGAATACCCGCCTTCACCCCATGGCATGTTGATTTATCCCGCCGCTCTTGTCCCAGGAAGGCCTTAAAAACTATACTACACAGTACGTACTGGCCTTCCCTAGACCCACTGCCTCGGTTTTCGTCTTGTTTCATCCCCCTCCTTTAGTTTCTTTAATTCTGTTTTCCCGGCCCCCCCCGAACGGCGTCAGCTTTTTGCGTAATATCACCCGCCCTCTATTCATTCGTTTTTTTTCTCTCATTCCGATTTCGATTAACTCCCTGCTTCCTCCAAGCGCCACGTCTTCCCCCCTTCCTCTAACTTTTTTGCGTTTCCTCTTTACTTTTCGGTGGAAGAATGCTTTAGTTGCGGTCGACGGAGGCCATGCCTTACCTGCGCCCTTCCATGTTTGTATTGCTTTTTGCTTCAGTCCCGTCTTAACGAGGAGCAAATCTTTATTATTGTACCTGCCAGAAAGTTGCAGCTTGTACCCGTCAACTCGGTTTTTCCCTATGTGCCCATCTCTCTTCCATGATCTCCTTTTTCTCATTTGAGCTCTTCTTTCTAAATTCCTTTCCGAGCTTCGATTTAGATTTCGGACTATCCCCACAGCTCCCGCTTTTGTGGCCAATACTTGTCCCCCTCTTCCCCTCGGCCCCCGATCCCGACCTTTTTTCAATGATTTGCCGCGCACTTTTTCGAGCGAATCGAAGAAGTCTAATTCTCCCCGTAGTCCGGCTTTTCCCCACAGCGGGCCGCTCCCAGTCCTTTCCCTCCCCCCCGCGAATTGGCCGATCTTTCTTCTACGTATGGCGGCCTTCCCTTGAAATCGCAAACTAGCCTGCCACATCACCCTAGTCACGCTGCATCGTTTCTATTCCGTTACCCCCCCTTACGCCTTTTTCTTTTCCCGAACTTCCCGTGCAAACTCCATTCTTTCTGACCCTACCCCCTGCCCACCACCCACTATACGCTTTTCTGAAACGTTCAGTCCTTTTTTTATTATCTTTGTTTTTCTTCTTTAAGTTTTTTTAGCTTGGAGATCAAAAAACCCCATTCATGGCAGTTTTTCGAGGGGGTATTTTTTCGGGCATGTTAATGAGGTTATGGATTTTTTTTTCCTCTCATCCACCGGTTGGTAGCCTGTCTTGCCACCCCCCCCGTTCGGAAGATCACGAGTTACCCTCCTCCCCCCTTTCCTTTGCGTGGCGCTGTCAATTAGTGAGAAGTTATGGTATTGTGAGTTACCTTCCCAAGCTCTCCCTGCTTTGATGTCCTTTTTCTTCCTTTTTTCGGGAGTCTTTTTTTCTCCATTCCCCCTTTTCTGAAGGGGGAAATACGTTCCCATGGTTCCCCCTATACCCCCGGCTGAGGGATTGTTCGTTTTTGTCCGGATTTAATTTGCTCCCCCCGTTACTTCAGCGGCCCCCTTCCCTTCCCTCCTTTTGTCAGGAGGATTGATTTTCACTGACTGCAGAATCTTCTTGAATTTTGTGCTTTTTTCATCTTGAAAGTCCTCCTCTGGTCGGCTTTCAGGAAATTCTTTGCCTGGCTGTCCTTACCCCTTCAATTCGTCCAAAACTCGTTATTCTTCCAGATTTCCCTTTTTCCTTTGCCCTTACTCTGGCCTCCCTTTTTTTGCCCTCCCGGGGTTAGCAGTCTCATCGAATCGCGGCAAGGTTTATGCCTCACTTAGAATCCCCTTTCCTGAGAACCTCTCCGACACCTGCGCCGAGAAAAAACCCCAGCCCAGGACGTCTTAGCGAGAGGACAATTTCCCCTTTTTCATAGGAGTTAAAGTCTGGTGGGCTTCTTTGAGTGACTCATACCTTCCATTATGGGCTTTCCTCTTTAAGGAATCTCTCCCTGGCAATCCTTTCCGGTTAGAAAAAAGAGTCCTCCTGCTCGAGCTGGCGAATCCGGATTTCAGCGGATGACCCAGATTCTCCCCCCTTTTCTTCCTAGTCGATCTTATGCTTTTTTTCCTTCCTCCGTTCGCACTCACCAGCTCTAGGGGCGAATTTGAGAAGATTTGGCGACCCTGACCTGGTGTGTTGCGCTACTAACTTTCCCCCCTCCCCCTCTTACCCCGCCCCCCACTCAGAGGAATAATCTCTCAAAGCTGACAACCTCTTTCAGCCCATCGCACTGTCCTTCACGGGTTTCCCTCGCTACCGTCACCGGAAGGGCCCGTGCACAGCCCCTCCTTCCGTCCCATTTATTCCAAGCAGCGGGCGAATTATCGACTTCTTCCTTCCTCCCTCCTCCCAACGTCTCACTCGGCCCGTTACTGGACCTCCTTTCCCCTCTGATCAGGGGGGGGATGATTTTCTCATGCTTCGCACAATGATCCATGCTCCCAGAGGTTGAGCTTTAAGCGGCTCTGAGGAGAATCAGATTCCGGATCTCCGGACCTTTTCCCTTTCACGCCCATGTCATCCCCTTCCGCTTAACAAACCCCCTCACCAAGCCCTTTTTTCAGCCCATTTTCTCCATTCCCATTCCATTGCCTTTCGTCCCCCACTACCTCCACCCCCCCATCCTTTGTGGATTCCCCATCCCCTATGATCCCCTTTGTCCCGCACTCCCCTGAGCGCCTTTTACCCGTCCGTTGAATTTGGAAGGTTTGTCCGCACCATCTCGATGACGATATTGCCTCCATCACCCCTCCTCTCCCAACTTGATAATCTCTCTTTCCTAATCAGTTTCTTTCTAGATTCACGCTCGTTGTTGGACCGTCTGTCATCGACCTAGCCTCTACCCCGCATTGACAACTGTTGCCTCTTCCAGGCCTCGTCGTCTCTTAATCTCCTTTCTTGTTTGTTGTCCCGATTACGCCTCATTTGGTCGGGGACTGATGGGAGGTTGGTTTCTGGGTTCCCCCAGGCCCCGGTCCTTGGCCCTTTTGTTAACAGTCTTGTCTTTTCTTCTTTTTTTTTTCCCATTTGGACGGTGGATTGAACAGTTTCCGCTTCCAGTTTTCTAGGTCTTCGAGCCGTCGAGAGCATTATTCCTCCCGCCCCCTCCCCCCCCCGTGACTCCCTCACCAACATATGTGCTCGATCTTTTGTTTTTTTTCCCTAGCCTTTTCCGTGTCTCCAGGAACGCCGTCCCCCCCAACCCCCCGATTTTAATCCCCAGATTCGCTTTTTTTTTAAAGCGCTTTTTTCCCGCCGTCCTCTGAGGCAGATTGCATTTTTTCGGAAAGGGTTTTAAGGCAAGTAACAGCAGGTATTAGTCCATCCTTTGAATCGGGCGTTTACCCTCCTCCTAGTAAGAACCGGCCTTCGCGAGGGTTCCCTGTCTTCTTTGACAGCCTTACAGCCGTTCTCTAGTGTGACATGGTTCCTTTGAGTAGACTTTTGAATTTAGATCTAGGTTTTGCATAGTGCCTAGATATCTCACGTCTAAGAGCTTAAAATCCCCTACCCCTCAATTGTTGGTGAGTTTTACGCCCTCTTTAGAATACGATCCCGCTGTCATGCCGCCGCGGTCCTGGCATGGTTCCTCTCTGAATTCTTTTTTTTGTCCGAAAGGGGATTCTGTGGGACGAAGCAGTCTCTACCCGCATCGCGCCAGCCCTACGCATTCTTTATTCGTTTGCTTTAACGAGGTCCCTCAGGTCTTGTGCCCTGCTACTCTTTTTTCCTTCTTTGGCGGGTAGCCTTTGCCTTTTCTTTTTACTCTCATTTTGGTCTTCTATGTAGGGCCAGCTCTTCTTGTCCTAAATAGAAGCTATTCTTTTTCAGGACTCTTAAGGGCTCCACGCTATGTCCCTTTTAATGATTGAGTTCTCTTGGGAGGTTTTCCAGCCTGCGGTGTTTTCTTCCCCAGCCGGCCAAAGTTTGGCGAGCTCCCGCGGGAATGAAGTCCGCTATGACCCAGCAATTCTCTTTCCACCCCACCCCTTCAGTGAGTCGGCTCATCGGACCGATCGTCTTTTTTTGCCAGCCACGCCCTCTCCGATTGGCCAACTCCCCATCATCCTCCGCTTTTTGTCTCTGTTGCTTGATTCCTATTAAAGAACCATCCCTCCTAATACAAGCCCCTTCCAATTTCTCGTCATCCGACTCCCCCCGGTGCGATTTTGCCTCAGACCCGACCCTTCTCTCTGTGCATAGACCCCCCTCCTGTTCAAAGGTCCTCTCTCTGTCGTCCTCACAATCAAACGTGTCTAAAGCCAATTGGGCAGCTCACACCCTTTGCCAGCGACCGAAATGCCATAACTCATGAACCGCCCGATTCCCCCCTGCCCTTTGCCCCCTTTTCTTTTTTCCCCCAGCGCTTGGTCAGTGAAAACCCTTCCCCCCTCCTACACGTTTTGAAGTCCGACTATACCCCAATTTCTGTAGAGTTGTGGGACTGGAATGGATCAGTCGAATGGTTCCAGGGTAAAGTGGTTCAGCCCCCCCCTGAAACCCCCTTGCTTCATCCCTTTTGTTGATATCACCCCTCCGAGTTCCTTTCCGGTGTTCTTCCCTTTTGCTTTTCTATTCACAGCTGTCCGTCTTAAGGTTGCCCCGGAGCACGTGCTTACCGGTCCCCTTTTTTTCTTTAACTCGGTGGTAAGCCTTCTTATCTATCTTGGATACTTTGCCAGAATTTTTTCAGTTTCTCCCTTACCCCCCTTTTTTTTGATTCTTGGTGGGGAAGCCAGGAAATTTTAGTGAGCATACCTTGCCTCTATTTACCGCCCGTCCGCTTATACCCACCCGCCTCGGTACTTTCTTGCCAGCGATTCTTCCCCCTTTCCTTTTTCCTTCATCCCCCCCTTGTTTTTTTTTCTCTTATATCATGGTCGCTAGCTTAACGGTCTTCTCTCCTTCCCTTCTTGATTCCGTATAATTAGCCCGTCTTTTTGTCCTTTCCTCCACTCTCCGACCCCTTCATCCGGCACCTGTTCTGCTTAACCTTTCATCCCTCTCGATCAGCTTTTCTTCGATTTTCCCGCGGGCCCGCCCGCCTTCCCCTTCCTTTCCCTCTCCTTGGTTCTCGCCTTAGAACCCTCCACTGCGCCTTCCCACTGAACGCATAGTCGGACTTGATCGTGGTTTACATTCCGTTCAAAAAGATCCTCCCTTTTTTCGTTTTGACATCCCCCCTTCCCTGGCCCTCCATTAGGGGCCTTCCCCTACCTTACCCCCCACTCTATTGTTATTATTGACTTCCCTTCCGTTTTTTTTTTAGGCTTCTTCTTCCCATGGACCAGTTTTGCCCCTCCAAAAATCAAACCTGCTCTTTGCCTTGGTAGAGTCTATTCGGAGGCGGTTATGTGATTTTCGGCCATTATGTAGATGATGCCCTTTTTTCTTTTTTTTTCTGGTCCCCTTTTCTTGATGCTCCCCCTTACTTTGATTCCCTCCCTGCGCCTCTTACCTTTGGACAACCAATTTCCAGGCGTGGAGATGACCATTTCTAGTCTAGTGGTGCTTGGCGTTTTTCCTTTTTTTCACAATCGCCCTTCTTGGCTCGTGGACGACTCTCTTCCTGGGTTGGGTTGGTACCCTTCCCCTTTTTTTTTATGTTCAAATTCCTTCCTTCCCCTCCCCCCTCCCCCTCCCAGGTTGCTTGATTCTTTTGCGACAGTTTGGATTCTTTGATTTTTCCCTGTCATTTAATCCCGTCCACTTAATTCTTTTTTACTCCGGTACGGAGTTGTCCTCCCCTTGACTTTATTCCTCCCTTTTATTTCCTTGAGGGCTTTTTTTTATTTCAGCCTCCTTTGCTTCAGTCCCGCTGGTGATGGCTTTAGATCACCACTGGTGGACTTGCTTTTCTTTAGACATCAGGCTTTTGACACCCTCCCCCCAACTGCTTTTTCTAAAATCATTGCCCTGCCGTCCTCCGGTTTTCGCAGGGTTATACGTTCTCACTCCCTTTTCCTTTCTCTCCCTCTTTTTCACTCCCTCCTCTGTCTACGCTCCCTCACCCGACCTCCTAACTGAACCTCCGCCGAGATCCCTGACCCAGAAGCTGATTCTGGCCCCCTGTTAATAGGAGTCGTAGTCGTCAGTGTTTCCTCAAGCATTGGCACCGTTTTTTTTCCGATTGAGTCCTTACGCTCTTCTTCTGGCTGTCTCCCTTTGACATCTAGGTACTAATGGGGAGCCTCACCAGCCCCGGTCTGGATAGCGATGGAATTTTTGCCCCTTCTTTTTTTGCTGCGATGAAAGTTCGCTGCCTTGCTGCAGATTTCACCTATTTCCCAGCGTTGCGTCACAAACCTCCCTCCGATGTTCGTGGAGCCTGGCAAGCGGGTCACTCGTTCGACATTTTTCAGTTCTCTCTTCTTTCCGGAAGCACCTGGCCTCCCCCCTACTTTCCCTCTCATCGACTGAGTGAACCATACGTACCCGTCATTGTATCCCCTGCCGGACACTTGCAAAAGACCCCCCGCTGTATCTCCCCTACTTCTGGAAAGCCGCCTTTCCTTACATGGGGTTTAATCTTCCCCCTTTGCACTTTCCAGCCCCCTAGAAGCGGGCGCTCTCCTTGTGTCGTTTCAAATGCGGACATGGCCGTCCCCCCTTCCCGAACACCACCTTCAAGTCGGCGTTTGTCAGCCACTCGAGCGCCCGATTCTTTTGTCCTGCTCTTCGTTTTCCAGAGGATTCCGGCATATATACCAGAGTTTTTCCCCTGATTTTTTTCTGAGTCTCTTGTTCGTTTCTGGAGGAGAATAAGTTCTAAGACTTGACTCAGAACTATATTTAAAGGGCATTGACCTGCAGGCCCTCTTTCCCCACAGGACCCCCCTCAAGACCGATGTTAAGGAGAACCTATTTCGTTCCGTCCCCCTAGACCGGCCTAACCTTTTCTTCTTTTTCCCGCAGCACGACCCCCCTCCCTCGCCTTTTCCTTTCCCTTCCCCCTTCCGGCTTAGGAACTTTGTAAACCCCCTCCCATGTCTTTCCAGAGCCGTATTTTTGAACTGTCCTAACACGTTTCTTTTCTGACCTATTCTTACATCCGCTTCCAGGACCGCAATCCCCCGCTGACCCCCCCTTGTCCTTTACCTCTCTTTTCTCATTTTGTTTCGTATACTCTTCTCCCCAGCCCCGGACGTTTTCTGTTTGGCCTTTGAATCTGAAATTCATCTTCAGGACCGTTTGCTTTTTTTCCGCAGTTCCGTACCTCGTCAGGCCTGAGGCCTTACGACTCCTTTCCCTCCCCTGAGGGGGTCAGTAACAGGTTCTTGTTACGTTGGAGCCCGGTGTCCTTGTCCCACGAGCAAAGGTCAGCCGGTTTGAGCCCCTGGTTGCTGGAACAGCGGGAATTGAAGGCCCGTTTTGGCCCCGCTGACCCGCTGACCCCAACGTTTTCTCCACCCCCTAATGATCTGCTGCGATCCTTCCTCCTTCTCCCTTCTCTGCCACGTTCCACCAGATTCCCTCCAAACCCATTCTTGAGCCTGGCGCCAGTTTTTTTTTCGCCTAATTTCCAATCCCCCCACCTACAGCGCTTGTTCTTAGTTTCCCAGGCTCGCCGTCCGATTTGCTTTTTTTTTTCTCCTTTGTGTTTCCTTTCCATGTTTACCTCCACTCGCCGGTCGTTTCTCCCTTCCCGCTGGCGTGCATGGGCTTTTACTGAAGTTCTCCGTTGCTGCCTCTCCCGGTTACCTGTAACGACAGTTGTCCTCTTTTCACGACCCTTTTGACAGGTTCTTCCTTTTCTCTTCTCCCGCGTGAGGAGGTTGTGCAAGTACGGGGTCTTTAAGAGACAGCGCTTCAAGGTCGTTTGCCTTTTTCTCAACATTCGCCCCGCACCTCTTTTCTTTTTTTTGATCCCCCTCGTTCTTTCTTCGCCCCCTATCCAAGCATGAGCGAAGGTCCCGACTTTTATCTCGTCCGTTTCTCCCTGCCATGAGGAGCAATTCTGACTCTGTTTACTTTGCACCGAACGTTATGGTCCCTCCCAGTCCGACCTCGTCCTTCCCTTCCTCGCACCTTTGCCCGCTTTCTCCTCCCCTTGTTTTTTACCGCCACCCGTTAGGTCACTACGAGCCCCTCGTTTCACACGCTACGTTTGTAAGGTTTTGGCGTTTGTTTCTTCCCTCTTTTCCTTTTGGTGGATTTTTTGGTGATGTTTTCCTTGATACCCTAGCATTTTGACATCGCCCCTAAGCAGGGTTTGAACCCTTTCTCCCCAGCCATACTTAGGCCCTTCTCCCGGGTCCATGCCATGAACTTCTCCTCTTTTTTTGTTGTTCCAGCATGCCACAGCAGCCCCGTTTTTTCCTAGCCGCTCCATCTTCCTTAAGTTCCCTCGCAGTTTCATGCCCCCTTTAGTCCACTCTCCTTCCCGTGTTGGAAGAGGCGCATCCACGCCCTCCTTCCCTCTTCGTTTTGGCTCTTACGTAACGCGGAAAGTCGAACCAGGAAACAATCCTCCCTCCCCCTGATAAAGTGCCTCCCGCGTGTTTATAGGTTCACCTTTCGAAAATCCCTTTCCCCTTTAAACTGAAGGCCGTCTCCCCCTTTCACTCTCCCCCTTGATGGCGATTCGTTGTTCGTCAGAAACGAACACCCCCCCCCTCTCAAAATTGCCAGTTAAAGGTGTAGCGGAACCCGGCGCCCTTGCTTCCCCAACCCTTTCCCCTTTAAGTCCCCCTGTTTGCCCTCTTTCCACACCGGACCCCTTCTTTGCCGCAGCGACGAACCCCATTACCTGACAGTACGCAGAGACTTACCATCTCCCTCTTTTTTCTCTTTTTGGCTCCCTCCCTCTTTGTAGTTTCCTAAAACAGCCTATCTAACCCGTCACGGGGCCATACAACCTCTCTATTTTTGTTGTTATTTGATCTCCCCCCCGGTCATCCCCCCTCCTTTGTTTGTCTTTTCAGTGTTTGTTCCCTCCCACCCCCCCCTCCCCTCGTTCGCGGGTGCGTATAGCCACGATTCTTGCTTACGTCCTATTGCCGGGGCATTTGTCCTGATTTCTCTTAACATCCGCCTACGTTAAGCGCCCCGATTCCCCCCTGAACCGTGTCGCGGGCTTTTCCGCTTGGAATAGACAGCGTTTTTTACCACCTCTCGAGCGCGGCATTCCCTGACGCTCCCTTTTCCTCCCCGCTTTGGCTTCGGCTCTTTTTTTTTCATCCAGGAACTTACCTCGTTAGTTCAATACGGTTTTCTCTAATTTGCAATCAAGCCAGTGTTTCAGCGTGTATTCCTCTCCCGGAACATATGTACGATGCCCACGGCTTCCTGATCCTCACCCCCTTTTTTTTTTTGCTCTCTCTCATGGATCCTCCCTTTGCCCCACTTTCGATGGTCGAAGGTCTTATCTTCACACTTGCCCCGTGTGAGTACCATACTCTCCCCTGTCTTTTCCTCCCCCCCTCCGAAATGTCCCTCCCAATCACAACCTCTTTTCGCGCAACTGTTTCTCTTTATTCTCAGAAGTATACAGGTCCTTTCTTCGTGTTTGTTTCCCTCGTTCTTCCACGGCGGCCCTAGTCCCAGCGGGTTGCCCTCGTCCCTTGCTTTCTATCCTTGGCGTTACTTGTCTCTCCATTTCCTCCCCATTCGCCGCCCAATGACCCTTTAGGCGTTTATCCTGTCAAGAGCCTCACCCTCTGTCCTTCCCGTTTGTTTCTTCCCCCCGACACCCTTCAATGCCCCCCCTTTCATTCGGTCTGACCTGCCTCCAGTCAAAAAAAATCTACGATTATTGTTCGACTTCCAGTTCTTAGTTTAGTATAGGATGTTTAGCTTCCCCGGCTCCCGGCTGTTATACCCCCCCCCCCCAAGGCCCACCTTCGATTTGCTTCGGCTGGAGTTCATGATTTTATTTTTGGCATATGTAGCTGCTGCACTTGGAGGTGTGGTTTCCTTGTCCCTCCCCCCCAAAACACCACCCCCCTTGCTTGCAATTTAGAATGTAGCTCCCTTCTCCTTCATCGGACCCACCTTGCCCTTATTAGTGGTGATGCCACCCCATGAGAGTGTTGGGGATCGTTCTGCGTTTTCAACTTTTGGGGCTCTTGATGTTGGTATTTTCTTTTTCTTGCGGCGGTGCTTGGTCTTTTCTCCCCCTTAGAAGTATTTTTTTCCCCCTTGCCTCCCCTTTCCCTATACACAGCGTCCTGTGGTCTGCTGTTTAGCCGTTTTTTCTTCTCATTTAATTATCCATTTGCTCCCCTTGCCCTGAACTCTCCTAGGGCATTTTGATTTCCCCCTCACTTACTTTTTTCTGCCCGTGACTTGATAATTGTGGGAGGGCAAATGCGCGGCTCTCCCGTCCTTGGAGAGTCTTCCATCAACTTGTGTCGGCTTTCGAACTCCCCTCCCGTTAACCGCCCCAAATTCTCCATTATGATGCCTCCCCCCATTGGCCCATTCGTCCGTCTTTCTTTCCCGGTTCCCTCCTCCATTCTACTCGCTTCGATGTCAGAAGGCTTCTTTGCCTATCTCAACGCGTCCTCCTGCAAGTCGCTGATTCCCCTCCCCTCCTTTCCACGAAGCTATGGTCCTTCCCTTTTCGGAGTTTCCGTCGTGGGTGCCAAAAGTGGAGAAACCCCAGACCTTTCAATGTGTGTTGATTTCGAGTAACGCTTTTTCCCTTTTTCTTCTCCTGGACACTTCGCCTCGTCGACACCAGGAGTCCGCAAGGTTTTCGAGAGCTTTTGCCCGGCTTGATTGCTGACATCGGCCCTGCTCAGACGATGACCTCACGCGTCTTCCCCACCCTTTCCAACCAGTCTTTTTGGAGTCTGTTGGCGAATCTTTCCTGCTACCTGAACGGCTTGCGCCATATCAAGGAAAGAAAGTACTCACAGCTTTCCCTCTCCTCCTCTCCATCTCCCCTGAACCCGTAATGTCCCCTTTTCCCCGGCCCCTTTCCTGTCCATCGGCTCCCCCCCATGTCCTTTTCAGCGGTCGGTCGTGGGACAAGCTACGGAATTCGGACGTCAGCCCGGCTTTGCAGTCATAATTCCCTTTCTGTCCATGGACATGGCGAAACCCCCCCTCAAACTCGTCGCATTTCGGAGGTGGGAACGCTGTCACTCCTGATTCGCAGGAATCTTTTCAGTTCGTTTCTCCCTTCCTTGTCTCCCCCCGATAGACCTAAAGATTAGTCGTTCCGTTTGGAGTGTTGGAATAAGGCTCGCCGGCTCGCAGACATCTAGTCCGTGGACGAAACAACGGTCAGCCCCTTCCCCTTCCCCCCAACCCTGCCTTTTTTTTTTCCTCTGCTTGTCATCTGTGGTGTTGTGGCGGCCGCAGCGGGCCATAACTGTGCTCGTGTTTCTCTTCCCCCCTCTCCCCCACCCCCCCTTTTTTCATTTCCGCCCCGGCGCTTTTCAAGTCGGGCAATGCCCCCCCCTAGCGGAATTGTACCCTTAGATTCGAATGACTTTTTGGAGGTTTCCTCGGTTTGATGACTTCTTTCGCCTCCCCCACCCCCCCCCTATATTCCAACATC
>Ga0179593_1629474_pt1 | contig 15921 bp, 24 predicted proteins | sample CZODoug2_1_08_16_FD_185931 | JGI IMG/M metagenome (GOLD analysis project Ga0179593, IMG submission 185931) | Vadose zone soil fungal communities from Angelo Coast Range Reserve, California, USA - CZODoug2_1_08_16fungal (PacBio error correction) | ecosystem: Environmental > Terrestrial > Soil >... | reverse complement strand
TGTTCTTTTTTTTTTTTTCGTTTGCTCAAGCTTTCCCAATCGCCGTGTGAGTTGACGAAGTATCTTCTCCCTTTTTTCAAAGAGCCTTTGGGCTGGTGAGACAAGCCGAGTTCAATTCCTCTGGCGCGACCTTTAAGGGTGCGTCAATCGTTGGTCCTCTTTTTCAGCAAATTTCCTGCTTCCGATCAGTCCCCTCTTTCACCTATTGTCTTTTCCTTTGTGGCACGGTCGATCCCATTTGATTAGCGTTTTCCCCTCGAATTTTTTTCCCCGTGGACCAGGTGTTTTTTTAATCCTTTTTCCCCCTTCCCTTTTTTTTCCACTTCCTCCGGAGATTTAACACATTGAGGCCTCTTGCGAGTCCCCGGAACCCCTCCACTATAAAAATGGACCCCCTCGTCTGATTTTTCCCTTCTCTGTTCCCTGTCCGTCCCCTTCGAGCTTTCTAACGTTTTTTCTTCCCCCCTCCCCCCTGATGTCCTTTTCTTCCCGTGGTTCTATATTCTTTTTCATCACGGACCTCCCCCGGAGGATTCCGGTCGGATCAGATGTTTTGCCTTTTCGTTCGCGGTGTTGTTGCAGTCTTTTCCCCCAACGCTCCCGGATTTGCCTGGTTACTAACCTACTACCCCCCCGTTCCCCCCCATTTTTTTATTATGAGGCTGATACCCCATCGTGCGGAACATGTATCTTTTCCCTTCCACCTGAGTTTCTGGTCCCCCTTTTCTCCCCTAAAAGCGGTCTTGATCCTCTTTTCTTTCGGAGCTTCTTTTTTCCCCTCCTGGGTGGCATAGTGAACTGGTTTTTCTAGCTATGGGGAACGGCTCTTTTCTTTTCCCCTTTTTTCCTGGAATCAAACGGTCCCTCCCCACGACCCTTTCTCCGCAGAGTATGACCCGTTTTGTCTCAATTGTCCTTTTTCCTTTTTGTTTATTTTTCTCTTCCCAAATACAATGGTGTGACCCCCTCGCTAGCGTTTCCCATTTTATGGATCAGAGACAGCCCTGACGTGGTTCTCCTCAACCCTTTTGGACCAGAATCTCCTTTCCCCCTCCTCCGTTGGGTTCTTCTGATTATTTCCAATATTTTCGATGAGAAAAACCACAGCTGCTTTTTCGCTTTTTTTTCATATTTTCCCTGATGGGACTTACCGGCTCTCCTTCTTTTCACACAATTTTTGAGTTTTCGCCCTCCCCCCCCATAAACCCCCCCGGAGAGTAAAGCATCTCCCCAGCGGTGTATACTCGGTATTTCCCGATGAATTGGCTTCTTTTGATCCATTCTTCCCGGTCCCCCCCCCCCAAAAACGGCGCCCAGACGCGATCTTTTTTAGGCCCCCTTCCTTTCTTCCTCCTTTCTTCCGGGCCCTCTTTTTTCCCCAAGACCTTTGATGGGATTGGACTTTTCAGCCCCTCTGATGAAACGTCTTTGCGGACATGTCTACTCTTGGTTAGAAGCCTCCCCTCCCTTTTTTGAGTTAGTAGGTTCGTCACCCCCCCTTTCTTCTTCAGCGTTGGCGATGTGTTTTCGACGGTTTTCCGTCCTCCCCCTAGATTTCCCCTTTTTGTTTATTTCGCCGCTTGGACAATCGCCAACGCCCCAACGCCAAACCCCCACTTAAAACCAACAACAACCACACAACTTATCCACAAACCCAAACACCCCCGACCACCCCCCCCACTTCCCGAGCCCTTTTTTCTTCTTCTTACGGAGGGCCCCTCAAAGCACATCAGGCAGGGTGGAACATCCGATGATTAGAAACCCTCTTTTTTTTTTTTCCAGGTTTTTTCCTGTCTGTTGTTTTTCCTTCCCCACCAGGAGTGACAATTCAACCAATGAACTTTTTCTAGTTCTTCCCGGCCCCGATTATGGCACCTGGGCCTTCCGATACATCATGACATTCCGATTTTCCCCTCCTAACATTTTTCTCCGAAAGGGGCCCCCTCCATAGGTTGACCACCTGTTTTCCTTGAGCTTTTTGCCGCTTGAAACTTGGCTGAATCATATTTCTTCCCTCCCAATGGTTCCCCCCCGAGAACCATTGGAATGACACTCGGGAGGGTCTGTTGTGGGGTCCTTTCACACAGCCCCCCCCATTTCAGGAGTGATGTTTCTCTCCGGCTCCCGGCGCTTTTTTTTCCCCCCTCTTTAGGAAAGAATGCGGAGCCCCTTCCCTTTTGAACAAACTCCTCCCTGCAGAAGAAGCTCGGTTCCCCCGCAATCGACTCCTTAGGAAACCATACCCAGTCCGTCCTTCTTCTCTCTGCAGTAACTTCCTCAACGAGCTGATTCTTCCATGACACTAACTCGCACCTTTCCCAAGCGCTTCCCTCGATTTTTTTCTGGCCGGCTTCGATCACCTTTCCAAGGAGAAGCTCCCTCCTTGAGTGAATTTTCAAAGTCCCCCACCTTTTTAGGGACTTCGCCCTCCCGATTTCTTCCCCTTTCAGAAACAGAAGCAGAACCTTTTCTGCAGGACCCTTTCCTGTGTAAGAAACGTTAAGCTCTACTCCTCACGCCGACCAGTTACTTCCTTTTCCCTTCTCCAAGGGTTTTTCCCCTCCTTGACCGGAAAGGACCCTGGAAGAATCCCTCTCTCTGCCAAACGACCTCTTATTCTTTCCGCTGGAAGTCCCTGACCGGAAAACCTTCCCCCCTTCTAAAACGGTTTTTTTGCGCCCTTCTGAGAGGGCCTCCCGGGGAAATGTTCTTTTTCTTGTTTCTGGGAAGTCCCCGGATTGCAGGCGCGCACCTTTCCTTCTTCCCTGACTCCTCCTCCCCTCCCAGGGAGGAGCTACAGTTTTCCGGGTAGAAGACTTCCGTACCGATGCCAGCTTCTCCCACCCTCCAACCCGCATTTTTAAAGGCACGCGCACTCCCTCTGTTCATAACGTTTTTCGAGCTTTGGTTTACCCGTCTTTTTGACGACCCCCTTCAGGATGGGCAGACGACCCCCCTTCATGACGGTGCGCAGCCCAGAGGGTCCCGACCTGTCTCTTCCCTAAGACTTTCAGTCCGTCTGTTAATAGGTTTACTTTCATAAGGCTCCTATGTGAGACCCAAGTACCCCCCCCAATCGAGGAGGGGCGCGTCTTTTTTCAAGCTCAGGGATTTTCCTTCCGCCCCTGTGAAACGGCCGCCCCTTACCTGGGGGGATTCCCCTATTCGCGTTCTTTGGAGCCGCTTTTCTTTGTAAGCTACTCATTAGGCCCTTTTTTCCCCAAGTCAGCAACATTTTTTTCTATTGCACTTCTTAACTGTTTTCCCCCAACACTCCCTTAAATCGCGGCAAGGGGTTTTTGGATCTTTTTCCCCCTTCTCTCGGTCTAGTAGTGCTCTCCTAACATAGCCCTTTTTTCGCCCAATTTTTCAATCGGGGCCCCCGTCCACTCTTCAAAAATCCTTCCTGCTTTTCATTGCGCAAACTTGAGCTGCGCCCCACTCCCCTTCCCGTTTTGTAGCTGAATTTGGTTTTTTGTAAAACCCCTTTTTGATTGTACAAACTCCCCTCTTGGAGGGCCCACTTCTTTTCATGACGGAACGATGCTTTCCCGTGTTGTGTTTTAATTTTCCCCTCTTTTTTTGAAAAAAACCCTTTTTTTCTTGAAAACAATAAACTTGTTCTTCCCCCAAAGCCCCGAGTGGTCTCCTTTGTTTAGGTCCTTCGAGGTATCTTTTATTCCTTTCGTGTGACTTTTCTGCTGGCCCTTTTTTCCGTTCCCGCCGCATTCTTGAGGAAGGTAATTGACCTAGTGATCGTTTTTTTTTGTTCCCGATTCCGGTTTTGAACGAGGGCGGGTTTCCCCCTCGTTAGGGGTCCCTTCGACCCGGTTTTCTACGAATTGATTTTTTTTCCCGGATACGATTGAAAACGACGATCGCTAAAACCACCCAAACGACGTTTGGTTGGGATAGATTCCCCTTTCCTCCCCTCTTTTGTTTGGCTGCTGAAAGAATTTGTCGACCTTTTTTATCGCCCATTGATCCTCTTCCCCGACTGACCGCTCCAATTTGAGGGTGTTTCCATTTTTTTTCTTGGAAACTTGTTAGGCAACTTTTTTTCCTTAGGGGTCGGCTTCCGAAATTAGGGGTTTCTGGTCATTTGTTCTTTTTTCAAGGGGATGGGACGTCTTTCCCTCCCCCCCTTTTCTTTGCATTTTCCTCTTTTCTTTCGAGAAAAACTTTTTCTTTTTTTTCCGGAGTCTTGTAAAAGGCCACGTTTTCTTTCTTGCCGAGTTCCAGCTCAGTTGCTGGGGCTTGTCTTCTTTTCTTGCCGGGATTTGCCCCCGCATGCTATCTAGCAAGACTTTTCGTTTTTCTTTTCGTGTGAAACCCCTTCGATATTTTTCATTTGCTCTTTTGCTTCTGGAGTGTTAGCACTGGTTTTGACCAATTGACGGATGCTTCTTTCTAAATTTTTTTTCCCCAAGGTTTAAGCCCCAAAAAAGCTGTTTTTTAAAAAAATCTTGACTGCAACGGCGTTTAGACGTTCCCCCTTTTTGCTTTGACTTCCGCGTCCACGCCCCCCTCCCTCACCACACAGCAGGGGGCAAATCCTCCCTTTCAAGCGTCTCCTCCCCGACCGCCTTTTTTTTTTCCCTTGGCGCTCCGATTTTTTTCCTCACGAGATCCCCGCGTTTCCACTGCCCGAAGTTCGTTACCCCATCCTTTCTGGAATACTCCCTCGCTGTTTTTTTTTTGAAAAGGCATTAAATATCCTTTCTATCTTCTGCCCCCCCCCCCCCTTCATCTTAAGAACCAACATGTTGACAGCCCCAAAAGTGCTTTCCCCTCCCTGACCCCCTCGAAACGGACAAGGCCACCCCCCCCCCAGTGATATTGCAGCCCCATTTCCCCGATGCCGTGTGTGCGGATCTCAAATCCGGACTTTCGTAGAACAGAAGATCGCTTTTTCTTTTCTGCTTCCCACCAAGGGTTTTCCTTTTTTTCTTTTTATTTCTACTCCTCGTTTCTTTTCGGGGAGATCTGTCCGGGCCAGTAACCTTTTTTCTTCTTCCCCCCGCGATCTGTGTTCTCCGGAGTCGGATTTTCTCACGCCTTTGTCATAGGAATTTTCGTGTTCTCCTTTTTCCTGCACTGGCAACCCTTGCTGTATATTTGTCTGGCGCGCCTTTTTATTCCCGTTGGCGGTGCTCTATCTTTCCTTTTTATTTGCCCCGGAATTTTTTTGCTTTCCCTTTTCCTTTTTCCTGTAGGCCGCAACTTCCCCGAAACGGCTGGCGTTTTTTCGTGGAAAGCCCGCCGTCGTTTTCGGTGAAATAGTAGAGCAGTTTTGTTTCCTTTCGGTTCTTTTCGGGAGCCGTCCTCCTGAACTCGTGTTCGCTTTGAACGGTTGATGTCTTTCCTTCTTGCCACGCGTTCCGGCACTATTTTTTAGAGCGACCTTTTCTTCTGGGCTCCCCTTTTCCTCCCGTCGCATCCGCAATTTCCACCCCTCAATTACACAGGAGCACTCCCTCCCAACAATTTCTTTTGGTACTTTTTTCACCCCCTTTTTTTAAAACACCCCCCCCCCAAAAACCCCCCCCCCCCCCCACCCCCCCCCCTCCCCCCCCCCCCCCCCCCCACCCCACCCCCCCCCCCCCCCCCCCCCCCCCCCCCCCCCCCCCCCCCCCCCCCCCCCCCCTTTTTTTTCCCCATGTCCTTGTCCCTTCCTTAGCATTCGTGCTAACGGACTCTGCAAAGGGGGGCTCCCCTCAAAACCCCTTTCTCCCTTGGAACTACCCTGAAAACCCTTTTGCGCTCCCCCTCCCGCGGCCATTTGAGTTTCAGGGTCACTCCGTCGATACGGCAGCCCCCTCCTTTCCTGATCTGTTATTGTTTTCCCCCCCAGGGAAAATTAAAAGGACCCTCCTTTTCCGGGACCCTTCCCCTCGCACCTTTGGCGAAACGTCCTCACATTTTGCCTGCTCAACATTTTCTTCCTTTCTTTCTTCGGGATAAGCCGCCTTTTCCCGGCGGGTCCGTCCCCCACCCCCCCCAACCAACAAGGGCGACTGTCTTTCTGGCGCCTTTTTTCTCCCGATCAGTAGTTCAAACGCCCCTCCAAAAATCAATTCGTACTCCGAAGGTTCCCTAACTGTCCGACACCTGCTCGGGCTAGGCCACCCCTGTTTTTCCTTTGGCAAAGATCCCCTCTCCCTGGTTCAGATGACCTTTTCTGAACTGACCTTTTCAGGCCGGCCCGGCCCATTCCCCTGAAAGTAAACAGTCCTTTAATAACCTCCTGAAAAAACAACAGACCCCTTGCGCGCAAGTCTTTTTCCCAATTCTTGCAACCAAGTATTTTTTCCCCCATCATTGACTTTACCCCCCCCTTGAGCATCGTCCCCTCCTCACATTTTTAAAGGATTTTTTTTACCCCCAAATCATCCCCGGAAAGCAGTTGGGGCGGCCTATACATTGAGAACAGGCATATCGTTCTCCTTTTTGCTGTGGCCCATTTTTCTTTCCATGGGAGGAAAAGCCTGTGCGATTTCTGCGTTTTTTTGTTCGATCCAATCCCTTTCAAACGCCCCCCCCCCCCCCTCCGGGACAACCCCCCTCCCTCTGAAGCGATTGTGGGAGTTTGCCCCACTTTTCCTTGCACAATTCCTGTCCGTGAAAATTCCCCCTTGCTGATGTCCCCTTTTCCAAAGCTCAGGTCAAGCAATTGCTTACAGGCCGCCCTTTTTTTCTACCAAACCCCCTCCTCCTCAAGCGGACGTCGCCCCCCCCTTCTTTTTAGGCGTCCAAATGGTTCCTTTTTCTCTTTTTTTTCAGGGGCTTGTAACTACATCCCTGAGCTGACCCTCCTTCCCTGCCCACATCTTTTCTCCATCTTTTCGTCCGGCACCAACATATGAACCCTCCCCCTCATCCCTCGTAGGGGTTGTGCAGACATGTTCTGGTTTTCCCTTTCTGGGCTTTTCCTCCCTTCATAAACACGAGTCTGTTTTTCCCGGGACCTGTTTTCCCCAGCAAAGGGTAAACCACCCGCGCATCGGCGGGAGAAAACCTCGCAGTTGGCGTTTCAGGCTGGTGGATTTTAGTTTTTTTCCCCAAGAGCATGGCCTCCGGTAACTCCTCCTCTTCGATCCTATTCCTCCCCTGGCAAGTTTTTTCTTTCTCGGTGGCCCCAAAAACGGTCATTGCGCGCCCTGGCCCCTTCCCCCCCCCCTAAAAATTCATTTTTTTTTTTTCCCACATTACGGCGTGGATGCCCTCCCTTTTTACATATGTTCGTTCTCTTTCCAGCTGAACTGCTGAACGTCTGCACTCCGCGGGGATTATTCACGGTAATTTTTCCCCCCCCCCCCTTCTGGCCCGGTAATCGTTCCAAAGGCGGACCCTTTGATCGCGGATCTTTGCCGCTGTTCACGTGCTTTCTGCCCCATTCCTTCCTTGAGCGCTGGTTTCTCTCTTGTTCGTTTTTTTTCCTGTTCGGCACCCACCCTTCGTTTCGCGTATTCTTTTCCCTTTGTCTGGCTGGTACAAGAAATCGGTTGGGTTCGCCTTTGGCCGCCCCGTCCTCCAGATATTTGATTCGTCCCGATCGATGGTCACCTCGCTCGGCAGGCTGAGCTCCCGTAGTTCCTCGAATCGGCTGCTTTTCATTTGAGGACCTAGAGCAGCAGATTCTGGACTGGTATTGTTCATCTCGTGTTTCAGATTACCACCCTTTTTTTCCCCAGGTTCTCTTTTCCTTTCTGGCGCTTCCGTTAGTTTTTTTCTCCCTTGTTCCCAATTTTTTCGTTGTTCAGGTAATGCCGCCGCAGAAAAGGCCATCCCCCGTTGTACTGTTTTTCGTGGAAATCTCCCCCCCGCAGAGTCATTTCCTCGGCCGCCGCAGTTTTTTCCAGGTTGCGAATCCTTCCCTTCCCCAGCAACCCCTTGGATTCAACAACTCCCCAGGTTCCCCCCCCCCCTTTTTTTCCATCGCCCCGTTCGGATTATAAAATGATCTCTTTCCTTCCCCATGTCTCGTAACGTTTTCTTTCTCACATCTTTTTTTTCAATGCACAGGATCCGTTCATCAGTTGAGTTTGTCTCTTTTTCATTCGACCCGTTACCCCCCCCAGACCTATCCCTTTTCTTGCAACCCCAGATTTTCCCTCCCTCCTTTCCTCCACCCTGCTGAATTGCTGTCTGGCCAGTGTCTATATTTTTCCTCTTGAGGGATTTCCCTTTTTAAATAACGGGAGGTCCTTCCTATGCTTAGTAGTCCCCTTTTTGACCGTCTTTCATCAGCCAACCCTTCCCGTCCGATTTGCCTTTTTCCCCCTCCCCTAACTCACTTCCTTTTTCCATGGCGGCTGCTACCATCCCCTTCCCCTGCCAGGGCGTCCCCTTCTTTTTTTTTCGCAAACATTCGCCTCCCATTTTCCAGAAAAGGCTTGATCCTTTTCTTTTCCGGCACCCCGCGCATCGGCCCGAATTGGTTTCCCCCCTAAAACTGGGACTTTTTGTGCGGCTCTTTTCGGTGTACGGGAGCCTTTCACAGGTTTTTTTTTTCCCCCCAACGACGTCCCCCCCAACATTCGTCCCTTTTTCCCCCGCTGGTCTCGATGGTTTAAGATATCCTTTTTATGGTTCCAAAGCAAACCGCCCGGGCGCTCTTTCTCTTTCCCCAGCGGAAATCTGAGGAGCGCCAGCTCTTTTTTTTCTAGAAAACCCCCCCACAAGACCCCCCCCCCTTTCCAGTTGTTGTTTTTTCTTCCTGAGGATTTATGGTAAAAAATATCCTAGAAACCCCCTTGAGGCTCTCGCTGGAAAACGTCTTTTGCTAGAAGGCCTCACAACCATTTTACCTTTACCCCCCCAGAAACCTGAGGTAGGAGCGTACTCCCCTTCAGAGTTTGTTAATCCCTCGGCATTTTTTTTTTCGGTTTTTTTCCTTGCGGTTTTCCGTTTTTGTTGATCCATTGCGTCCCCCCCCCCCACCGAAAATTTTTCTGAGACGCTGCTCAGTTCGCTCCCCCCCATTTCGTTTTAAGATGAGCTTCCGGGCCCGCGGTTATCAAGACCTTTTGATGGTGACTTTATCGACGAAATGTTCCCCCTGCGGGATGGTAACTTTTTTTTTTTGCTTCCCCATTTCTCACGATGTTTCCGCCGCTCCCTTTGGAAGGTGAGTACAGTAGCCTTCCCCCCCCCCGCACAAAATCGATGTGCCTTTTTCCGACTTTCAGCCGGTCCCCCCAAAGCTACTAAGCCTTCTTTTTTCCCTCCTTATTCCTCCGGGTATTCGTTGATTGACAATCCCCTCCCCCCCGAGAATTTTCCCTCACGGGAGCCCAATCCTTTTTTAGGGGGTGGACCTCCTTTTTTTTCTTTTTTTTTTTTTTTTTGTGGGTGAAAGCTCTTTTTTCTTTTTTTTTGTTATTAAGGGGCTCCGGTCTTTTTTTTCCCCGTGTCTCGAACGAGCCCCTCCCCCTGCAATCACGGACGTTGGAATTTGCGTTTCTGGTACGGAAGGACCCAAACGATACTTTTTTTTTCCCCTGGGCCACGGTACTAGCCATGACCCCCATCCCCTTGCTTCTTTAACTTTATGATCGACCCCTTCTTCCCCCGGGCCATCTTGACAAACATGGTTTTCTTGGCTTTTTTTCCCTGCTGTCCCTTTGCTGAAATCATTTTTCATTCGGGAAAACCTCCTCCCCCCCCTCTCGGCCAAGAGGGCCATGCCCTCAGGCCGTAAAGCTCTTTCCCACCCCAAATCCACCACACTTTAGAAGGTGCTTCCCCTAATCGGTTCGGCCTTTTAAACATACCCCCCCCCCCGTTTATTGGGACACGGGAGCTTTTTTTTTCCTGGTGAAACTTTCGTTCCGCAACCTTTCTTCCCCCCCCCCCCACGTCTTACGCTGACTTTTTTCCTCCTGTGCTCGGGGTGGTTAATCGACCTTCCCGAGTCCCCCCCCTTCCTGAATTTTCTCTCCTTCAGTTCATTTTCCCTGAGATTCTTCCTTCCCCCTTTAGCCAAAATCCTGCAGGTTCCGGCGGTATGGCCCCCCTCTCCCTTTTGCTCTTCCCTTGGTGGCCTCTGGCGCAAACTTTCTCAGCCTCCTTTTGCCTGAATACCCCCCCCCGGTGCAACATTTTTTTCTCCCCTTTTTTCCCCGCCGTCCCTCTCGGTGCCGAACTTAACGAACATCTCGTCCCAGCGCCAATAATTCATCGCCTTTTGGCCCTTTCCGTCAGTGCGGGCTCAGCTGCTTCCCCCTCACTCTTTGTTCTTTGGCTCACAAGTCAATGACCCCCGGCCCTCCCTCCTTTACCGGGAAAACCCCATCCCTCCCTGCAGGGTGTTTTCCCTAAAGTTCAAGCCCTTTTTTTTTTGAAAACCCCCTTCTCTAAAACATATTGTTTTTTTGCGGCCGGCTTTCCGCCGTAAAAGGGCACTGTCCTTTTTCCTTTTTTCCTTTTGCGTTTTTGCGGAGTGCCCCATGCGTTTTTTTCCTTCCTTTGCCACCGCTCCCGAACACTTGCCCCAGTTTAGTCATCCGCCTCCGAGTTTTAGGTTCGAGGTAAACACCTTCAGTTACCCGATGCCCCAAGCGATCCCCCCCCAACGAATTTTTAGATTTTTTCTTTTTTAAACCCGAGCGCACTGCCCTTCCTTTCTTTTTCTAAACCCACTAGGCTTCGTGTGAGGTAAACAGGTGTTCTTGCTGAGTACTTTTTTTTTTTCTTCGGTCCCCCTTCTTGATTGCTTTCGCCAAAGAGAACCCGTTTAGGGGAAAAGAAGTTCCTTTCCCAAGTAAGGGTCCCTTTTCTGCTGCGAAGGGACGGTTTTGGTCCTTTTTTTATTTTTTTCATAGTTTCCAGACGGACTCCCCCGATTAGGACATCCCCCCTCGGGGGGGTTTGGAAGTGTCTTTTCCCTCCTTGTGCTTGTATACCAGCCCTGAAATCCCCATTTGGTTTCGGCCGCGTACCCCTGTGACGCCGGCTTTCCTTTTTTTTTTCTCTCCCAAGTTTAGGGATTTCTTCTTCCGGCGGCCCCGCCCATGTTTTTTTTAGGCACTGCTTACTTCCCCGGCCCGCTTTCCCCCAGGGAGCAACAAGACACCAATTCCGGAAAGAGTAGATGTTGTCCTCTATCTGTGATGAGAACTTCCCAAACCTCTCAAAGGGCCGTGTGTTATAATGTTAAGTCCCCTTTTTACCATCGTCCACTCACAGATTAAATTTCTATGAAAATGTTGAGGATGGCCCCTTCTTCCCCTTTTGTCGTAGATGACTTGGTTCCCCCCGAGGCCTTTTGTCACCCAAGTGAGGAGGGGTGAGTTTCTCCTTTTTTTAACAGATGCTCCGTGCTGTGGGATTCCCTCGGATTGTTGACCCCCCCCCCTTTTGTGAAAGGAATTGTGGTTGACCAAAAACACTAACTTCTTTCGTTGAAAAAACGTCCTTTTGGCTTTTTTAGGGGTTATCTTTTTCCTTTTTTTCTGAGGACTGGGCTTTTGAGATTTTCTTTTTTGAAACCCCTTTTCAGCCCGAGATAGCTTTTTTTTTACAACAGTATTTTTGATCTTCCTTGGCCCAGAGACCTGGTTTGCGAGAACGAGGCTTGTTTTTCCCCCCCCTGGCCGTGGGGAATTCCCTCGGCAGCGTTCCCCTCTTTTGGATCTAATGGACGTCCCCTACTTTCTTACTCCAAAAAAAAACTTTTTGGACGCAGAAATATCCCTTCGTTAGCGCTTTTTTTTGGAGTTTTTTTTCCAGACTTTCTTCGCAAGCCTCATTCCGGATTATACGAAAATTCCTTCTCTTAAATTTGAATTCTCTTTTTTTTGGAAAGGATTTTTTTCCAAAAAGGTATCCCTTTCCCGGCTTCTGGAGTCGTTCTTTTCTTTGAATTGTTCCTTTCATTAAGGTTTACTACAGTCCCTTTCCTTCTTCTGGCCTCGGATGGTCCCTCCTCACTTGAAAACTTCCATGTTTCTTCTTTATGAGCGGTAATTCCCTTTCATTGATGAGGTTCCCTCATAGTGGGTTTGTTCTTTCTTTTTCTTGAAGGAGTTCTTTCTGATCCCGAACAAGGTCCCCCCCTTGTCATGGCTCCGTAGTTCGCCCCCTTCCCAAAACAATTCCCTTGTGCTCTGGAATCGGATTGGGAAATTCCCCCCACTTTTTTGGTCCCTTTAAGGGGTGGTCCCCTTTAAAACGGTTCCCACCCTTGGGGTCCGCCGCTCCCCCAACACTCTTTTTTTGATGCCTGACGGCCGCTTTTCCGAACGATCACTAGTCCACTCAAGGGGCGAAACCACTTGGCAACTTTGGCCTCAAAACCCCCTCCCCAAACTCGCGGCGAACCCTACTCAGACTGCCCTACAACGCGCTTCCTCGTTCCACAAGTGTGAACAGGCGTTTTTTTTTTTTCGTTTGGTGGGGTTTCAAACGCCCTTGAAAAAGGGTCTTGGCAAATCCCAAAGGGGCAAGATTTAGTATCCCCCCCCGGGCAAATCCTTCCCTTCCCCTTTTACCAGCAAACTTTTTCAAATATACAGCGGCCGAAACGGGACCCCTTCCGTGTTAGGTTGCCCTTTCCCACGGAACACTTCCTTTTTGCCGGGATCCCTCCCGACCCGTAGACAGGAACGACTCTTCTTTTCTTCCCGCGGCATTCTTCCTCTCTCCCTTTTCCTTTCCCCTCGTCTCGCCGAACGTCGTACGCGTCTGTATTGTATTCTTTTTTTGGTTAAAGAACCTTGTGTCTTTCTACCGGTTCTTGATCTGCTGGTTACGAGTCGTCTGGGTCCTTGTTCGGCCATTTTTTTTTTTCCCTCTTCCCCCCTTTGACCACTGCACCTTTTGTATATTTTTATGGGCTCTTCTCTTTTTTTTTGTGGCGGTGCCTCTGGTTTGCGTTTATTGCCTATGGAATGCCTTCTAGAGGTAGGCAAGTCCCCCCTTTTTAAAACGCCTGTACGAAGGCTGCTTTTAAGCGAGTCGTATGGCACACCCTTTTTTCTGAGTAGGCGCCGCTTCGTGCGGATCCATTTTCGCAAATGTTATTGGTTCTTTTTCTTTGTTGTTCTTTTTTTTTTTTTTTTTTGAGTTCCTTCTTTTCCGAGACGTTGACCCACCCTCCCCCTCTTTTTTGTTCGCGCGCAGCTTTTTGGCTAAAAAAAACCTTTCCCCTTCGCATCCGCACTTCTTTTGCTACACTCAGATTTCCCTTGGGGGGGGGGGGGGGGACCCTTACTTTTCTCACTCGCAAATACCACCTTTCTGTTCAGTCTTGCCCCGCTCCCCCCTGGCATCCCCCTTCAAAGGCCCAGTTTTGGGAACATACAAGAAAAGAAACCGTGGGTCTCTTCTGGAGTTGCAGGACTGCCGTTTTTTCCGCTTTACGCTTTTTTTCTTTTTCCCGAAGAATCTGTAGGGCTCCCCTTCCCCCAAGACACCCCAACCGATTTCGGAACCCGCCTCTTTTTGCGAAACAGGTTTCCCCCCCCCCACATTCGCTTGCTCAAAATTTAGCGTTTTTTTTCATTGGATAAGCAGCCTGAAGGGCTGTTCCTCCCCGCCCCCCGCTCAGAACTTCTTGATACACACCTACCCCCCTGCGCAACTCGTTTTTTCTTTTTTTTTCCCCCCTACCCGCCATTAGCGCCCCCTTCTCGAGGTCCCTACGCTTGAACAACACGCCCTTTCGGGCTCGCCACCCCTTTTCTCTCCCACTAAGGTCAGATGTGATTCTTTTCCCGGTACTTTTGGCCGCCCTTCCTTTCCGCCAGGATAAAAAGGATAACCCCCCCCCGAACCTCGGTGCTTTTTTTTCCCCTGCCCTAGCCAAATTAGTGTTTTCCAATTTCTCTTTTGAAAAATCATCTTTGTCCCCCCCCCCCTGCCCTGGAGCAACCTTGTTCCCCTCCTGCCCTCCTCAATTTGAACTTTCTTTTTTTACACCAACTCAGCCCACAACGGGAAGAGTGGGGCGCCTTCCCGTGATCGCTTTGAAGCTTTCCCCCCTCTTTCAAAACTTTTCTTTCCGTAAGAAAACACAGGATATTTCGCTTTTTAGCACCCCGCCCCGTGTCACCCCCACCGAGGGATGGCTGGTTTCTACGATGCCCCGCGATTGCTTCTTTTTCTTTTTCTTCTGTCGGCCCCCCCCCTTTCTCCTACCACCACAATTGCTGACTGTCCTCCTTTTCCCCGACCATGTTTCAGCCAATACACCCAAACGTGCGGCTTTTCCCCCAGGAAAAGCTTTTTTTCCTCCTTGCCTCCTTCCTTTCTCATGGGGCGCGGGCCTCTCCACAAGCCCTGCTTTTGAAAAGACAATACCGCGCCCCAACATCTTTTCGTCCGGTCCTTCCCCCTTCCCAAAACTCCTTCAAGCCTTCGTGGGTCATCCCTGATGTCGGAACATCGGGTTCCTCCCCCCAGAAAACACGAGTTCCTTTCACTTCCATCCTCCACGGGTTTTCGCCACACGGTGGGTCACCACCGCCAGATCGGCGGACTTTTAATTCAAGAGCAGTTGCCTCTTTTTTTTTTTTTTGTCGACCTTCTGGATCTACAGGGACATACGGTACGGCTCCCTTCAATGGAAAGTGTTTCTTTTCTTTTTTTTTTCCCCCCAAACGGAATTTGGCTCTCCCTCTTGCCCAGAACTTAAGCCCTTTGTTGCTCTTCCCAGCCTGCCAGCCACGGAGAAATTTTTCCGGTCGAGTTTCCATTCCCCTCCTTCACAAGGTCTCTTTCCGGTTAACGATGTCAATTTTTTTTTCGTCCAACTTCTTCTCTTTTGTGATTCGCGGATATTCTTTGCTTGACAAATTCGATTTTCTTTCCCCCTCTTTTCCCTGTTCGGATTTCTTGCTTTCCCTTCCCCCGTTTAGCGTCTCCTTCGCCTTTTCAGCCCCCCTCGGTCGGTAGCCTTTGTCCTCCAGATATGATTTTTCTCTTTCTCGATTGGTCCCTTCCCCTCTTGATTGGCTTACCCGTCTTTAATTTTCTCTTTTTTTGTAGCATGATGAAGGACTTTCCAGATTCGGACTTTTCTTTTCCTCCTGATTCGATTTTTTTTTTCCCCCCCCCCCCTCCTTCCAGGTTAGCTTCTTTTGCTCCCCTTTTTGACCCGCAGGTCCCCCCCTGTAGTTTCCTTCCTGCGACTTTTCTCAGCATCACCCGCGACCCTATCTTTCCTTTCCGTCTGTCATTTCCGATTGTGCGCTGCCTTTCAACGTTTTTGAGTATGATTCAGCACATTTCCCCCAAAAGATCTCCCCCCCCCCCCCCCTTTTACCGATGGCGTGCCAATCGGTCCTTTCGCGTTCTTTTTCTCCTTGTCATGTTTCGTTTCCCCCTTTTTGCCCCCTGTGCAGAAATCTCTCCGTAGATTTCATTTGGCGTTGGTTTTCCCCCCCTTGGAAACCAAAACATCCCTCACCCTGGCACCAGAGCTTCTCAGTTTCCTTCAGTTTTCTTTTTGTTGGGGTTCCTTTCCCTTTTTTTTCCGTGTCTATAATTATTCTCAATCACGGAAATTAACGGAGGTCTTTTTTTCTTTTCGCGGTGTCCGGTCCCCTTTTTCCCCCCCGCTTCAGCGATTTGCGTGGGTTTTCTCCCCTTCCCCCCACAGCACTGGCGGCTGCTACCACATCAGTGAGGGGTCCTTTTCTTCTACGCGTGGCTGGGGAGAACATTCCTCCTCCCGGTATTGTCCTGTACGCTTTTGAAGAGAGAATTACCTGCTTTCTCCCTGGTGATCCGACCGTAGGTTTTTTCTTAGCATGGATCAACCCCCCCCCTCACAGCACGCAATTCCCTTCCCCCCTCGCCGAGTATGTACACCTTCCCTCTCTCCTTTATTGCGTCTTCCTGCAAATAAAATTTTTTTTCTCGCGCTTTCGCGTTTCAACGGGGACCTCCCCTGCGAGTGGTTCTCTCCCCCCCCAG